>Ga0115002_10000750_pt1 | contig 45657 bp, 45 predicted proteins | sample ArcticOcean_MG_C_8_FD_89576 | JGI IMG/M metagenome (GOLD analysis project Ga0115002, IMG submission 89576) | Marine microbial communities from western Arctic Ocean - ArcticOcean_MG_CB11_86 | ecosystem: Environmental > Aquatic > Marine > Oceanic | place: Arctic Ocean: Canada Basin | collected... | reverse complement strand
GACTGCCGCGGCACATGTTGGCAATCACAGTGCCGTCAGCGGCATTTAATGGAAAATATCTTCCCGACTCTGTGCGCGGAAACTTTCCGCCCAAATAAATTTTATAAGTCTTTGCGACGGGTATTCTCGTTTCGGCCACGACTACGCCTCCAACTTCAGATATGCGCCAAGACCGTGCATACCGCCTTCTCGCCCAACGCCACTTTCTTTGTAACCGCCGAACGGCGAGGTTGGATCAAACTTATTAAATGTATTGGCCCAGATCACACCGGCTCGAATTTTCTGCGTCATTTTGAAAACCTTGGAGCCTTTGTCAGTCCAGACGCCTCCCGAAAGACCATACGGCGTATTGTTCGCTTTCGTCAGACCCTCCTCGAGTGTCCTGAAGGTCTGGATGGCCAGTACCGGGCCAAAAATTTCTTCTTGAACGATCCGATTCGATTGCGAGACTCCGGTGAAAATGGTCGGGCGACACCAATAACCTTGATCCGGCACACTGCAGTCGCTTTGGTACATTTCTGCACCCTCTGCCTGGCCGATGCTCAAGTAAGACTCAATTGTTTCAAGTTGGCCTGCCGAATTGATAGCGCCAATATCGGTATTCTTATCCAGCGGATCGCCAATGATCAAAGTCTCCATTCGATCGCGTAGCTTGCGGACGACCTCATCGGCAACTGACTCCTGCACCAACAGCCGCGATCCCGCACAACACACGTGGCCCTGATTGAAAAAGATGCCATTCACGATACCTTCGACCGCCTCATCGATCGCCGCATCGGCGAAAATTATATTGGCAGCCTTACCCCCGAGCTCAAGTGTGTACTTTTTGTCCGTACCGGCGAGCGATCGCTGAATGATTTTGCCTACCTCGGTGGAACCGGTGAACGCGACTTTATTAACGTCCGGATGATTAACAATTGCGGCACCCGTCGGACCAGCGCCAGTAACAATATTGACGACGCCCGGCGGCAGGCCCGCATCGCGAAAGACTTCGGCAAGCTTCATTGCCGTCAATGATGTTGTCTCGGCCGGTTTCAAGACGACGGTATTGCCACATGCCAGTGCTGGCGCAATTTTCCACGCCGCCATAAGCAGCGGAAAGTTCCAGGGTATAATCTGCCCCACAACACCCAATGACACAGGCGTACGCGCCGGGAATGCATATTCGAGCTTGTCCGCCCAACCGGCGTAGTAAAAAAAGTGTGCCGCTGCCAACGGAATATCAATGTCTCTTGATTCTCGAATCGGTTTACCACCATCCAGAGATTCGATTGTGGCGAACTCACGTGCGCACTCCTGCATGATTCGCGCGATACGAAAAAGATACTTCCCTCGGTCGGCGCCAGACATTTTAGACCAGACGCCCGTATAGGCTTTACGGGCTGCCTTAACCGCACGATCAACGTCTTTTTCCGAAGCCAACGCAATATTGCTCAGTGGCTTCTCGGTTGCGGGATTTAACGATTCGAAATACCGGTCAATTTCGGGTGCGACAAATTCGCCGTTGATGAACAGACCATAGTGATCATCGATCTGAATGTGATCAATACTCTCCGGCGCCGGCGCGTATTGCCAACCATCGTTGAATGCCAATTTTGTCGAATCTGTACTCATGAGTATCTCGTCTAATCTTTGGAGAAATAGTCTGCCGACTGGTAAACGCCGGTCGCCTGCTTCTGCAGCTGCATCAAAACATCGTTCGCCAGTGAGCTTGCGCCAAATCGGTACCACTCCGGCGTCATCCAGGCGCTTCCCAGCGTTTCACGCAGCATCACCAGATAGTGAATCGCGAGCTTCGAGTTCGAAATTCCACCGGCCGGTTTCATGCCGATCATTTTGCCGGTCTTGTAGTAGAAATCTCGAATTGCCTGCAGCATGACCAAGGTGACAGGCAAGGTAGCCGCCGGTTGAATCTTTCCGGTCGATGTCTTGATGAAATCCGCGCCTGCATGCATCGCAAGAACACTGGCTCGACGCACGCGATCGAGCGTACCCAGCTCGCCTGTTTCAAGAATCACTTTTAAATGTGCCTTGCCGCAGGCTTCTTTGATCGCGGCAATTTCATCGAATACGAAACCGTATTCGCCTTGCAGAAAAGCACCTCTTGAAATCACCATGTCGATTTCATCGGCTCCATCGTCAACTGCAATTCGGGTTTCTTCTAATTTGATTTGTCGTGGTGCCATACCGCTTGGAAATGCAGTCGCAACAGATGCGACGTTGATGTTGTGATCGCCTAATGCCTTTTTTGCGACCACCACCATAGTGGGATACACGCAAACTGCAGCGACGTGCGGTAAATCCGGTACTGCATCGTGCAGATGAATCGCTTTTTGGCAAAGTTGCTTAACTTTTCCCGGCGTGTCCATCCCTTCGAGCGTCGTCAGATCGATCATCGACAAGACCATGTGCAGTGCTTCTATTTTTGATTCTTTTTTGATGCTACGCGTTTGAAAGCGAGCTGCGCGTTCTTTTACGCCTACTTCGTCAACCAGTGCCACCTGACTCATGCCTGGCATGCGCGCATCGTTTGGAACCGCCGCAATACTCATCGCCTAATCGCTCATGCGCACAGTTTCGAGCGCGACCGTGATCATCTCATCGAACGTTGTTGCGCGTTCATCTGATGACAGGGCATCACCTGTCGTGATGTCATCGCTAACAGTGCAAATAGCCAGGGCCTCGGCACCGTGCTCCGCAGCCAACGGAAATATACCGGCGGCCTCCATTTCGACGCCAAGAATGTTGTATTTGGCCAGCGTCGCAAACATATCCGGGTCGGGGGTATAAAATAGATCCGCAGAGAAAAGGTTGCCAACATGGTAATTGACGTCCAATTCCTCAGCCGCCTGCACCGCATTTTTGACCAACGAAAAAGTTGCCAGCGGCGCGAAATCATAACCACCGAAGCGCATACGATTGACATTGGAATCGGTACTAGCGCCCATCGCGATCAATACGTCGCGGAGCTTCACGTCTGGGTGCGTTGTGCCACAACTGCCGACGCGAATGACACGCTTCACGTCATATTCCGTTAGTAGTTCAGTGACGTAAATTGATACTGACGGAATTCCCATCCCGTGCGCCATCACTGACACCGGTATGCCTTTATACTCCCCGGTGTATCCCCACATATTGCGGACATCTGTCACTCGACGCGCATTGTCGAGGTAAGTCTCAGCAATATACTGAGCGCGAAGCGGATCTCCGGGCATCAGTACAGTGCTCGCGAAATCCCCCGGTGCTGCATTCATGTGTTTAGTAGCCATATCCGGAGGATATTAACACTTGCACTCGGCCGAATGCTTTCCCGCTGATAAGTTTTGTGCGACGGGTGAATACGAACTTGCCATAAGTCATAACGTCGACGATATTGAGTCTGACGATAATCTGGTGGAGATCCGGATGGGCCAATCAAAAATTTCACAAGCGCACAAACAGGAACAATGGTTTGGCGAACGCTGCTTCATTCGCGAACTTGTTAATACCGCCGAGATAGAGGCTTTTTCGCTGGCGAAGACGCGTGTCGAACCCGGTGTTATCACTCAACTTCACACACTGGACGTGCACGAGTGGTACGTTATTCAGAGTGGGTTTGGCCGTATGGAAGTGGACGGCGAAGCATGGTTTGACGTTGAACCGGGCGATGTCATTCCAATTGCCGCACTGGTTCCGCAACGAATTCACAATACTGGCGACGTCGATTTGATATTCGCCTGCGTTTGCCTCCCTCGCTTCACACCGGAGGGCTACACATCCCTCGAATGACACACCGAATTCGGGGTCAGAGTAAGGGCCAGAGTATTACTCTGACCCCGGTGGTTAGTCGAAGCAGAATTGCGCGCCGGGGGCCGGAATCGCGAAGCGCGGGTTGCGCGGATCAAGCGGCGCGCCCACTTTCGTTCCTGCCGCTTGGGCACGAATGACGGCATCCAGCACGAGAAATTTGAGCTCTGACCCTGGTCGCGAGACGTCGGCCGCAGCAGTAAAATCATAGCCGTCGCCACCGCGATACAGGAAATCGGGAACGACGACCGAATACATGTGCTCCGGTTCGATTTCCTGCCAAGCGCTAGCAGCCGTTGGCACTTGCATCTGCACGATTCGTTGTCCATCAGGCCGATTTCGATCGACGCAAACGCGAAAGCCGGAAATTTGTGGAAAATACCCCTTGCCCTCGCCTGTTCCTCGATAGCCTGCTTCTAGCGTCTTACGAAATTCGCCGCCTGACATCGCCATGTGACGTAAATACGAGGAGAAGCCGAACGTTCGGCCGATATCTTCGAACGTGATGTCATCAGCGACGAAATCGTCGATTCGCAGTGTGCCGCCGTTGATGAAGGCTAAGTCAGCCGGAGGATCTCGAAACGCCGTACGCATTTGATCTGCGATAAAACCGCCCCAATTGCTATCGCCGTTTCGCATCGAGGCTTCCCGCCCATCAAGCGGCGTGGCGGCATAACCAATCCGGCTTGCAAGAAATGGGACTAGTTCCAATAATTTGCCCCGCCACTTATCTGCAATGACCTGATACTCCGGGTCAATTGCAATTGACTGGTCGATATCGATTTGCTGACTGGAAACCTCTGTACCACCCGCGGAGAAAGTCACATCGATTTGCCAGATCGTGCGGGCATTTGATGCACCCTTCATCACATCCGCCGTATTCGCATCGCCTGAATGACGTTGCACTTCGTGCTCATGCCCACCAACAATAAATTCAAACGTCGGATGGCGGCGCTTCAATTTGGCGATCTCGATGTCACTGGCCAGATGCAAATGAGTTAAGCCGAAAATCAGATCGGCGCCGTCGGCTTCAAACTGTTCGATTATTTGTTCCGCTTTTTGCACATAGCCGTCGTCATACTCGATGTAGTTGCGACTATTTCCTCCGTGCTCGGGGTGAAGCGTCAGTCCAAACACACCAATAAGCTTACCGCCAACAGAAAAGGTAAATCCGGTCCGCATGCTGTCATCAACCGCTGAGACGCCTGTCATCAAACGCATGTTATCGACGATCCAGTCGAAACTGGATTCCGGAACTCTGGCGACGATAGCGTCCGAGGATCGCGAGTCGAATTCATGGTTTCCCGGAACTACATACATCGGTGCGAGCTCATCCAGGAAATTCATCGCTTCGACAATTTGCTCCCCATCCCACAACTGACTTTCCAATGATGGAAAAAGAAAATCGCCACCGTGCAAAATGCGCACCTCTTTGCCTCCCGCCTGTAACGCTCGAACCAGACTCGCAATCCGTCCAAAACCGCCGCGTCGTCCATCCTCAACCGAGTCGATTCGGTAGGTATCGTTTAGATGTAGAAACGTTACATTGACGGAATCGTTAGGACTCGTGATCGAGGTCGTTGCGGCACAACCGCAGGCCAGCAACAAACACAAAATAGAACCGACAATGCTGTAACGCATAGAGACACTTCAAGAGAATGAGCAATGAGTGGCCTGATTCTGCCTGTAAGACCGCTCCATTGCGATGGCAAATTCACGTCACAAGATGCGCTTTGCGCCCTTATGTCACACACACGGATCAAGCGAATGGAAATCGGAGTTAACTGAAGAAAAATATTAGAAAAATCTTGAACTTACGGCTAGAATGTAATCTGCATAATAAAAAAATCATCGGGGGCTTCAGCCCGCGGTCGAAACAGGACAAAGCGAGGACTGACATGGCAAAAGTGAAGTGCGGCTTGATCCAAATGGCATTCAAGGGCGATACGAACGACCACCCTGACAAAATCCGCGACGTCATGCTTGAAGCACATATTCCCTATATTGAAGATGCCGGCAAACAAGGCGTACAAGTCCTGTGTTTTCAGGAAGTATTTACGCAGCCCTATTTTTGCCCGAGCCAGGACAGAAAGTGGTATGCCGCAGCCGAGGCGATTCCGGATGGGCACACCACGCGGCTCATGCAGGAGTACGCAAAGAAACACAGCATGGTCATTGTTGTGCCTATTTACGAAGAAGCCATGCCCGGTGTTTACTACAATACCTGTGCCGTCATTGATGCGGACGGTACTTATCTTGGCAAGTACAGAAAAACTCACATCCCGCAGGTTGATCCTGGCTTCTACGAGAAGTTTTTCTTTAAGCCCGGCGATCTTGGTTATCCCGTTTTCGAAACCGCCTATCTTAATCTCGGCGTTTACATTTGCTACGACCGCCACTTTCCTGAGGGTTGGCGTGCACTCGCCTTAAATGGCGCTGAGTACATTGTTAACCCATCGGCAACGGTTGCCGGCTTGAGTAAGTACTTGTGGGAGCTCGAGCAACCTGCATCAGCAGCTGCAAATGGCGTGTTCATTGGTGCGATTAATCGCGTCGGTACCGAAGCCCCTTGGGATAGCGACATGGGCGAATTCTATGGCTCAAGCTATATTGTAAATCCGCGCGGTGCCATCGAAGCCCAAGCCAGTTATGGCGACGATGAACTCCTGGTACATGAAATTGATCTTGATATGGTTCGTGAGGTGAGAAACACCTGGCAATTCTTCCGAGATCGGAGACCCGAACTCTATTTGGATCTAATTGAAGGCTAAGCAGCTCATGGCAGAAACGGAAACTAAGGTAGTTGCTGTCGACGAGTTCTACGAACTCGACGTTGGCGAGGATCTAGAAAACAGCCCACGTTACAACGAGGACATTGCACCGACCAAAATCGCCGAACGAACGTGGAATCGCTGGAATATTGCCTCTTTGTGGGTGGGCATGGCCATTTGTGTTCCGACTTACACATTAGGCGGCGTGCTCACCGCATACTTCGGGCTATCGGTCACAGAAGCACTGTGGACTATTTTCGTCGCCAATCTCGTCGTATTGATTCCGCTCACATTAAATGCCTACCCCGGGACGCGCTACGGCATACCCTGCCCGGTTGTCTTGCGAGCATCATTCGGCATTGTAGGTTCAAACGTCCCGGCCCTCATTCGTGCCATCGTGGCCTGCGGCTGGTTCGGCGTGCAAACATTATTTGGCGGCATCGCAATTCACCTTTTGCTATCAACCTTGTTCGACGGTTGGGCCGCACTAGGCGGCACGGGAGAAGTCTTAGGATTTTTTATCTTCTGGGCAGCAAATATTGCGGTCGTCATTCGTGGTTCTGAGTCGATCAAGCTCCTCGAGACGCTCGCCGCACCGCTTCTCTTAATGGTGGCTATTGGGCTGATTGTTTGGGCGCTGCCAAGAGTCTCTATTAGCGAGGTGCTATCGATTCCAGCAAATCGCCCGGCAGATGCGCCGCTCGCCAGTTACTTTATGGCAGCGCTGACCGCCATGGTCGGCTTTTGGGCGACACTGTCACTTAACATTCCGGATTTCAGTCGCTTTGCCGAATCACAGCGGAGTCAAATTGCCGGTCAGATTATTGGACTGCCAATTACGATGTTCCTGTTCTCAGGATTAGGCGTGCTTCTGACGTCCGCATCACTCGGCCTGGTCGGTGAAACAATTGCCGACCCCATTAACCTAATTGGTAAAATCGATAGTCCATTTTGGGTTGTGCTGGCGATGCTAATGATCGTACTGGCAACTATTTCAACCAACACGGCAGCCAACGTTGTCTCACCGACCAATAGTTTTCAAAACATAGCACCTAAATTTATTAATGAAACTAAGGGTGTGTTGCTAACGGGGTTAATCGGCATCGTCCTCATGAGTTGGGAACTGGCGAAGAAACTTGGTTGGTTTGAATCTGATGTAAGTGTTGAGAGTCTTTATTCGAATTGGCTCCTGGGTTACTCGAGTCTGCTTGGACCGATCGCCGGCATCATGATCGTCGACTACTTCGTCGTGCGAAAACAGCACTATGAATTACGCGACCTGTATCTGAGTGGCCGCAGTTACCCGGATTGGCATGTTCCCGGGTTGGTCGCTTTTCTGGTTCCAGTTGCGTTGACGGTAATCGCGATTGTTACCGGGAAACTCTCCTGGTTTTACGATTACGGTTGGTTCACCGGATCCTTTCTAGGCGGTTTAATCTATTGGTTTATGTGCCGAGGTAAATAGCATGGCAGTTCTCATTAAAGGCGGTACAGTGGTGACCGCTGAACATACATGGCGTGCTGACGTTTTGTGTGATGAAGGCAAGATTCAGGCGATAAGAGAAAATCTCGAGCCTTTACCCAAAACAGAAGTCATCGATGCAGGCGGGCAATACGTGATGCCCGGTGGCATCGATCCGCATACGCACATGCAGTTGCCGTTTATGGGCACCGTTGCCAGCGAAGATTTTGAATCAGGAACAGCTGCGGCCCTCGCAGGTGGCACGACGATGATTATCGACTTCGTCATTCCGAACCCACAGCAAAATATTTTGGAAGCCTACAATCAGTGGCGCGCTTGGGCAGAAAAATCCGTTGCGGATTATTCGTTCCATGTGGCTATTACCTGGTGGGACGACACCGTGGCCGCCGACATGGAAACGCTCGTTCGCGAAAAGGGGGTCAACAGTTTCAAGCATTTCATGGCGTACAAGGGTGCGATCATGTGCGATGACGAGATCCTGGTGAATAGTTTCTCGAGGGCGATTGAGCTTGGCGCCATCGTCACGTGTCACGCTGAAAACGGAGAGTTGGTTTACAGGCTCCAACAAAAAATCTTCGACATGGGCATAACCGGGCCAGAGGGGCATCCTCTCTCTCGACCGCCTGAGGTTGAGGGTGAAGCGGCCAACAGGGCAATCCGTATCGCGGAAGTCCTCGGCGCGCCACTTTATCTGGTGCACAACTCCTGCAAGCAGTCGCTGGAAGCAATCACCCGAGCACGCAACGAAGGACAGCGCGTGTACGGAGAAGTGTTAGCCGGCCATCTCCTGATTGATGATTCGGTTTATCGAGACAAAGACTTCGACACTGCAGCGGCATATGTCATGAGTCCGCCATTTCGATCGCAGGAACATCAAGAGGCGCTCTGGCGCGGTCTCCAGTCAGGCAATTTACAAACGACAGCGACAGATCATTGTTGCTTCTGCGCCGATCAGAAGGCCGCGGGCAAGGATGATTTCCGTATGATTCCGAATGGCACTGCCGGCGTCGAGAATCGGATGGAAGTCCTTTGGCATCATGGTGTCAGTACGGGTCGACTGACGATGAATGAATTTGTTGCCGTCACCTCCTCCAATGCAGCGAAGATTTTCAACATATTCCCAAGGAAAGGCAGCATTGCCGTTGGAGCGGACGCCGATATTGTGGTGTGGGATCCGGAGGCGACGAAAACGATTTCGGCCAAAACCCATATGCAGAAGATCGACTTCAATATATTCGAGGGCATGGAGGTCAAAGGATGCGCTTCACACACCCTTAGCCAGGGAAACGTCGTTTTCTCGAATGGCTCGCTAAAGGTAGAGAGAGGCGCAGGTCGCTACGTCGACCGACCTCCGTATGCAACTTACTATGACGCAATGACGAAACGAGCGGAACACAAGAAGCCCACGGCGGTTAAGCGCTAGTCATGTCTGCACCCGATATTAAGATGGGTCGGCTGTCTGCCGACGAGATTGCTGAAAAATTCGGTGATTTACATCCGCCTTTATCTCGTCCGGAAGCACTAATCGAAGCCGACCGTTGTTATTTTTGTTTTGATGCCCCGTGTACGACTGCTTGTCCGACAGGCATCGACATTCCGTCGTTTATTCAGAAAATTCGCAGCGACAATGTGCAAGGTTCAGCCGAAACCATCCTCAAAGAAAACATCATGGGCGGTATGTGCGCACGTGTTTGCCCCACTGAAGTATTGTGCGAAGAAGCATGCGTGAGAAACACGCACGAAGAGAAGCCGGTCAACATTGGATTGTTGCAGCGATACGCAACAGATCCGACTTTTCAGTCCGGTACTCAGCTCTTTGAGCGCGGGCCCGAAACCGGCAAGAAAGTCGCAATCGTCGGTGGCGGACCGGCCGGTTTGTCCTGTGCCCATCGACTCGCGATGCTTGGGCACGATGCCGTCATCTACAGCCGCGACGACAAACTGGGTGGCTTGAATGAGTACGGCATTGCTGCTTACAAGACGGTCGATGAATTTGCACAACGCGAGGTCGACTGGATTTTGAATATAGGCGGTATTGATGTCCGCACCAACATTGCACTTGGCGACGATATTCATCTCGCGGACTTACAACGCGACTATGACGCGGTTTTTCTGGCCTTCGGTCTTGGGGGTGTCAACTCACTTGGCTTGGAAAATGAAGATGCAGACAATGTCCTGAACGCCGTCGACTTCATTGCCGACCTGCGCCAGGCGGAAGACAAAGGCAAGCTACCCATAGGTCGCCGCGTGATCGTGATTGGTGGTGGCATGACTGCAATCGACGTCGCGGTGCAAAGTAAGCGCCTGGGATCGGAACAGGTTGATATTGTGTATCGACGCGGCGCGGACCAAATGGGTGCCAGCCAATTCGAACAAGAACTCGCACAAACCAACGACGTAAGCATTCGTCATTGGTCAACGCCGATAGGTCTTTCTGTTGCCAATGGCTTAGCGCAAGTCAAATTCGAACGAACCAGACTAGACGCTACCGGCAAACTACAAATGACGGGCGAAACCTGGACGGCCGAAGCCGACATCGTATTCAAAGCGGTCGGACAGACGATCGATTTGGAGTCGCTCGGTGGTGACGCTCAATCCATCGAGCAACGTGGCGGCAAACTCGTCGTAAACGAAGCAAGAAAAACCTCATTGGATAAGATCTGGGCTGGCGGCGATTGTATTTTCGGGCACGATGATCTAACGGTCAGTGCAGTACAGGACGGTAAGTTGGCGGCATTGTCTATTGACAGGCATCTACGCGGTGAGGAGGCCAACAATGGCTGATCTGAAAAGCAATTTCCTGGGCATTGAAACGCCCAACCCGTTTTGGCTCGCATCCGCACCGCCAACAGACAAAGCTTACAACGTTAATCGAGCTTTTGAGGCTGGTTGGGGCGGCGCCGTGTGGAAGACGCTAGGCGAGGATCCTCCGATCGTAAACGTCAACGGTCCACGCTACGGCGCCATGCACAGCAACGAGCGCCGGGTTATTGGATTCAACAATATCGAACTCATCACCGATCGTCCTTTGCAGACCAATCTCGATGAAATTCGGCAAATGAAGAGAGACTGGCCCGATCGCGCCATCATTGCCTCAGTAATGTTGCCGATGAATGAGGAAACCTGGGCCAAATATGTCCCCATGATCGAAGACACGGGAGCGGACGGCTTCGAACTCAATTTCGGCTGTCCACACGGTATGTCAGAACGCGGTATGGGCGCCGCGGTCGGTCAGGTTCCTGAGTACATTCAAATGGCAACCGAGTGGTGTAAGAAATTCGCGACCACGCCTGTCATAGTCAAACTAACGCCTAACGTCACTAATATTCTGCCGCCGGCGAAAGCCGCCATGGAAGGTGGTGCTGATGCTGTGTCTCTTATCAATACTATCAATTCAATCATGCGCGTTAACTACGATACGCTCACAATGTTTCCCACCACAGACGGCATGGGATCACATGGTGGCTATTGTGGTCAGGCGGTAAAACCAATCGCCTTACACATGGTCGCGGAAATCGCGCGCACTGCAGAGACAGCGAAAATTCCAATTTCGGGTATCGGCGGTATTCAGGATTGGCGCGATGCGGTCGACTTCTTCGCACTGGGCGCATCGAATGTGCAGGTGTGTACCGCAGCAATGGTTTATGGCTTCGGGATTATCGATGACCTAACGGATGGTTTAGCAAGATTTCTGGATGACAAAGGCATGACCGGAGTGTCCGACCTGGTCGGCCGAGCCGTGCCAAGCGTCACGGATTGGCAATATCTCAATCTCAATCACGTCGAAAAGGCGGTGATTGATCAGGACTTATGTATCCAATGCGGTCGCTGCCATATCATCTGTGAAGACACGTCGCACCAGGCGATAACCCACAAAGTAAACGGTGAACGTCGCTTCGAAGTGATTGACGACGAATGCGTTGGCTGCAACTTGTGCGTCAGCGTATGCCCTGTCGATGGTTGCATCAGTATGCAGGCCATGACAACGGGCACAGACCCACGAACAGGCCAGGCAATTAAATCAGGGAAGGCCGATTGGACAACGCATCCCAACAATCCAATGCGCAAGGAAGCCTGATATGGCAACTCAGAATGTGTCGAATGATGAACAAAAGTTGTTTGACGCCGCGACTAAAGTTCGCGCGAACAGCTACGCACCGTTCTCGCAATACTATGTTGGTGCGGCAATTATCGACGAAAACGGCGCGTTACATATTGGCTGTAACGTAGAAAATTCATCATTTCCTGAAGGCGCCTGTGCAGAGGCCAACGCTGTAGGTGCCATGATAGCCGCCGGCGGCAAACGAATTGTGGCAATTGCAGCAGTCGGTGGTCACGATGATCTGGAAGCATGCACGCCATGCGGCGGCTGTCGACAACGTATTTTTGAGTTTGGCGATGAAAACACGCGCGTCATCTTAAAGGGAGAAAACGGCACGATTGAGGGGCACCTCATTTACGAGTTGCTGCCCGGTGGTTTTAGACTTCGCTAAAACGCCAGACCCGTGATTCGGCCGACAGGTAGAACTGCTATCGGCTGGACTGTCAGATCCGACAGGTTTTTGGTTTCAACCGAGAAACTATTGACCCAAATGCTCGTGAAGCCCATCGGACAATCGCCCTGATTGATCAGAAATTCCTATAACTGATTCCGAAACGGTAACGACGGCTGAGCGCCGGCATTCGTCGTCGCTGCGGCTCCGGCCGCACAAGCGAAGTCCAGTGCGGCCTGTGGCTCCTGTCCCTCTACTAATGCCAGTGTCAGTGCTGCAGTGAACGTGTCACCAGCACCCGTTGTATCCACAACTTTTACGCGCGGCGGCTCTGCCCGAGCGAGTTCCTTTTCGCCCATATGCAATACAGCGCCTTTAGCGCCATAAGTAATCGCGAGCAAACCGCTAATTTTCGATAACGCCGCACCGTAAAAAGCGGCCTCGGTTTCGTTCACTACGATCAAATCCGCGCGTGCAATGATGTCTGATGGGACGTCCATCGCTGGCGCAAGATTGATGCTAACGAAGCCTTCGAACGTGGCGCTCGCTTGCTGCAAAACAGGCACCGGCACTTCAAGCTGACAAATCAACGCATCCGCCTGTGGAAGCGATAATGATTGCGGATTCATCATTCTGTTTGCCCCGGGCACAACGAAGATCTGATTCTCGCCCTCCGCCGAAACCGCAATCAACGCCACACCGGTTGCCGCATTTGATGTCCGCTCGCAATGCGATAGATCCACACCGCCTTCAATTAACAATGCTAGCGCTTCATCGGCGTTTGCGTCATCGCCGACGCATGCGACCAGAGCGACGTCGGCACCAAGGCGCTTCGCGGCCAGCGCTTGATTAGCACCCTTGCCGCCGGGGAAATGATTTAGATCGCCCCCAGACACCGTTTCCCCTGCAACCGGCAGTCGATCGACTGTGACAACAATATCGAGATTGACCGAGCCGACGACCACTATCGATTTACGCTTAGTCATTGCCGAATCGCCTTAGTCGCGCCGTTAGCAAATCGAAAAACCCATCCGTATCGATTGTGTGCATCCACACTGCATTTTTAGGCTTGTCGGTAACATGCCAGTAGTCGACCGCAGTATGGCCCATCGTTAGTTCAGAAACGGTTTCCACAGTAATGTTGCAATGCTTGCCCTCATACAAATGTGGTGCGAGCAAATAAGCGACGGTGCAAGGATCATGCAAGGGCGCACCCATTGAACCGTACTTCGTTGAATCGTAGCGATCGAAGAAATCGAGCATTCCCACGGCCGCATCGCTAACCTTATTTCCTAGCGCACGAATTCTATCGCGCCGCTCAAGCGTACCCAGAACTTGATGCGTAATATCCAAGCCAATCGCAACGATTGGTCTGCCGCACCGAAAAACGATATCGGCCGCGTGCGGATCAACCAAAATATTAAACTCAGCTGACGGTGTGTGGTTTCCACCTTCCCGCATTGCGCCGCCCATCAAGACGATCTCTGCAACTTTGTCTTTAATCTCGGGATCGTTCTGAAATGCCGTTGCGATATTCGTTAACGGACCTGTCGGCACGAGTGTGATCGAATTAGGCGCCGCCGCTCTTAAGGTCTCGATAATGAAGTCGACGGCATGCTGCTCCTGCAACGGGGTTTTCGGTGGAACAATTTCAATGCCATCAATGCCTGACTTACCGTGAATCCGCTCTTCTGTTACCAGCGCTCTATGCAACGGTCGGTCACAACCCGCAAATACCGGCACATCATCACGTGCCGCGATATCGCACATCAGCCGGGCATTTCGTTCTGTCAGCGCGAGAGGCACATTGCCGGCGACAGCCGTTACACCAAGAATGTCCAGCTCATCCGGGGAAGAGAAAGCCAAAAGAAGACTAATTGCATCATCCTGTCCAGGATCGCAATCAAGGATAATTGAACGCTTCGTCATCTTTCTTTTCGGTCAGTAGGCAATCAGTAATCCGGCAAGCGCTGCACTCATCAAGTTCGACAACGAACCAGCAGCGACTGCTCTTAAACCGAAGCGCGCAATTAAGGGTCTTTTCTCTGGGACAAGTACGCCCAAACCACCTAACAAAATTGCAATGGATGAGAGGTTAGCAAAACCGCACAGTGAGAATGTCACGATGGCGCGGGTATGTTCGCTCATGCCGGCGAGATATTCACCAAGGTGACTAAACGCATAGAATTCGTTGACGATTAGTTTTTCACCGAATAATGCACCCGCTGCTTGTGCTTCGGACCATGGCACACTGATGAGGAACATGAGCGGCGAAAATGCCCATCCAAGTATTTTTTGTAATGTCAGGCCTTCAATACCGACCCATCCGGCGACGCCGCCCAGAATGCCATTCAGCATTGCGATCAAAGCCATAAATGCAATCAACATTGCACCGATGTTAACGGCGAGACGCAAACCGTCGGATGAACCCACCGCCGCGGCCAGTATCACGTTTTCGTGCTCGCTCTCACCCATCTCAAGCAGTTCTTTATCGTCGGAAGATCCATCAGCCTCGTCGTCCGGCATAATTATCTTTGCCATCAACAAGCCACCTGGCGCTGCCATGAAACTTGCGGCCAACAGATACTTCAGTTCTGCACCCATTTGCACATAGGCCAGAAGCACCGTTCCGGCAATCGACGCTACGCCGGACACCATAACGGCGAATAGCTGTGGCTCGGTGAGCGATTTCAAATACGGGCGAACGACGAGCGGCGCCTCAGTCTGACCGATGAACACGTTCGCGGCGGCATTCAAAGATTCGACCGCACGAGTGCCAATGACCCAACGTAACGCGCCACCAACCGCCTTAACGACGATTTGCATTATGCCGATGTGATACAGGACGGACATTAATGCGGAGAAGAAAATGATTACCGGCAAGACGTTAACCGCGAAACTCCAAATCGCGACGACGTCACTGGAGCTGGCACGGCCGATTTCACCGTCAAGAGTCGCGAGCCCACCGAATATGAAACTAATTCCATCTCGGGAATATGCCATCACGTTCATTACTGCCGAGCTCATCGTGTCAATGACGCGTTGACCCAATGGCACGTAGATGACGAATGCCGCAATTACGGCTTGCAGGCCAAAGGCCGCACCGACGACTCGAAGTTTTATGGCTTTGCGATTTGTACTCAGGATATAAGCAATGCCGAGAATGACAGCAATACCCAGAATTCCGATGAAATTACCTGACATGGTCCGGGCCCCTTGCTGTGATTTTTATTCGTGCCGAACGTTAAGGATACCGGCTATCTCGCGTTATTTCTCGCTCAGCGACGGTTTTCAGGTGAGAATTTTGTAGATGACCGGATTGGACTCTGGCGCTGCGTCCGCGACTGTGCAGGCATTTTGGAACATGGCGAATACGCGCTTCGCGGATACCTCATCTGCCGCATGAATGACGCCCAGCGGACGTTGCCCATCGAGCACCTCTCCGATCGGCGCCATATCAGCGAACCCAACTGATAGATCCAGCACATCATTTAACTCACGGCGCCCGCCGCCCAATTCAATGATCGCATTGCCAAGCGCAAAGGCATCGACAGCGGCGAGCACGCCTTCCTGCTTTGCGAAAACCGGCATCGTTACAGGGGCTTTCGGCAAATGTGCCGCGTAGGTCATCACGAAATCTGCCGGGCCTCCAAGGCCGCGAACCATCTTTTCGAATATCTCGGCAGCTTTTCCAGAGGTCACCGCCTCATCCGTTTTTTGCATCGCAGCGTCTCGATTCGACTCGATGCCAGTGACCACCAGCATTTCTGCCGTGGTCGCCATGACGACTGCATTCAATCTAGGTTCACGACGGGTGTTGCTTAAAAACTCCATCGACTCCGCAATTTCGAGCGCATTGCCCGCTTTTTCTCCGAGACATTCATTCATATCGGTTATGAGCGCATGCGTCTTTAGGTTGGCTGCAGCCGCAGTATTGATAATACTGGTCGCCATCTCCTCTGCTTGCGACATCGTGGACATGAAAGCACCAGAACCATATTTAACATCCATCACCAATCCGGAAAGCCCAGCGGCGATCTTCTTCGACAGTATCGATGCAGTGATTAACGGTATCGATTCGACTGTTGCGGTGACATCTCGGATCGAATAGAAACGTCGATCGGCTGGCGCCAGGTCCTCAGTTTGCCCGATGATGGCGCAACCGACGTCTTTGACGACTTTGCGAAACAAGGCATAGTCCGGCATCGATTGATAACCCGGAATTGATTCAACTTTATCCGTTGTACCCCCGGTGTGGCCGAGGCCTCTACCGGAAATCATCGGTACATAACAACCACAGGCTGCCGCGATGGGCGCAAGCAAAAAACTCACCTTGTCGCCAATGCCGCCAGTTGAATGCTTGTCAACAATAGGGCCGTCCAGGTCCAAATCGTCCCATTGCAAGACCGCGCCAGATGCGGTCATTGCCGTTGTTAATTGCCCCGCCTCCTCCGCAGTCATGGAGTTTAAAAACACGGCCATTGCGAATGCCGAAACCTGCTCTGCCGGAATGCTCGCGTCCGTTAGGCCTGCAACGAAGAACTTAATTTCCTCGGCGGTAAGCTCGTGCCCGTCGCGCTTTTTAGCGATTACATCAGTAAAGAGCATATTCAGGAAAATCCTCGTAAAGGGAGATCGTTACTTGGCCGCTATTATTCTCTCGTTGGCGAGTCGCAGCTTTACTCATACGCCTATTCGATAGCGAGGAACAAGTTGGCATATATTGATCAATCATCAAACCGGACACCGCTATCCTTATGCGCACCACGCTGCGCACATTAGCATCATCCGTTGTGGATTTCGCCCGTCGAAATGTTGTCGGTGATTTGAGCGCTGCATTGACGGAAAGGCGGGTTAGAATGGCGCACAGCTGTCAATTAGAGGCCTCCGCATAAAATGATCAATCGCTATCGTATAACGCAGTCAAGTCGCACGATTCTGCTTCTAGCAGCGGTCAGCGTCTCTATCGGCTGCTCTCCGGCAGAACCGCCCGATGAGACAGTCGCAACTCCGATCGACAGCGATTCGATCGACCTGATCATTGCCGGTGACTACGTGGTCACGATGGATCGGGATAGCAATGTAATTCCCGCTGGCGCTGTTGCGATAAATGACGGATTGATCATTGCTATCGGAACAGCGGCAGAAATCAATGCCCAGTACAAAGCAAAGGGTCACTTACCAGGAGAAAATCGAATCGTAATGCCCGGACTGGTGAATGGGCATTCACACGCAGCAATGACGTTGTTGCGCGGCGTCGCAGATGATCTCGCGCTGATGGACTGGCTCACCAATTACATATTTCCAGCAGAAGTAGAATTTGTTGACCCCGAATTCGTGCGCATTGGGACCGAACTCGCGTGCTGGGAAATGATTCGCGGCGGGACAACAACATTCGTTGACATGTATTACTACCCGGACGTCGTCGCTCAGGTTGTCGAACAATGCGGTCTGCGGGCATTCGTTTCGGCGACCGTTATTGACCAACGCAGCCCCGATGCAGAGAGTGCTGCCGACTCCTTAGTGAAGGGTAAGACATTTGTAAATAACTGGCAAAATCGCAACAGCCGAATTACACCTATATACGGTCCGCATGCGAATTACACGGTAAAACCGGATCAACTCGCGGCAACACGAGAGGCAGCGAACGACGCTGGTGTGCCGCTTAGCATTCACATGGCCGAATCGCCATTCGAGCTGCAATTTACGCGAGATAATTTCAATATGTCTGTCGTTGAGTTTTATGACTCCATCAGATTTTTTGATGGGCCGACAATTGCTGCGCATATGGTATGGCCGACTGCGGACGAAATTAAGATTTTGGCCGAACGGGGCGTTGGCGTCATTCATAACCCAACATCGAATATGAAACTGGCTTCTGGTGTTTCGCCCGTTAGTGAAATGCTGAATGCTGGGGTTCTCGTCGGCCTGGGTACGGACGGCGCCGCCAGTAACAACGATCTCGATATGTGGGAGGAAATGCGTCTGGCTTCCTTCTTACAAAAGATAGACAAAATGGACCCAGAGGCACTTCCCGCGACAGCAGTCTTGAAAATGGCGACAAGTGGGGGCGCGGAGGCGATTGGTTTACGCGACAGCGTTGGGGCTCTGGAAATTGGAATGCGAGCGGACGTCATTCAAGTCGAATTTGACGACGTTCACTTTGTGCCGACCTATGACGTCATTTCACATTTAGTATTTGTGGCTGACGAACAAGATGTCGCATCGGTAACTGTTGATGGTCGTTTGTTAATGCGCGATGGGGAATTTTTCACCTTAGATACGGAGCGCATCAAACGAGAGGCCTCAGAATTGGCGGCCAGGATTCAATCAGCACTAGCGATGAGAAACCAATCGACGGAGGAGTAAGTGTGGAACAGTTGATATTTCAAGTTAAAGGGTCTTCTTCGAATACCTATGAACTCACGTTCATTAAGGATGGCGACAGCCTGACAGCGCTTTGCACCTGTCCAGCGGGTCAGTTCGGTGGCCTCTGCAAACATAGGGTAGCCATTATCGATGGAAAATCCGAATCAGTCAGTAGCGACAACGCAGATCAGGTTACGAAAATTATCGAGTGGGCGGTCGGCACGGACGTCGCGACAGCGCTGGCAGAACTTCGCGCCGGTGAAAAGAACAAAGATCTGTCCAAAAACGATATCAAAGTGCTGAAAAAGAAAGTTGCCCGCGCGATGAACACCTAAACGAAATTAGCGCAACCCAGAAGACTGGCATGGACGATACTGCAGGAGTAAATCGAAAGATTCCGGTTACTTTGAAGTCAGCAGCCTGGCTGGCGCAAAGCTGTTCAGTCGAAACCTTACGGGCGAAATTGTCATGCTCAATATGCTGCGATTTCGAGAAGTCGCGAACTATTCTGCGTCTCCGGAGCTTGCACCGGAACGGCCGATTGCCGGGGAAGAGGCATATCGCCGCTATAGCATCCATACACTCCCCTTGCTTCAAGCCGCTGGGGGATCCGTCGTCTATTCAGGAACCGGTGGCGATTTCCTCATTGGTCCAGCCGATGAATCCTGGGACCTTGTGCTGCTCGTGCGCCACCAGTCTTTGTAGGCATACAGAGCCTTCGCAACCGACAAAGACTACCTGGCGGCGCTGGGCAACGGACCGCGGCGCTGCGGGATTCGAGGCTGCTGCCACTCCTCGATATACGCTAAATCCCGGCCCGCAACATCGTGGTCTAAGCGGTTATAATAGATCGTCCAATCCAATAACAATAAGGGACTCGAAATGGGACGGGATCGCAAAATCGACTACGTCGAATTTCCCGCGTCTGATTTCGATGCCGTTCAGTCGTTTTATGAAGCTGCTTTCGGCTGGACCTTCACCGACTACGGCCCTGAATACCGAGCCTTCAGCGACGGGCGACTTAACGGCGGTTTCTACCATTCAGAGCACCAATCCAAGACTAGCAGTGGCGCTGCATTGGTCATTATCTACGCTAATGATCTTGAAAAAACTCGCGACACAGTCGTTGCCAACGGCGGAACAATCATTAAAGACATATTCTCATTTCCCGGCGGCCGCCGTTTTCAATTCGCCGACCCGAATGGCAACGAACTTGCGGTGTGGTCTGAGAAATGACGGATAGAGAGAGCGGCAAACGTGATTGGCGAATATCGGCTGTTCTCATCGCGGTTTGGTCAATCACCAATGCCGTCATTTTGAGCAGAGGTACGGAAATTCCGACTTCGATGATTTTGCTAGCATCCACTTTTTTTATTTTCCTACTGCCCTCGATGCATGACCTGGTAATAAGCATCGAGAAGAAGATCGGCCGAGGCGCTCAATCGTCAAAGCCTGTCGAAGGGAATTCAAATGAGCGCTGACAGGGCAGCAGGCGTATTGAAGTCTCACATCCCTGCTCTATTTTTGATTACATTCGTACGTTGGTTTCTGATGCTGAAAGCGGTATGAAAATTATTTCCCTGGCATTACTCGTACTGCTCGCTTTTTTAGCGGTCTGGTTCTTGATCGTGGTTCCCGCGGAACGCCGCCACCACGAGCGGAAACTGGCGATGGTCAAGAAACGAATTGTGAATCGTCAATCGAATGGCGATTCAGCGGGTGACTCTGCCAATGATCAATCTGCAAAAACAGATAATTAGACAATGAATACCATTTATCCAGCATTCGCGATGATGGCCCTGACTATCCTGGTCATGCTGCGCATGGTAATGAGTCGATTTTCCGCCGTTAAAGCGGGCAAGATTGACGCCAAGTTTTTTCGCCTTAATCGCGACTATGAAGAACCCGCAGAGCTCGCTGTACAAACTCGGCATGTCACTAACCACTTCGAAACACCGGTGATCTTTTATGCGTTGTGCCTGTTCGCAACAGTTACCGGACAGACCGGCATCGTCGTCGCCTCGTTAGCTTGGGCCTACGTTGTATGCCGCTGCATTCATTCTTACGTCCACTTATCATCGAATATAGTGATGAACCGCCTCAGAATTTTCGCAATGAGCATTCTTATTTTAATCGGGCTGTGGGGAACGATACTCGTTGGAATTATGAGTTAGGTCAGAACATTTTCTACCGTGGATGCTCAGGACCGAATTTGCGAAGAACAGAGAGACGAAGCAATTCATTTACTTTCAACACCGATTGGATCGCCGCGTCGCTAGCGCTCCTCGCGATGACCTTATTTCCAACGTAATCACTGGGCTCCTCGCGACGACGTCATGGCTAACATTGTCACCGGGTTCCTCGCGGCACGATCTAAAAGATCGGTGTACCGCTAGACTAAGAAGCTCTTGCCATAGTCCAACGGCGGAATATCAAAAAACTCCGCAAGGCTTTGTCCAATATCCGCGAACGATTCGCGCTTACCCAGCGAACCTGCCTGGATTCGACTGCCATACGCTAGCACCGGAATATGTTCGCGAGTATGGTCTGATCCCGGCCAAGTCGGATCACAACCGTGATCTGCACACAGCACCAAAACATCGTCATCCTGTAGCTGCGCCATGAGCTCGGGTAAACGTGCATCGAAGTACTCTAACGCGTTGGCGTACCCTTCAACGTCACGACGATGTCCGTAGAGCATGTCGAAATCCACGAAATTCGTGAATACTATTGATCGATCCGGTGCGCTTTCCATTGCCGTGAGCGTGGCATCGAACAACGCCGCATTGCCGCTGGCTTTGATTTTCTGCGTTATACCCTGGTGCGCATAAATGTCAGCAATTTTGCCTACGCTAATGACTTCGCCACCACTGTCGACCAGTTTATCGAGAAGCGTTGGAGCAGGTGGTGGCGTAGTCAGGTCACGGCGATTGCCAGTGCGCGCGAAGTCACTCACATTGTTACCCACAAACGGACGGGCGATAACCCGGCCTATGTCGTATTCGTCGACCAAAACCCTCGCCACATCACACAGAGCGTAAAGGCGATCCAGACCAAACGACTCCTCATGGCATGCGATCTGAAAAACACTGTCTGCCGAGGTATAAACAATTGGTTTTCCGCTTCGCATATGCTCTTCGCCCAGCTCGGCGATGATCGTTGTACCTGAAGCATGACAGTTGCCCAAAACTCCTGGGAGACCAGCCTGGTCAATTAGCTTTTCGAGTAACTCAGGCGGAAACGTATCTTTGCGCGCAGTGAAGTATCCCCAGTCAAACAGAACGGGTACTCCGGCTATTTCCCAGTGACCACTTGGCGTGTCTTTGCCACTGGAAAGCTCGGCGGCGAAGCCGTAAGCCCCAATGACTTCTATATCGGAACTGCTACCGGGCGGAAATACACCGGCGCTTTCCGCAGCTGCATGCATCAAGCCGAGCTTGGACAGATTGGGCAAGCGAAGCGGCCCATCGTCACTTTCCGCCCGGACACGCGCGATACTACCCAGCGTGTTTGCGCCGACATCACCAAACTTATCAGCGTCATCGGTTGCCCCAATGCCGAATGAATCCAATACAAGAATAATTGCTCTAGCCATAACTCACTTTACCAAACATTGCGGCAGCATTACTGAATCAAAAAAAACAGGCCCGCCAGAGTCGCACTCATCAGATTCGCTAATGTGCCACCTATTACGGCTCTAAGACCAAGTTTGGCGATATCAGTTCTGCGACTGGGAATAATGCTGCCTAGGCCGCCGAGCAAAATTGCTATCGAAGACAAATTGGCGAAACCACACAATGCGAAGGTGATAATGACCTGGGTTCGTGGCGTCAAGGTGTCCGCGATTTCCACGTAATTCGCGTAGGCAAAGAATTCGGTGACGACAATTTTTTGTCCGATCAAACTCCCTGCTTGAGATGCCTCTCCCCAGGGCACGCCCAGGAGAAAGGCAAGTGGTGAGAACAACTTACCCAAAATCCATTGCAGGGTTAACCCTTCTATGCCGAACCAAGCACCAATTCCAGACATGAGGCCGTTTAATAAAAACACGAGGGAAACAAATGCCAGCAACATCGCCCCAACATTGAGCGCAAGCTTCAATCCGGTTGCAGCGCCATTTCCGATCGCCTCAAAAATATTGACTGGAACCGCTTCGTCGCCCGTTTCTGCAGCGTCAAATCGTACATTCCTGTTTTCCGTCTCCGGCATCATGAGCTTAGCCATCAACAAACCACCGGGAGCCGCCATAAAGCTCGCGGTAATAAGGAATTTTAGATCGACGCCCATTGCCGCGTAACCCGCCATTACGGCACCTGCAATCGTGGCACAACCGCCCGTCATCACAGCAAACAACTCGGACTGGCTCATGTTGGCAAGATAGGGGCGGACCACCAACGGGGCCTCAGTGTGACCAACAAAAATATTGGAAACAGCGGACATCGACTCTGTCTCGCTGGTCTGTAGCAATTTGTGCAACCCGCCACCAAACACGGAGACTACGCGCTGCATGACACCCAAATAGTAAAGTACGGACATCAGCGCAGAAAAGAACACGATGACGGGGAGCACATTTAGTGCGACGGTAAACCCAAGCGTTTCCCTTGTATTTGCGCCAAATACAAACTCGATGCCATTGTTAGCGTAGTTGATTACGTGCTGCACGCCGCTCACCACTACGTCAAGAAAGGCACTTCCTTGCGGCACAAATAGGATTAACGCGGCAATCGTGGTTTGCAACCCGAATGCTGTCGCAACCGTACGCTTGTTGATGGCTTTTCGATCAGTCGAAATAGCCACCGCAATTCCTAGCAACGCGACGATTCCGATTAGGCCGATGAATGATTGCATTGCGGATTCCTGTTGACGTGTTGCAAACGCTTACACATCCTTATTCTAGCAAGAGATTGATTGACCCAATCTGCCTATTGTGACAAACACCGCATAACAGATTGATCTTTAGCGTGGCATTTGCAAGGACTCTCGTCTGCTCAGGCACGACACATCTAAATCCATAATACAGATTGATCCCATAAAAAAAGGGGCCTGCGGCCCCTTCTTACTAAGACTCGAGTGTGCCGCTAATGATGCCCTGGCGTCTCAACCTCCATCGGGCTCTCACCGAAAAACTCAATGCGTGTCAGGAAAGTGTTGTCCGCTTCGAGTGCCATCAATATTATTAGTACACCAATAAATACGGGTGGCACAAGGATCGCCAGTTTGAGCGCCAGACGCTCCCATCCCATATGCATGAAGATGAAGACAATGCCGCCTGCCTTCGCAAACATCAGTGTAAGAATAAGGCCCCAGCGTACATAGCCGGGATCCATAAAGTCGGTCGCGTACGAGAATCCACTCAGTACGAATAGCGCAGTCCACATGATCCAATAAATGGTCAGCGGATGTTGTTGTCCTTCGTCAGATGACATATCAGTAAGCTCCGTGAACTGACTACCAGAGGTAGAATAATGCGAAAATGAATACCCAAACGAGATCGACGAAATGCCAGTACAAGCCTGCGATTTCGACAATTTCGTAGTTGTTGCCACGCCGTTCGTAAAATCCCGTTCGAACACGATTAGCAACCACTAGCAAATAAATCACACCGGCTGTTACGTGCATTCCATGGAAGCCAGTAATCATGAAAAAACTGGACCCGAACTGCGCTGCACCGAAAGGGTTTTCCCAGGGACGGACGCCTTCCATTATGAGTTTGGTCCACTCGAAGGCCTGCATGCCGACAAATGACGCGCCCAACGCTGCAGTCGCAACCATCAGCCAGAACGTCGTCTTCTTCTTTTTGCGGTAGCCCATATTGACCGCCAACGCCATCGTGCCGCTGGAGGTAATCAAAATGAAAGTCATTATCGCGATGAGCAACAGCGGCACGTTATAACCGAATGCTTCAAGCGCAAATACTTCACTTGGATACGGCCATGGATCCGTTGTCGACATCCGCACTTTCATGTAAGACACAAGGAAGCAGCTGAAAATGAACGTATCGCTGAGGAGGAAGATCCACATCATGGCCTTGCCCCACGGAACGTGAAACGCCTGCATATCCGATGAGAAGTCCTGGACGAATCCTTTTCCGCCGTCTTGCAACGCTTCTCCGGAACTAGATACTGCAGCTTCTGACATAAGTCGCTTTCCTTATTAGGTAGATAACAGCATGCCGAACAATACGATCCAAACCAGCAATAAGAAGTGCCAGTAAACCGTACAAAGTTCGATGCTTAGTCGAACGCTGTCTGCGCCAGCGCCCGTCCATACTTTCATTGTGGATCGTGCCCACACCCACAGTCCGCCCAGCATATGCAGACCGTGCACTGCCGTAAGCAGATAGAAAAATCCATTCGCTGGGTTGTTAGCGGCATAGGCTCCGATTGCTCGTAATTCTTGCCACGCGACAACCTGACCGATCAAAAAGAGCACCGTCAATGCGCCGGCTATGGTGAGACCGGGCTTAACTCTAGCGTCGTTACCTTTGATCGCCGCATTTCGGGTCCAGTGATAAACGATACTGGCCAATATCAATACAATCGTATTGGCCCACAACAACGTTGGTTCCGTGAGTGGTCGCCAATCCGGCTCTTCCATTCTGATTGTGTAGGCACTAATAAACAGTGCAAAGACGGACGCCGCCACAGCCAGAAAAGCCATCAGGCCAACGGTCTTCTTATTGGCGTCAATTGACGCCCCGGAGACTTCATCGCCCGCGGTTTGAGAAACCCACGGTTGAACACTTAAGGTCTGTCTCAATAACCACCAGATTATGGTGGCCATGATTACACCCAACAATATTAGGGTTATATACATGGGCCTGACCTAGTGGTCGATTCCATGATCGCGCCCAACAGACACTTCGCTTGCTGGCACAGTCTGCGGCGTGTAGTCGTCCTCTGCGCCAGGAACGGCGTAATCGTACGCCCAACGGTGTACTACCGGCAGCTCGTGTCCCCAGTTGCCATGTTTCGGTGGAGTATCCGGGGTGAGCCACTCGAGAGAAGTCGCTTTCCACGGATTGCCGTCCGCGATCTCACCTTTCTTCAAACTAACAAAAATGTTGTAAAGGAAGATGACCTGTGTGGCTGCAATGATTAGCGCCGAAATGGTCATGCTCGCATTGAGCGTAACGGCAGATTCCGGCATGAAGTCTGTGTTGCCCATAGCGTAATAGCGTCGCGGTACACCCAGGAAGCCGATGTAATGCATTGGCAAATACAGCGAGTAAGTGCCCAAAAACGTCAACCAGAAATGCCACTTGCCAAGCGTCTCGTTGTACATACGACCGGTCATCTTCGGATACCAATGATAGATCGCACCGAACACCACCAGCACCGGCGACACGCCCATAACCATATGGAAATGTGCGACCACGAAGTAGGTGTCGGACAACGGCAAATCAAGTGTCACGTTGCCGAGGAAAAGGCCGGTCAATCCGCCATGTGTAAAGGTAAAGATGAATCCAATTGCGAACAGCATCGGTGTGCGCAGATGAATGTTGCCCTGCCAGAGGGTGAGCACCCAGTTATAAACCTTCAACGCTGTTGGCACGGCGATAATCAATGTTGTGGTGGCGAAAAAGAACCCGAAATATGGGTTCATACCACTGACGTACATGTGATGCGCCCACACGATAAAGCTCAGACCACCGATCGCGAGAATGGCCCAGACCATCATGCGATAGCTAAAAATGTTTTTACGCGCGTGAACTGACAGAAGATCAGACACGATACCGAATGCCGGCAGCGCAACGATATAAACCTCGGGATGGCCAAAGAACCAAAACAGATGTTGGAACAATACCGGGCTGCCACCACCGTATTCGGTGACTTCACCGGCTGCCATCATGGCTGGCATGAAGAAACTTGTACCAATCAACTTATCAAGCAACAACATGATCGCACTCACGAGCAATGCCGGAAACGCCAGCAAGCCCAGAATAGTGGCCATGAAAATACCCCAGACCGACAAAGGCATACGCATCAGGGTCATACCCTTGCAGCGCGCCTGCAGGACGGTTGTCACATAGTTCAGGCCACCCATGGTAAACGCCACAATAAATACGGCGAGTGATACCAACATGAGCACAATGCCCAGATCGGTCCCAGGCGTGCCGGGCGAAATGGATTGCGGTGGATAGAGTGTCCAACCCGCTCCCGTCGCACCACCGGGAACGAAGAAACTAGCGATGAGTATCAACACTGACAACGCGTAGACCCAGACACTCAGCATATTCATGAATGGGAATACCATGTCTCGGGAACCCACCTGTAACGGAATCAGATAGTTGCCGAAGCCACCGAGGAAGAGCGCCGTCAACAGGTAGACCACCATGATCATCCCGTGCGTCGAGACAAACTGGTAATAATTTTCGGGATTGATGAAATCGAAAGTTTCCGGAAAACCCAGTTGCAGCCGGAACATGCTGGACAACAGCATTCCAACCAGGCCGATAAATATTGCGAGGCCCCCGTATTGAATAGCAATGACCTTGTGGTCCTGGCTATAGACATATTTCGTAATAAATGTGTCTGGATCGTGGTGTTCTTGTTCGTGGTCACGATCGGCGAATGAAACGTATGCCATCAAGATCCCCTAAATACTGTCTTGTAGTTTGAATTCATCATTGGATTACAGTGTGTTGATGTAGGCGACAACGTCATTCACTGCTTTTTCGTCATGTAGCGTTCTGCCCATGAAGCCCATTTGCTTACCGTAGAAATCCTGCGGATGTTCACCGCGAATACCTGCGTTAAAGTTCTTCAGCTGACTAGCCAAATACCAGTCGGTCATGCCTGCCATGCGTGGCGCGTTGATCGCCTGAATGCCTTCTGCGTCTTTGCCATGACAATAAGCGCAGACGTTGTAAATGCGCTGCCCTTTTGAAACATCACCGTCAATAGTCTGCGGCGATGGATTGTCCGGGAACGTCTGAATATGGGCGATAACATTGTCGATCGCAGCATCGTTCACCAAGGTCGATGCCATCGGCGCCATCTGCTTACCGTAGATGTCGTCATCGTGAGCGCCGCGCAAACCAGCCTTGTAGTTCTGTAGTTGACGTTTGATATACCAGGGTTCCTGCCCGGCAATCTTCGGCGCGTTGAGCACGTGCAGGCCTTCACCTTGTTGTCCATGGCAAGCCGCACAAACGGCATACTGAGCGGCGCCAACCACTGCGTTGCCTGCAACAGCACCTTGCGTATCAGCGAAAGTCGGCTGCTCCGCAAGCCAGGCATCAAAATCTGCTTGTTCCTCAACCACAACGGAACCGCGCATTGTGTGATGTGCGATGCCACAAAGCTCTTCACACAACACCTCGTAGCTTCCCAACACGGTCGGCTCGAACCATAGATAGGTCACCATACCGGGGACCAGATCCATCTTGACTCGGAACTGCGCAACCGCAAAATCATGCAGCACGTCTTTTGAACGAAGATTTACTTTTACCGGCACATTGATCGGAAGATGCACTTCAGGGTTGTAAACCAGTACGTCATCACTGCCGAGCGGGTCTGAAGGGTCCATGCCGAATGGATTTTCATGCGTGATGTGGCGTGGATCAACGTTGCCGAATTGACCGTCTTCGCCCGGCAAGCGATAGGTCCAATGCCATTGTTGACCGATAGCTTCAATTTCGTGCGCGTCGTCCGGAACGTTGACGAACTCACTCCAGACAAACAGACCTGGGGTCAACATGGCCGCTACGCCGATGGTTGTGAGGATCGTCAACCAGGTTTCCACTTTCTTGTTTTCCGGATCGTAGGTGGCCCGAGAACCCTCTTTGGCCCGGTACTTGATGACGCAATAGGCCATGAACAGGTTGACGAGCACGAAAACAATGCCGCAAACCACGAACGTAAGGTCCATGGTGTCGTCAATCTGACTCCAATTGGAAGCCAACGGCGTAAACGTCCATGGGCTTAAGAAGTGGAAAACCAAACTTCCAACAACTAACAGGATAAGTGCAACTGCTAAAGGCATACCTATTGCATCCTTATTTCTTTAATTTTCGAATGAGTTCAGCGGTTGCAGACGAGTCGACCAGCACACAAATTGTCCGTGTAATGCTAAAGGTGAACTCCCCATGGCAACCTTTTGCCATTCTTACGTGTAGTCGCTTTCTTCGGCGTAAACCTGCTTCCAAGCGAACTGATTTTTGGCGGTTATCGGGTCACCTCAACCCAACCAACGCAGCCAGTGCGCAGGATAGTGGAAACGAATGTCGATTTCCACTAAAGACTAAGCAGAATTTTACGCATGTCACGACGCTAACATATTGATTAACAATAAGTTTGGCGGGGAAGAAATCTGTGCCTTAAAAGGCTTTTTTTGGAGTGGGCGATCGAGAGGGTATTTCAGGTTTAGAATGTGAATTCGACGTACTCCCGAACGCTATCTCGTGCCTTTTCGAGATCCGATTGCAGCTTCAAGAGCTCTTCTTCGAGCGGACTGGCAAAGTCAGCAGCCTGAACATCCAGAATAGGGGGAAATAATGGCCAATAATCCGGCGTTTCCGGCACCGTAGGGCGACTGACAAGTGAGTCTTCGCCTGGAGGGGTGCATGTGCGTGTCAATGAATCCTGGAAATAACATTTTGCCATCGAGGTCATGCTGAACGGTCTTTGATCCCGACAGCGCCAGAGCGCCTTCTGCAGCACCGACGTAAACGATCTCATCGCCGTCAACGGCAAGTGCTTCCGCCCACGGCTGCGATTCGTTAAGGGTGTAAATAGTGCCTCCGACAAAAACACGGTCAACACCAGGCGCCGGCGACTCGCTGCAAGCAACGAGGTACGAACAAACCAGCAATAACGACTGAACTAAAAAGCTTTTACGCTTCATGCACCGTCCTGCCACCTAAGACTGTTCGAATAATACCAATGTCCTTTATTGCATCCGGATCAACATCATGTGGGTCATTTTCGAGCATGACGAAATCTGCGAGCTTGCCGGCTTCCAGCGTTCCTTTGATGTTCTCCTCGAATGACGCATAAGCCCCATGAACGGTGCAAATCCGCATCGCTTCAGTAACAGATACACGTTGACTGGGTCCCCAGACCCGACCACGCACATCTTTTCTCGTCACCATGCTCTGTATTGCCATCATCGGTTCGTAAGGCCCCGGCGTGTAATCCGATGCAGGCGCAACGGGAATTCCCGCATCAAGAAAACTCTTATGCGCAAACATTTTCTCCATTTTCTCTTCGCCGTAGTCGACCCACTTGTTCCCATGATAGTGGGCGTAGGTATAGAACGGCGCCGGCACAACACCTGTCGCCTTGATGCGCGCCAGCAAGTCGTCGTTGATGAGTGAACAATGTTCGATTCGATAACGTGGATTCGGGCCAGTATGATTTCGCAGCACACGCTCATACGCATTCAGTACCATGTCGATAGTCCAATCACCATTGGCATGAATGCCCACGCGAAATCCGTGCGCGACGGCATCATCAACCGCCTCGTCAATATCCTCCTGACTCATCGTTAGAATGCCATGATCATCGCCGCCCTCATAAGGCGTACTCATATACATAGTGCGTTCAGACGCGGAGCCATCAGCGGCATATTTCACCGCGCCAATACGCAACATGTTGTCGCCAAATCCGCTGCGCATCCCGGCTTGTTTTAGACCGGCATAGACTTCGCTGTTGCCCGTCGGCATGAAAGACAAGCGAAAAAAGAGCTCACCTGCGTCACGCGCATCCTGATAGGCAATCATGTCATCCAGTCCGCCGGACGCTTCAGTCGTCGATGTTAGGCCTGCCGCCGCCATGTTTTTGGATGAGAGGGTCGCAGATCGCTGTCTTACTTCCCGAGTCATCTCCGGCCACGTACCCGCCGCAAAAAATACCTCGCGGGCATGTTCCGCTACCTTGCCGGTAAGCTCGCCGTCCTCGCGGAAGAAACGTCCTCCATCTGGATCGGGCGTGTCGCGATCAACGCCAGCGATCTCAAACGCCTTCGAGTTCACGACCCCCGTATGGCCACCGCGATGCCCAACATAAACGGGATGGTCACGCACAACAGCGTCGATGTCGCCACGATTTAGCGGTCGCTCATCTTCAAATTTGGTGTCGTCGTACATGACACCACGCACCCAGTGGCCTGGCGGCGTATTCGCGGCTTTCCGTGCCAGCGCTTCTTTGACATCCGCAATTCGTGGCAGATTTACATTAGCGCCAATGGCTTCTTCAGCAAACAACGGATGGCTGTGTGCGTCTATAAACCCGGGAGTAACGGTCAGGCCGCGACCGTCGATTCTGGTGGTGCCCGCATTCGCAAAATGGAGAATCTCTTCGTTAGAGCCGGCCGCCAGGATACGATCCCCCCGGATCGCAATGGCCTCAACGACCGGCTGATCCCAGTTCATCGTCAGAATGTTCGCGCCAGTCACAATCATGGACGCGCTGCCTGACAGCGTTCCGTCCTGTGCATTTGCGCTAGTGGAAAACCCTATGCCAAGCGGCAACGCCGCTGATGCACCCAGAAACTTTCTCCGTGACAATTCCGTCATTACGATTCTCCTCGCGCAACTACCGTTGATTTATAGCCCAGACCCATCTTCGGAATAGATCACCCACATTTTTGTGTAGCCGTCAGTGTCCCATATACCGGTCCATTCCTTAGGGATAGTGACTGCGTCGCCAGCGTTGATTTTCGTTACGGTCCCATCTGAAGACGTTAAGGTGACACCGCCCTCCAGGAAATACATGAATTCGTCGACACCATACGCTTCGTTAATTTCTGAACGCGTTTTTCCAGACTTATACATACCGGATGAAAACTTTTTATCACTGGAAAGAAGTGAAGTTACATCGAGCGTGACATGCCCATCGCCGTGTGTTGTTTCAGTCATACCTTCATGTTCAAAAATTGCCCCTGCTGCGTCTGCCGAGCTAATCTTCGCTGGCATAACCACTTCCTCGTGGTGTTCCGAAATCGCGACTGCGGCAGCCGCCATCATCATTACTGTTATTGCTAGTTTCTTCATCTCGTTATCCCCTTAAAATTAACTTTGAATAGTTATTCTAATCCAGAACCATCTACGGAATAGATGACCCATAATTGTGTGTAGCCGTCGGACTCCTCGACGCCCGCCCATTCCATTGGAATGGTTACTGCATCGCCTGGCCCAAATTCCTGAACACTGCCGTCCACTGATGTCAGCGTCATCGTACCGTCAAGCATGTACAGGAACTCATCTACGCCGTAACCGTCTTCTACCGTCCACTCAGCGCGATGTTTGCCTGCTTTGTACACGCCGGAGGCAAATTTCTTGTCAGAACTCAAAAGCGTCATCACATCTTGCGTTGCGGTGCCGTAGCGCTCCATCTCAACCATTTCGGGTCGGTCAAAAATCTTGCCCGCCATTTCTTCCTTGCTTACCTTAACCGGCAATACGACCGCGTTGGTTTCTTCGTGTTGCGATGCAAAGACAATGACGGCAATTGACGCCAGAATAATGGTGAATACCACAATCTTTCTCATTTGTGCTTCCTTAGTTTTATCTATACGTACGCGAGCATCAGAAAACCAACAATCGAAATTGCGGCGGCAATCAAGGCGTACGGAAACTGTGTTAACGCATGTTGCATCGGAGTGCAACCCGACGCCTGTGCGGTCAGCACTGTGGCATCAGAATAAAAGCAGGCATGACTGCCAAAGGTACTCGCAGACAGTGTCGCACCAAGAACGAGCGTTATATCCGCTCCTAAGTTGTTGGATAAGGCGGTAACGATCGGCAGAATAATGACGAACACGCCCCAGTTAGAGCCCGTCATGAATGATACGAGGGCCATGGAAACGAATATCGCCACTGGCAATAATTCCGGCGTCAGAATGGGCTCCATCAGGCTGACAATATAGGGTGCAACCCCTAGTACGTCATTTACGTCGGCCAATATAAACGCAGCAACCAAGACACCCAACGGCTCGACCATCATTTTAAAACCGTCGATAATCGTATTAAATGTGTCGTTCATGCTCATCATACGTGAGCCGATGATGTAGATTGCGGACGCACCAAGCGTAATGTATATGCCGACCAGAAAGTCTTTATCGAAATACAAAGTTGCCGCAACCAGTACAACCATCGGCACAACGAACATCAGCACGCGCGGTTTTATATCCTCGCGCGTTTGTATGGACTGATTAGCCGCCTCGATGCTCGCTGCATCAGGTGGAACCATCAGACCTTGCGTTTTCGCTCGCAGCTCGGACGCCTTCATCGGCCCAATGTTAGGTATTAGACCCGTTGCAACCGCCGGTACGAGCAAAACTGCGGCCCACGCATAAAGCATGTAGGGAATAGCGCTTATATAAGTCTCCAGGCCCTGCCCCTCCGGTGCGATACCGTTGGCGACAATCAGGCCTGCGAAAAATACTCCCCACGTCGAAAACGGAATGATGACGCTTATCGGTGCGGCAGTGGAGTCAACCACATACGCGAGCTTCTCTCGCGAAATTTTATATTTGTCGGTTAGATTGCGCATCGCAGAACCAACTGCGAGCGAATTCAGGTAGTCATCAACGAACATGAAAATACCGAGAACCCATGTCGCCATCAATGCCGATTTTTCTGAACGCACATAACGAGACATCGTGGTCGTAAATGAATGTGTCGACCCCGTCCGAATTAGAATCCCAATCAAGCTTCCCATGAAGCCACAAACGAGAATCACCCACGCCACCGATTCATCCGTCATTACACGAATGGATGTTTCAGCGAAACCGCTAACGAAGCCTCCGCCATGAATCATGATCAAACCGACCACCGATCCGACGATGAGAGATTCAATTGGACGATGGGTAAGAATGGCCAAGACGAAAACGACCATCGTCGGCAGCAATACCATTGCACCAACGTCGACCATCGATTCAGCCGACCTTTAGTTGTTCGTTGACGGCGCGATGTGCTGCATCAAAAGCGCCATTGACGAACGCATATGCAGAGGCATCAGAATTGGCGATAGAAATCCTGCCCATTTGCGCAGCCCCCGCAATATGCGGTCCGTTTTTCGGGCTCCAGTCGTGTGGATCGTAAAGTTCGTTGTATTCGTAAGCGTAACCATGCGGCCAGCGATTAACCGTTAGTGCGGCGATATCGCGCTCCGCATCAAAGCCTCCACCGCTCAGCGCGCCGCTCATCGCGCCAACAATTCCGCGCTCCAGGTGATCGTAGGACATTTCGTAAAGATCGCGTCTGCCTTGTACATGCTGCTCTAGCCCGCTTAGACCCTGATCCGGCGCGGACGGTACGTAGGTGCCATGCACAATCGTCGGTTCATCGGATTTTTGCGTGTATTGATAGCCGCCCATGCTAACGGGAAAATCCATGCCAAAAGAATGCATCATGTCCGGTTGTGGAATGTAGAAGCTCCGAAACCCCAAGTTTTCAAATGCCTTCCAATTCCGCAGCGCGACACTGATATAGACGAGCGGCACCTTCGCAACCGTATTGACTGCTTCGACCTGGGACTTCGGCATGTCCGAACAAATGTGCGGCACGATGCGGTTGTAACACGCCATAATGACGTGCTTGCCGCGTACCCGTTCCGGGTTTCCATCTCTTACATAGGTGACGTCAACGTATTGATCACCCGGTACATGTTGTGCGTTGACCGCGGTGCTGTTCAATCGAATGCGCATGTCGTTGCCCTTTTGATCGAGCAATCCGTAATTGACTCTCGATAGCACCAGGTCTTCCATCGTTGATCCAGGCACTGCCTTAGGAATCAGCTGCCTGACAATGGCCCGTGCGACGCCAGCATTGCCGTCAGGAAAATGAAATATATACGGTTCATCTCTGCCAGCCGGACCGTTACTCTCGTCTTCAAGCCCCATATACCACGCCCCCGGCATACCGAGCCGGTAACCCTCCATTGCTGACAGCGCGTCATAGCCAACTCCCCAATACCCTTTTATGACATCTCGGAGCACCAAAACCACTTCTTCGTGGGTACCAACGTGCTCGCGCAAGAACTGCGAATAACTCATTCCTTTGAGTTTGGATTTTTTTTGTTCGCTGGAAAGATCAGGGATGTAATCCGTTTCGCTGGTCATTAAATTTAGAAAACTTTTCTTGGCCTCATCCGACAACGGGTAATTGCCCAGGGTATTCGCCAGATCGTCGTCTGCTCCACGCAGAACGTTCTTGTGCACACTATCTTTGCCGTATTTTTCCTTGCTGAAGTAAATCCCGTTGGAAAGCTTTCGATCACGAAAATAACTTCGATCGAAGTATTCGTAGAAAGGATCGGTATCGATACCGGCGTCACGCAACATTTGCGACGAGGCATCCGAATATGTCGCAGGCGAGTCGATCGACTGACTACCTCCGTAGCCGACAAGATGCTTTCCATCTACGTGGAACTCATTGCGTTTAGCGTGCCCACCAAAATCGTCATGATTGTCGAGGATCAAAATCTTCACATCGCGACCGGCCCGTTGGCGATACATCTGTGCTGCGGCCAGGCCCGACAAACCGGCACCAACAATGACGACGTCATAAACATCGTCGGTCAAAGTAGACGGCGTAGGCCACGAAGCACCACCCCACGACAGCGCGTGTGAAATTTCGAACGAACCCACGTGACTGCCGCGTAGCCCAATAAGCTCGGGCGGATACGGCGACCCTTGCTTGGCTTCCATCGCCATTAACTCGAGCGGCGACAATGCGCTGCCGACCGCGACGCTTAGGGCGAAGCCATTTAGAAAATCGCGTCGGGTTATATCGAGTTTTCCCATCAGTTTCTCCTAAAAGTCGCGTGCATAGACAAGCGCTCCACCGAGCCAGGTCTGTTCAACTTCTATATCCAAAATTTGCGCCGGATCAATGCTAAGAATGTCCTGATCAAGAACGATCATGTCAGCCAATTTTCCCGGTTCAATGCTGCCCTTTCGATCTTCTTCGAATGAAAGATGGGCGCCATACAATGTATAGCCTTGCAGCGCCTCCATCACGCTAAGCGCTTCATCGGCGGCAAAAATACGCCCGGACAATCCTTTGCGTGTGACCGCAGCATAAATCCCGACCATCGGTCCAATGGGCAGAATGTCGCTCGATATTGCGACATGAATTCCGTGGTTCATGGGCGTACGTAGTGGATTGTTGTGTTCTAAGCGATCGCCATCAAGATAGTCGACGTAGCGTCCTTCTAATGTATAAGTGAAATTCGGCTGTTGAGTGATCGCAATGCCGTACTCCGCCATCTTTCGCATCGACTCGGACGACGGCATTACGGTGAAATGATTTAGATAGTGTCGATGATCGACACGAGGATGCTCGTCCAAAGCCAAGGCCAGCTCATCGACCGCCAATTCGATTGCCGCATCGCCAATTGCATGAATACCCGTCTGCCAACCGGCCGCGTTCAGTTCACTGATCACTCGGTTGAGCTCACCGGGTTCGATACTCAACTTGCCGCGAAAACCCGCCTCATCTTTATACGGTTCATTTGTATACGCGGCAGGACCCGTAAATCCGCCGTCGACGAAAATTTTGATTGGCCCGACTCGCAAGTGTTCATCGCCATCACCGCTCTTCTTGTCAAATGCCGCCATCGTTTCCGGATCAGTCCAAAACACCTGTACGGCGGCACGGGGCAAATTACCGCGATGCTCAGCGTAGACCAGCTCCCATTCGGAATACGACTCTATCGATCCGGTCGCATGGGTAATGCTCGTAATGCCAAGGCTCAATTGACGCTTTAGCTCGCCGATCAAACTTTCACGAACTTCTTCATTGGTCGATTCAGGAATTAAACGAGAAACAATGTCCTGCCGCTCGCGTATGACGCCGTTTAGTTCGCCATTCTCATCCTTCTCAATCACGCCGGACTCCGGCTGCGGTGTCGATGGTGTCACTTCCGCCTGGCGTAGCGCCAAACTGTTCGCAACCGCACTGTGTCCGCCCGCGCGGGTGATCAATACCGGGTTGCCCGGCGCCGCTCCATCCAAATCACCGCGCAAGGGGCGGCGCAGCTCGGCCATAAAATCTTCTGACCAGCCATAGCCGGTGATCCACTCGCCTTCACCCAACTCGTCGGCCTTGTCGCGAACAAGGTCTTTGATTTCTTCGATAGAAGTCGTCTCTGTCAGATCGATATAGCGTTGTGGTTGACCGTTAATGTGCGTATGTGAATCGATAAATCCGGGCATTAGTACTTTGCCACCGAGGTCCTGCATGTTGTCGCTGCGATAACTGGACAGAACTTCGTCGCCACCGACCGCAATAATGTTCTCGCCGGAAACGGCAACCACAGAGGCAATCGACGCCTTGGCATCGATCGTAATGACTTTGGCGTTATGAAAGATAGTGTCGACAATTTCGCGGCTATCTTCTGTTACGTCACTACAAGCCGACAGACATACGAATAATACGATCAACGCTCGTACCCTCAGCATGACTTTCACTCCTCTTTTATTACGCAGCTCGAACTCGCAGCGGGTGCATGCTGCCATCGACGCTATCAACCAGCGCCCTTATCTGGCCATCACCCACAATCCAAAACTTCTTGTACACCAGCGTAGCTGCATCAAAATCAGGTTCGAACCGCGCAATAACACGCAGATTACGCCCGAGCGAATGCGTGACAATGCGCTGCGCGGCTGCTGTCGCTTCTGCCGCCGTGAGTTTGACCGCGATCTTGCTCGAATCGACCATAACTTCGTGATCAACGTCAAAGCGATCAGCAGTCGCGCCATGACCGTTGACAGCATCGATCAAGCAACGCACGTCAGTTTGTCTCTTGCCGAACAAGCCAGGCAAAGTGCAGCGACCTGCAAAACTAAAGTAAGGGAAATACTGTGTCGTCTCGACGTACACGTCGCTGCTACCGGAAAGCGCTGCAACTAGACGAATGGCGTCTGTTTCAAAGACAGCAGTCCTAATAACGGCCAGCTTACTCATTATTTTGACCGCCCTTGAGCGCCGCATCGACAGCCACCGCCTCGTTGGTTAGGTCAGAATTCGTTGCCGCAAGAAAGCGCGGCGGAATACGACCAACCGTCGCCGCTTCATCCATGACCTCGTGAATATAGGCGGGGACTGGCGCAATTTTTTGTGTCGCCAGGGTCACAACAATCATGGTGACCGTCGAACTCACGACGCCGGTGACCATTGGAGCGAGCTCAGTCGTGTCGACCAATCCAGCAACCTCCCAAAAAACGGCGACGCCGGCGCCAACGATCATCGAGGACAACGCACCGGGTGTATTTGCCTTGCGCCACCAAACAGCACAGACGTAGGCGGGTAGGAACGCACTGCCCAGCACCGATGTCGCAAATATGACGATACTGAACACCGACGGCGGCTCAACCAAGGCAACGGCATAACCGACGACCGCAATAGCAAAGACCAACGCCCGCGACACAATCACCATTTGTTTCTCGGTCGCATTGGGGTTGATGAATCGCTCATAGATATCGCGGGACGCAATCGATCCGGTTTGCAGCAATAGGGAATCTGCGGTGGACATTACGGCCGCCATTATGGCCGCCATCACCAACCCGGTCACTGCAGCGGGTAACAACTGCTCGGCCACGCGAAAAATGGCCATCTCCGGATCGTCCAGCCCGGGCAAAATCAGGATTGCCAATATTCCTACCAGGTATGGCGCAGGCACGAAAAACAAATTCCAAATAGTCGCCCAAAGGCCGGCGCGTCGCGCAGTTTCTGGTCGAGTCATCGCCATATGACGCGTGACCACATGTGGCCAACCCATATAGCCAACAGAGAAAACTAACAATGCACCAGCGACGACACCCCATTGCCCCTGAAAACCAAGGTCTTTACCCCACACCGACAATAAAGTCGGATCAATATTATTAAGCGCATAGTTAGCACTCGTCAGCCCACCAAGCTCCGTAAGGGCGGCAATTAGAATCCACATAACACCCACCAACATCACAATACTTTGGAAAAAGTCTGTGTAGGCAACGGCCAGGTAGCCACCCATAAAGGTGTAGATCAATATGATGCCAACCGCGATCGCCAACGCGACCGGATAGGGGATACCGGTAACCAACGCCATCCCTTTACCGCCTGCAATCAACTGCGCGACAACATAAAAACCGAGCAGAAAAATTGTCAAAACACCGGCGAACAATCGTACCGCCGCAGATGGGTAGCGTTTCTCAAGATATTCGATCGAGGTTAGTGCTCCCATCATCTGCGACAGCTTGCGCATGCGTCGACCAATTACCGACAAGTTGAGGACACCACCGCCAATGTCGCCCGCTGCAAACCAGAGCGCCCAATAACCTTGTGCGAATCCGAGACCGCCAGCGCCAAGAAACATATAACCGCTCATCGAGGTGCTTTGCAGTGTTAACGCAGTCGCCATCGGTCCAACTTTTCGACCACCCAATAGATAACCTTCCAAATCTTCGCTACCACCGCGCTGCATCGCCCAATAGCCAATACCTAGCACGACGACGTAGTACAAGATCAGGAAAAAAATGACTGTGCCACTCATGACGCGTCATCGCCTGAAATTGAATCTTTGTCCCAATCTCGGGAAGCGTACAGAAAACCTATGGTGTAGAGGATCCAAAAAACAGGAAAACCAAAAACCAGCAGTGTTGTATCAAATGGCAATCCGAACATGTGCGCCTCCCAGGAATCCTTATTTAGTACTTATCCGGAATAGGTCTATTCTGGACAGGAACTATTTAATGCCAGTCTAGTGTTGTGCCGATGGGCTCTCCCGGAGGCACAATAACTGGTTCGATTTGTTCGAGACCCGACGGATCGTTTCGCATTTGATCGATCTGAAAACTTGCAAAACTATAGTGCGCCCGCCACGACGCATCTCGCTGTACCGCCGCGCGAGTACTGAGCCAGTCGTCCAGCTGGTTGACGCTATCCAATGCGATAGCGCGCACTTGGGTATCGGCATCTTTATTTACGGCAAGCAACATCAGGTGCTGCAAGGCCAAACTATTGACCAAGCGCTGCAACTCAGCATCGATGCCAGATTGTCGCGGCGCGAACCATGTCGCTCGCAACAAATCCGCTGTCAACTCGTCGAAGCCGGGGGTCGTCGTTTGTCGCGCATTCGCCGCAATCAATCGTGCAGCGCGTGATGGCTCGAGCAACACCTCCATCGTAAGCGAGGCAGCGCTTTGTGCGGCGCCAAATGGTTCGAACAATTTGCCGGTATTTGACGGAAACGTCTCGCGTGATTTCGGATTTCCCAGTGGCCGCGGTGGTATCAATCGCAACACGTGGTCAGGGATGCGGAGCGATGACGGTGTAATCGTGTTTAAGAGCGCTGCAATTGCCTGCCTCTGTCGATCCGCTCCGACGGGCGTTGACTTAGGTTGACCATCTCCACGCATCGCGTAATAGAAATCTTCGCCGCCGACCAATTTCCCAACTGCATGCAACTGGAAACGATGAATGAGGTAGATCGGAACAAGGACCTCTTCAAGTGTAGCGAAGGAACGACCGGGGCGAATGTTCCTCTCTGACATTCTGCCCATCGCAACGGCACGAACGCGCAACAAATTCTCAAGCTCCTCAATCGCATCTGCACCGTTGTCCCAAAGGTTACCCAGAGGATGTGCCGCACTAACCGGACGAGAGTCTGTGTCAGAAACAAAACGCAAACCGGTTTCGATGGTAGCTACCATGATTTCGTTACGACCGCTATCTCGATCCACGTCATCCTGAAAATCCTGATAAGTGTATTCAACAGTGCGCTTGTCCCATGCACCGATTCCAACCGCATAAGCTTCGTCAAGATTGATGTTGCCATCGTCATCGAACTGAATCAGCGGATGCGGGTAGTCCATGACCGACGTGCGGCCTTGCGAACTCGCTGCCATATTGTGCGTAAAACCAATCGTATGGCCGACTTCGTGCGCCGACAGCTGTCGAATTCTGGACAACGCCATTTCCATCGGCACGTCCGGCTTTTCTTCGTCGCCGTATGGTGCCAGCAAACCCTCAGCGATGAGGTAGTCCTGCCTGACACGAAGCGATCCGAGCGTCACTTTGCCTTTCATGATTTCGCCCGTCCGTGGATCGGAAATACTTCCGCCATATGACCAGCCACGCGTCGAACGATGCACCCACTGAATGATGTTGTACCGCACATCCATTGGATCGGCGCCTTCGGGCAATAACTCAACTTGAAACGCATCGCGATAACCCGCGGCCTCAAATGCCTGATTCCACCAAGACGCACCCTCAATCAGGGCGCTGCGAATGGGCTCCGGCGCACCTCTGTCGACGTAGTAAACGATTGGCTTAACGGGATCACTGAGTGCTAACGATGGGTCCTGTTTTTCGAGGCGGAACCGAACCGCATAAGACACACTAAGAGGGTCGCCAACCGGACTAGCATAGTCGAGAAATCCGGAACCACTCAGCGGAATACCGCCCGCGCGCGGCTCGAACGTTAATGGTTCGTAGCTATCGTCCGGCAGCCTGATAAACGAATGATGTAAGTGCACAGAGAAAGAATCACTGTCTGGCACAACGGTCGGCAGATGTGGCCCCGTGGCTTGACCGGTAAACGTGACGATCGCCTCCATCTCGGAATTATCGGGGAATGCTTTGGTCATCGGCCTGTAAATCGCGGACCGCGAAGGGTCGACGACGTACGCACCCTCCTCCATCTGAGCGAGTCGCGGCCCAACACCATGTGCATCGCGCAGCAGAAATTCCGTCGCGTCGACGAAAACAGAACCTGCGTCCTCGCCCAAGGCTTCGAAACCCCATATTACGGAGCGAGCGAAAGACTCAGCGACAGCATTTTGTTCGTCAGCATTGTCCGTCAATGCACGATAGTCGAGGTTGTCTTCCACTAAGAGAATCTTTGGGCCTGAACGTTGAAACCGAACGACCTTTTCTCCGCCAAGTTGGCCTCGATCCAATCCGATGTCATTGGAACCAACGCCGCGCGCCATCGACGAGACGTATAAGAATGGCGTATCGAACGAATCAATCTTCACGATCAAGCGACCTTGCTGCTTATCCCAATACAGATCAAAGTAGCCCGCAAGATGCTCTGAATTTCTCAATTGGCTCGCAATGTCTTGAGCACCATCGGCTGGCGCTCGCCCACAACCCGCCACTAATGCAAAAATCAATAGGAAAGTTATTTTTTTAATCATCTAAGTGTTCCAGTTTTTAAGTCGCGGCAACCAATACCTCATCAAAAACCTGCAAGAAATGATCTGCATGTTCTTTGGCAAACACCATTGGCGGGCGCAGTTTCAATATATTATTGTCCACACCGCTTGAGCTCAATAAAATTCGTCGCTCGCGCAAGGCATTAACAAGCCTCAGTGCGAGATCACTATGGGGCTCACGGGTTTCTCGATCCTTGACCATCTCGATCGACTTAAACAGCCCATCACCGCGAAGATCACCTATAGCAGGGTGACGTAACGCGAGTTCATCTATACCGGCGTTTAGATACAACCCCACTTCCAGGGCATGGTCTTGCAGGCCCTCTTTCTCAATAACATCGAGTACCGCAAGACCTGCTGCACACGAAACTGGATTGCCGCCGAAGGTATTAAAATAGTGTGTGGATTGGGAAAAACTATCGACAAGATCTCGACGGGTCACAGTCGCTGCCAATGGATGACCATTTCCCATCGGCTTACCCATAGTGACAATATCCGGAATCAGGGCATCGATTTCATAACCCCAAAAATTTCTGCCCGTGCGACCAAACCCTGGTTGGACCTCGTCGGCGACGAACAGCCCTCCGGCCGCACGTACAAATTCTGCCGCCATCTTTAAGTATCCAGGTGGTGTCGCAATCAAACCACCGCTGGCGAAAATTGTATCGACAATCATCGCTGCCGGCTTAATGCCGCGATCCTGTAACGTTTTCAACGCGTCGTTAACGTGTGCGGCGTACTGCGCAGCCGCATTATCACCTCGATATTGGCCTCGATAAATATCGGGCGTGGGCACGGTGACAACGAAGTCGGGTACTTCATGGGCCGGAATATCTTCCGTCGAAATTTCGTAAATCGCTTTGGTGTTACCGTGATAGGCGGACTCAGTGACGATGATACCGGTGCCACCGGTACAAGCTCTCGCAATGCGCAAAGCAAGTTCATTGGCTTCGCTGCCGGTGCAACTAAACATCGCCGTATCCAGCTCAGCAGGAAACTTTCCAGTCAGACGCTCAGCAAGATCCAAAACATTATCGTGCAGGTATCGAGTGTGCGTATTCAGTGTTTCGATTTGTTTGGTCAGCGCCGCAACAACATGCGGGTGGCAATGCCCAACGTGCGGTACGTTGTTGTACATATCGAGATACTTCTGACCATCAGCGTCGAATAGCCAGACGCCCTCGCCGCGCACCAAATGGACCGGGTCGTCATAAAAGAGCCGGTAGGCCGATCCTAGAAGCGCCGTGCGTCGCTCAATCAGCGCCGCAGTATCAGTATTCATTTTGAATCGCCATGTTAGAATTTTGTAGCGAAATTATTTTGTCAATTTCTCTGTTCTTGTATTTTGGATGTCCGCCCGGCAATTATCCCGGCGACCAAAATAAAAATACCCATAAAAAAAAGATATTCAGGATAGCTGCGTGTGATGCCACAGTAATACGATGCAATGATGTTAAAACCCGTAAATGCGTTAACAATGATTCCTTCACGCTTCACTGCCTTGGGAAATCGCAGCGTCGAAATCATTCCGAGCGCCAGCACAAACATCATGACGGGAAGATAGGCATGCAAAGGCATCGCGGTCGCAATATCCGGATACTTAACCATTAATATAACGGCGGTCGACGTGAGTGCGCCTCCAGCGGCCGTGATTGGAATTCCTGAAAACCATCCGCGAATCGGCTGTTCGCTAGTGAGGTTGAATCGAACCAAACGCATCGCACCACATAAAACAAACACGCCAACCGACACCAACAACACCCAGAAGGCGCCGGAAAATAACTCGAACCCGCCATAAGTTATCCCGGCTTGTATCATGAGCATGCCGGGCGCAACACCGAATGATACTAAGTCGGCCATGGAATCGAATTCGGCCCCAAAATCTGAAGTAGCGTTGAGCAGGCGGGCGGCCACGCCATCAAGTACATCTAGCAATCCACACCAGACAATCATCCAACCCGCCAACTCCAAATCGCCAAGCTGACCGGTGACAATTGAGCTAATGCCCAGGAGCAAGCTCGCGGCAGTCACACTATTAGGAATTGTGTAGCGGAGTTTCCCCACCTGGACACCCGTTATTATTCTTATTGATTGGGCCATCATCTTGCATGGCGGCGAGCGATTCCGCCAGTGTCGCGACCGCTAAGACGACCAAAAGAGGGCTTTACCCAGACAAACTGCTACCGGCGACTACGCCCCCCGGTTATCCCCAGGGGCCCCCTGGGCATCACTATTTGTATGTTGATACCTTCTCGGACAACATCGATAACGACGTTTTGGCCCGGCTCGCCGGTCATAGTCACTTTGGTGATATCCGTCATACTGTATACGCGCGCGCCATCGTAACGCGTTATTTCATCGCCAGCCTGCAACCCGGCTGTTTGCGCCGGAGAGCTGCCAATAACGCTGGAAACACCAACACTGGTTGGTCGGCCGTTTGCGCTCAGATAACGCTCATAGTCATCATCACCGAGTTCTGCACGCAATACGTCGTTTGAAGAATTTCGATCCCGGTAATAGCTCTGCGAGTCACCGCTTCTTTCTGCATCGAAGCGTGCTTGCAACGCGTCCATTTGCAACGTTTCTTCGCGCTGCACTATCCAGTCCGCGATACCGGCGTCAAAACCCGCTTCGATCAGCCTTTCAGCACTACCCTCGGGTGAATTGCGACGTCGATAGCTTTCTCGTCGCTCAGAACGACTCAACGCGACATTAGACTCGGACTCGCTGTCATTGCTTATTTCAAGAGGAACATCAGTACCAATGCGAATTTCTTCCAACTCTTCGGTAAGAATGATGATCTCTTCTTGCAGTAACTGGCGCGCGTAACGTCCCTGGCTAATGGCTTGCTCCAACGCGTCGATTCTTTGATTGGGCGACAAACTCGTGTCGAAATCAGACACCGATGAAGTGCTAACGGACGACTCTTCGGATTTTTGCAGCCATATCGTTGTAGCAAACGCCACACCAGCGCTGAGTGCGACCGCGACAATAATGATTTTCATTGCTTCGCCCTGGTCTACTTCCAAGAGGGTTTTGAGTCTAACGCCGCCCTTGAGTTCCCAATGTTAGGAATTGTCACGGCTTTTAAACACTGAATTTATAACGATCAAAAATGGAAGGACCCGACAGGGCTCTTCTTCATTGTGGCCACCAATACTGACTGAACGCATTCGGCAATAATCTGGGATGGTCCCGGCATCACCCTGCTACCGCATGGCAGGCACTTTCCTATAAATTGTCTTTCAATGGACTTCGAGCAATCTCAATCACACGCGATTATCGGCGGGCAGACTGGATTCGCAGTCCCAATGATGATCGCAGTGACAGGTCACCGCGATCTCGTCCCCGAAGAAACTCCTGCCATTCGCGTGAAAGTGGAGGATTTCTTCAACGAGTTGCGCGCCACACATCCCAACCGTGGTGTCTCTGTTATGTCGGCACTCGCGGAAGGCGCAGATTAACTAGTAGCTGAAGTGGCAGTAGTGAAGTGGTCTACTAAATCCGGACACCGAGTTAAGGCTGTAAAATGCCATAACGAGGTGAACGATGACAACAGAAAAGAGAAAGCGAAGCAATTACACGGAAGATTTCAAACGAGACGCGG
>Ga0115002_10000747_pt1 | contig 45780 bp, 47 predicted proteins | sample ArcticOcean_MG_C_8_FD_89576 | JGI IMG/M metagenome (GOLD analysis project Ga0115002, IMG submission 89576) | Marine microbial communities from western Arctic Ocean - ArcticOcean_MG_CB11_86 | ecosystem: Environmental > Aquatic > Marine > Oceanic | place: Arctic Ocean: Canada Basin | collected... | reverse complement strand
CTCCACGGGGTTGCCCCCACTAGCACCTGAAGCTAGCGTGTCTACCAATTTCACCACCTCGGCGTGAGGACGCGCAGATTACTAATCTCGCGACAAGGCGTCAATCAACGAGATCACTATGATCAAAGACCCGCATGGCTCGCGCGAATCGGAACGCTACGAGAATCCGATTCCAAGCCGCGAGTTCATCCTCACGCAACTCGAAGCTCACGGTGAGCCCGCTTCCTTCGACTGGATCGCGGAGAACATTGGCGTCGTCGAACCAGAGCAACTGGTTGGTCTGCAGCGGCGTCTGCGCGCCATGGAGCGCGACGGCCAACTGGCGATGGATCGGCGCGGCTACTTCGCAATCGCAGACCGCCTGGAACTCGTCGCCGGAAAAATCGAGGCCCATGCTGACGGCTTTGGTTTCCTGCTGCCCGACAGCGGCGGCGAGGATGTGTTCCTGGCCCGTCGGCAAATGCGCCTCGTCTTCCACGGCGACCGCGCCCAGGTGCGCGTCCGCGGCGTTGACCGCCGCGGACGTGCGACCGGGGAGATCATCGATGTTCTCGAGCGTTCGACGACGCAGATCGTCGGCCGCCTGTTTCGTGAGTCGAACGTCGCGTTCGTCGAGCCGCTCAACAAGCGACTCACCCAGGACATCCTGATTCCAACGCCGGACATGGGCGGCGCCCTGACCAATCAGGTCGTCGTCGTGCAGGTGATAGAGCCGCCATCCCACCACTCACCGGCGAAGGGCCGGGTTGTGGAAGTCCTGGGTGATCATCTGACGCCGGGCATCGAGATCGAGATCGCGCTGCGCAGCAATGACATTCCCGTCGATTTCTCGGACGAAGCGCTCGGTGAAGCCGATCAAATCGAGATTGAGGTGGCCGAAGACGACAAGCAGAATCGCGTGGACCTTCGGGGTTTGCCACTCGTCACCATCGACGGTGCTGACGCGCGTGACTTTGACGACGCGGTTCTTTGCGAACCCAAAAAAAGCGGTGGCTGGCGGCTTTTTGTTGCGATCGCAGATGTGTCCCGTTATGTCATGCCTGGTTCACCCCTCGATGTGTGCGGCCAGGAGCGCGCGACGTCGGTCTATTTTCCGCAGTACGTGGTGCCGATGTTGCCCGAGAAACTCTCGAACGGACTCTGTTCGCTGAACCCGGATGTGGACCGGTTGGCGCTCGTGTGTGAGATGACCGTGTCAGCGCGTGGCCGGGTGAGCGGTTACGAGTTTTACGAAGCCGTAATGCGCTCGCACGCGCGGCTGACCTACGACCAGGTTGGCCAGATTCTGGCGGGCGACAGCAAGGCGCGAGCGGATGCTGCGGCGATCGTCCCGCAGATCGATGCACTGCAAGCGCTCTATTCGGTGTTCGTCGATCAACGGCGCAAACGGGGTGCCCTTGACCTCGACAGCAATGAACTTGGATTCGAGTTCAACGATGCCGGTTCCGTAACCGCTATCAAACCGCTGGTGCGCAACGATGCACATCGGCTGATTGAAGAGTGCATGCTCGCAGCGAACGTCTGCGCTGCCCGGCTCATCGGCCAGTCAGGTCGGGCCGGGCTCTTTCGGGTTCATGACCGGCCGAAGATCGAAAAGATCGGACAACTGGCCGAGTTCCTGCGCAGCTATGGCATCCAGATTCGGGACGAAAATGTGCCGTCCCCGGGTGATTTGCAGGCGGTCATCGACCAGTTGCGCAAGCTGCCTGGCGGGCGCGTGCTGCAGGTTGCCGTGCTCCGGTCAATGAACCAGGCGGTGTACCAACCGCACAATTTGGGACATTTTGGCCTCAACTATAAGGAATATGCCCACTTCACCTCGCCGATTCGACGGTACCCGGATCTGCTTACCCATCGTCTGATCAAAGCGCTCATCCATCGGCGCGGGCAGCACGCCCACGTTCATCGGGCAGGCAAATTGTCCCGGCGCAAGTTCTATCCCTACGAGGATGACGAGGTTGCGGCGTTCGGCACGCACTGTTCGATGGCCGAGCGTCGCGCAGACGCGGCCGTATACGAGGTGTTGGAGTTCCTCAAGTGCGACTTCATCAGCGAGCGCACCGGTGAGGATGCCGCCGGTATCATTACAGGCGTTACTCACTTCGGGCTCTTTGTTGAACTAAGCGACACATTCGTTGAGGGCCTGATTCACGTCAGTACGCTCACTGGCGATTACTTCCGCTTCAACTCAGGCCAGCAACTGCTGGTGGGGGAACGCACCGGGCGCAGCTTTGGACTCGGGGATGCCGTCACGGTTCAGATCGCCGGTGTCAACGTTGATGAGCGTAAAGTGGACTTCGAACTCTTGACGCACACCCCACTCAACCGCCGGCAGGTCGGCTCTCGTGGCGATGGCAAGCGCTCCGACAAGCGAAGTGCCAAGAAAGGTCGGCGAGGGCGACCGCAGGCTGCGCGATCGGAAGAGGGCAAAGGGCCCCCACCGGGTGGTGGGGGGACAGAACAGCGTGGCGGCGAGAAAAACGCTGCGGCGTCGGGCACCGTCCCGCGCTCCAAGAGAACCCGGAAACGCTCTGGCGCGGATGGCAAACCAAAAAAACGGGGTGAGAAGACGAGCAGCCCCGCGGGCAAGAACCCCGGTGGCAAGGACGCCAGCGGCGAAAGCGCGAGCCCTAAGAGCGCCAGTGGAAAGAATGCCCCCACCGAGAGCGTCGGCGGTGACAACAGCAGCAAGAGCCCGAGTGGCACGAAGGCGACCAGGCGGCGATCCCGCGGCAAACGGCAATGAGCGAGACCCAGCACGTTGTTGGTATTCATTCCGTGCGCGCGAGCCTCGATGGCGACCCGGATGCCGCCCAGGTGCTCTATCTCAGGAGCGGCGGCAACCAGCGCTTGCGAGAACTTGAACGCATAGGCCGTCGAATTGGTGTCACGATTGAATCCTTGTCCCGACCCGAACTCGACGAGATAGCCAACGGCGCGGCGCATCAGGGGGCCATCCTCAAGACCCGCGCGGCGCGGGTCGTCGGCCTTGGCGACCTGCTGGCGTCCCTCGCAGACCGCGATCGGCCGGCACTCGTGCTCGTGCTCGATGGCGTCACAGATCCGCGCAATCTGGGGGCGTGCGTGCGCAGCGCGGCCGCGATGGGTGCCGACGCCGTGGTCACGCCCGCACGCCGCAGTGCGCCGATGACGGGGACCGCACAAAAAGCCGCGAGTGGCGGCGCGAGCGTGGTGCCTGTGATACCGGTATCCAACCTCGCCCGCAGTTTCACGCAAATGCAGGCTGCGGGCCTCTGGATTATCGGTCTTGAAGCGGGAGCTGCGCCCATTGGCGGCGTCGACTTATCTTCGCCGGTCGCGATCGTGCTCGGTGCAGAGGGCGACGGACTGCGTGAGCTGTCTCGGCGCCATTGTGACCACGTTGCAGGCATCCCCTTCAGCCGCGATGCTGGGCGCGCGGTGAGTAGTCTCAATGTCTCGGTCGCGGCGGGCATCGCGCTCTATGAGGTCGTACGCCAGCGAGGGTGACCCACTTGCATGCTCTGGCATTCGATCCGGGCTTCCGCTAAGATTCGCGGCCCCAAACTCCTTGCCGCACCGTTTGATCACTCAAGCGGGTGGCAATAACCCGGAAGGAGCTCTTTTGAGACATTACGAGATAGTGTTTCTGGTTCACCCTGATCAAAGCGAACAGGTTCCAGGAATGATCGAGCGTTACACCTCGACGATCGAAACTGGCGGTGGCCTCGTTCACCGTGTTGAAGACTGGGGGCGGCGTCAGCTCTCGTTCCCCATCAAAAAAATACACAAGGCACATTACATTCTGCTCAGCGTCGGCGGCAGCGCCGAGGTGATTGCGGAACTCGCCAATGCCTTCAAGTTCAACGACGCGGTTATCCGCAACCTGATTATGAAGGTCAACCATCCGCTGACCGAGGACTCGCCGATCATGAAGATCGAGCGGGAATCCAAAGAGAAAAAGGAACGTGACTCGACTCCGCGCGTGTCGCCGTCTGCAACTCTAAAACCTGCCGACGACGACAGCCGCCCACCCGCGCCTGCCGCTGCCACTGAAAGGGAGTAACGAACCATGGCTCGATACTATCGACGACGAAAGTACTGCCGGTTCACGGCGGAAGGTATTACCGAGATTGACTACAAAGACCTTGAGCTGCTGAAGGCCTTCGTCTCGGAGACCGGCAAGATTGTGCCCAGCAGAATTACGGGAACCAAGGCGCGTTATCAGCGTCAGCTCGCGCGGGCGATCAAGCGCGCACGTTTTCTCGCGCTGTTGCCGTACACCGACGCGCACGTCTAGACGCCTACCTGTCCGACGCCCATGAAAGCTCTGGCGGAATTCGCCATGCGTAGCCGTGTTCATGCGATTGGTGTGTCGGCAGTCTCGGCGGCGTTGCCGCCGCCTTTTTTCTGTCTGAGCGCTGGCGTGGCAAGTCTTGTTATGCTGCGCAAGGGTCCGGTCGAAGGCGCGCTGGTAACGTTGTGGGCAGTGCTGCCCGCGATGATCTGGTACGTCGTTGGCAATCCGCCCGACCCGACGAACGTGATTCTGATTCTCGGCACCGTGTCACTCGCGTACGTGCTGCGAGCGACATTGTCATGGGCGCTGACACTGGGTGCCGCTATCCTCGTAGGAATCGTCGCCGGTTTTTCCTTTGAGTTTGCGGCGTCGGAATTGTTGTTGGCGGTGCCTGAAGTGTTCCTGAAGTTTAATCCGGGCCTGCAGCCGCAGTTCCGGGCGCTCGGAACGGAGGCGGTGACATCGTTGGTAGTTGGCGCAGTGGCAACGGGACAGGTGTTCCTCATTGTCATGCTGCTGGCGCTGGGGCGATGGTGGCAGAGCACACTCGTGAGCCCCGGTTCGTTCCAGAAGGAGTTTCATGGGCTGCGTTTGCCGCCAAAGCTGAGCGCTGCGATTACCATCGTTGCGCTCTTGTGTTTTCTGAGCGGCGCCGCGGCATTGACCCGCTGGACCATGCTGATCATGGTACCGCTGGTGGTGTCGGGCATCGCGTTCGTGCACTGGTTGATCAAGGCGAGGGAATGGGCGGCCGGCGTCCTGATCGCATTTTACGTGGTTGTTGCGCTGTTGCCGCAGGCGTTATTCCCGGTGCTCGCGATCCTGTCCGTGGCCGATAGCGCGTTCGACCTGCGACCAAAAATGAATACAAAAGCAGGTCCGCCTGCTTCTCAACAATAGGGAGATTGCCATGCAAGTGATATTACTGGAGAAGATCGTCAAGCTCGGAGAGCTGGGTGATACCGTCAACGTCAAAGCGGGCTACGGCCGCAATTACCTTGTTCCACAGAAAAAAGCGGTGCCGGCAACGGCCGCCAATGTGACGGCATTTGAGGCGCGTCGAGCGGAGCTACAGAGTACTGCCGATGAGCGACTTGCCGGTGCACAAGCGCGGGCAGCGGGCATCAATGCACTCGACCTGACGCTGACGGCGAAGGCGGGCGAAGAAGGCAAGCTCTTCGGCTCGATCACCTCTCGCGACATCGCCGAGGCGGCCGCGTCGGCCGGTGTTACGGTTGAGCGCAACGAGTTGCGCATGCCTGATGGCCCGATTCGTGAGCTTGGCGACTATGCGATCGTCGTGCATCTGCACTCCGATGTGGACGTGTCGCTTCAGATCAGCGTGGTCGCAGAACAGTAGATCGGGCGGTACTGGTGACTTCGCCGGCGCCTTTTGTCTTCTGAGGCGCTGGCCAGCGCTGTGTTTTGACTGAGAACCCCGCTGCTGCTGTGTCGGTCATCGACGGCTGAAGGCGCGCCGTGGTTGCGGGTGCCTCGTGTTGTGATCGAGTCCGACCTGCGGCCATTCTGGCCGTTCGTCTTTGAGACGCTGACCCGATCTTGCGCTATTGTTAACGTCCACGTGAGATCCCGGAAAACAGATTGTGGCGATGGCGGCTGACGGCATTGACGATGCATACCTGAGCCTGCAGGTACCGCCGCACTCCGTGGATGCCGAGCGCAGTACGCTTGGCGGACTGATGATTGACCCTCAGGCCTGGGACAAGGTTTCCACCCTGCTGACGCCGGACGATTTCTACGAGGGTGATCACCGCACAATCTTCCGCTGCATGCTGCTGCTCGGCGATCAGAACAAACCACTTGATATTATTACGCTAGCAGAGTCGTTGGAATCAGGCGGCGATCTCGATGCAGTCGGCGGCATCGGCTACCTGTCGAATCTCGCTGACCAGACGCCGTCGGCGGCCAACGTTACGGCCTACGCCGGCATAGTCGCCGAGAAAGCCGTGATCAGGCGGCTGATCGACGTCGGTAACAAGATTGCGGAAAGTGGCTACCGGCCCGAAGGCCGGGATGGACCGACCCTCGTTGACGAAGCCGAGGCGATGGTGTTCCGGATTGGCGATGAGCGACCGTCGATGGGGGGGCCGGAACAATTGCAGCCGCTGCTCGCCAAAGCGGTCAACCGTATTGACGAGCTGTTTCAGAACAAAGGTGCGCTCACCGGTCTCAGCACCGGCTTCCGCGACATTGACGACATCACCGCCGGGCTACAGAACTCAGACCTCGTTGTTATCGCCGCAAGACCATCGATGGGCAAAACCGCCTTTGCGATGAATATCGCCGTGAGCGCCATCATGTCGAACGACCGCCCGGTCATTGTCTTCAGCATGGAGATGCCGGCCGATTCGCTGGTGTTGCGGATGCTGTCATCCCTCGGCCACATCGATCAGACCAAGATCCGCAATGGGCAACTCGGTGACGACGATTGGCCACGTTTGACGGCCGCCGTGACAATGCTAAACGACAAGAACCTGCTGATCGATGACACCGCCGCGCTGACACCCAACGAGGTGCGATCCCGTTCACGGCGGGTGGCCCGCGAGTTTGGCGCACCCGCGCTCATCATCGTTGATTATCTTCAGCTCATGCGCGTCGCCGGGACCACGGAAAACCGTACCGGCGAGATCTCGGAAATATCGAGGTCATTGAAGGCCATTGCGAAGGAATTCGACTGCCCGGTGATTGCCCTTTCCCAACTCAACCGCTCGCTCGAGCAACGACCCGACAAGCGCCCGATCATGTCGGACCTTCGGGAATCCGGGGCCATCGAGCAGGACGCGGATGTAATCATGGCGATCTATCGGGACGAGGTGTACCGCGAAGATGCCCAGAAGGGGGTGGCGGAGATCATCATCCTGAAGCAGCGGAACGGGCCGATCGGTCGCAAGAAGCTGGCGTTCATCGGCAACCTGACCAAGTTCGAAGATCTGGCCGAAGGCTACGAGGACTACGTTTGACCGGCCCGGTCGCCACCATCAATCTGACCGCGCTTGAGCGCAATCTTGCCTGGCTTTCCAGCCGGACTGCGGGGGCGAAGGTGATGGCGGTTATCAAAGCCAACGCCTACGGTCACGATGCAAGCCTCATCTGGCCGTCGCTGGGCGCGGCGGATGCGCTCGCGGTTGCGCGGCTTGATGAGGCATTGGCGCTGCGTGCTGCGGGTTGCCGGCAGAACGTGGTCGTTCTGACTGGCGTTCACTCGGTCGCAGAAGCGGAGTTGGCGGCGAGTCATGATCTGTATTGGGTCGTGCATGCGCGCCATCAGATTGACTTTGCCCTCGCGGCCGCCGGACGAGTCTGGGTGAAGGTGGACACGGGCATGCACCGGCTTGGCCTGCCCGCCGTCGACTTGCCGGACGCGCTGGCTCGGCTGGGCGCGATGGTCGTTGGTGTGATGTCGCATTTCGCATGTGCGGACGACCCGGTGGATGCAGCCAACGAGCGGCAACTGGCCTGCTTCTCGGCGACAACAAAGGACGTCAATTTGTCGCGCTCCATGGCGAACTCTGCAGCCCTGTTGGGCCAGCCGTCGTCCCATCTCGACTGGGTGCGCCCGGGTATTGCGCTCTTTGGCGCGTCGCCGTTCGCGGATCTCGCGCCCGTGGCCGGACTCACGCCCGTCATGACGTTGCGGGCAACGGTCATTGCGGTCAGCAGTTTACAGCCGGGTGAATCGGTTGGTTATGGTGGTCAGTGGTGCGCTGCGCGTCCCTCGACAATTGCCGCGCTTGCCCTCGGCTATGGGGATGGCTACCCGCGCGACATCCCCCCGGGCGTGCCGGTCTTGGTCAATGGCAAGCGCGCGCCCATCGTTGGCCGCGTATCCATGGATCTCACGACGGTCGACGTCACTGATGTCGAGCCGCCCTTGCCTGGCGATCAGGTTGTGCTGTGGGGCACTTGCGCGTTGCCTGTGGAGGACGTCGCGCGTGCTATCGGGACGATACCCTACGTGCTCACAACCGGTCTCGGCGATCGGGTTGAGCGCAGGGTCACAAGGGAGTAGTCGTGGCCAAAGCGAAGTCAAAGTCCGTCTTCGTCTGCAAGGACTGCGGGGCGGATCATCCGCGCTGGCAGGGCCAGTGCAATAGCTGCGGTGAGTGGAATACCTTGAGCCGGCTCAGCGTCGAAGGTTCGACGTCAGCCCGGCGCCGCAGCGGATTTGCCGGCGAAGCAGGTGCCGCGCGCTCACTCGACGAAATCTCAACCGAGAACATGCCGCGCATCTCGACGAGCATGGAAGAACTTGATCGGGTGCTCGGCGGCGGGCTGGTCCCTGGTTCCGCGGTGTTGATTAGCGGTAACCCCGGCGCGGGCAAGAGCACCTTGCTGATCCAGATTCTCTGTCGACTGGCCGATGAACACCGTGCCCTCTATGTGACCGGCGAGGAGAGCCTGGCGCAAATCGCCATGCGCGCGCAGCGACTGGGACTGCCGACTGACAAGGTTCAGGTCATGTCGCACACGAACGTGGAGGTCATTTGTGCAACTGCCGACGAAATGAAGCCAAAGCTGCTCGTTGTTGACTCCATCCAGGTGGTGTACCTGTACTCGGTGGATTCGACACCAGGTGGCGTCTCCCAGGTGCGTGAGTGCGCCGCGCACCTTGTGCAGTACGCCAAGCGCACCAACACGATTCTCATACTGGTTGGCCACGTGACCAAGGACGGCAGCCTTGCGGGGCCGCGCATTCTTGAACACATGATCGATTGCTTCATCAATCTGGAAGGTGATGAAGACGGCCGATTCCGAACGCTGCGCAGCATCAAGAATCGGTTCGGTGCGGTCAATGAACTGGGCATCTTTGCGATGACCGACAAGGGCCTTATGGAGGTTGCCAATCCGTCGGCGATCTTCCTGTCGCGCGGTGATGAGCCCACCCCGGGCAGCGTGGTCATGGTGGTGTGGGAAGGTACCCGCCCGCTTCTCGTGGAGGCGCAGGCGCTGGTGGATGAGAGTGGACTCGGTAATCCGCGCCGGGTTGCCGTCGGCTTCGAGCAGAATCGCCTGGCCATGCTGCTCGCAGTTCTGCACCGGCACGGCGGCATCGCGGTTGGCGACCAGGATGTCTTCGTCAACGCGGTCGGCGGCATCCGGGTAACGGAGACGAGCAGTGACCTCGCTTTGCTGCTCGCGATCATCTCCAGTTTTCGTGATCGTGCGCTCGACCATGGTCTGGTCTGCTTCGGTGAAGTTGGACTGTCAGGTGAAATTCGCCCGGTCCCGAATGGACAGGAGCGGTTGCGGGAAGCGGCCAAGCACGGCTTCAAACGTGCGATCGTGCCCCGCGCTAATTTGCCGCGGCAAGCGATTCCGGGCATGGCGATCATGCCGGTTGCGAAACTGACCGATGCCCTCGAAGTGATGTATGAGTAGCGGGTTCACCTCGTGGCGGTGTGCAGGCAGATCGGGTATGTCGATTGATCGGCCTGGCTGCGAACCCGTTAGCGGTCTGGGGACAAAAAAGGAGTGAATGTGGATATTGCGATGCTACGCACGATAGTTCTGGGCGCTGCCTTTGGGGCGTTGACGGCGATGTGGGCCCCTGACGCCCATTCCGAAAAGGCTGCAGTACTGCAGCCCGCGGGCGCGGATGAGACGGTGGTGTATCTCTTTCGCTACGGCAGGTTCACGGGCGCCGCCTTCCGGCCGTGGTCGACCATGAACCGGTGGCTGCGCTTGGCAACAAGCGTTATGTCAGGTTGGTGCTCAAGGCGGGTGTGAATACCCTTAACCCGGCCCAGCAGGGGGCGCCGATTGCGTCGGTCGCGCTCGATAATCTCGCAGGCGAATCAGTCTATCTGACCTGGCGATGTTGCAAGACCGACGAACTGACGCGGATCGAGGCGGACGAGGCCACTGCGCTGCTCCGGAAGATGAAGCCTGCAAAACCGGTTAAGTCGATTCGCTCGAATCCCCAGGAGATGATCGTGCTGTCGAATCTGACCCGGATGGGTATCGATTTGATGGTTCCTGCCGATCCGTCGGCGTCGATGTCGTCGCGGCAACACGCGACTGGGACGTTTTGCGAAAAAAAGAGGCACCTAAACTGCGTTTCGGCGTCTGGAGTCAGGACGGCTATCTCGGGTCGTTGCGCGCGCGTGAGGCGTTCTCTGTGAAGCTGCCACCGGGCGAGCACTTTTTCTTTGCGGCTAATCTCGGCGCGAGCGTCATGCGGGGTCAGCTAGAGGCGGGGAAACGTTACTACGCGCTCGTCGACTATGGCGTCATGTTCGGACGCGTACGTTTGACGCCTCTGACGGCGCCAGAAGATCCCGACAAATTACTGAAGGATGTGGATTGGGTGCGGCTCGACCCGGCGCTGGTGACCGATGCGGTGCGGGATCGTGAGCGGTGCCTTGGCGAGCATATACGGGACGCTGGCGACAAGATTGGGCGCGGCGAACTGGGTTCGACGGAGTTGGGCCCCGCTCAGGCGTTCTGACGGTACAGTCGCGGGTTTGGGCGCACGGCTACTGCTTGCCCGTCATGAAGTCGACAACGGCCTTCAGTTCAGCGTCTGTACAGTCATCACAGGTGCCGCGAGGCGGCATACTGACGCCCATTCCCTCAATGGTATTGGCGTAAAGCTCCTGCATGCCATAGCTCAACCGATCCTCCCAATCGAACGCTTCTCCGGGAATGGGAGCGCCCTGCACACCTTCTTCGTGGCAGACGATGCAGGCCTTCTCATAGATGGTGACGACACGCGCGGAGGGTTTTGCCATTGGCGCTTCGCCCGGCTTCTTTACGGGGGCGCTGGCCCCGTTGGCGGCGGTCGCCGCGACCCCCGCGAGCAAAAAGATGAGTGCGAGGCGGGGCAGACGGGAAATTGGGGTGCTTGTCATCCGCGAGAGAATCACATAGAAGTGACTGCCTAACAACAGATCCGGAACGAACGGATGGGGCTGTCGATGTTGAAGGTCCAGCGCAACGTCAAAGTGAGAATCGGGCTCGGGGTGATGGCAGTGTGGTTTGCCCTTGCCGCAGCAGAGGGGGTGGCAGCTCACCACGGCAAGAAGTCGGCCACGGACACGGACTGGCCGTCCTACGCGAACACGCCGGGCTCGTCGAAATATGCGCCACTCAGTCAGATCAATGCGAAGACAGTCACGGGTCTCAAGGTCGCCTGGCAATGGGGGTCGCCTGACGAGGTGTTGATAAGTCAGAACCCGCGCCTCGCGGCGTTTGGCTACAAGAGCACGCCCATCAAGATTGGCAACACCCTGTATGTCAGTACGTCGCTCGGTCAGGTCGCGGCCCTTGACGCGGCGACGGGCAAGCAGAAGTGGCTGTTTGACACCAGGACCTGGGAGTCTGGCAGGCCAGCAAACCTTGGGTTCAATCATCGCGGCGTTGCGTTTTGGACCGATGGCAAATCCCGGCGCATCCTGATGCCAACCAACAATGCGTACCTGTGGTCGTTGGACGCCGACACCGGCAAGCCGGATCCCGGATTCGGCGACAAGGGCAAGATTGATCTGACGATAGGCCTTGGCCGACCGGTAGAGCGAAGCCAGTACAGTGTGATGTCGACGCCGACGATCGTCGGCGACATCGTCATCGTTGGCTCATCGATTGGTGATCGGCCGAGAAACAAACAGGCCCCGCCGGGCCATGTTCGCGGGTTTGATGTCAAGACGGGTAAACGTGCGTGGATCTTTCACTCGATACCCCAGGATGGCGAATTCGGTAATGACACATGGCAGGACGGCTCGTGGCGCTACAGTGGCAATACCAACGTGTGGACGCTGATGAGCGCAGACCACGAGCTCGGCTATGTGTACCTGCCGTTCGGCACGCCGACCAACGATTATTACGGGGGGCACCGGCCCGGTGACAATCTGTTTGCAGAGACCCTCGTCTGCCTCGACGCTAAAACCGGCGAACGCGTCTGGCAGTTTCAGGGCGTTCATCACGGGCTGTGGGACTACGACTTTCCAGCAGCACCCAACCTTGTCGACATCGTTGTCGACGGCAAGCCGATCAAGGCAGTTGCACAGATCTCGAAGCAGGCGTTCGTCTATGTGCTCGACCGGGTGACCGGCGAGCCGGTATGGCCGATTGAGGAACGGCCGGTGCCACAGTCGGACGTGCCGGGTGAGAAGAGTTCGCCGACGCAGCCCTTTCCAACCAGGCCCGCGCCATTCGACCGCCAGGGCGTCCGAATTGATGACCTGATCGATTACTCACCGGCGCTGCGCGCACAGGCGGTCGAGATCATCAGTCAGTACAAATATGGCCCGATCTTCACGCCGCCGAGTCTTAAAGGCACGATACAGGTACCCGGCCATGGCGGTGGTGCTAACTGGAAGGGCGCCGCCTTTGACCCGGAAACGTCGCATCTGTACATCCCGTCCATGACGGCACCGGTCGTCATCAAGTTGAGACAACGTGACGACTCGGACATGCGCTACACGGTTGGCCGGGTCGGACAGGTGCGCGGCCCTGACCGGCTGCCCATCCTGAAGCCGCCGTACTCGCGGATCAGCGCCATTAATCTCAATACCGGCGACTACTCGTGGGTCAAGCCAAACGGCGAGGGCATACGCCAGCAGATCATCGACAAGGGCCTGCCAGACCCCGGGCCGGTTGGCGTCGGTGGCTTTGGCTCGACGGGCCCGTTGCTGACGAAATCGTTGCTCTTCATCGGGCTGAACGACGGCAAGCCACTATTGAAGGCGATCGACAAGCAGACCGGTGACGTCGTGCACCAGGTGGAGTTGCCGGTGAATCCGACGGGTACGCCGATGACCTACATGGCGGGTGGCAAGCAGTACATTGCGATCGCCGGGGGCAATCGAACCGAAGCGATGCTGATGACGTTGAGTCTGCCTTAGGGCGGCGTCGTGCGCTGACTTACGCCCTGGGCGGCGTTTGCGTCAGCGGGTGTTGCTTCGAAGATACTTCAGCATCTCGCGCTTTTCAGGGTGTGCGTCGATCCAGCCTGCGATGTTCCTGATCTTCGCGTAGTCGTCCTCGCCGAGCCTCGCCAGGTACAAGCGCTTGGTAACGTTGGCGGCGTCCGTGCCACGCAAGTGTCGTTGCCACGGCTCGGTCGTAATCCCGGTCAGCTTGCCTGCAGCGCCAGGTGTTTGATGAGGCCCCACTCGCCGCTGTCGAGCCAGATGTCGTCGCACGATGTGCAGATGTCGACAAAGTTCTGGTGATCGGTCGAGACGCGGTACTTCAGCATGATCCGTGAGCAGCGCTGGCAGATAAGCGCGCTCGTATTGTCGGCCGGTAGTGGCACGTCGACGGTTGCCGTAGTTTCTGCAGCGACCGCGTTCTCCTCTGACCACGCGCGGTAGTTCAAAAAATCGATGTGCACGCCGCCGCAACTGTCGCATTCGCGTGGCGGTAAACCGTGATCGAGTTTCACGGGTTTGAGCACACGCCCGACGCAGCGGTAACAATCCATAGATCGGCCTCTGTTGGTTTGCCCCCTCCGTGGGTTCTTTCCCCTGAGGTAAGAAGGTAAAAGGTTAGAGAGGTAGAGAGGTGGAGAGGTAGAGATGTCGGGAGGTTAAGAGGTAGAGAGATTAACCAACGTACCAGTTCCCGTCGATTTGCCGCTGACGACCTGTCGAATTCAAGGCCTGCGTGGTTGCATCCGCATCGAATGGGTTTGAAGCCAGTTGCGTTCTCGCTCGTTTTCGCTCCTGAGCTTGTCAGGTCCGGGCGGCGCTGCTCGTGACGGATATCCAACCCGGTCGGTGCCCTGACCGGCTGCCGTTCCGCCGATCTGTGAGGAGCTATTGGTGACGAGCAGTTAGTGAAAGACTCTCTGTGAAAAGCTCTCGGTAAAAGCTACGAGCCGAGTGGACCTCGCAACGAGCGACTGAAACTGTATCTTCTCGGCAGCAGACAGGTGCGCCTAGTCGTCAAGCCGGCGCGCATACAGGCTGGCCAAGTGAGGGTCCGTGAGCAGGTGGCGGTATCCGGAAAACGAGCGGTAGGTTTCGCCCGTCGCGGTCTCGTTCACGACCTTTGTGTTCAGACGAATCTGAATGGCGAGATAAGCGAGCGTCACAATGACGCCGGCTGCGCCGGCGACCTCGCCGATCGCACCTATGGCTTCCCAGTTCATCACAACGCCTCCTCGGCAGCGCAGTCAGCCAAGCCGCTTGAACTTCATCCGTGATGGTGCAGCGCCATCACCTCGGCGTTTCTTGCGGTCGGCCTCATATTCCGAGTAGTTGCCGTCATACCACTCGGCCTTGCTGTCACCTTCGAAGGCGAGGATGTGCGTGGCGACACGATCCAGAAACCAGCGGTCGTGCGAGATCACCATGATGGTTCCTGGGAACACCATGATGGCTTCTTCGAGCGCACGGAGGGTTTCGACATCCAGATCGTTGGTCGGCTCGTCCAGCAGTATCAGATTGCCACCCAGTTTAAGCACTTTGGCCAGGTGCAGACGGTTCCGTTCGCCACCTGACAGGTCTTTGACGAACTTTTGCTGATCAGTGCCCTTGAAGTTGAAGCGGGCGACGTACGCGCGCGAGGGTATCTCGTACTTGTCGATCTGCAGGATCTCGTTGCCCTCCGAGATTTCCTCCCACACGGTGTGTTCGCCCACCAGGTCTTCGCGGCTCTGATCCACATAGGCGAGTTTGACTGTCTCGCCGACGCGCACGGTGCCGGCATCCGGCTGCTCGGTGCCTGCAATCATCTTGAAAAGCGTGGATTTGCCAGCGCCGTTGCCGCCGATAATGCCAACGATGCTCCCGGCCGGGATCGAGAACGACAAATCGTCCATCAGGAGGTCGCCGCCGAAGCCTTTCTTGACGCCATCGACTTGTACAACGAGATCGCCGAGGCGAGGCCCGGGCGGAATGTAGAGTTCGAGGGTCTCATTGCGGGTCTGGAATTCCTGAGATGACAATTCATCGAAACGCTGCATGCGCGCACGGTTTTTCGCTTGTCGCGCGCGGGGTGCGGCACGAACCCACTCAAGTTCTGCCTTGATGGACTTCTGCCGGGCGACCTCCTGCCGCGACTCAGTCTCAAGGCGCTTCTCCTTCGCTTCGAGCCATGTTGTGTAGTTGCCCTCGTACGGGATGCCGTGGCCACGGTCCAACTCCAGGATCCAACCGGCAACGTTGTCCAGGAAATAGCGGTCGTGGGTGATCGCGACCACCGTCCCCGGATACTCTGCCAGAAAGCGTTCAAGCCAGCCTACGCTTTCAGCGTCCAGATGGTTGGTCGGTTCGTCCAGGAGCAACATCTCCGGACTCGAAAGGAGCAGGCGGCAGAGGGCGACCCGGCGCCGTTCGCCCCCCGAGATTTTGGAGACGTCCGCATCCCAGGGCGGCAGGCGCAGGGCGTCGGCTGCGATCTCGAGCTTGCGGTCGACCTCCCAACCGTTAACGGCGTCGATCTGGGTTTGCAGTTCGCCCTGCTTTTCGAGCAACTCGGTCATTTCGTCGTCGCTCATCGGCTCCGCGAAACGATCGCTGATCACGTTGAAATCATCGATCAGACGGGTGATCTCAACCACACCTTCGGCGACGTTGCCGCGCACGTCCTTGGTCTCGTCCAGGCCCGGTTCCTGTGACAGGTAGCCGACTTTCAAATCCTTTTGGGGGCGCGCTTCGCCCAGATGCTCCGTGTCGATACCGGCCATGATTTTTAACAGCGTCGACTTGCCGGCGCCGTTCAGGCCCAGAACACCGATCTTTGCCCCCGGAAAAAACGACAGCGAAATGTTGCTCAGGATCTCGCGGTTGGGCGGAACGATCTTGCCGACCCGGTTCATGGTGTAAACGTACTGTGCCATTGACGTGCCGTGCTGCGTGGAAGCGCGGATTGTAACGCTATGGATCGCGGCAGGCGCGGGAAATCACGGGTTTGGGCGCGGGCCTTGAAAACGAGTAGAATCGCTGCCCCATTTTGTGACAGACCTCCATGCATTGTCCGTTCTGCGGTGACAAAGAGACCAAGGTCATCGATTCGCGTCTCGTCGGCGAGGGCACACAGGTGCGGCGGCGTCGCGTGTGCCAGCGAGATTCCTGTAGTGAACGGTTCACGACGTTTGAAACGGCGGAACTGCTGATGCCGCGTGTCATCAAGAATAACGGCGTTCACCAGCCGTTTGACGAGGAGAAACTGCGCAATGGCCTGCTCCGCGCGCTGGAAAAACGGCCGGTTGATCTTGAAGCAACCGTCGCGGTCATCGACCGCATCAAGCGGCGTCTGCAAACGATGGGCGAGCGCGAAGTGGGTACCCAGGTGATCGGGGAACTTGTGATGGATGAGCTTCGCGAGTTGGACCACGTAGCATACGTGCGTTTTGCCTCGGTCTATCGCAGTTTCGAGGACATCAACGAGTTTCGCACCGAGATCGACAAGCTCGACAACGATGGTTCAGCGTGAACGGGAACATCTGTGCCCATGACGACGCGCGGCGATGAAGAACGACAAGGACTACATGGCGCTTGCCATCGCAGCGGCGGATGAAGGCCGCTTCACGGCGCACCCCAACCCGCGCGTTGGCTGTGTGCTGGTGAAAGGCGGCGCGGTCGTCGGTACCGGTTTTCATCTGCAGACGGGCCATGGCCATGCCGAGGCCAACGCGTTGGCTGTAGCGGGTGACGCGGCCCGCGGTGCCACGGCCTATGTGACGCTTGAACCGTGTTCCTTTGCGGGGCGCACACCATCGTGTGCAAAGGCACTGGTCGAGGCGGGTGTCAGTCGTGTCGTTGCTGCCTTGGCTGATCCGCATCCACGAAACGGTGGTGCGGGATTTGACCTGCTGCGCGACGCGGGCGTCGACGTTGAGGTTGGTCCGCTGGCGGCGGCCGCTCATGCCTTGAACCCTGGCCACTTTCGACGCTTTGCGGGCGGCTTGCCGTACGTTCGCTGCAAGCTTGCGATGACGCTCGACGGCAAGACCGCGCTTGCGAACGGCGCAAGCCAATGGATCACGAGCCCTGCTGCACGGCGGGATGTGCAACGGCTGCGTGCGATGAGCGGTGCCATCGTTACGGGTGTGCAGACGGTGATCGACGATGATCCACAGTTGACGGTTCGCGCCGATGAGATCGATGTGACGCACGCAGCGCTCGCGGCGCAGGTGCCTCGGCTGCGGGCGGTGCTCGACTCGAATTTGCGCATGCCGCGCACGGCGAAGATGGCAACCGCGGATGTGCTTGCCTATTGCACCGAAGACGCTGCGCGGGGTGAGGGGGGCGACCTTGCCTGTCAGGTCGTCGGCGTGCCGGGGCAACCCCACCGGCTTGACCTCGCGGCGGTGCTTCGGGATCTCGCGCAGCGGGACTGCAATGAGGTGTTGTTCGAATGCGGTGCCACGCTCGCGGGCAGCCTGCTCGCGGCGGGTCTGGCTGACGAATTGATCGTCTATACCGCGCCCAAACTGATGGGTGATGGCGCGCGATCGTTACTGAAGCTGCCCGAAGTTGATACTATGGGCGACCTGATTGAGCTGGAATTCACGGATGTGCAGCGGATTGGGCCGGATCTCCGCCTGACCGCCACTCCTCTTAAGAAGCCTCTCACGAAGCCCCTCGCTGGCAAGTCTCTTGCTGGTAAGCGGGTCGGCCCCGACCAGACATCGTAAACAGCAGGAAGAATCATGCCCCGAACAATTGAAGGCAATCTCGTCAGCGGCGACGGTAATTACGTGATTGTCGCTGCCCGCTTTAACGGCTTTGTGGTTGACAGTCTGGTTGCTGCCGCCGTTGACACGCTCCTTCGGCATGGCGTCAGTGACGACAACATCACAGTCATCAAAGCGCCCGGCGCTTTCGAACTGCCTCTGGTCGTCAAGAAGGTGCTGGCTGAAGGCAACGCGGACGCGGTCATCGCACTCGGCGCCGTCATCCGTGGCGCAACCTCCCACTATGATTTCGTCGCGGGTGAGTGTTCGTCGGGCCTTGCCCGCGTCGCAACCGACTCGATGACACCGGTTGCGTTTGGCCTGCTGACGACCGAGTCCATCGAACAGGCGATCGAACGCGCCGGCACCAAGGCGGGCAACAAGGGCACCGATGCTGCGATGACCGCCATCGAGATGGTCAGCTTGCTCGCTGCCATTGGCTGATGAACAGCTCGCTGTACCAGACCGCCCGTCCGGTCCCCGACCTCGCACCTCCACTCAAACATCGATCCTGACACCCAATGGCAAAGCGTAAATCCCGTCGAAAATCTCGGGAGAGGGCCCTGCAGGCGCTCTATCAAATGGTCATGGCGGAGGGAAGCGCGGCGACGGTTGCCGCTGAGTTTGCAGACCATCAGGACATGGATGACGTCGACATGGACTTTTTCGAGGCGTTGCTCACGGGCGTTTCTGGCAATCGCTCGGCGCTCGACGATGTGTTCTCACCAGCTCTGGACCGGGCGATAACCGAGCTTGACCCAATCGAGCACTGCATATTGCGCCTGGGCACCTTTGAACTCTGCCATCGAATCGATGTCCCCGCGCGGGTGGTCATCAATGAAGGCGTGGAACTTGCCAAGACCTTTGGTGCCAGCGAGAGCCACCGGTATATCAATTCGATACTGGACAAGCTGGCGCGCGAGCATCGGTCGGTCGAGATGGACTCCGCACGCGCGCGCTGACGCAGGCCAGTCTGGCAGCACGAGCGCAGGAAGGGCCAAGGTGTAGGGAGTAGCAGGCTGCTGAAAAAGTAGCTTGATAGGTCGATACATGGATGTATCGGCCGCAAATTGACGACGTAAGTCGTTGATTTGTCGCGAGCGGGCTGAGGCCCGCGACTCTGAAAAAGTGTAGGAAAGAACTTATTCAGCACCCTTTCATGGAACTAAGGCAATATGCCGCGTTAAGTTCCCTGCGCGACAGCGCGGTAATCCGGTACCGTGAAATGCGGCTAGGTGAACGGACAAGACGAGGAGTGAGGCGAGGGAGAAGGCATGAGCGACCCGACCGAGTTCGACATCATCTACGAATACTTTGTGAATCCGGCGATGAATGCCGGACCCCATGTTGTCCTTGGCCCGGGCGATGACTGCGCGATTCTGCAGGTGCCTGCCGACACGGAGCTATGCGTCTCGACCGACACGCTGCTCGCAGGCGTACATTTTCCCGTCGATGCCACCGGCGACGTGGCGGCACATCGCACGGTCGCGGCAAATCTGAGTGACCTCGCGGCGATGGGTGCTGAGCCGCACTCATTCACGCTGGCGTCCACGTTTGATTCCGCTGATCCCGTATGGCTGCGCAGTTTTGCGGGGACCATCGCAGCGCTTTGCGAGCGCTTTCGTGTGCCGCTTGTTGGCGGCAACCTGTCCCGCGGTCCCCTGTCATTGACGATCCAGGTGATGGGACTCGTGCCAACGGGTGCGGCACTGCGGCGGGATGGCGCCGCAGTGGGTGACGACGTCTACGTGTCGGGCACCCTTGGCGACGGCGCTGCGGGTTTGCGGGTCCACCTGCGAGGCGGCGCGTCCCCCCTCGTGGAGCGTTACCTGCACCCGGAACCGCGCCTAGACCTTGGTGTTGCGCTGCGCGGGCTCGCGTCATCAGCAGTCGATATCTCCGATGGTCTGCTCGCCGATTTGGGCCATGTTTGTAAAGCCAGCGGCGTTGGGGCGGCAATTGAACTGGCATCCGTCCCGATGGATGAGTCGCTGCCAGATGCCCTCGCCGGTTCGGACACGGATCCCGTCGCCCTCGCCCTGACCGGCGGCGATGATTACGAGTTGGCGTTCACCGCGCTGCCCCGACACGCTGACAAGATCCAGGCTGTGGCGCAACGACTGGCGATCCGCCTGACAAGGATTGGACAGGTTGAGGCGGGCCCGGATGGCGTGCGGTGCCTGGACGCAAATGGGCGTGTGGTGAAAATTCCAGAGACGGGCTATCGTCATTTTTAGCAGTAACTCACGGTGCCGGATTGCCGCGCTGTCGCGCAGGCAACTCATGGCAGCATATTGCTTTAGTTCCACGAAGGGTTGCCGAACAGTGCTTTCCGGCTCGCCCCTTAGCGGGTATCGGCGTGGCGGTTGTCTTCGGCGGCAGCTTTTGCGTACTGGCAGGACTGGTCCGTCACGTCTGAATGGAATGAGTCCATGAGCAAAACCTGATGGCACCGGATGAGATAAGACGCCGCGTCTTCGGCGATCCGCTCTGGTTTCTGGCCTACGGGTTCGGCAGTGGACTCGCGCGCCGGGCACCAGGGACGTTTGGCACCATCATCGGCCTTGCCGTGTGGTTGCTTATAGGTCAGAGCGCATGGCCTTTGTATGCACTCTTTGTGTGCGTCGCCTTTGCGGCCAGCATCCCTATCTGCGATGCCGTCGCAAGTGAGCTTGGGATTCTTGATCCTGGCGGCATTGTGCTCGATGAGATGGTCGGCATTTGGATTGCGCTCTTTGCGCTGCCCTTGCACTGGATGCCGGTGCTTGCTGCGTTCGTATTGTTCCGGGTTCTCGACATTCTGAAACCGTGGCCGATGAGTTGGCTTGATCGAAATCTGAAGGGTGGGCTTGGCATCATGCTCGACGACCTGGCCGCCGGCGTCATCACGCTGGTCGTTGTGCACGCTGGCTGGGCCGGGCTGAACGCCATGGGCATCGGTATATGAGATGGCGTATGAGATGGAGCAGCGCGCGTTGCACGTTGGGCTTTGGCGCAGTCCCTTGTCCTAGCATTGACGATGGCAGCATGGCAGTGCGCCGGCGCGGCGAGTGCGCCTGCGCACGACATTCAGGTGACGGCACTGCTGCCGGGTGCGGCCATGGTGGTGGTTGATGGCAAGTCGCATTTCCTCAAGGTCGGTGAGAGTTCGCCCGAGGGGGTGACGTTGCTTACGGCGGACAGTGAATCGGCAACCGTGCGTGAAGGTGAGGTGACGCTCGATCTCACGCTCTCCAACCGGGTGAGCGCCAACTACGAGCCGCGGCAGGGGCGAACTGTGGACATTCCAATCAACCGGCGTGGCCAGTTTCTCGTCTACGGCAGTATCAATGACCGCCCGGTACGATTCTTGGTGGACACAGGGGCAACTGTCGTTGCCATGAACTCCGTCCACGCGGAACGGCTGGGTGTCGATTTGAGTCGTGGGAGCGCCGGCACCGCGACGACGGCGGGCGGACGCGTCAGCGCGATTTCGGTGTCTCTCAGCCGCGTAACCGTCGGGGACATTGAAGTGCCCAATGTCCAGGCGGCGGTGCTGGGTGGCGACTATCCTGAGGACATCCTGCTCGGTATGTCGTTTCTGCAATTCGTCGAGTTCCGGGAGGTTGACGGAGTGCTGCGCCTGAGCGCGCGATTCTAGCCCTACACTTGTCCCGAAATTGTCATTGACAAGCCGACCCAGAACCGGGCTGGAGGGCACGTCGTTCCGGGTGGCCCTGGCGGCGCGTGAATCTGGTCTGCAACGAACCTGGTTCCCCGTCTGCGAACAAGCGCTGGTGCGCTTCATCGCGACGGCGTATTGGGCGGACGTGATAAGATTCGGGTGTTCACTTATTGGAGCCGATCCTTGGCGGTCGTCTACGTCGCATCATCCATTCTGCCAACGCCCTGGGGCGAGTTTTCGCTACATGGCTTTGAAGACGCAGAGACAGGCAAAGAGCATCTGGCGCTCGTCTTCGGCGACGTTGCAGGAGATGAGTCCGTGCTTGCGCGGGTCCACTCGGAGTGCCTGACTGGCGATTCGCTCTTCAGCATGCGCTGCGATTGTGGCTCGCAGTTGCAGACGGCCCTTGAGCGCATCGCCACTGAAGGTCGCGGCGTGCTTTTGTATCTGCGCCAGGAAGGCCGTGGCATCGGACTGATCAACAAGATTCGCGCCTACAACCTGCAGGACCAGGGTGCAGATACCGTTGAAGCGAATGAGCGGCTGGGGTTTGACGCGGATCTGCGTGACTACTCCATGTGCAAAACGATGTTTGGTCACCTACAGGTCAGCCGCGTCAGGCTGATGACCAACAACCCCGTTAAGGTGAACGCGCTGACCAAACTCGGCATCGAGATCACCGAGCGGCAAGGCCTTGAAACCGGTCAGAACACGCACAATGCCCGGTACCTTGCGACGAAAGCTGGCAAGCTGGGTCACCTCATCAACCGCAAGACCTGATCACTGCCAAGAGTTCATTCACCCGCTATTTTGCGGGCTGCCCTTTCCCCGCGTTAGTTCTGCTCGCGCTCGTCAGCGAGTTCAGCGAGAAACCGCGCCGTCCAGCGATCGTTGATGGCGTCCGTCGTCGGCGCCAGCATTGACGGCGGCACCGGGGTTGAGGTGACCATACCGATGTGGTCAAGGACGCGTTGCACCGTTCCTTCGTAGTTCGCCGCAAAGTCTTCATAAACCACCGTCAGCGCGGTCGCGCCGAGTTCTGCGATGAACTCCGAAATACCCGCTTCACGCTCGACGCTCTCGATAGGTATCACTTTGATGTCATTGAAGTCATATGCCGCTACGAGATCGTCGGGTTCGGCGGGAACGGTTGTCTGCCAGGGCAGGCGCTCACCGCTTGCGCTGCGGTGTCCGGCGCCGCCGAAAATCGATTTCCACCAGGACACCGCGAGCCACACCCGATTGCGGCGGCCGGTGATGACGTGGGAACAGTTTGGAAACACGGCGTTCCAGACGTCACGGCGATGATCAGGCCCAGGCGGCGCGAGAGCGCCGAACGCTGCGATGAAGGAGGTCATGGCGGCCGCATGAAAGCTCCACTTCATGCCGAAAACGCCGCCCGCGGTCTGGGACTCCCACAGCGCCTGTCGGATCGTAGCAGGATCTGCGTTGGCCCCGGCAGGCGGCAGCAGCGCCTCGATCCTTGGCGATGGCCACTCGTTGGGGACTCCTGCGACGTGCGTGTTCTCGAGCGCGGTACAAAGTAGGGTGCTGCCGGTGCGTTGGCTGTGCCACACGATGTAGGAGCGTTGCGGGGTGGCGGGCATCGGGTGACGGGGCCTCGCGGTTAGTTAACGCCCATCGCGTTGAGTTCGGTGCGGCATTGACCCGCGTCGGCGAATTGGATGGTGCGAATGCCAAACTGCGAGGCAGCGTCGAGGTTAATCGCCTTGTCATCGATGAACACGGTTTCGGTCGGGTTGAGATCGTAGGTTTCCAGAAGGTGCCGGTAGATGCCCGGTTCAGGCTTGATCAGTTTGACGCGGCAGGAAAAGACGCAGCCTTCGAAGACCGGCCAAAAATCGTTCGTTGCTTCGAGATGCGCGGTCGCGGCGTCGTGCATGTTGGACAACACGTAGAGGGGATGGTGTCCCCCTGCCAATGACTGGATGAGCGCGATGGTGTCCTCGATGGGCGTCAGCGCCGCGGGGACGCTGTGCAGCAAGCGGCCAACACGAGCCTCGGACAGGCCGCAGCGCAGTGCGCCGCGGGTGATCGCATCGGTCGTATCAAGGGTGCCGCGGTCAAGTTCGGCCCAGTCCGGGTGGTTGAGCACATGCTCATGAACAAGGGCCTGCTGCGCTGGATCGGGGAACACCGAGGCGATCAGCGCGTCCGGTTGCCAATTGAAAACGACGCCGCCAAGGTCAAACACCACGTTCAATTGACTGACTCCCATGCTTCATTCGTTGGTGTGTGCGGGCGATATTCGGGCACTCAAAGCCGCTGCCGACTCAACGCACTGCAGGCACTGCGTCGCGTGACAGGTTCGTGTGCTATGCGTTTGCTACCACCTGTTTGGCGCCACCGGTTGCTACCACTGGTGTACTTAAGAGTGGGCGAGGTTCTCGTTTCCCGGCAGGTCAAGCTCCAGCAAGCGGCGACGCTCGCGGATGGCGGCCAGGATGCCGTCAGCATCGAGTCCACAACGGGCGAGCATGCTGGCGGGTTTGTCCTGATAGATAAAGTTGTCCGGCACGCCGATATTCAATACCGGACTGCTGATGGCGTTGCCGAGCAAGTGCTCATTGACCGCCGAACCGGCTCCGCCGGCGCGCGCGTTTTCCTCCACGGTGACCAGCAGATCGTGGGTCAGAGAGACTGCGTTGATCAGTTCGGTGTCGAGCGGTTTAACGAAACGCATGTCGACAACCGTTGCGCCAAGCGTCTCGGCGACCTCAAGTGCCGGGGTCACCATCGAGCCGAATGCGAGGATCGCGGTTCCTTGTCCCTCGCGCAGGATGCGGCCCTTACCGATTGGCAGTGCCTGCATTTCGCTCTCAATCGGCGTTCCGGGTCCGTTGCCGCGCGGGTAACGGACCGCGGCGGGCCCTTCATGGAGGTGCCCGGTGTACAGCATTTGCCGCGTCTCGTTCTCATCGCTCGGCGCCATGATGATCATGTTCGGCACGCAACGCAGAAAAGCGAGATCAAAGACGCCTGAATGCGTCGGTCCGTCTTCCAGCAGTCCGCAACGGTCGATCGCAAACAGCACGTCCAGATTCTGAATGGCAACATCATGGATAAGCTGATCGTAGGCACGCTGCAGAAAGGTCGAATAGATAGCGACCACAGGCTTCATGCCCTGAGTCGCAAACCCGGCAGCCAGCGTCACGGCATGTTGCTCGGCGATGGCAACGTCGTGGTATCGGTCTGGAAATCGTTCCGAGAACTCGATCAGATCTGAACCTTCACGCATTGCGGGGGTGATGCCGACGAGTGTCGGTTCGATCTCGGCCATGTCGCAAAGCCAGGTGCCAAAGATGTTGGAATACGAAGGCTTCTTGGGCGCCGCTGCTGCCGCGACGTTTTTCGTCGCCTCAATCTTGGACAGGCTGTGGGTTCCGACGGGGGAGGCTTCAGCCGGGCCGTAGCCTTTGCCCTTCTGGGTCACCACGTGCAGAAACTGCGGGCCGGGCAGGTCGCGAATGTTCTCGAGCGTGTTGACGAGGTATTTCACATCGTGGCCGTCGATCGGGCCGATGTAGTTGAAGCCCAATTCTTCGAACAATGTGCCGGGCACGACCATGCCCTTCATGTGTTCTTCGGTGCGCTTGGCGAGTTCCCACGCGTGGGGAATGCGGGACAGGATCTTCTTGCTGCCCTCGCGCATCGTCAGGTACAGGCGACTGCCAAGGATGCGGGCGAAATAGCGCGCAAGTCCGCCAACGTTGTGCGAGATCGACATCGCGTTGTCGTTCAGGATGACGAGTAGATTGGCGTCAGCCTCGGCGGCGTGGTTCAGCGCTTCGAACGCGATCCCTGCAGTCATGGCGCCGTCACCCACCACTGCGACCGTTCGGCGCTCTTCGCCCTTCAGTTTGGCCGCGAGTGCCATGCCAATGGCAGCGCTGATCGTGGTTGAGGAGTGGCCGACACCGAAAGTGTCGTATTCGCTTTCGGTAATCACCGGGAATGGCGCGACGCCATCGGGCTGGCGCAGCGTGTGCATGGTTTCACGGCGGCCGGTCAGGATCTTGTGCGGATAGGCTTGATGGCCAACATCCCACAAGAGGCGGTCGTGGGGTGTATTGAGGGTGTAATGCAGTGCGATGGTCAACTCAATCACACCGAGGCCGGCGCCGAGGTGGCCGCCGGTCTGTCCGACCGTGTACAGCAGGAAATGCCGCAATTCGCTCGCGAGAGTGTCGAGGTCGTCCTCGTTGAGTGTTCGCAACTGGTCCGGAAACATGATGGTTTCCAGAAGCGGGGTTTCCGGACGTTTGCTTGGAATCTCGGTAAACATGGCCGCCGCAGTGCCTATGGGGATTGTATTTTACACCACGGGGGCGACTTGTCTGTGGCGCGTCTTGAAAAGCTCGAAGCCACGGCACCGGCAGGCTACTGGTGCGGGATCGCCCCTGGTGCTGAACAGTCGAGTGGTCAGCGGCCGGCGACCCGCAAACCTCGACGTTTTGAGAAGTGCTGGGTGCTTTTCTGCAACTCTTTCCGCAACTCTTTTCCACAACCTTTCAAGGAACTAAAGCAATATGCTGCCGTGAGTTCCTCGCGCGACAGCGCGGTAAAATCGGGCGTCGTGAAATGCTGTTAGTGGTCGCGGTCGATGACGAAGTGGGTCAGATCGCGCAGCCCCTGGGACGCGTTGTGCAGCGGCGCGATGGCCTTCAGGGCCTCTGCACGCAGGTCCGCGAGGATTTCGCGGGTCGCATCGAGGCCGAGGATGGTGGTGAAGGTGGCCTTGTCGTTGTCCCGGTCCGACCCCGCGGCCTTGCCCATAACGGCCGCATCGCCCGTTTCATCGAGGATGTCGTCCCTGACCTGAAAGGCGAGACCGAGGACCTCGCCGAAGTGCGTGAGGAGCGCGAGCGTATTGTCGTCCGGGTCTCCGAGCAACGCCCCCATGCGCACGCTGGCCCGCAGCAGCGCACCGGTTTTGTGGCGATGCATTTCGCGCAACGTTGCCTCGTCGACGCGTGTGCCTTCGGCGCCCAGATCGAGCATCTGGCCAGCAACCATGCCCTCGGCCCCTGCGGCACGCCCAATCTCGTCGATCAGGCTGATACGGGTCCCGGCAGGCAGATGCTGCGCACGGGTAATGACGTTGAACGCGCAGGCCTGCAGCGCGTCGGCAGCGAGCACCGCGGTCGCCTCGTCAAACTGGATGTGGCAGGTGGGGTTGCCGCGACGCAGGGTGTCGTCGTCCATGCAGGGCAGATCATCGTGTACCAGTGAGTAGGCGTGGATCATCTCGACCGCTGCCGCCGCTTCATCGGCGTCGTTTAAGGATGCGCCGACCGCTTCTGCGGCAAGATAGACGAGAATCGGGCGAATGCGCTTGCCGCCGTTGAAGACGCTGTAGGCCATGGCGTCGCGGAGTCGCGGTGGTGACACAAGGCTTGCCAGATGGCGTTGCAGCGTCTTGTCGACGCGCGCGCGGTAGGCGCTGAAATCAGTCGTCATCGGGCGCGTCGAAAGCGAGATCTTCCAGCTTGCCGTTGCGCTCGATCAGCATGCGAACCTTTTCTTCTGCGCGGCCGAGGGCTAGCTGACATTCGCGCGTGAGACGTATGCCTTCCTCAAACGTCGACAGGGAGTCTTCGAGGGTCAGGTTGCCTGACTCCATTCGGTTGACGAGGGCTTCAAGCCGCTCAAGGGACGCTTCAAAGGGATAGGCGCCGGAGTCCTCGTTTGCCATATTCAGGTCCGCTGCGCTGGGTCGAGTTGGAAGGCGGACGATACTGGCAATCGTCCGCTCAGGCAACGAAACGCACCGGGTAGTCCGCGCGCACGCGGGACTCCGGTTGGCATGATGCCAGGCGGCGCGGCGTGCCGGCAACAGACCTGCGGTGGGGTCGCCACGGTTTGCGCGTCTGTGGCGCGACATCCCGGAAGATACGCGAGAGTTTCTTTAAATATAAGTAAAAACAATGACTTAAATGTAATTCCTTCCGTTTGAGCGTTCGGGACAGTTACGCTGCGGCTTCCCATCCACCTGCTAGACTTCAAAGCATCGAAATGGATTTTAAGAGGTTGCCGAATGGATCTGGCGACGATTCTGGGCCTGGTTGGCGCGTTCGGCGTCGTGTTTTACGCGATGGTGCTGGGCGGTGATGCCGGCATCTTCCTGAACACCCAGTCCGCACTGATCGTCATTGGTGGGTCTGCGTTCTGCGTGCTGATTAAGTTTGGTTTGTCGCAGTTTCTGGGCGCGGCGCGGGTCGCGGTCAAGGCGTTCCGCTTCAAGCTCGACACCCCGCAGGAACTGATCGAAGAAGAGGTGGAGTTGGCGGACATCGCGCGCAAGGGCGGTCTGCTGTCCCTTGAAGGTCGGGTCGTTGGCAACAGCTTTCTGAATCGCGGGATGCAGCTTCTGGTCGATGGACACGACCCCGACGTCGTGCGGACGGTGCTCGGCAAAGAGTTATCCCAGAGCGTCGATCGCCGATGCGGTCATCAAGCTCGTCATCATGAACAAACTCAAAGAGCTGATTGGCGAGACGGAACAGGACGCCATCGAGATTGCGACGGCGCTCGGTGAGGATGTTGAAGCGGGGGTCGCTGAGGTCGATTCGATCGGTCGCAAGATCGTGATTCGAGTCAGCGAGACCGGCATCTTTCCATCCGGGTCTGCCACGCTCAACGATGACTTCCTGCCCGTGCTCGCGGTAATTGAGCGTGTGCTCGCGGGTACGGCCGGCCAGATCTCTGTGGAGGGCCATACAGACAATGTACCGATTCGCACCCGCACATTTGCCTCTAATTGGGCGGTCTCATCCGCGCGCGCAATGTCGGTTGCACACGGTCTATTTGACGGTGGCATCCTGCGTCCGGGAAGGTTTCCGGTGAAGGGCTACGCCGACACCCAGCCGCTCGCGGCGAATGTCTCGTCGACCAACCGTGCGCTCAACCGGCGCGTCGAGATCATCATTCAACAGGGCCTGGATGCTGAGGTGACCGATCAGATCGAAGCCCTGAAACGCATTGACCCGGCGTTGTACGGCGAAATCAGGAGCGAGGTTGAAACGAGCTTTGAGCTCGAAGCGCACGAGGTGTTTTGAGATGGGAGATGCAATAGGTCGGATGGAGAAATCCCCCGAACAGCAAACGTCCGAGCGGCGCCGTTACTTTCGCATCGACGATACGATCGCCCTGCATCACGAACTGCTCGGCGAACCGGAGGTCGTCGGGCGCGAGGCGGCGCTGCGCAACCCACGCTCCGCCACGCGGACTGACCTGCGAGAGGTGGACAAGCAACTCACGCGTTCGATTGGCAAGCTGAAGATTCAGAATCCTGAGTTCGCTGAAGTTGCCGAGCTGCTCAATGCCAAACTGAACGTCATGAAGCAGACTCTCGGTGGTCGGCAGATTGGCGGCAGCGTTGTCGGGGATGTATCGATCAGCGCATGCGGCCTGTCATTCAGCGACGGCAAGCAATTCGCGGTCGGCAGCAAGCTGTACCTGGAGTTGACGTTGTTGCCGACAGACCTCGAGATTTGCACCCTTGCTGAGGTCATTGGCTCTAACCGGGGCGCGATGATGGCGAGCGGACGAGCCACCTGGACTTCTTCGGCATGCCGGATGACGACCAGGAATTGCTCGTTGGTCACCTTGTCCGCCGCCAGGGCCAACTGATCAGCGCCGATCGAAACCGCGACCTCGGCTGACTGCCGCGCAGCAGTGCGGTTCGTTGCACGCATCGCGGTTCTTCAGCTCGATCACAGTTGGGTCCGTTTGCGGCTATTCTTCGATTCAGTTCTTTGCGACGATGCCGGGGAAACGTGCCTGGCACAATCTTCCTCTGGCGGAAACTTCTCCGGGCACGCGACCCGGTACACGCGCGTCGTGAATGTGGTTATGCTTTGCCTCGACCTGTCGTTCCATTCATCGAAGAATGCCTCGACAGCCAAACAAGCCATGACAAGCACTAAAACAAGAAGACACAAACGAAAGGAAGGGGAGTTATGCGAATTGTCATTCTGGTGGGGGCGCTCGTCCTTAGCGCCGGCGCGTTAGCGGACGGCAAGACGGAGGCCAAGTATCGATCTCACGTCATGGGCGCGATCGGGCAAACCATGCAGGCGCTCGGCACGATTGCCCGCGGCGGTGTCCATGCGGAAAACATGAAGGCCCACGCGGCGATAATGGTGCAGCTTGCGGGGCTTGCTCCGCACGTCTTTCCGAAGGGCAGTGGTGGCGGCGAGAGTGAAGCAAAGCCGGCCGTCTGGGACGATGCCCCAGGATTTGCGAAGGCCATGGACCGGTTCGTCGAAGCGGCGGCGGAATTCGACCGCAGCGCGAAAGCGGGCGGGGATGTCGGATCGGCGATGGGCGATCTCGGTCGCTCGTGCAAGGGCTGCCACGACGATTATCGGGAAGAGCACGACTAAGCCGGCAGGCGTACCGCCACAACTCCACGGCGTGGAATGGTCGTTCCTGTCCAGGCCCCGTCTGCTGACGACGCAGCAAGCGCGAAGTCGGGAATAGTCGTGGCAGGGATATGGATCGACGCGGATGCGTGTCCCGTGGTGATTCGGGACATCGTGTTTCGTGCAGGCGAACGCACGAGGATCGATATAACCTTTGTATCGAATCAGGCGATGCGCGTTCCCGGGCTACCCAACATCCGGCACATTCAGGTGCCTCAGGGATTCGATGTGGCAGACAATGAAATCGTTCGCCGCTGCGCGGCCAATGACCTCGTTGTCACGCAGGACATTCCGCTCGCAGCAGAGGTCATTGCCAAGGGCTGCGTTGCGGTGAGTCCGCGCGGCGAACTACACACGCCCGAGAACATCGGTGGTCGACTCAACATGCGGGACTTCATGGATACCCTGCGCGCTTCCGGCGTGGCAACGGGCGGTCCACCGGCTCTGGGCAAGGCAGACAAGCAAAAGTTCGCGAATCAGCTCGACCGATGGCTCGCCCAGAATCGGGACGTGTAAGGCGCAAAATCGAGAAGGCAGTCCAGTTGCCGAGGGCGACGAGTGCATTTCAGCTATGAAGCAGGCAAAGACGGTCGCGTCCGGATCGATGGCGATCAGCGGCTCGCGGTAGTGCTTAAGGATCGGGAGGTGGTCTGTTTTCTGCAGCGCGTTGACATGCCGACGAGGATGCGGCGCCACTGCACATGGCGCGTGCGAGGGGGCAGTTCAAGTTCGGCAACGAGCGCATCGGCAAGGGAGCCGAGAAGCGTAAGAAGTAGCGATCCACCGGTGGCGCTGGATGGCAGACCGCTATTTGGCAGCGTCTCACGGTGCCGGCTTACCGGGCTGTCGCGCTGGGAGCTCGCGGCAGCATATTTGCTTTGGTTCCATGACTTTGGTTCCGTGAAAGGTGCCGAGAAAAGCGCTTTCCTGCACTTTGCCACATCAGCCATCGTTCTTGTCGTCAGCCTCGTTGGGCTGCCAGCCCGCTGTTGCGAAGGCGGCCGCGCGGGCTTGCGCCGCGTGTTTCGTGATCGCACTTACCTCGTTTTCTTCGAACCCCAACGCCGAAAGAACGAAGGCATTGTCGGCACCGAGCGTCGGGGGTCCGCCGCGGGTTGACGCAGGCGTCGCGCTGAACGACATGAGGTTGCCGACGATGGCGGTCGGGCCCACGTGTTCCAGGTCCATTGTTTCGATGTAGTTGTTCGCTTGGGTCTGTGGATCGTCGCGAACGTCGTGATAATCGCGAATACGCTCGAAGACGATGTCGGGCTGGCTGTTCAGGAACTCGCTCCACTGGGCTGTGGTGTAACGGCTGAATACGGCGCGCATCTTCGCCTGGATGTCGTGAGCATCTACCAGTGTTGCGCCGGTCCCGAGGCGCTTGCCTGGCGCATCCCAGGTTTCGCTCAGCGCCTCGGCCGGGTCGTCAGCGAACGCCCAGAAGGCATCCCACGACTCGTTGGAGTAGGCGACGGCGAATAGAAAGTGTCCGCCGTCACTGGTTTCATAGATGCCGTACGGCGCATTGATGTTGGCATGATGTGCGCCACTGCGCGGTAACAGGTTGCCGGTCATGAAGACGTGGGTCAGTTCCCATTGTTGCAGCCAGAGTTGCGCGCCAAGGGCGGACGTCTGCACCAGTTGACCGCGGCCGTCCCGATTTCGGGCAACGAGCGCCGTGACGATGCCGAGCGCAAACTGCATTGCGCCTGCCGTGTCTGCAATCGCGGCGCCTGGTGCGACGGGTCCGCTCTCGGGGGTGCCGGTCATGCTGGCGAGTCCGCCGCGGGCGATGGCAGCGCCGTCAAGCATGGACTTATCGGCATCGGGCCCCAGTGGACCGAAGCCGTTCACCCGTGCGTAGACAAGGCGGGGATTGAGTTCATGGATCTCTTCGAAATCGAGACCCATGCGGGTCAACGCCGGCGCACGATAGTTGGTCAGGAATACGTCGGCCTCGGCCAGCAACCGGCGCACTGCCTCCCGCCCCAGATCCGAGTGCGCGTCCAGGCAAACCGAGCGCTTGCCACGATTCATCGCGACGAACTGAGACCCGAGAGCTTCTTTCGGCAGATCGTTGTTGACACCGCGGTGATACCGGCTCGCGTCGCCAAGCGGGGGCTCAACCTTGATTACCTCAGCGCCCATGTCTCGCAGAAAGAGGCCGGCGCCAGGTCCCTGAATGGCGATCGTCATCTCTACCACTTTGAGGTGGCTCAGTGGTCCGGACATGTCGTTTCCCTCTGCCGATGTTGCGACTGACTATACGCAGGTTGCGCGGGCCCGCGCACCTGTTGGCGGATTGCAGCGTCTTTCGGCACCTCATCGACGGCAGTGATAAACAGGGTGTCACGAGTGCTATTGATATGATGGCTGAGGCAGCTGGGTTTGAGTCGCCGCGACTGAATTGAATATGGGCTGCGGAGCCAGCAGATTTGAGACGCAGGCGTTACCAGATGATTGGCGCGGCAGGACTTGCTGTGCTCGCCGGGTATGGGGGGTTGCAGAAGGGCAGATCGAAACAGATGAAATGCAGGACGGATTGACCGTCGAAGGCTACCGGCGTGCTGAAGCGTGAATCCGCGAGGCGATTGCTCCCGTCATGACGGGTCGTCATTAAGGCCGGTCATGGAAGGCCCTCAAGCACTCGAGAAATCGTCGCCGCTGAAGTAGCGGCCGCATGAGATAGCAGCCTCAGTGAGACAGCGGCCTCATGCGATAGCTGCGCGAAACTCGGTGGCTACCTCGCGCATCCGATCCTGCCAGGCATCATCGAGCGCGCTGTCGGCGCCGGCACGAACGAGATAGTCGGGCAAGTTGGTGCACAACTCGTCCAGCACCCAGGAAAGGGGTTCGGGCTCGGTGATCGGCACCACCGGCTCCCTTTTGTAGCTGATGCCCAGATGAAAGTGGGGCCCTTTGCGAAAGCAATCGAACCGCAGTATCTCTTCGGTCTGATCGTTCACGGGCCCGAAAACGTGCACGGTTGGTCCGCCGTCTAAACCGACATCGCGGTTGACGAGGGCGAATCGATACTCGCCCAGGGTTTGTTCATTGGCACCGTCCAGGCTGGGCGGGCTGAAGCCTTCGTAGGCCATAGGTCACTCCTTTCTTTCATCGGTGGCTCGCTGACGATGAGCGTGCCTGGGTGTTGTGACGGGTGCGTCTTGTGCGTGACTTGCCTGCGCAGGGATGGGAATCGCTTCGGACCGGGCACCACTAGCAGCCAGATTAGCGCATGTCTGCACTCGATTCACCGCATTCCAATGTTGACGTCCGCGCGACGCAGCGTGCCGACTGGCCTGCGCTTGTCCCAGAACTCTGTTCTGGGGCGGGCACTGGCGTGCGGTGCAGGGATGCACCGCCATTTTCCGCTGGCCTCTTTATCTGTAGGAGAATGCGAGATTTGTTTACAAACCGACTTCCAAGAATTGTCAGGATGACAATATTGGGACAGGAACTAGTTAATCGAATCGCAAGCTCATCGCGAGATCGCCCGGACTGATTTCCTCTCCGGTGTATTCGAACCCAAGCTTCTGACAAAAGCGCCCTGCCTGCATATTGGCTTTTAGGTGGCTCAGCAGAAGGATTTGGGGATTGCCGTTGGCCTCGATACGCTCGATTAAGAGCTTCATGGCGGTCATGCCGTAGCCACGTCCCTGATACCGCCCATCGATCATCATGCGCCACAGAAAATACTCCCCGCGCTCCGGGACTTCTGAGGTCATCAAGAACCCGTATGCTCAGCATGAGACTCAGAGCGGGCGATGGTCGCCCGACGGGCCGGGCGTGATGTGTATAAGCTGCGCTGGCTCGACGACTTCGAGTCGATGCCATTCCCCTCGCGGCACCACACGGGCTTCGCCGGCACCGAGTTCCACCGGCGCTGGCGGAGAGTCACCGATGACGCGCACGCGGCCGGAGACGATGATCAGAATCTCGTCGCCGTCGTAGTGGACCTCGCCGGCATGGGGCGGAGGGCGATCCATCTGCACCCAGCCAATGGACAGGCCGTCTATGCGTTGTGGTGTGCCGGGCAACGGCACCGGTGACGTGACATTGCCACCGTGGGTGATGTCAAACAGTGTCTTGGTAGCGTCGATTGGTTTAATCATCATGTCCCTTGCCGCGAGCCGGGCGTGTTCCATGGTGGTATCTCAGTGTGTTCTTGTTCCAAGAATTGCCATCCGGAGAATTCACGGGCGTCGGTTTGCAAGCAAACCTCTCATTTTCTTGCCCCAGAACGGGGTTCTGAGACAGTGACTAACTTAACGTGCCGGATTGTGCCGGCATTGTCGGCAGGCCATCGGGAGGGGGGGGCACGTATTGCCCCGTTGGTATACTCCGGGTGCGTTTGCGCAAAGGGTTGCGGTTTGCACGTCCGCATTCCATGGGAGTTTCAAATGCGCCTGCCCGATGAGTCGTCAATGCATCTAAGGCGACTTCAGGTGGCACGGCATGAATGGCAGCAAAGTGCTGTGAGAATTGGACCGGCGCGGGCGCGATGGTGACGCGCCGGCTCGACATCGAAGACGCGAACTCGCTGGGTGACTACCTCCGCGCCTGCGGATTGCATGATGCGCAGCCAGTGGTCTCGCAGACCCTTGCTGGCGGTGTATCGAATCGCACCGTTTTGCTGGCGCGGGCGGACGGCGACTGGGTGATCAAGCAGGCGCTCAACAAGCTGCGGGTGCAGACCGATTGGTTTGCGGACCCCGCGCGGATCCACCGCGAGGCTGCTGGACTCGAGGCTGCCGCAGCGTTGTTGCCGGTCGGTGCCGCGCCGCGGCTGACGTTCGAGGACAGCGAAGCCCATGTGATCGCGATGACGGCGGTGCCGTCGCCGCACCGAAATTGGAAAGCGTGCCTGCTTGACGGTGATATCAAAGAGAGTCACGTCACGCGTTTTGCGATGCTAGCAGCACAACTCCATGCGGGCTCCGCCGGACAAGCGCGGTACCAGACAGACTTCGCTGATCAGCAATACTTCGAAGCACTGCGGCTTGAGCCGTACTACGGATATGCCGCGCTGAGGGAGCCACGTGCTGCCGGGTTTCTGCACGCCCTGATGAAGGACACCCGGGCACGGCGGCTTGCGCTTGTGCACGGCGATTTCAGTCCAAAGAACGTCCTTGTGTACCAGGACGGACTCGTCCTGCTCGACTTCGAGGTCATGCACTATGGCGACCCTGCGTTCGACGTGGGTTTCGCGCTGACACACTTTCTTGGCAAAGCGAATCACCTGCCGCAGATACGCACAAAACTGGGGGATGCTGCGCACGCCTTCTGGCAACAATACCGGCAGGGCCTTGGCGACGTGCACTTTGATGAGCTTGATGGCTTTGCCGCGATGCACCTCCTCGGCTGTCTGCTCGCGCGCGTGGCAGGAAGATCGCCGCTTGAATACCTGACCGCCCGTGAGCAAAGTGCGCAGCGTGAGATCACGTTGTCCCTAATTGTTCGGCCGCCGCACACTGTCGAACGCGTGGTTGAAGAGTTCGTGACGATGCTGCCACGGATTTTGGACTGATATAACTATGCCGACATTGACCAGCCTCTCCGCGCTTGAGATTCTCGATAGCCGCGGCCGCCCAACGATAGAGGTGAGCTGCACGCTGTCGAGTGGTGCTGCAGCGAGCGCCCAGGTGCCGTCGGGCGCCTCAACGGGCGGTGCCGAGGCCGCTGAGCTTCGCGACGGCGATGCAGCCCGCTACGCCGGGCTGGGATGTCGGCAGGCGGTCCGCAACGTCATCAGCGTGGGCGAAAAGCTCACTGGCGCCGTGTTTGAATCCCAGGGTGCGCTTGATGGTCAATTGATCGCCCTCGATGGCACCCCGAACAAGTCGAAGCTGGGCGCCAATGCAATCCTCGGTATCTCCCTGGCATTCGCAAGGGCATCGGCGGTGCAGGCCGGGGTCCCGCTCTATGACCACTTTGCGGCGATGATCGGCCATTCCATTCGGACGTTGCCGCGACTCACGGTCAATCTCTTTAGTGGCGGCAAACATGCCGGCGGCCAGGTATCGATACAGGATGTGCTGATCGTCCCGGCGTCGGCGCGATCGGTCGCGGACAGTCTGGTCGACGTCACGGCCGTATACCGATCGGCAGCGACGCTCATCAACGGGCGCTACGGCATGCGCAACCTCACGGCAGACGAGGGCGGGCTGGCACCCCCGTGTGACCACCCGATGGACCTCATAACTGATGCGTCAGATGCGATCTCCGCAGCAGGCCTTGCTCCCGGCAACGATGTTGCGCTGGCGCTTGACGTCGCAGCGTCGCATTTCTATACGGGCAGCGACTCCGGCCCGGGTGCGTATCGATTGGCCGCAGAGCCGATTGATGGCAGCGCGATGGTGGACGCGGTCTGTGCTTGGGTCGACCGTTTTCCGATCGTGTCGGTTGAAGACGGCCTCGCCGAGGAAGACTGGGATCACTGGCAGATGTTGCTCGCCCGGTTAAGGGGGCGAGCGCTGGTGCTGGGTGATGACCTGTTGTGCACTAATCCGGCAAGAATCCGGCGTGCCATCGCGGACAACGCGTGCGACGCGCTCTTGCTGAAGGTCAATCAGATCGGGACGCTGACCGAAGCGGCCGAGGCGCTGTCGCTGGCACGCGATGCGGGCTGGCGGGTAACGATCAGCGCGCGCAGTGGTGAGACAGAGGACAACTGGCTGGCTGACCTTGCGGTCGGTTGGGGGGCTGACCAGATCAAGGTGGGCTCGATCACCCAGTCCGAGCGTCTGGCAAAGTACAACCGTTTGCTGGCGATTGAGGCGGCGACCGGACTGCCGGTGGTTGCGTGGCCGAATTAGCTGACCAGTGGGCGGGACTAGTCGCACTGACGCAGCGCGCCGGTTGTAATCACCCGGCGCCGCAGCGCCGGGTGATTACCGTAAGGCGTTAGAGACCTAGCGCCAGAAAGACGTCTTCGGCACTGCGTCCGACATGTCGAGAATCTGCTCCGCGTTGTCGGCGAAGTCCTCAGAGGTTGCATCCACGCCGAGATTGACGCCCGTGTTGGCGTAGACCATGTCACTCGCATAGCGCCCACCGGCGGCCTGAATGACGCGTCCGTTCGGTCCATCTTCAGAGACCATGTGCAACATGGCCGGGCTCACGAGGCCTGGATGATTGTCCGCCGCGGGGTTGTCGGCGTCGATGGTGCTACCGGGAACGCTGGCCGTCATGCGGGTCGCGGCCCCGGGGGAAAGGCAGTTCGTGTGCACATTGTGGGACGCACCTTCCCGCGCGAGATTGTTCATCAAACCGAGCATGCCCATCTTGGCGGCGCCGTAGTTGGACTGACCGAAGCTGCCCATGATCCCGGAGGCTGACGTCGTGAAGACGATGCGTCCGTAGTTTTTCTCGTACATGATCGGCCACGCGTGCCAGGTGACATACGCTGTGCCATTCAGATGCACGTCGATCACTAGGTCCCACTCATCGAGGGTCATTTTCTTGAAGGATTTGTCCCGCAGGATGCCGGCATTGTTGACCAGAATGTCGACGGTGCCGAACTCCGCAACGGCGGTGTCGACAATACTCTTGGCGCCTTCCCGGTCAGACACCGACGCCTTGTTCGCGACGGCTTCGCCGCCCGCAGCGCGGATTTCGTTGACGACCTGATCGGCTGCATCGCCGGATCCGGAACCGTCGACGGAGCCGCCGAGGTCGTTAATGACCAACTTTGCACCGTGCTTTGCCAACAAAAGCGCGTGCTGACGCCCGAGTCCGTTACCTGCGCCGGTTACGATTGCTACCTTACCTTCAACACTCATTCTGCATTTCCTAAGATTTCGTCATTTTTTAAGCCCACTGTCCCACCGGGTCAGGGGCGCGAGGCAGCGACGCGCGTCTCGTCCGGGTACGCTGCCAGTTATAGCGGTGCGCAATAGGCCACGTTGTCGCCGGGGCTTCAACCGGCGTTTCAGCGCGCGCGTCGAAGCGCGGCTTCGTAGGCGTTCCGCCGCCGGTTGCCTTTGACGTTTGCCATCTCCACCGGCGTTCCTGCCTGCACGTGGTCCAGGAACTGAAAGATGTGGCTGCTCGGGAAGGTGACGACGGAAAAGCCCAACTCGGTGAGGGCGTCCTGCATCGCGTATCCGGGGTTGTCGTCGCCGTTGTAGAACTGCAGGTCGTGCTGGCGCATGGCCCCAACGTTCCAGAGGGCGCAGAAACTGCGGACATAAGATTCGGGTCCGGGCAGCCGCATAGTGGGCCAGCCGAGGCGCATCAGGAGCATGCGCCAGTTCCGCTGCCGCCATCGGCGCAGCTTGCGCATCGACCGGCGCAGCGGGCTGCGATGCACCTGATCAAGACAGCCGACGACGGCAGCTGACTCATCCATGCCGGTCTCAAGTACGTCGAAGATGCCGGTATCGTAGATGAGCGTGTCGGTGTGGATGCACAACACATGGGGCGTCTCGACCCTTGTCATGCCGAGGTCAAGACCGCCCGAGTGCGCCATACGGCCGTTCTCGCCGGGTACCGCGGCGCGGTGGATGAGCGTTACCCAGTCCTGGGTCTCAAGGTACCGGGTGCTCGCCTCGCCCGGCGCTGAGTTGTTGACCACGATGACTGGCGTGCCGGTCTCGTCGGCATAGGAGCGGAGCAGGTTGAGGCAGGTTTCGGTAATCCTGGGCGTGTTGTAATTGACGAGCAGAATCGAAAACCGGGGTCTGTTAGCGGCTGATGGCATGGGTGGTCAGTCCTGTCCGGCATGGTTGGGTGCGAGTTCAGACCCGGTCGGGAATCCGGGTCCATGCAGGCAGCCATCCGTCCTGTACCGCGCGGCCTCGCTACTTGTGAATGCCCTCTGCATGGTGTGGGTTGCGGTTCAGGCCTTGCCTTCGGACTCGAGCTTCTCGCGCATCGCCGGGTCGATCGCGGGGTAAAGGTGTGGACTCCACCGGGATGCAATGCCGAGGTCGTTGCCATCATGTTGCCAGTTGTCTGCGCCATCGCGTGGCTGGACCAGGTTCCAGCCGAGCAGTGAGTAAGCGTTGTCTCGAATCGACTCCTCGGCGGTGAAGGGCGTGTGCCCCAATTGCGTTACCACCTTCTCAAGGAAGGCGACCGGCGAGCGTCGGGACTCGCCCTCCCGATAGTTGCCAGCGATGCCTTTGCCCGGAAAGTACTTCTGCAAAATGGCCTGGACCTCGCTCTGTGGCAGCAAGCCAGAGTCATCCGCACAGACGAGGTTGTAGCGCTGCCCGTTCTCGTTGTCGGGGCTCTCTGCCATCAGGCGCTGGGCGTTGGCGACGTCGCGCACATCGATGATGTTCCACCACATGCGCGGGTGACCGTAGCCCTCAAGCATGTCGCCGATTCGCGTCTGCCAGGCCCAGGGTCGCTGGTGGGTTGCCGACAGGAGTGGCCCGATGACGTGACAGGGACACACGCCGAGTGCGGCGAAACCGGCCTTGTTGGCTTCGTCGTACACGTACCGCTCAGTATCGACCTTGGTCATGGCGTAGGCGACTTCCCGGTTTTTCTTGACCACGTCCATATTCCACTGTTCCGGTGCCCGGTTCATGTCGGCCCAGGAGTCTTCTGTGTAGACGTGGCTTTCCTTACCCATATCCTTGAAGCCCGTCTCAACCGAGCGGACAAGGGATGCTCTCGGATGTCCGACCGCGGCGAACGAGCTTGTATAAACAAGGCGCTGAATGGACCCGGCTTTTTTGATCGAATCCATCACGAGTCGAGTGGCCTCGAGGCCGCCGTCATAGACTTTCTGGGGTGTGGAACCCTCAAGATTGCCCATCTCGGCGGCCGCGTGGAAGATGCCGGCACAGCCCTCAAACACGCTGTCGTAGGCTCCGGGGACCGTCATGTCGCAGGTGTGCAGGGTGACGCTGCCGGGACCGATATGGTTCATCGCCACGAGGTGCGCCGTATTGTTGAGATTCGTCGCGTCGCGGACGCAGGCGCGTACGGTGTAGCCGGCCTGCACGAGCGAAAGGACGATGTGGGAACCGATGTAGCCGGCGCTGCCGGTCACTGCGACGGGGCCGGTGGTCGGGCTGATGGGCGCGTTACTCATGGGGTTTGCTCGTTCCTGTCAGTGGGCCTGCGCTCATTGGATCGTTCAGCGGGCAGGCAAGTGGCTATCGAATGGATGCGATGCGGGTTTGCGGCTGCGCAGAATCCGCGCCGATTGTACTTGTATTCGAGCGTCGTTGCGCTGTGGGGGCGCGCATCCCGGGTGCGTCCGATCAATTTCGCAGGGCGCGAAAAACGGCCCTTGGAAATCCGATACACTCGCCGCTCAACAAGGAGATCCAATGACGCAGAAGAGTGAAAAGCGCCGGGCTGTCTACTTTTTCGGTGGCGGCGAAGCCGATGGCGATGCATCGATGCGGCAGTTGTTGGGAGGGAAAGGCGCGAACCTCGCCGAGATGACTTTGCTTGGAATTCCGGTACCGCCAGGTTTCACGTTGTCGACCGCCGTCTGTGATGACTATCAACGTAAAGGCAAGCTGAAGCCGCGCGTCTACGCGGACGCGCTGACGGCCCTCGCGCGGATCGAAGGGCTCGTTGGGCGACGCTTCGGAGACCCTGAGGCACCGCTACTGGTATCCGTGCGGTCGGGTGCGCCGCAGTCGATGCCGGGAATGATGGACACGGTGCTGAATCTGGGTCTCAACGATCAAACAGTGGCGGGCCTTGCCGAATTGTCGGACGCGCGGTTTGCGTGGGACAGCTACCGGCGGTTCGTGCAGATGTATGGCGATGTCGTGCTTGGCGTTGAGCGGCGTCTCTTTGAGGACGAGATCGCGCGCGTAAAGAAAGAACGCGGCAAGCGGCTGGACACGGATTTGACCGCGGCAGACTGGCAGCAAATTGTCGGCGTCTTTCAAAAGATCATTGCCCGGGACACGCGGCACCCGTTTCCACAGGACCCACATGAGCAGTTGTGGGGAGCCGTCAACGCCGTGTTCGGCTCGTGGATGAACCCGCGGGCGCATGAGTTCCGGGAGATGGCGGATATCCCCGAGGTACCAGGCACAGCGGTCAATGTGCAGGCTATGGTCTTCGGCAATCTGGGGCCTGGTTCGGCAACCGGGGTTGCCTTCACGCGGGGGAGGAGCGGCGAGCCCGAGTTCTGGGGCGAATATCTCATCAACGCACAGGGCGAGGATGTGGTTGCGGGAATTCGTACACCAGCCCCACTTAACAAGGCGAGTCGCACGCCCAATACCCGCGGCGTGCGCACCCTCGAAGCGCGCATGCCATCCCCCTATCGGGCACTCGTGCGCATCCAGAAGCGCCTCGAAGGTCACTACCGTGACATGCAGGACATTGAGTTTACCATCGAGAACGGCCGGCTGTGGATACTGCAGACGCGCAACGCCTCCCGCACCGGCGAAGCGGCCGTGCGGGTTGCGGTGGATATGGTGCGCGAAGGGCGCATCAGCCGGGCGGAGGCGATCATGCGGGTGGAGCCGAGCCAGCTTGACCAGTTGCTGCACCCGACGTTTGACCCTGCGATTGACTGCCATGTGATTGCGCGGGGCATGGGCGCGTCCCCCGGGGCAGCGGTCGGTCGGGTGGTATTCAGCGCCGAACAGGCAGCGACCCTTGCGGACCTCGGTGAGCCGGTATTGCTCGTACGAACCGAGACATCCCCGGATGATCTTGCCGGCATGCGGCGTGCCGAGGGCATCCTGACGAAAGAAGGCGGGCTGACGTCGCACGCGGCGGTCGTCGCGCGCGGTGCGGGCATGTGCTGTGTGGTCGGTTGCGCTGCGCTCGAGATCGATGAGGTGCGCGGTCGGCTGCGTATCGGTGAGCGGGTGATCCGGGAACGGGATTTCATCAGCATCGACGGCTCGAGCGGCGAGGTCATGCTGGGTCAGGTGTCAACGGTCACCGCCAGACCCGGCCGCGAGTATGACGAACTGATGAGTTGGGCGGATCGATTTCGGCGCTTGAAGGTTCGCGCCAACGCCGATACGCCCGAGGATGCGCGGGTCGCCGTGGCCTTTGGAGCGGAGGGCATTGGCCTCTGTCGCACCGAGCATATGTTTTTTGAGCCCGGACGCATCGCCGTCGTTCGCCGCATGATCCTGGCGCAGAGCGACGTGCAGCGGGCGGACGCGCTTGACGATATGCTGCCCATGCAGCGCGCAGACTTCATCGAGCTGTTTGAGACGATGCAGGGGCGCCCGGTCACCGTTCGCCTGCTTGACGCGCCATTGCATGAATTCCTGCCGAAGACGGATGCCGAGGTTCGGGAGACGGCCAAGGACCTTGGGCTCAGCCTTGCGCGACTGCAGCGCGAACTCGTGAGCATGGAAGAACACAATCCGATGCTCGGCCACCGGGGTTGCCGGCTCGCGGTCACGTGGCCTGAGATTTACGCGATGCAGGTCCGGGCGATCGCTGAGGCCGCGCTAGCGCTTGCTGCTGATGGCGTTAAGGTGATGCCCGAGATCATGATTCCACTCATCGCAACCGAAACTGAACTCGCGATGCTTCGGCGAGAAGCGGAAGTAACGATCAAGGGCGTCAAGAAGCAGTTTCGGGGCGTCAGACTGCGGTTTCCGATCGGAACCATGATCGAAGTGCCGCGTGCCGCGCTAACAGCCGACAGCATTGCCGAACACGCCGATTTCTTCTCGTTTGGCACCAACGATCTGACCCAGACGGGCTACGCGTTGTCCCGCGACGATGCCGGCCGCTTCCTGCCCGAATATATTGAGCGCGGTCTGATCAAGGACAATCCATTCGCGACCATCGATGAACAGGGTATCGGTCGACTCGTCGTGCTCGGCACGGAACTCGGGCGCCAGACAAAACCGTCGCTCGAGGTTGGCGTATGTGGTGAGCACGGCGGTGATCCGGCGAGTGTTGTCTTCTTCGCCCGGACGGGACTCGACTACGTTTCCTGCTCGCCGTACCGCATACCCATCGCGCGTCTGGCCGCGGCCCAGGCCGAGATTCTCAGTGCTTGAACATTAATCATGGTGGCGCAACGCTGGGTGCGCCCGTTTTCGACCGAACCGGGACACTGGAAGCAGCAACTTCCGGGCAAGGCGCTGAAAATCGCGGCTCGTGGCGATGTCGAGGCGCTGCGCGCGCTGCTCGCGGATTCGCCGCAGTCGCTTAACCAGCCGGGCAGCCATGGTCGCACGTTGCTGTGGGAGGCCGTGTGCAAGGGCCGGGAAGACGCGGTGCGTCTGTTGCTCGACGCCGGTGCGGACCCGGCGCTCACCGGTTGTTACAACAGCGAATCACACGTCCAGCTCGATGCGTTGGCGTGCGCGCGTCACTACCGGCACCCGGTGGTCCACGAATTGCTTGCGAGCCTGTCTGTTACTCAGGACGCCTTCCGCCTCGCATTCATGGGGGACGAAGCCGCCGTCATGCGACACATCGGGCCCGGCGCGCTGGATCTTGAAGACCCCGGCGATGAGATCTACTACATGCCGCTTGTGGCCTTCGCGGTCGCCGGTGGTCACGTTGACTTTGCGCGGCAGTTGGCATCGCGCACAGAACTCGCGCAATACAGCAATCAGCTCGGCTTTCTCTGCGGCCTCGGTGATCGGCAAGACCTGCTCGATGTGCTCATCGATGCCGGCGTGGACCCGCGCGAGATCGACGCGGCCGCGTTTGTCGCCTCCCGCACGCTCGCATTCTGCGCCCGGTTGATCGACGTCGGCACGCCCGTCAACGAGCCCGCCGAGAACGGCTTCACGCCGCTTCTGTATTGCTGCCGGGCGGACAAGGGCAAGAAGCATGACCGCGTGCAACTGCTGCTCGACGCGGGGGCGGACGTCAACGCACGCGGCCCGGGCGGCGAGACGGCGCTGCATCTTGCGGCGCGCTCGCCCGGGCTCGTGGCGCTGTTGATGCGTCACGGTGCAGACGCAGAGGCGCGCGACGACGACGGGAAACGGTGGGACGAGGCCTGATGCTGGTGGACCTCGTTTGGAAGTTGCCTATGCGCGGCCTCGCAATTCAACCCGTCGCAAACGAATCAGATGGTTATGTAATCCGTTGCGATCAGTCCCGGCGTGACTGTGGTGCCGACTACGGAGACCACAGCCATGGCGGTAGCAATTGTAAAAATCATCGGCTCATTCCTCGCCTCGTATCAGTGTTTGATCGAGGTTGACCATAGGCTCGCTTGCGGCGGTCGACATGGACGTGGATCAAGCCCGTTGCGGACTTCTGATCCAGGTCCCGATGATCAGGGTTCGGTGTCAAATGTTGGCCGATCGGGGAACGGCAGCACGACGTATCCCTGCGCCTGATCGACGTGCAGCTTCTTGTAGAACATCGGGTGAATGACGCAGTCCGAGTGGTCATTCAGTGGCAAGCGTTCCTCCATCGAATACTCGAAGTCGGCCTCGATGATCCCGCTCTTGTCGTTGCGGTTACGCGCGACGCCGACGATGCCAAGTTCCGAGACCAGCCGCTTGAAGTTGGCGGGGGAATAGTTGCCCTGCCATTCGGACGCGGACTTGCGCGCGACCTTGTCGAGCAGGTTGCCATCAAATTGCATCGGCACGCCGCGGAGCGCATCGATGATCAGCGCGACGTTCGGGTAGATCTCCGAGTAAGAGTTGAGCACCTCGTCGGCAAGGCGCCGCTGGCCGTCGCTGATCGCTTTGACCACGAGTTGCCCGTCCATCCGCGGAAAACGCCCGGACCGGATCGCAAGCCGTGCGATCTGGTTGCACAGGATGACCAGTTGTCGTGGGCGCATCTGGATATGGCGCAGCACGTAGGGAAACGCCCGCTCATGGCGACCGAATTCGTTGGTGAGGGTCTCGCCGAAATAGGGCACCCAGCGGTGGGCATGTACCTCGTCGAAGTTCCGCCAGTCAATGTCCTTGTCATAGGGCGCGGGGAGCATCTTGCGATGGGCGAGGTAACTGTCGAGTCGCCAGCAGACAAGGCGCATCAGGTCGCGCGGGCGCCAGGTGAGATATAGCTCGTTGCGGATGAACTTGCTGGTATTGGAGACCGCCGATTCCTTGATGTGCGGGAACACCTCGGCCGACAGGAACGCCTTCACGTGCACGCCTCGCGCGGCGTAGAGGATATTGAAGTTGCTCGCGCATTCGACCAGTGCCGCGGTCAGTGCCATGAGCGGCTCGTTGGTCCGGTCGTACTTTTCAAGGGTGTCCACGGCAACGATCACGGGTACCTGGCTGGTGGTCGTGAGGGTCCTTGTCTGCGCGTTGTCGAACGTCGGGCTGTTCAGGAACTGTTTGATGAGTTCCGAGTGGCCGGAGTCTTCCGATAGTGTCGCGCGCAGCACCTGGTTTGCCGCGTCAGCACCGCGCTGGCAGACGGCATCGCCGGTCGCGTTGAAGATCAGCGACCAAACCAGCACGGCCCAGATATCCACCAGGGCCGGCGTTGCCATGCTCGTCGAATAGTAGACGCGCTCGGCGATCTTGAGCAGCAACTCGTGTTGATGTGCTTCGTTGACGTCGATGCAGCGCGCATTTTGCAGTCGCGTCTGGAACGCAAAGTAGTGCGCAAGTGATGACTTGCCGCAGCCGCGGCGGCCAACGATGAGATAGGTGTCGGGGTCGATCGCGTCCAGGTTGAAGGGTGTCTCTTCAAAGTAGAATGCCGGATAGTCTTCCCGCAGCAGCGCGACTTCATACTCACAGGACTCTTCGCCGAAGGGCTGGTTCAGTTCGTGACGTTTGGGCGCATCGGCGACGACGAGTTTGACCGTTGGCTGGGTTGCCTGCAGGGGTGGCGTCGGTCG
>Ga0115002_10000746_pt1 | contig 45817 bp, 48 predicted proteins | sample ArcticOcean_MG_C_8_FD_89576 | JGI IMG/M metagenome (GOLD analysis project Ga0115002, IMG submission 89576) | Marine microbial communities from western Arctic Ocean - ArcticOcean_MG_CB11_86 | ecosystem: Environmental > Aquatic > Marine > Oceanic | place: Arctic Ocean: Canada Basin | collected... | reverse complement strand
GTAGGCGCGTAAAAGGCGTGCAAACAGGGAACAGTAGATAAGCGAATAGAATCAACGACTTAGACGAATATCGTCTAGGTGGAACGTTCGGCACCCTACCAATAGCAATACATAGGTATCACCTGTATTCGCTTAGAGGGGCTATTTGAGCCTCTGAGGGGTATGCAGTAGAAGTCAAGGTATTTATGCATTCTTCCCTGCGGAAGCCTTGCCGTCGATAGGCCCGCGTAAATGGAGAGCCTACCCATACCGTATAGAGGATACTCCCAAGTACATGGGAGGAGGGTGCAGGTTACGTTGTCCTGATCCGGAATGGGGGTTGAGTGGAATAGATTAGGCGGGCGGGGGTGGGGAAAATTACTAGACTGGGGATGGGTGAGGCAGGGCAACAGCCAGCAACAGCACCCCCCAGTACCGGGCCGAGGGGTCTTTCGGCCTGATGATCGAGCGATCCACCGGCCAGCGTCTAGGGAATATCCCGCACACTCTCCGCACACCGGGACATTATCCCCAGCACTGGGGCCATTGCCCGCTGATTATGGGTAAGCGGTTGCCCTAGAGTACTTCGCAGAAAAAAGGGGTCCCACGCGGCAACTATTTTTGAGTTCGCAGGGGTGATAGCGACCGCCCGCTGCCACCCACGGGGGGCTTGGCGGCTCATTCCGTATAACCCCCTTCTATGGGTCAGGCAACTTTCTGAAATGTTTAATACAAGTCAACCCTCTGACTGTGATCGCTTCTCCAAATGCGACGCCCCCATCTGTCCTTTGGACGGTAATTGGGAGGATAGGGTAATGATTCAGAACGAGGCTATCTGTCGGTACCTAAAAGATGCCCTTAGAGGCCGATTTCTATGTACCTACCCGGACAATTGGGACTCCGGGGTAGTAGGGGCCATCTTAGATAAGTACCCCCATGTTGGTACACGAATTTTAAGATTATGAAAAATATTTATAAGAGTTGGTCCGGCGTTTCTTAATGCCTTATACCCTTGCGGTCTACGTTATGTTGGGCGGAGTGTGGGTTGCTGGGGGTGATGGGTGGCGAGATGTGGATTACCCCACTAAAGAAGAGTGTATAGAGCAGGCGTCATTTGCTGCTGATGTGGCTATAACCGCCACAAACGGGCCTTGGATGATTTTTGAATGCTCAAAGAAGAAACAGGAAATCGATGACATACAACGTAATTCGGCAAACTGAAGAAGGGTACCTTCTTTATAACCCCAACGATACTTATGTTGGGAGGTCGGTTGAGCATTACGGGGATTACCAGAGAGAAGAATTGAAATTTTTCTCTGACTATGTGAAGCCTGGAGACACCGTCTTGGATATCGGGGCGAATATCGGAACCCACACACTGTGGTTTGCGAATCGAGTCGGTTCAAAAGACGAAGGAAGGGTTCTGGCGTTCGAGCCGCAAAGGCTTGTCTACCAGACGCTATGCGCCAATATGGCGCTTAACTCCGTTGTATGCGTTGACTGTAAACATATGGGTGTTGGTTCAGCGCAGAAAATTGTGAAGGTTCCTATTTTGGACCCAGATGTTGAAAATAATTTTGGTGGGCTTTCCATCAAAGAACAGGATCAGGGCGAAGATGTTGCTGTTGTTCCTATAGACCATATCAACCTCTCACGGTGTGATTTTATAAAGATCGATGTTGAGGGCATGGAGCCAGAGGTTCTCATGGGTGGTTTGAAAACGATTTACAACCACAAGCCTGTTATCTACATGGAAGTTGATCGTGGAGAGAATACGCCGCTAGTGGCTGAGATCATGGACTCATTGGGCTACGAGATGAATATGCACACGCCACCCCTGCATTCCCCAGATTATGAACAAGAAAATATCTTCGGTGAAACTGTTTCTATCAACGCTATTTGCACTCCTCGCCATTAGTTACGGCGTATTTGGCGAATATCGGAGGGATGGATTGTGCGACGAAAGACCTTCGTGTTATGGAGAGAAAGAGTACGGGGAGAGTTCTTTGGTCGCTGGGGTCGCGATGGCGTCTCTTTACGCAGTATCTCGCCACGATCTACTTCCGCCGACGGAAGAGAGTTATCAGATAGGGACTCGGAAGAGTACCCGGAATCATTCGGTAGGGATTACCTACAGGAGTGACAACACGGTAATCCTCGATTACCACTTTTCATTTTAGGGGGCGAAACCGTGGCCGGTTTAATAAAGGCAAGAAACTCAAGCGAGTACAGGTCGGGCGGCGGAAAGCCTCGAAACTACAAAAGTGAATACAATAAATTCCATGCCTCTCCCAAAGCAATTGAGGAGAGGAGTTCTAGAAACAAAGCCAGAAGGAAATTGGCAAAGACGGGTCGTGTGAAGAAGGGTGACAACAAAGATATACATCACGCTAATCGACGCCCCACGGATAACAGTGCCGGGAACCTTAGAGTTATGCACAGATCAGTAAATCGTTCGATTAAATAATTATGGCTCTTTCAAAAGAAGAACAAAGGAGACTGCTTAAGGCTCTTGCTAAGAAGGACAAGCAAAAGGGTCGCTCTGGCAAGTCTGCACAGAAAAAAACGTCTACTCCACAGGTTCGCTCTGAGAGTGATCTTGAAAAACTGCTGCGTGAAGGAAAGATAACCGAAAGGCAATATCGTTTACGCAAAACAGCGAGGGCGGAAGTTGATCGCACCAATAAGAACTCGAAGGACCGTAAAAAGAAGCAGGAGTCATTCAACTCCTCTACAGAGAAGCAGAAAGCGCAGGAGAAGAGTACGGTCAGCGCCGTAGAGAACGAAGAGTTAAAGAAAAAATATAGGGCACGCGACGGTCGCGAGCAGAAAGGAGCGGCGAAAAAGACCCAACTCTCAAAGATGTTGAGGAGGAAGAAATTAACCGCCTCTCAATACAAATTGAAAATGGATGAAACCCGGAAAAGACTAAAGGCTGCGAAAGCCACAAGAAGGTCGTTCTTATGACAGCAGAAAATATTCAGCGCGAGCAGCGGCGGCGACAGCAGGAGCAGGAAAGATCTGGTGAGATGGATTTATCACCTAGCGGAATAGATATTGGTCATAAAGGTCGGCCACCACCGACAGATTTCGACGCCCCGACTAAAAACATGCTTAATATCGTGCGTACCGCAAGCGCGATGGAAGATAGCACTGAGAGAGCGATTAAAGATATTGAGGCTCTGCGGAGAAACACATTGAATTTGGCAGAAGAAGAGAGAAAGAGGAGAGCCGGGGCATGAATCAGCAATTTCTTCAGGCTTTGGCCGATTTGCGAAAAACCCGCCAACGAACTTTTGATTGGGACAAGTGGAAGGGTGTTGAGCCCGGTGCTAGTGGGTGGAACGCTATGCCGTGGCAGGGCAACACTCCGCAGGTCATTGTTTATGACCCCAAGACGGGCAAGGCGTATCCAAATCCGCAGGCGGCTACGTCTGCTGGGGTTATAAATTTTGCTTATAACCTTCCTTCGGGAATGACCGTCGATTGGTCTTATTGGGATCAGTTTACTCAACCAATGGCGCCGTCTACCACGGCTTCTCCAATGATTGCGGATCAAACTTTGCCGTTCAATCCGGCACCTTATTCTCCCAATCAGTACCCAGCCGCTACTCCCCCAGTAAACAGCAGCCTCGCGCAAGATGAGCGCGAGGAAGAGCCCGAGGAAGAGCCAGTAGCGCCGGTTGATCCTTTTGCGGGGGTTAGCGCAGGAAGGCTCGCGGAAGCGAAAAGATACGCTGATGCAGGGATGTTTGGTCGAGCCAAACAGCAAATTGAATTGGGTGGCGGAACATGGGACGAGTCCGCCGACCTAAGTCAGACACTTAGGTCTGAAGCCTCCACCACGGATAATTATGGTGGCGACTTTAAGGACCAAGAGGGAATTAATGCCGTTGTTTCGAAAATAACATCTGACGGAAAGGTGGGTAAGGCTAAGAAAGCGTATGTGGCTGCGGGCGGTACTTGGAGTAAAGCGGTGCATAAGAGGCTGAAGGCCACTTATAACAGACAGAATAATAGTTAGGCGCTTAAATATGACCTTCTCTCAAGATTTCTTAAAGAAGTACGCGCAGATAGCGGCACAGAATCAGCAACAGGCGGCTGCAACAACCGGCGTGGCTGGCGAGATCGATGTAAAAACGAAGAAGGAGAAGGGCGGCAGGGTCGGGTGGAATTATTCGCTCCCAACTGATGTGGATGTGGTTGTGTACGACCCTTACTCTGGCAAGGCGTTCCCAAGCCCGTCAGTAGCAAGGGATCAGGGCGTTACACGGTTTGTTTATAACCTCCCGCCGGGAATGAAGATTGATTGGTCATATTGGGAGCAATTTTCACAGCCGAAAGCGCCCGTTGCGGGGGCTGGAATGCCTATTGCGGATCAAACTTTGCCATTCAAGCCCGAGCCGTATTCTCCAAATGAATACCCAGCAGCGCAAACTGCGGCGCCCGCATCCAATAATGATGATGGCCCTGCGGCAATTGACTACACCAATACAAGCGCTGATTACTGGAGAGATATTGCGGCTAACCGCGCTGACGAAGTATGGATACCAAATCTTGAGAAGACAGGTCACGCCCAAACGGTGGGTGGAATCGCTAAAGCGGCTGGTATACGCGCCGTCACTGGAAGCAATTATGCGTCCAATGACGCATCACAGACCCAGAAGGAGATTGTTGTAGCGAGGAGGGACCGCATGGGCGTATTGCCTGGAAATGCTGGTTATGACCCGAATACTTATGAGGGCGATCCCGCTAATAATCCCAATGCCGATTGGGAAGCGGGTGGGGGAGCGTAATTGGACTCTGTTGAGTTCATAAATAAAGCCAAAAGTTACCTGCCTACGGCCTCTTTGCAGGAGGCGGGTATTTTTTATAAAAACCTGCTAACCAAGAACTATGATTTAACCCTCATTGCCGAATTGGCGAAGGTGGATCGTTGGTTTCTCTTGCTTGTTGTTTTGAATAGAAAGGACGCCGTACACCCTTGGTTGTACGACCGATGTAGAGAGGTGGAGGCTAACCCCGATGGGATGCTAGATCTCTGGGCGCGAGGCCACTACAAGTCAACGATCATTACTTATGCGGGAACGATTCAGGAGATCGTAAGGAATCCTAATATAACGATTGGAATTTTCTCGCATACGAGGCCCATAGCGAAAGGGTTCCTCAAGCAGATAAAGCGCGAATTTGAGATCAATGATTTTTTACGGCAGTTATTTCCTGAAGTCTGCTACCAGAATCCTCGGCAGGACTCTCCGCAGTGGGGCGAAGAGGCTGGGATTATTGTTCGACGCAAATCCAACCCAAAGGAAGCGACGGTAGAAGCGTGGGGCTTGGTTGATGGGCAGCCCATATCCCGCCATTATGATTTGCGAATATATGATGACGTTGTAACGAGAGACTCTGTAAACACGCCAGAGCAGATATCGAAGACAACGGAAGCGTTAGACCTTTCCCAGAACTTGGCCGGAGGCCAAAACAGGGAATGGTATATAGGGACTCGGTATCACTATGCTGATACTTATCGCGAATTGATAGATCGTGGTACGCAAACCAGAATCTATCCCGCGACAAAAGAAGGAACCCCGGATGGAAGCCCCATTCTCTTCACGCAAGATGAGTGGGATAAGAAGAAAACATCTATGGGGCAGTACGTTTTGGCTTGCCAGATGTTACAGAATCCAATCGCCGGGTCTGAGCAGGTCTTTGACCCAGAGTGGATTAGGCGAATAGAAGTTCGCCCACGCATTTTAAATATTTACATCATGTGTGACCCCGCGCATTCAAAGAAAGCATCGTCCGATAAAACCGCTATTGCGGTAGTTGGTGTTGATCACGCTTTTAATAAGTACCTGCTGGATGGCGTGTGCCATCGAATGAATCTTAAAGAGCGGTGGCAAACTCTAAGAAGGATTCGCGAAAGGTGGGTGAAGCAGACCGGGGTGCAGACGGTAAAGGTTGGTTACGAGCGATACGGAAAGGATTCCGATATCGAGCATTTTCAGGAAATGATGAAAATTGAAAGTCATTATTTCCCAATAAACGAATTGGCGTGGCCAAGAGAAGGGCCAGGTTCTAAACGGGATCGCGTTCAAAGACTACAGCCCGACTTTGAGAACTGGCGCTTCTTCTTGGCCCCGTCTTCGGACAGCCTAACTTCACGCCAGAAGAAGGCATTTGAGATGGGAGATGGTTCGCTGATTGTTAGACCCATTAGATACAAAGATGAGAATGGTCGCATGTATGACCTTACTCAGAAAATGATCGACAATGAGTACAACCTTTTCCCCGCAGTCCATGTTGACATGCTGGACGCTATGTCGAGAATTTATGACATGAAGGCATCCCCGCCACAGACTCTATTCGGTGACGATCTGGAGCCAGAAGCGGTTCCCGCTTATTGAGGATCGATTAATGCAAAACTCTCCAGAGCAACTTGCTACGCTTTTTCTTTCGCACTTTATCGATGTTCCGTTAGAGGAGTTAGAGAATTTAGAGATTACTCGCGCTTTGAGCGCGTTGTTTGCCAAGATTGCTGAAGAGACGATGGAAGCAATACAGGACTTTGAAATAGACATAACAGACAGGACACTTCATTGACATGGCTGGGAAGAAGGTAAAAACGCAAAATTATAGTTGGAAGGAAATGTGCGACAAGAAATCTGGAACGCCAGAGCCTATTGACGCCTATCGTTTCTCGACAAGGACGTTTAGAGAGAACCCGCATCGCCCTTATGGGCCAAAGAGGTAACTATGGATTTTAGAAAGTTCTTAGAAAAAAACAAAACTAAAGTGGTTCTTGCGGTCATTGCCGTTATTGTTGTGATTAACCTGATTCAGGGACTGATGTGAAGGTCATCATCGACTCCCATAAGGGGAGCATGATGAACGAAGCGACAGTGACCTCTCTTGTGAAAAATGTTGCGGATACTCTTTATAAGAATTATCCAGGTCACCTGTGGGCCGTTGGGCCGAGCAATGATTATTCAATGCTTGCGATTTGGAATGAAGCCTTATCCATGAGATATGGGATGTGGATAAGAATCGAGGATATCGATTTAGACTACAAAAACATAGCAGCCTGGGCCGGGGAACTTCTTGAGAGGGCGAAGGTGTCGAGAGGTGCAGCCAATTTCGATGAACTAAATAGCCTAGAGCGGAACATTGTTGGGGACGTAAAATTCGATGAATGAAGAAGTTCCACTGAATGAAGGGTCTGAAAGATCGCCTTGGCTAAAACTGGCTAGTGACGCATACCGGTCATCTACCAGTTACCTAGACGCGAATTATCGCAGGCAATGGGAGCGCAACATCTCTCTTTTCCAGTCTAACCATCCGAGCGGATCGAAGTACCATACGTCGCAGTACACCCATAGATCGCGCTTGTTCAGACCGAAGACTCGTTCTGCCATACGCACTAATGAGGCGGCGATTGCGTCAGCGTTTTTTGCCACAGAAGATGTTGTAACAGTCTATCCAATGAATGACTCTGATATAGAACAGAGGGAGTCAGCCTTAGTCTTGAAGCATCTTCTTCAGTATCGCCTAACCAAAACGATACCGTGGTTTCAAACTCTTATCGCGGCCTATCAAGAGGCGTTGGTGTTTGGGACTGTTATCTCTCACCAATATTGGGAGTATAAAGAAGAGAAGGCTAAGGCCGAAGAGCCGATTATCGATTACGAGGGGAATCCGGTTATTGGTGATGACGGGCTAGAGGCGACAAATACCGTGACCACGAAGCGGGTGGTGAAGGACTGCCCGTATGTCCGCCTTATCGCGTCTGAGAATTTTCGCATTGATCCCGCTTCGGATTGGAATGACCCTATCGGGTCGTCCCCTTTTGTTATAGAAGTTATCCCGATGTATGTTCAGGATGTTCTGGAAAAGATGTCGGACATCGATCCCAAGACCCTAGAGCCGAAATGGAAAACACTTAAAGTTGCTCAATTGTTAGAGGCTTCTAAGAAGTCTGAGTTTGACTCAACGAGGCAGACTAGGCAGGGCAAGAGGCAAGACCCGCTTGCTGAACGACATAACGATATATCTGAATACACCACTGTCTTCGTTCACAAAAACATTATAAGGAAGAACGGCAAGGATTGGCTATTTTATACAGCCGGTACACAGCATCTCCTGACTGACCCAAAGCCGTTGTCGGATGTTTATCCTCATCTAGCAGCGGGCGAGCGACCTTATGTGATGGGGTCGGCGACTTTAGAAGCGCACAAGGTGTACCCGTCATCTATGGTTGAGATGACTCAGGATTTACAGACTGCTGCAAACGACATTGCGAATCAACGAAACGACAACGTTCAATTAGTTCTAAATAAGAGATATCACATACGTCGCAGCGCGAATATAGATATTCACGCATTAAAGAGAAGTGTTCCGGGTGGTTCAGTGATGATGGACGACCCCATGACGGACGTGCAGATCGTTAACACGCCGGATGTCACCGCGTCAGCATACGAAGAGCAGGATCGGCTAAATGTCGATTTTGATGATATTGCTGGCAACTTCTCTCAGGGAACGGTTCAAAGCAACCGCATGATGAATGAAACGGTTGGCGGGATGGAGATGCTTGGGGCGAGCGCCAATTCGCAAATGGAGTTTATGGTACGCACATTTGCCGAAACATGGGTTCAGCCCGTTCTAATGCAGTTGATTAAGTTGGAGCAGTATTATGAAACAGATGAGGTTGTGCTGAACGTCGCGACTAATCGAGCCGCCGAAGAGAACAGTCAATCCGCTGCCGATTACCAGAGATTTACAGGAAGTGATGGCGATGAATTATTGCGTCACGAAATGACTGTTGGCGTTAATGTTGGTATTGGAGCAACTGATCCTATCAAGAAAATTGAGCGGTTACTTCTTGGCATCCGCACGATGGGAGAGATTAATCCAGATATCATTGGGTCACTCAATCAACCAGAGGTTACGAAAGAGGTTTTTGGCGCTCTTGGGTACAAGGATTCCAAGCGGTTCATTACTGAAGAGCAGCAGCCTCGTTTAGACGAGATGGCTGGTCAGTTGGAGGAGATGGGCGCCGCTATTCAGCAACTGATGGACCAGGGTGCATCGAAACAGATCGACGCAAACGCGAAGATTCTTGCTGCGACGATAAAGGCTCAGTCCGATGTTTCTTCCGCGAAGGAGAAGGCGCTGGGCGAGATCACGTCTACCTCTATACAGACAGATTCAAACGAGCGCATGAATCAACTGCGTCATTCAGTCAGCATTATCGATTCTAGGCTGAAGGCCGAGAAGAATGATATCGCTCGCGGAGAACTGTTGCTTCAGAAGGAGGCATTAGTCCACAAGATGCTGATGGATACGGAGCCGGAGATTGGCATTGATCCTGAAGGCAAGAAGATGAGTGAGGTTCTTATGAATGACCAGTATGGATCGATTCCGGGAGCAGACGGTTGAAACATTTAAGGGTCGTCGGATTAAATTATTTTACTCACGCGGGCCGCGCATTGTTTTATAGCGGGTGGCTTCTAGCATTGTCAGTGGCTGCTTTTGTCCATGCTTTATTCCCGACTGTGTTTATTGACACAACCAGTGATGGGGTCGCAAAAATTGATATCAGCATGGGGCATAACCCGGAAGACATTAGGCCGGAGTTGACTGATTAATGGAAGAAGAGGAACTGTTGGTCGCGGAAGCGAGGCTCGGCCTTCAGGCAAAGGAATTTTTGAAGTCTCCTATTGGTAGGTACATGGTTGGAAGGGCCGATAAAGCCAGAGAAGAGGCGTTTGAAGCCTGGACAACGGCGGACCCCTCTAATGAGCAACTCATCAGTGAACTTCAATTTCGCGCTAGGTTACCTGCTTTAGTCATTGGATGGCTAAGTGAGGCAGTGAACCGAGCACAATACGCAGAGGAAACTCTATCTGATATCCGGGAGTAAATATGACTGCTATCCAAAGTGATGAGGACGTAGCCCAAGAAGTACTCGACAGTATAACCAATGACAATTTATCGGAGCATCAATCCGAGATAGAGCGGATTGCCGCGAAAGTGGAAGAAGATCACGTCTTCGATGGAGACGGCCAAGAAGGAACACAGGAAGAGCAAGGAAGTTCTACCTCTCCAATGTACTTAAAAGACGATGAGTGGTACGTCAATGCAAAAGTAAATGGAGAAGATATGGAGTTGCCGTGGGACCAAGTAGTCGCACAGTTTCAAAAAAACTCTTCCGCAGATCGTAGGCTTCAGGAAGCCTCAGAAAGGCAGCGTCAGTTGTCTGAGTATGAGGAAAAACTGAATTCCTATAGGGCCAATATGGAGGCCCGTTATGCCCAATCATCTTCGGACGTTGGGGATCAACAATCGCCATCCGGTAACACGGACGCGACTGACGCTCTTTATGAGAGTTACCACGATGCCCTCTTTAATGGCGATGAATCTAAAGCAAGTAGTTTGCTGAAGAAGATTCGCGCTTCAGATAGGCCGCAGTCCAATGTCGATGTTAGTAGCATCGTCGAACGGACTAAATCCGAAATGAGGCAAGAGGAGACAGAGAGGCGGGCGCATGGCTATGAGGAACGGAGAAAGCAGGCCGTTGATATGTTTAACAACGAGTATCCTGAAATCACCGCAGATCCTTCATTGCTTGCAGTCGCTGATCGACGTTCTGCTGAACTTTATCAATCCGATCCTACCCGAGACCCGTGGGAAATAATGCAAGAGTGCGCGGACTATGCTCGCGAATGGCTATTTCATTATGTTGACGACTTGAGCGGATCAAACGATAGAAAAGAGAGAAAGCAGGGCATGGATGACGTTTCTCCCGTGAATGTTCGCGCCCGTATAGGCGAGGACCAATCGGAGCAAAGTTATTCAGACATCATCTCGGAGATGAAGAAGGAGCGAGGACAACTCGCGTAACCCTTCCGATTCTCTCAATTAACAATTTAGCAAAAAGGAAATAAGTTCATGGCTGGACAAGTATGGGGAACCAGTAGCCTAGGCGGCTATATGTACTCCCTAAATCTCTCCAAGGAACTCAGAATTTCCCTGCGCCCGATTGTGAAATTTCGTCAGTTTGCCGACGTTAAAGATGCTGCTCATCAGGGCTTGTCGAAGGGTGACACATTCCATTGGAACGTGTACTCGACGGTAGCCGCTGGTGGCGGAACCTTAACTGAAGGTACGGCTATTGGTGAAACCAATTTCACGATTACGCAGGGTACGATGAGTATCGCAGAGTGGGGCAACTCACTTCCATTCACTTCAAAACTAGACGACCTTTCGGAGCAACCCGTAAAGGAGATCATCCACAAGGTTTTGAAAATCGACGCAGCGCAGGCGCTGGACGATATGATCGCTGATCAGATCGACACAACTCCGTTGCGAGTCGTTCCCGCTGGGCCTACCGCTGGTGGTACTTCAACCGATTCGGTTGTTCTAACCACTAATGGTGTCTCAACCACGACCAATGATGTAGCCCTTGGTAAGGATCACGTTAAGGCGATTGTTGACGTAATGAAGGAACGTAATATTCCGAGTTACGAAAATGATGATTATTTCTGCCTTGCATGGCCTACCACGTTCCGCACATTGAAGAATAACTTGGAATCAATCTCACAGTACGTTGAGAGCGGTTTCCAGATGATTCGAAATGGCGAAACAGGCCGCTACGAAGGTGTACGCTTCGTTGAGCAGACGTATCGTGCCAAAGGCGGATCTGGTGATGGTATGGGTACTGCTACTGCTGCATGGTCTAAGGGTAAGTCGGATTGGGCAGTCTTCTTTGGCGCGGATACCGTTGCCGAGGCAGTTGCTATCCCCGAAGAGATTAGGGGTAAGATACCGACAGACTACGGTCGTAGTCGAGGCATCGCATGGTACTACCTAGGTGGAGCCGGTTTGGTTCATTCAACTGCCGCACAAGCCCGAGTGGTTTTGTGGGATAGCGCGGCTTAAAGGGGGCTTACAACATGCATTCGACTAATGGTGTAGGTGTGAAGTCTGGACTTTCTGATCAACAGAAAATCTCTTCTTCAAATAAGGAACTTGGACTTGACTCCAAGGGGAAGGATCAGAAGCCGCTAGGCACTGGCACTTCTTCGAGTGCGCCTAACGGCACACGATTGGACGGCGGTAGATAAGTACCGGGAGGGGGCGGGCTGAACCGCCCCCTTTTTATTTTGAACTATCTCTGGAAAAACTTTTTCCTTGCCGCTGGAGTGAGGCATATGAAAGAAAATAATTACGCTGGAAAAGATAAAGAAATCGAAAAATCTTCTATTGTTTGTCGCGGAGAGAACGGACCGCACATGGTGGATGATTGGGAGAAGGGCGAGGTGTATCGGGAAGAGTTGTATCCAGCCCCCAAGGTTTACTCGTTCTCGTTTCCGCCTTTTCGCCGAACACGACCATTGAATAAGAGTTAAGGGTATGGCTACAGCAGACGACTCGGGTGCTAGTACAGAAGGGGAAATAGACGGAACAACAGACGGAGGTCACCCAGATCATGGAATGAGTGGCATTAGTGGTCCTACCGCTGGTTCTGGAATGGAAAGTGATGTAGGTGGTGCGGCTTCAATGGGTCTGGCTGGCACCTCTGGTGGCGGCCCCACACAGTCTGAGGGCGATCCTACATCCGCAGATTTGGCTGCGAGCAGGACGGCGCTTGATAAGGCTGCCACGAGTGCCCGCCGTAGCGCATTGCTGCGGGGGATGCCAGCGTATGGGAAAAAAAGCCCTTTTTCTAAAGCCACCGCGAAAAATCCTTCTGGAACTCCCGCAGGCAAGTACGACGCGTATGACCAGTCTGAGTCTCATAAAAACAAAGAATCCATACACGCAAAACAAAATCCCGCAAAACAAACTCACGCTAAAGGGCCGCACTTCGATCCAAAGCAAGCGTACATGGATAAGGTTGATGATCAGAAGCAAAGGGATTACGACACAAACATAGAAAACATGAAGCGTGACGTTAAACAAACGCTGGCGAAGGTTAATCAAGTGACGGTAGTCACATACTTTGGCATCCCACATAACAAGAACGTAATGAGCAAGTATGACCGCGAGAATGCATTAAAGGGTTTGCGGGACAAGTGGGGGACCACACTTGATGCCTACTCCAAGGATTTCAATAAAGCGGCGAAGTCAGCGCCTAAAGACCCTAATGTAAAAGGATTGCTGGGCACCATTATGGGGATGATCCCCGGTATGTCTGCGGCACAGGCACTTAGCGGCTATGCCACGGAACATGGATGGGGTTACACCGAAAGCGATATTGAATCCGCAATACATGATGCTGAAGACTCGGCTGGAATGCATGAGGGGGACCATGGTGCGGGCGGAGAGGATGAATGGAGAAAGGAGAAGGATGTTGACCTCAACTCTTCTGGCGGCGGCATCATAATGGACGTAATCAACCCTACCTAAGTGCCGCTGGGAGGGACGATGGAGAATGAATTAAGCGGCCTTGTCGTCCTTGATGTGATTTCTAGTTTATGGCCTATTTTCTTAGGCATTGTTACTTTGATCTTTGTTTTGAGTCGGCTTTGGACTGATGTTGAGGGCCTGAAGGAGAAAGTGAAAACTCTGTTCAACCTCTTTAACGAGAAAAAATGAAAATAGTTCGAGTTCCAGAAAAGTATTGGCAAAATCTTTCTGATGAAGAACTTGGAGGCAAGAGGGAGAATACCGTCTGCGTTATCCGTTATGGCGGATTTGGTGATGCCCTGCAAATAAGCCCAGTACTTAAGTTGCTTAAAGATAGCGGCAAGAGGGTCTGCGTTAATGTGACGGAACGCGGTGAAGATGTTCTTATAAATGACCCAAATGTAGATGAGTTGTTTACCCAGAAGAGCGATCAAGTGCCGAACTTTGAACTCGGCCCATATTGGGAGCGCATTACCCCGTTGTTCGACGCGGTGTATAACTTGGGCGGGATTGTCGAGCAAGGGTTGCTTTCTCTGGCGGGAGACCCAATTTACGACGCACCTCACACAGAGCGCCACGCCAAACTTAACAAGAATTATTCCGAAGCACTGCATGATGCTGCCGGGGTGCCTCATGTCTTTAAAACAAAGTTCTACCCTAGCGCCTCGGAGCATAAATGGGTGAGGGCACAAAGGCGGAATATGCGGATCGGCCTATCTCATTACGTTGTGCTTATTACGCTCTCTGGCTCTTCTGTTCATAAGGCGTATCCGCATATGGACGCTGTAATGGCGCATATGCTCATTAAATGGCCCGATGTCAGGTTTATTATGGTTGGCGACTCTATGTGCCAAATGCTGGAAGTTGGCTGGGAGTCAGAGCCAAGAGTATTTTTACGAAGCGGCAAATGGAGCATTAGACAGACCCTCGCGTTTGCTCAAACCGTTGATTTAGTAGTGGGACCAGAAACTGGTGTTCTCAATGCTGTCAGTTCAGAGGAGGTAGCCAAGGTGGCTCTCCTCTCGCATTCCTCTAAAGAGAACCTGACTAAGCATTGGGTTAACACCTCACCCATAGGGGCGGAAGGGGTTGATTGTTTTCCTTGTCATAAGATGCATTTTGGCTTTGCGACTTGCAGAAGGGATGTCGAAACAGGCGCCTCCATGTGCGCCGCAAAAATACATCCAGATGATATCGCAACCGCAATTGAACACCATAGGAAATTGAAAGATGAAACTAGACAGATCGCTTCCGTTCGGTGAAGTCTATGGCAACGCCTCTTGGCGCTATATTCAGGATGAAAGGTTTTTTAATGTAGTGGGCGAAGAAGTCGCAGAGGATGGAAGCCCCATTAAGCACGCTGATAAAACAATGACCCGCGACGAGCATGGTCAGGCGGACAACGTCAAATTGGATGATCTATCTTGGAGGGCGGTTAGGAAACTTGTTGAGAAGAATGATGGGAACTGGACGAATAAATCGGATGGCATTGCATTCTTGTCAAAAATTGATTCACCGGACTTTGAAATATGAATTTTCTTGAACTATGCCAAACAGTCCGTCAGGAAGTCGGCATATCGGGGACCGGTCCAAGTACCGTACTCGCTCAAGAAGGGCAACTCAAGGCCATTGTGGATTTCGTTGTTCAGTCGGAATTTCAAATTAACGGACTCTGGAAGGATTGGGATTTTCTTTGGTCTCAGTATTCGACATCGCTCGCTTTGGGAGTGTCGGAACCGGCTTTGCCGAAGCCCGCAGATTTTGGGACGTGGGATTTACGGTCTTTCTATCTTGATTATGAGACTGAGAATTGGAGTGGGCTGACGTATGTTGATTATATTGAGTGGCGAGATAGTCTACGGCAGGGGGTTCAGACTAACTCCACCCCAACTTATGTGATTGTTAGACCAACTGGGAGTCTTTTGGTTCACCCTCACCCGGACAAGGTATACACCATCACTGCCGATTATTGGCGCATTGGTTTGAAACTTGCTGAAAACCTTGACGTATCCGCTATCCCGGTCCAGTACCACCGTGCAATTATTGCAAGGGCGAAAACAATGTGGGCCGAGAGGGAAGAAGCCCCGGAAATTTTGCTTGCGGCATCAGCAGAATATCAGGATGTATTGGATAAACTTGAATCTCAGTCCTTACCAGAACAGAGGCGTCGAAGACTCAGCACCGCTGACACGGAAGAGGTCGTTCAAGTTATATGACGAATATTTATTCAGACTTAGTTTCGAGGAGTTCATTCCCTGCATCATCTATGCGGGCGAAGTACTTCCCGTTTGAGGGCGGCGAGATACTCACCGACCCCGCGTTATCCCAGCCCCCCGGAAGCCTGTTATACGGAAAAAACTATGAGGTGTACCCGGAGGGGGGATATCGACGCATTGACGGGTATGAGAGGTTCGATGGAAAAGTTAAACCTTCCGATAGCCTTTATTGGACTATTGATTTTCAAACTGGGGCCGGAGATGTTGTCGATACAGACATTATCGGCGGAGCCTCATCGGGGGCAATAGGCGAGGTCGTAGCCGCCCCGGTAATACAGAGCGGCACGATATCTGGGGGGGACGCTGTTGGGTACTATGTCCTTGCTTTGGTGGAGGGCGTCTTCACGGTTGGAGAGAACCTGCAAGTAAACGGAGTAACAAAGTCTGTTGTGAAGGGAGCCGCCGAGGCGTTGGGCGCTACTGTTGACGAGTTGGATTCGCTTTACAGTACATATTCTATTGAGCGGGCTAGATCAAAAATAGGTGCGGTTTCTGGGTCTGGGCCAATTCGCGGCGTATGGGTATACAACGGCATTGTGTATGCTTTTAGGGATAATGTTGGGGCAACTTCTTGCCATATGCATTATGCCGCAACAGATGATGTCGCCGCTCGGGAAACTTATACTCCCGGCGGGACAATCGTGGTTGGTGACATTTTCCGCATTACCATCTCCGATAGAGCCTTTCGATACGCCGCTACTGCGACTACCGCCGAAAGCGTTGTCGATGGAATTGCTGCCCTCACCAATGAAATAGAAGGCCACACGGTTACATCTGTAACTGTAACGGCTGGTGGTTCCGGTTACACCGATCCCGAAACAACTCCGGTGACTTTTAGTGCGCCGCCAAGCGGCCTAACGGCAACCGGAAGCGTAACGATATCAGCGGGCGCAATCTCAGCAATTACGGTTGAAAATTCTGGAAGTGGTTATGCGACGGCACCAACCATAACGATTGGTGGTGCGGGTACAGGCGCAACTGCAACTGCAACCATTACAGCCTCGAACTGGACGAATTACATAAAGACGTTGACAGGAACTCTAGCGGGCGGAACCGGTTACACATCGGTCCCGACCGTCACCATTACTGGCGGCGGTGGTTCTGGCGCACTAGCCGAAGCAACTGTAGTGGCTACCGTTGTGACGGCGATAACGTTGATTGATTCGGGGGCGGGATATACAAGCGCCCCGACCGTCACCATTACTGGAGGAGCGGGATCGGGAGCCGCGTTTACAAGCGCCGCGATAACCACAGGCTCTCTAAAGATGGTGACTGGGACGAATGTGTCAGACACGCTGCAATTGAATGCCGTTCTTCCGGGGACTGCTAGTGCATTCTCCGTCAGCCTGTACACGGCAAATAATTCTGCAACCCTTGTTAAGTCGGCGGATACGATATCCGCAGTTAATCAGGGTTGGGTGCAGGTCGATCTTGGTCAGTATATTAGATATACCAGCGGAACTGGCGTGGTAAGTATAGGCGACACACTGTCTGGGTCAACGTCTGGAGCGACGGGGTATGTTCGCCGGGTCATCATTCAAACCGGGGCTCATGGGACTGGTAATGCAAAGGGCATATTTGTTCTAAGCAACATCACTGGAACCTTCCAGACCGGTGAACCATTGCAAGTTAACGCAAGCACCAAAGCCGCATCTTCATCCGCTTTGGAAACTGTTAATTTAATACCTGGCGGCAGGTATGAGTTTGAGAATTATAACTTTGGTGGAACAACCTCCACTAACCGCATGTATGGGTGTGACGGGTTTAACCCGGCATTTGAATTTGATGGGGATTATTGGATTCCAATCTTCACTGGGATGGACGTGGATTCTCCGAGGCATATTGCGGCGCATAAGAAGCATCTCTTTTTATCCTTTACGAAGGGTTCATTACAGCACTCCTCCATTGGCGACCCCTATGGTTGGACGGTGGTGACGGGGGCGTCAGAACTTGGAACTGGCGATGAAATAACCGCGCTTCAAGTTATGAAGGGCGATGCGATGGCCGTGTTTAATAGAAACCGATCATACATCCTATATGGGACAAGTTCAGCCAACTGGAACCTTCGGACCTTCTCCGTTAACTCTGGAGGGATCGAATGGACAATTCAGAATCTCACTGAAACAATCTACTTGGATGATCGCGGAATAACAAACCTTGCTGCGGTGAACGCTTACGGTGACTTTGCCGTATCTACATTGAGCAAGAAGATAAAGCCAATCATTGATACGCAGAAGGGTAATTCTCTATCGTCTTTGCGCGTGCGAAAGAAGGGTCAGTACAGGCTATTCTTTTCGGATGGGTCTGGGGTGTATGGAACCTTTACAGGCAATAGGTTGGCGGGTTTTATTCGTGTAGACCTTGGCAAGCCTGTCTACACGGTATGTTCTGCCGAGGACTCATTGGGTGATGAGATTATGTTTTTTGGGTCTGACGATGGCTACGTCTATCAGATGGATAAGGGTACCTCTTTCGATGGGACCGCCATAGAGGGCATTTTAAGACTCTCTTATTACCACTTCGATACGCCGACACGAAACAAACGGTTCAGGAAGATTCATTTTGAGATGCGAGCCTCTAGCAATATAGAACTCAAGTTTCAACCAGATTTCACATATGGGTCTGTGGACGTTCCTGAAGGGCGCTCCGTAGATCTGGATATAGCAGGCGGTGGCGGATTCTGGAATATAGCCGACTGGAATACCTTTAACTGGTCTGGTCAGGTTGTGACCACGGCAGAGGAAAGCATTGATGGAATGGGAACAAACATGGGGATTTTAATTTTGTCTCAAACGGCATACGAGCAACCACACATCTTACAAGGCGTGACCGTCCATTACTCCAATCGGAGGATTAGACGCTAATGGCAAATGTACACTACACCCGTCAAGGAAGTTATACGAAGGGTACACTTGCTCGCGGCGATATTGTTAAAGCGGACTTTGACGCAATCGTTACTGGGTTTGACTCGATTGAAATACCAGTTAAGTCTTCTCTTAAACTGCGCGACGATGAGGATGTTCAATTTACCCAGACAGACGCTGAAAGGGCGCTGCATGTTGTCGCATTTTCTGCAACTGGCGTCCCAGAACTGCAAAAAAGCATTGGCCTATGGAAATCTACATGGGCCACAGCGACGGCGTACAACATCAGAGACCTCATCGTCGATGGAGCGGCGGGGGTGGATACAGGGAATGTTTATGTAGCACTTACTGACCATACATCAGGTACGTTTGCGACAGACTTGGCGGCCACTAAGTGGGAGAAGGTGATTGATATCGTTAGGGCAGAAACTGCCGTAACGAATGCCGCAGCGCAAGCCGTTATATCCACAGCGCAAGCCACTACATCGGCAGCAGAAGCCGTCGCGGCAGCAGCATCTGCTACGGCATCAGAAGTTAGCAATACCTCCTCGCTTGCCGCAAAGACGGAATCAATCACGGCGCGGGGTTTGTCAGAAAACTATCGGGATGAGTCGTACCAGTGGGGAACACGGGCGCACAACTCTTCTTATACAGACTCGGCCAGTCAATCTGGGTATTCAGCATATCACTGGGCCACAGAGGCGGCTACGTCTGCCGCAGTTGTGTCAGGTAAGTTAATAAAAGATACCGACAATGACACAACAATTCACACAGAAACTAGCACCGACGAGGACATCATACGGTTCAAGGCCGCAGGAGATGAACAACTCCATATCACCGCGTCGGGCGTAAAGATCATCACTGGTGCGGGAACAACGGCATACACGTTGCCCCGCTCCACTGGTGCAAGTGGGGATTATCTCGTAGCAACGGATTCATCAGGAACCATTGAATGGGATACATCTCCATCAGCAGGCTTAGAGGACTACGTTCTTCTTGGCATAGATGTCGTTTAACCAACTCAATTTAGGAAATACAATCAATGTCTAGTTCTAGGTTAAGAGACGCGGTTAATGCGATTGAGACAAAGGCCAAATCACTTGGTGATAGTGCAACCCAAGCAAAGGACTTAGTTTATCTCGCAAAATCGTTAGAGTCGATCTACGGCGCAAGCCTGACCGTCGATTTCCTCACTGATGTAGGCAAAACTGTCTACAACAAAGATGTAGAAGCATCAACTTCCGCCGTGACTCTCGATTCTGCCGATGTGCAGAACGATGTGGTCATAATCAACAACCCAACCGCAACGTCCGCCGCGAAGGTTTCAACGTACATTCCGGGCGGAACCATCGTTGTCGGTGATGGTTTTCGCATCGAAATTGATGATCGTTTGTTTGAGTTTGCGGCAACCGCAACTACTGCGACCAACGTAAGCACAGGTCTAAGTGACCAGATCAAGGTTGATTCAAATTGGTCTAACTACCTTAAGACTATGACCGGGACACTAGTGGGTGGGACGGGCTATACGTCAGTACCAACAGTCACCATAACTGGTGGCGGTGGATCAGGGGCCACAGCAGTTGCGTCAGTCAGTTCTGGTGTTGTTAGTTTGGTCACCTTAACGTCCTCCGGGTCTGGTTACACGACTCCCCCAACCGTTACATTTTCTGGCGGCGCCGGAGCAGATGCGACTTTCACTAGCGTTGCGATCACAACGGGAAGCATTACTCGTCGCGTGACTCCCAGTGTGGTGTCTAACAACCTGCAACTCGATGCGGTGTATTCTGGTACAGCAAACGCCTATGTTGTGAATGCTTTTTCAGAGACAGGCGGCGCTTCAACATTCTTGCTTTCTGCAACGTCAACAGCGGCGTCTGACAAGGTGCATACGGCGGGTACGGTTACTGTAACCATGCCTAGTACGAGCCATGCTGTAGTGATTAAGAATGGCTTGAACGCGGTAATGAAGGTAAAGACTGCTACACAAACCAACGAGCAAGCAGTCTCAATCAGCGCCTCTCCCGACAGCAAGACTCAACGCGCCAAGATGGTTATTTGCGATGGGACTATAGTCGATAACCTGTTTGATCTTGACGAGTTGGCGGCTTCTGCCACCTCTCCGATGACCACGCAGGGCGATCTTGAGTATTACGACGGTTCAAATGTTGCGCGACTCTCCACGGGAACAAGGGACGCTATTCTTCATTCCGGTGGATCGGGTTCTAACCCTTCTTGGAAGCAGAGCGCGATTCAGCAGGATCAAACCATGCGGGTTTTCGCTAACGCGAATGTGATTGCTGACGGTTCTGGAGTTGATGTTGGTGATAACAATCTTCGCACGATGAATGGTGGAGCAAGGGACAAAGGAAACTTTACTGGATTCCCCGATCCGTATCAGCAGTCTCATGGTGCCAACGTCACAAGCGGTCTGTCGTTTGTAACCGCATCTGGTCGTGCGATGCACATGGGTCAACACGCTGTAGCCCAGTACGGTATGGGCAACGACAGAACTGGAGTTCAGTCGATGTCGTTTAATCACACTGAAGGTATTAACGGGTTGACCCCGTCACAAGTAGCGGATTACAAAGACGTTAAAATTCTCTATATCGTTGATAGCGGCCAGACAACTGGCATCCTGATGGATAACGGCGATGTCTGGATGTGTGGCTACAACGGTAATGGCGAAGTTGCTGACAATACATCGACGCAACGAAACATGTTTCGTCGCACCTCTTTCAACGAAGGCGTTGGCGGCGTACAGAAAATCAAAAAACTGATGAAGGCGGGAAGTAATAGCACAGGCTCAAATGGTCGTGTTGCCGCTGATACCTTTATGGCGATTGATGACAACAACGGCATATGGTTGTGGGGCCACAATAACTACGGGCAAGTTGGCGTGGGAAGCACCTCAAATAATGCGTCAACTAACTGGGCGCCGAAACTTCAAGGCTTCTTCAACCACTCATACAAGATTTGTAAGGACGCTTGGATAGGTGGGAAGAACACTTATTGGTGGGCTTTAGCGACAGATGACACTATGTGGTCGTGCGGTTATAACAGTCACGGTGAGTTGGCGTTAGGAGACACAACTCATCGATCAACACCGGCGCTAGTTGCAAAACCGATACATGATCCACATAAGGGGCAGTTGCAGAATGGTCACAAGTACAAGATCACCACGGTTGGAACGACTAACTGGACTACCCTTGGTGCGGCTACGGCAACAACAAGCACCGCGTTCACTTATAACGGCGCAACCGTTACAGGTGCAACTGGTAAGTGTCGTGCAGACGATAAGTGGAAAGAGGTTTGGTGTCACGGTGGAGAAAGCGAGGGTTGGACATACGTCCTGCTAGAGAGTGGTGCTTTGTATCACTGTGGTTTCCAAGGCGGTTACCAGATGGGTAACAACGGTGTTAACTCTAGTAACCAGAACGTGCTCATACCATGTCAGCCGGAACCGACCTCCACTTATTCGGGAGATAAGTTCTCATTTCATGGTGGTGATGCGGCTCACACTGTTAAGCGTATTTGGCCGAATCAAGCCTACTACTCTGACCAGTGCCAAGTTATTTGGCAGACTGAAGATAACAAGGTGTACGGGGTTGGTTATAACGGGCAGAGTCAGATGGCGACGGGTGACACGATTCATAACCAAACTGCAACTGAGTTGTACCACTTTCTTTCTGACACTACAGACCCGCTTGTCAGGTGGATATGGTGTGGATCAAACCGGAGTGATACCGGCGCGTATCCCAACTATATATACTTGAAGAAGAGTGGGTTGGTTTTTGCCGGTGGTTGGCAGAGCGACAGTTATACGAAGAACGGTTATGGGAACATGACCAACAACATCACTCGACCACAACTGGTTCATATGCCGATTGGTGTTCAGGGCAATATCATTGACATTTATTGTGGGGGAAATAACTACTACACCAACAAGTATGCTCTCCATTCGGATGGCACGATTTACGGTTGGTCATACGCCGCGAGTTACGCAATGGGTAGTGATGAAGTTGCAACCATGCGTCACACAGCCGGTGTTGTACGAGCCTAACGGGGAGAGATTCAAATGGCAAAAACAGTACATAAGTTCAAAGAGCCTACTGGTAACAGTGGGTTGAGTTTTGGTCACCCTGATCAGATTTATCTGTGCGAGGTAGATGGGTGGCATCATGTCGGGATTGAAGACAGTGTTGATATCTCGCTTGAAACAGACGTTGTTGATCTACAAGTTGTTGACGACGCGGACGAGTTGGGAATAGTAACGGCTGCAACGATTGCCAACTGGGGAGCAAACGAAGACAGTCTTGATGAAAAACTAACAGCCGCAGGGTTGTAAGTCGGATAGGGGGGGGGGAACCCCCCCCATTCCTTTGGGGTGAAAAAATGAATGATGAATAGAACCACACTAGCCGTTTTGTTGACGGTTTTTTCTTTGGGCGTTTTCGCTGAAGGTGACCGCACCACGCCGCCTCCATTCCGAAGTTTTACGGCGCCTATGCTCCTTCATTGCGTTGAGGGGATGGAAAAGATGGCTGAGATTCTTGCTGAATATTATTCGGAAGCCCCTGTCGCACTGATGCGTCTAAATGTAAATACAAGATCAGTAATATTCTCTAACGCGGATGCAACTACTTCTACAATCGTGATAGATCGGCAAATACAAGGCGTTTCTTTGACCTGTGTTTTGTGGTCAGGCCGCTCAACGATTCCGGGGGGCGCGTTTTTAGTAAACCCTGACCCGGAATTTCCAGAAACGAAAGCAGGACAAGTGGGGACATAGATGGAACCTGGAATTTTAGTAGACGCGGGATTCGCCTCGCTATGTATTGTCGCTTCGTTTGTCCTTCGAAGGGTTTTTACACTCTTCGATCGGCTTGTGGCTGAAGACAAACAACTGCATGACAGAATAACTAAAGTTCAGACAACTTATGTAAGCAAGTATGATTTTGATCAGGCTGTAGATAGGATTTTGGAATCCATAAACCGAGTAGAACAGAGAATGAACGAGAGCAAACATGGCAACTAAAACAATTGAAGAACAAACCCAACAAACGCCTGGGTCTGGGGGTCAAGCAGTTGCCCTAGATGATAAGAAACCTACGCTCAAGAAGATTTATGAGTCAACAAAAGAGGCTAAGAAGACCGGCGCAACGGTTACCGCTTCCGAACAGCCAGAGGCGATATCTACCCAGCCTGATGTTCAGAAAACCGGCCCTTCAACAATACAGAAAGCGAGCAAGGGTAAAGATTTAAGCCTAGCAGCGGGCGGCGTATATCCCGAGGGCGTTCCACCAGGAATGACAAAGTTGGCGTGGGATTACGACAAAATCACTGGCAAATACATGGTTGGCAAGACCAAAGAACTCAGACGTATGGATATTTGGGACCGTTACCGCAAAATAAATAAAGTCAGCGGCAATAAGATGTCATCTTTTGGTAAGTTGGTAAACAGTTTGCCAACGATAGCCTCTTTGAAGCATGACACGTCTGGGAGTTAATCCATGAGTTATACCTCCTATGTTGACGCTTATTCAGACCTTGCGTCCACTTGGACAAAAATCGAAGATACGTCGTCAGCAGAGTATAGATTTTGGAATCCGATGGGGGCGACTACCAAAGAGGAATTTGGGAGGCTTCATTGGACCAAGTATGGGTCCAAGAATGACAAAAGAAGCCTCACTAAAGGAGATTCTGTTGCTACTGGGACGGCCACAACAACAACAACAGCCACCACCCCAGTATCGACACCCCCAGAAGCGCCGACCTATACCACTTCCCAAGGACAGGACCCTGTAAACGAAGTCATGTACGCGCAGAACGCAGTTGCGGGTATGCCGAAACTTACTGCGCCGCCAAAGATTACTGCACCAGCACAACAAACCGTGAAGCCGCAGGAGTTGGTTGAGTGGCGCATGACTCAAATGATGAAGCAGACCAGTCCATACACTCAGCAGGCCATAACACAGGCCAAACAGTGGGCTAATGAATCTGGGATGCTTAATACTAGCATCGCTTCTACGGTGGGAGTTGACGCGGCCATTAAAAGCATACTTCCAATTGCCCAGCAGGATGCGGCCACGTTAAGCACACAGGCTTTAACGAACCAGAAAACGGTTAATGAGTTTTTGATGCAAGACTTTCTTACAAAGAGTCAGTTTAAATTGACCGAGTTTGGGCATATGGCGAACACCTATAATCAAGGCCTCCAGCAAGCCCATGTTAAAAATGAGAGTGAGGTTCAAAGAAAGTGGCAGGGTGAGCAGGGCGAACATGATCGAGAATTGACTATTTGGCGGGATAAGCATAACGCCTACACTCAAGAAGAAATAGCGAATTCTGGCGCTAACGCCACCTGCGTCCAGAATGCTATGGATAGGTGGGCCGCCAATGTCGCGTCGATTGATAGCCAGAGGTCTTCGATGTCTCCAGAAGATTATCGCCTCCAGATCATAAATGCTGCGAAGGTTCGTGACCACCAGAAGTCTATGTGCTGATGATTAGGGACGCGACTCTAAAAGACGTTAAGCCTCTTGTTGATTTTCTAACCCCTTTCCACGATAACGGGGGGTATAGAGATATAAAAATTGATAATCGGGTGGCCTCTGATAATTTAATATCAATGCTGTCTTCTAAGATGCATCATATTTGGATTGTTGAGAAGGATGGCGAGATATGCGCCACGTTAGGAGTTGTGAGTACCGAGTTGTGGTTTACAAAAAGACATTACGCTACCAATCTTTTCTTATGCTCTAACGTAAGAGGAAAGGGTAGTGCTGGGTTCCTCTTGAGGAGGTTCAAGAGGTGGGTTGCAGATCGCCCCATTATTAAGGATGTAACCCTTGGCGTCACATCAGAACTAGGTGAGGTAGAACGAGTTGAAAGACTATATCAGGCTGTCGGGTTTGAAAACCTTGGCGGTTTATTCAGGTTAAAAGCATGAGCGGAATATTCAAGTCAATTAAAAAAGCGTTTAAGGGTATAGGTAAGTTAGTTAAGAAACTTGCCCCCGTTTTAATTATTGCTGCTGGCGTGTATTTCGGCGGCGCCTATATGATGTCGATGGCTGGTGGCGCAAGTGCGGCCCAGTCTGCATCAGTCGCGGGGTCATTTACTAAGTCTGCTGGCGTATGGCAGTCTTTCATGGGCGGCTTGGCAAATGGAAACGCGGCATCGTCAGCCGCCGCTTATGCTGAAGCCTCTTATGGCGCAATGCAGGGTGGCGCGTCTGTCGCAGCCCAGGCTGTGGCTGGCACGAGTGCTGTTCAGAGCCTATCCGCCGTACACAATGTTGAATTGGCCGTAAAGTTAGGAACGAATGCCGGTAGTGTTTTCGATACCGCTAAGGTTTCCGGGGCTACAACAGAGGGTGCCATGAGTGGAGCGTCTGAATCTGTTGCCAAAGGGTTGGGTAGTCAGGCAGATAAACTGTCCGTACCCCCGCTTGGGACCAGCGACCAGAGGTTAGCGGACTTCTCCGGGGGTCCGGGTGGCGGCATGATGTCGGGGTCTTCGCTTGCTACAAACACGATCTCGGGTCCGGGGCAGTTCGGGCCTCCGGGCGCCAACTATGGAGGAGCCGCCCCCAACGTGATGGGTGGTCCGGGCGTGCGGTCCGATAATTTCATTCCGAGCATGACCCCCAAGGCCAACGCCACCCTAAACGCGGGTAAAGCGACCGATGGCATCCTCAACGTCGACGACCCGCACTTTGCGAGCAAGTTGGCTATGGCTCAGTACAAGGAGGGCCAAACAGCAGCAGCATTTCGCCACACAGAGATGATGGCGATGTATGGGAAGCAGCATGAGCGAAATATGTATGGGCTAATGATGCAGGGTGCTGGGGTTGCGCTGCAAGCGTATGGAGCGAGCCAAGACACTTATGCAGAGAAGAAGGATAAAAAACGCATGAATTGGAAGCCAACTGGCAGTGAGCCTGATGTTGTTGACCCCACTAAGTTCCAGTACCCAGAGTTGGCAAAGGAATATTACGCAGATGAAGATAATGCAAAATATAGTGGGGGGCTTTTAACTGATGTCTCCTGATCAGTTGCCGCCAGAAATGCTAATGGGGGGCCAAGGAGCGCCCTCTGAAGTTCCTCCGCAAGGAAGCCCAATGGGCCCGCCAATGGGACCACCAATGGGGCCGCCGGGAATGCCCCCGCAAGGCCCACCAATGGGGCCGCCGGGAATGCAAGGACCACCAATGGGGCCGCCGGGAATGCAAGGACCACCGGGAATGCCTTCAGAAGGCGGGATGCCTATGGGGGGCGGAGCGCCGCCAGACGGGCTTATTAATATGGAGAGTGATGCTCTTCGAATGGATGAGGTGACGAGCAATGAAACTGCTGTCACTCTTGTCGCTAAAGCCAAGAAGGCTATGTATGGGCCGCGCTTTGACGACTACATGGAAGTGCTTCAGGCCAGCGACAATATCGTAGAAGACCTCGCGATGATTTCGCTTGATCTAATTATTCCCGGATTGAATGCAACGACATCGAGTGGCGGTCAGGTCCCATTCGATCACATTATGGACGCCTCTGCTGAAGTTGTTTCGGAGGCGTATGACATGGTTGTGCAGACTGGGATATATATGCCCAGTTCTGAGGAAGAACTTGACAGGAACCAGAACATTACTTTAACGATGGTGGCTGGTGAACTCGGTAAGACTTTCTCTAATGAGGGCAAGTTGCCGCAAGACAGGGTCTCTCAATTTATAGAGACCGTCTTAGATGGACATTATGACGATTACATTGACCCGCAGGGCGAAGGGACCGAGGGTGTAAGTCCAGAAGATTTGTCTCATATGGTTCCACAAGACGGTCAGTCTATGGGTCCATCAATGCCGCCGGAAGGACCGCCGGGAATGCAGGGTCCACCGGGAACGGGTCCGCCGGGAATGCCCCCGCAAGGCCCGCCGGGACCGCAAGGCCCACCGATGGGACCACAAGGTCCGCCGGGACCGCAAGGCCCGCCGCCGGGACCGCAAGGCCCGCCGATGGGACCGATTCCAAATGAGGATTTGATTAATGGGTAGTCGTGACGGGTGGATAGAAGCCGGAAAAGGCTTGATAGGTATTGGGCAAAATTACGCTACTTACACCAATCAGAATACGACTGCAATGATTGAGCGTCAGGCAGAAGAGGCCAAGCAGCAACGGCTTTCTCGTACAGACCTTATGACAACTGTAAACGCTTCTGCCGACAGGGCTTTACAGCGCGACAAAATGGAGGGCGATATTCAATATCGTCAGGACACGCTGGAAGCAACCACCGAACAAAATAAAGCGACAAACCTACACAATCAAAACATGCTCACAGCGACTGAAACGGCAGCGCGTGCGACGGAAAAGTACCGTAGTGAAACGCAGGCCGCACTGGCCGCAAAAAACAAACGAGAGCACGAGACTCTGAGCGCCGATGAAAAGAAGAAATGGGAAAATGAGGCTGAAAAGAATAAATTAGCAGACAAAAGAATCACTACGACTGTGGATATGCACAATGATGACATCAGTCTAAAGAAGGAAGCCCAGAAACTCGCGAAGCAAATAGCCGACCATAAAGGAAAAATGGATGCGGGGGCATTAAAGGTAGCGCAGGATACAGTGAATGAAGCGAAAAGGAATCATAATTATCTGAATACCCACAACATTGAAAAGTTAAAAATACTAGATAATACCCAGAAGGGCAACGTAAAGATTGCTGAAGCGAACATTGCCATTCGCAAATCAGAGATAAAACTCCTAGAGAAAAGGATCAATCTAGAGGAGACCGATCAAAAATCGCGTGAGAAGTTGGAAGCCGATAAACAACAACTTAACGACGATATACACGAATGGAACAAAACGAAGGAAACATTAATAAGAGACGTCACCGCCGCTGAGGTTGCTTACAAGAAGGCGCAGACCGCTACATTGGTGGGAAAAGAGGAAAGAGAATCCTTCGCGGGCAAGTGGGTGTTCCAGACTCTGAGTGTGCAGATCGGCTGGGATGTAAATAAGGCCACGCAGGTACGAACCCCAATAATGGGGGAGCGTCTTGTCGCCATTAATGTCCAGAATCCAAAACTTATGGAGATAAAGATACTTAAGCAGGATGGTTCTTGGATAAATGGGACTCCAGACGGGATGAAGGAGCATCTTGTGGAAGCCATTGGCGTTATAAACCACTTCAAGAACGAAATAAGGAAAGAGAATTCTGAACTGTCCGAAACCGATTTGACAGCGGCAGCATTCGTTAAGGTAAGAAAATTACAGCCTGACTATGAATGGGATGTTGTAGAGTCGATCTATGGCAAAGCGGGCGCGAGTACAAATACACCGGGTTCTACAGAAGCGCTTGATATATCGGGCACGGATGCTGGCGCACTGGATACGACAGGGAAGGAGGGCGCCAGTTCTAGCCTAACGCCTGTGACGCCGGGTGCCACGGCGAGCGGACGAGATGGCTGGTCAGTTGGATATGCTCCGAATATGGTCCCATTCAAAAATCCTGATGGCAGCGTCAGATACCCCATCCTGTCACTCCACCCTGAAGGCGAGCCTGTAAACCTGGATACTGACAGCAAGTCTTCGCCAGAGGATAGAGCAAAAGCCGCAGAGATCAGGAAAGCCTCGGAAATTGCATTGGAGGTTAAGACCGGAAATAAAGAGTTTGATGAGGCCACCATACACTACAGGGGGGGCCGCCCATTCAAGTTGCCACGGCACTTAAACCCGGTTAAAGGGTCGAAAAACCTGCCGGATCAAAAGGTGCGTATCGGTGAAAATCAGGGTCGCGGCGCGCACGCTGATGAGATGATTGCCTCATTTGAGGCGAGCGGGATGACCTACGATCAGGCTTTGATAGAGTGGGCTAGGCAATACTGGGCAGCGCAAGGTATTGAACTTTCCTATGACGACTACAACAATGTCCTCCCATTAGGCAGCACTTCTACTACGAGCGCGCCTACACTTCCTCCTAAACCTACGTCCGCTAATGCTGCTGCTGCTCCTGCTCCTGCCGCTGTTTCAGGCCAAATCACACCTAAAGCAACTAACGGCATTATTAATGGTGCTGCCGCTGTTCCTGCGCCGGCTGTCGCCGCGCCCGCCAAAAACTGGAAACTCTCAGAAGAAGAAGTAAGAGGGCTAAGCCCCGCAGACAGACAGGCGTATTTTAAACTGGTATACGAAAAGCGGAGTAGTGGGCAATGAATATAGATTCAAAATTTTTCAGTGCAATTATTTTTCTAGTTGTGCAAACAATCGGTGCAATTTGGTGGGCCTCTGGTATCTCTTCTGAAGTTGATCGTCTAGCGGGTATACAGGGTAGTGCGATACCGGCGCTGCAAAAAGAAGCGAAACAATGTGGAATCGAAATCCACAACTTAAAAAAACTTACAGGCGATCAGTAGAAGGTTGCCGAGGCGGTGAAGCATGTTGACGTTATGTCATACCGCTTAGAGAAGATTGAAGGAATGCTGGATAAGGTCTTATCGACCAAGATCAGATAAGTTTATTTCTGATCCTAATTCCCGTTAACTCGGAGACAAAATGGGCACATTTGTTGATTTAGAAAAATTAGGGATGACTCGCGCTGACCTCCCAACGCTGGGGAAGTCTTCCTCTTATGGTCAGTTTGACAATCCTTATGCACAAGAAGAAGCGCCTGTTGCAGAGAAGGAAGAAGAGCCAGGTTACGGTGGCACCCTATGGGACTTCACCAAGCAAGGGGCTAACTCGACTTATGCGTCTATGGGGATAACTGCTTGGGCCTACGGCGGCATGGATAATGCCGACACAATTGCCGAACACTTTTCCACTCTGAAGAAAGACCCAGCATATGTCGCTGCCTTTCATAAGAGGTTAGATCAAGATCATATTCCGTATGCTGAGGCTTGGGCTAGAGTAAAACTAAGTAAGCGCAAACTAAGTGATGCAGCGTATCTTGGTAGGCCATATAACCCCGAAGAAGACCCCAACTCTGAGACCCTTGCGTCTAATTACTGGGACGCCATTGCTGCGTTCAGCCATATGGCTAAAAATATGGCTTCGCAACCAAAGGCGCTTTCTGTGGTTGCGGCTGAAAATTTAGCCAACATGATTCCGACGTTAGGTTTGGGTGGGGCAGGTTTTGGTGCGGGAGTGCTTACGGGAAACCCAATAACTCCATTGGTTCTAGGCGCTATCGGAATGACTTCCGGAACCGTGATGACCATTACTGGCGAAAAGGGTTTTGATGTCTTAACCGAGCGTGGTTACGACCTTACGAATGCAGAATCCATCCGTGAAGGCATGAGCAACCCGGATATTGTTGCCCAGATAAGGGCCGAAGGCGCCAAGAAGGGTCTTACAATTGCCGCAGTTGATCTTTTCACAATGGCGCTCGGCGGTAGGATTATAACCTCCCCCGGAAGAGTCATGGAGGCATCGATAGGCAAGGCGTTTAAAGACGCGGGCGTGGATGTCGCTAAATCCGACTTGAAGGTTCTCGTAGCGGCTTTAAAGAAAAATCCTGAGTTGCGAAGTGACATGGCAACCGCCATGGAGACCTACCTCAAGAAAAGCGGCACTATGACTGATGCGTCTGTTTCTTCGGTGACTAAGGCTGCTGAAAAGTTCTCAAGAAGCCAGACACGAATAAGGGGCGCTGGCCGTATCTTGGGAGCCACTAGCCTTGAAGTGCTGGGTGAAGGTGTTGGTGAGTATTACGGGGAAGAAGTAGCAACAGGCCAAGGCAGCATTAAAGAGGCTTTGCTTGAGTCCTTCACCTCTATAGGCCAGAGTGCGGTAACGGTTGGCGCAATCAAGGCGATTACCGGAACCACCAAGGTTACCAAAAAAGCCTTAGAGGGTATAAAAGAGGCCCAGATCGACAGCACTCGAAAGGGTGAAAATAGCACCCTAGACCCCGCTGCTATAAATGAGGCGAGGGCTGGCTTTAATTCAGCAACCGCCGCTGCCGCAGACCAAGTTGATGCGTCCATTGACGCAGAATCATCACCCCTCACTCCAAACATTGCCGCCTATGAGGAAGTTCTAGGCGACATAGAGTTGCGCGGAAATTTAGACCAGATAGTAGAAGGTCTTTTGGAAGAAGACGGCTATGTTGAATACCAAGCCCGCTTAGACGCAACCCTCTCTGAAACTTCTGGAGAGGAAGTTTCTATATACGTCGCCCTCACCCCAGAGGACGCCGCCCTCCTTGAATCCCCATCCTCAGAAATACCTACCGAAGTACCCACCCCTACCGAAGTACCCACCCCTATCGAAGCCAGAGAAGCGAAAGGCGCGGCAGAGATTGATGGCGAATGGATTATTGTATATGACAGAAATGGTAATCCATTAAGAACTAAAGTATCAGGAACGAGTGAAGAGTCCGGCCAAGTTGCTGTTGTTGGGCCAGATGGACAAAATCTTTTAGAGGGTAATGACGTATTTCTTGAACCCCCATCTAGTCCAAATTTTGTTATTGGGAATACTGCCGCAGATACAGATTTTACTCTTCAAGATGATCACGTTCCCGGAGAAATACCTCCGCCCACTGTAGTTAATAAAGGAAAAAAAGTTTCCGAATTAGATGACGGTCAACTTGATGCCACTATTGAAGACATCGAAAAAAACCTCGCAGCAGAAGAAGCGAGTGGCGGGGCGTGGATGGCGGGAAGGGGCGGGGTGCTGGCCGACCTTAATGCTCTTCGTGCTGAAAAGGAAAGGCGAACTAAGGGGGAGGCTCCAGTATCTGTAGCCACATTAAGCAGACTCAGCGGCTACGGGCTTGGGAGCCTAGATAAGACTGGAATAGATCAAAGACCCGGAACTGAAGTAGTCCGCATTACCGTCCCATCCAAAGATGTTGTCTCCCGTGGTAATTCAGCGAGGGGGCAGATCATTGTTAAGATGGATAATATCCAGCGGGCGGAATTTACAGCAACAACCCCCACCGCCGCACGAGTAGACACCTTCTCTCAAGCCGCGTCCGTTAGGCTCGGACAGATCGATCAAGAAAGGGGGATGGAGTCTTATGAAGAGGGGTTCGATGAGGGCCATAGAGAGGCTCGCGTTGAGGAGTCTAAAAAGACTGATCCCGCTAAGACTACTCGCGCTACAAAGGGCTTTAACGAAGGCGCATTATCTTGGATTCCTTCTGAAGGTGAGATTGATGCAAAGCAAACAGAGGACGGGGTTAGCGTAACTGTTCCTTTTCTTAGCAAAACGATTAGGCGCTTTAACATTCCCACAGAAAGGGGAAGGGGTGAACCCGCTGGAGATAGGCAAACAAAAAGGGAGGACGTTCTTCACTACCGAGCCGCATTAGAGTCCCCTAATAGCATGGCTAGGTTGAATGCCGTTCTTAAAAAGATTGGCTATTCCTTAAAGCCGAAAAACAAAGAAATAATTCTTACGGGTCCGGATGGCCGCTCTTTTGGATTGGGCACGGTTCGCCTTCAGGACTATACGATTGACGAGTATCTCGACTTCGCTCAAGAGATGGATGCGGAGGCGATTGAAGACTCGCAAATAGAGTCGGCAAGAACTTCTGAGAGAAGTTCTCTTAAAGCGGCCATAGAAAGATCCCGTGGAGAAGAGACGCCGGAGGGCCGTGTTGCTGATAACTTAAAAGTTATAGAGGAAAAATTTGTCACCCGCAAGGATGGCAAAGTTGAGATAGACGCAGCGGGTCTTGACCGCTACCTTGCAAAAACAACAACAACCGGCAAATGGAAGAAGCGTGAGTTGGCGCTGCTTAAACGTTCTGTGCAGAGGCTCCGTGAAGAATCTAAATTAGCCGTAAAAAGTAAGGATACGTCAAGGCCCGCTCCGCGTCGCCATGTGGTTTCTGGGACTAGACCAAGCGCGACTTCTCCTGGCATGTCCCGTGTCGCTAAGTTAAAGGGATCTCTCTTAAAGAAGTTTCACGCTGCCGCTTCTAATATTATCAGCACTGGCAACAGAGATGGCCTTCTTGGAGAGATCGCAAAGGTATTCGTAAAGCAGGGCGTCTCTGGAAAGAGGGCTGAGGGCGAGGTTATTACTCCCGCCAACATACTTGCACTGTCCCCATCTTCAGATTCTGACTTGGTAGCAAAGGTATATGCTCTTGCTGCAATGCTTATATACCGTCAGGATTCGGTCACCACATTCCGCCCTAGTTCGTCACTGGATATTGAAGCAGACACAACCTCTCTTGGCGGATACCTCAAGTCAACAAAGAACCTTAACGAGTCTCAATTCGGAAAGTTATTTCGAGAAGTTAAGCGCATCGTTGGTGAGGGGTCCGAACTGGTACGAATTGGTGATCTTGAATACACCATTCATAATGACTCATTAAACAAAAGTCAATTAGCCCGTAGACTGGGCAGACTGCAAGCACAACTTGGGAAAACATATGGCTTCCAAACAGAATTCTTCGCCGCCAGCCGAGAAACAATCACTCAAGACTGGGTTAGCGACCCATATGGAGAAAGTCTCAGGGATCAAATTCGCGAAGCCGGATTCTCAGATCTACTCGAATACATTGATAACAGACACGACGCCTACCTTGAACTCGCTCAAGAGTACGGCGCTACACTTGAAGAGGCGACGAGGGGAGACGAGCAGACTCAAGAGCAGCAAATAGATGAACAGATTGCCCAAGAGCAAAAGGTAGTTGCCGTTGAGTTAATTGAAAGCACCAATCAAGCGATGCGGGAAGATCCAGCGTTCGCTCTTGAACTCGCCGCAGATTCTGATCGGCTTATTGAAATTCAAGAAACTCTTTTAGCCAATCCAGAACTTGCAATGCCCGAAGGGCTTGCGGAGGAGGATGGCAACTTACGGGTTTCTCAGGAGTATGTTGATTCTGCCGAAAATACCATTTATGGGCGAGTAGGGGATGGCGGTCAACGACTGCTGTTTGCCCTCTCTGCTGAGAAGTTAGAGAAATGGATCGAGTCCAAAGTTCGCCCTGTTGTTCAGGGGTTGGCTGAAGGCGCTCAAAATGTAAAATTCCGACTCCCCAAGAGCAAAGGTACTAATACCAGCCCCTTCGGTCCGGTCAATCCGCAACTTGAAGAGTTAAGTGACGCTCAGAAGAATCTATACAGGGCGGCGGTTAGTAAGTTCTTTACGCCAAGCAAGACTGGTGTGCGGATAGAGGGCAACTCCATTGTTGCGTCTTTCCCGCTAATGCCTTCTGATGAGTTACCCTCGAATAGATCGAGCCTAGTAAGCACTGTTGGGTTGTTTTCGGCAGAGCAAGGCGAGGTGATTGAGGGAACTGGAATCAATGGCGCGATCAGGAATCGCGATGTTGCTCTTTGGTTGCAGGAAAGAACTAGAGAGCAAGGTCGTATTGCCCCGCATGATCATTCGGAACAGGCTGGGGACCAGATCGCACAGGTTTTGCTCGCTGAGATTCGTTATCAGTTGTCGAAGAAGACTAATGCCATCGGCTGGTATGAAGAGAAAGTCCAGAACATGATGGAGGTTTTTGGCGTTATCTATCCAGAGTTGCTGACCGATAAGCATTCCGCGATGATGATGAAGGCGTTCCTTGCGATCACATCTCAAAGCACAGACGTTGATCAAAACCTTCAGTACGCGGTTGAGCAGTATGAGCATTATCGCAATACCGAGGGCACTAATCAGCCACGGATTAGAGTCTTTGGTAAAGGCAAAGCAACTAAAGCAATGAAGTTGAACCATGAGTTGCTTGCCAAACTTGTGGATGAAAAGGGACTGTCTGCTCTAAGTGATTTCCTTGAAAGGGAGTACACCGTCAGGGAACTTGCGGAGAGGGGTTATAAAGTCAGCGGGGAACTCAAGGAACACAAGGGGCGCGGCGCTCTTGTGCTTGGTCCTAAAATCGGAAGTTTCTTTGGCAACTTGAATGGGCATTATGAGTCACTAACAGCAGACCTTTGGTTCTCTAGAACGTGGAACCGAATCACTGGTAATTTATTGAGGTCATCAAATGTCGCCCAATTGATCAACACGCAAAATAACGTGATGTTGATGTTAAAGGACGCTCAACGAGTTAAGCCCCTTTTGATGGGATACAATCGGCGGGAACTAATCGCTAACGAAGAATTGAGACTTCAATGGGCGGCAGAATTTACGGGCGAGTGGTCGCGCTCTTCGTTTGCAAAGACTACTGATGACAAGCACTTAATTAAAAGATTGCATGAGGTTCATAATAATTTACAAGATGCGCCTAGAGGCGGTGCAGAGCGTAAGTTTATGCGCGGAGTCATGGCGCAGGTTAAGGATGCTTTATCTCAAGACGGAATAAACGCAACGACAGCCGACCTGCAAGCGTTGATTTGGTACCATGAAAAAGATTTATTCGCTATTCTTGGCGCAGACAATACAAAATCAGAGGCAACAGATTATGAACAAGCCGCGAGAAGACTCCTCGCCACAAAACGTCCAGACTTGGGATTCGACCATGTACTCCGAGGAACTCGAAGACAGGATGGAGAAGGACGTAGCGCACAATCAGAGGCTGATCCTGGACGCGACTCCAGAAGAACTGACAAAACTGATCGAGTAGCATACCTTCTCGGCGACCAATCAAAGGTCGTTTACCAACCAGAAGAACCCGCCAAAGGCGGGTTTTTTGTTGATCGAACCAGACTCGAACTAGGCGCGGCCTTTGGATCAAAAAATATTGAGAGTCTAGAGGCTCAAGGGATCTTAAAGATTCTGTCTAATGTCTCTGAACTCCCGGAAGAACTGCACCAAGATGTTGCCTTTGCTATTTTTGCGCCGCCGGGGATGTACGATAAAGAAACTGGAATCTCCTATTTAATTTCTGAAAATATAGCGGAAGGGGAGAGTCGGGAGGCGCTGTTGCATGAGGTTGGTGTCCATTTCGGACTCAAAAGAATGCTCGGGGCGAAAGCCTATGGCGCGCTCATTAGCCAACTCATGTCCCGACGTGGGGATAAGGCTCTCAAGCCGTACTTCGATGACATTGGTGTTTCCTATAGTTTCTTAGATAAGGATAACAAGGACGGGACACCTAATATTCAATATGAAGAGCAGTTTATTGAAGAGGTAATCGCCAAAATTGTTACCGATCCAAGCACGCAAGAAATCGGGATTGTGCGGGAGATATATGCAAAGATTCGAGTCTTTCTTGCACAGTACTTTAAGGGAATAGTCTTAACCTCGAATGATTTGCTTGGGGTAAGCAAGGGCGCTTTGCGACAAGCATATAAAGGACGCCTTAACCCCAAGACTGTTATTGACAGCGGGGTCGCTTTCTCCCTGACTCAAGCCGACCCGCGTTTGGATACTTTGGATGAACAAGAGGCGGCCATCTTACTCAACCTTCTTCGGGGCAGGGATGATGTCTTCTTGCGACCGAAAATATTAATTAAGAGATTATCTGGACTCCATAAGAATAAGGCATTCTCATCTAATCGAGCGCAGCCCCATGAGAACAAGAAGGCCAAGGTCAAATTAGATAAAGCGCTTTCTCATATACAGGATCGAGTTAATCAGTTGCCTAAAAGTTCCCGCCTGTTGGTTAACTTCAGCACGGATGGAGCAACATCAGAACGCTTCGTGCATCTCGTAAATGCAGACTCAGATACGATGCTGACAATTCGGTTTGGGTTCACTCCCATTGAGAGTTCGAAATTATCAATGCTTGGTCCGGTGGTGGATTTCTCCAACATGGGTGACCAGAGGAGCCAGGTTCTTCCATCAGATCTCGATAAGGCAATAAGGCTTGCCAGTCAAGGTTCGTTAGCGAAGGAGAGCGCCCTGTCGTTCTACATCAATCACCGTATAGGCCATAAGCCAGCGCACATAACTGGATTAGATGCTGGGCGCGGCATTGATAACTACACCTCGTACATTAAGCGCATCTTCATCGACCGAAGAAAGACCTATCGAATTATTGTTGAGTCTGAAGGGGTTGCGGTTGATTCCGGGTTCTTAAAGGAACGGGTTACCCCGGTAGTTAGCGGCAAGAGAGTTATGTTTGCCCTCCCAGATCAGTCCACTAATGACGTTAATCCTCGTCAACTGGCATTGATCAATGAGACTAACGGAAGAACAAAACGCTGGGCATTATCGAGGCACATTGAGCAAGCCAGAGGAAGATGGGCTTTATGGGCGACTCAAGGCGCGGTTGATCGATACCGAGGTATTAAAGCGTTGTTGGGAGAAGAGGGGAATACTGCGTGGCAGATGATGCATCTTTCGGACAATGCTCATGGATTGTTACATGCGGTTCTCAACTTCGGACGGCCTATGGAGACCACGCGTGACGGCAAGTTTGATGGGTATCTTCTCCAGCCTGGAAGCGAAGGTCTGTTAGACGTGCTTGAATCCCTTGAGGGCGAGGTTGATAGATTCCTTTCTTGGATTGTGGGACATAGAGCGGGTCAATTAATGAATGAAGGGAGGGAGCATCACTTTACAAAAGATGACATCACTAATCTCAAGAATCTCGGCAAAGGGAAAACCGTAACAGGGAAGAGCCGCACTCTTTTATACGCCCAGAAAATGAAGGCGTTGGGAAAGTTCCAAAAGGACATTGTTCAGTTAGCGGTTTCGTCTGGTTCTATTAGCCAAGAGGATGCAAACGCTTTGTTAACTGATTTCTATCTGCCATTCTATCGGGAGTTCGAAGAGGGTAGTCGAACAAAAGTTCGCGGCCCCGCGATGAATGGAGACTTTGTAAATTTTAGTGCATTTATTGCACACCATAGGTTAAAGGGTAGCGAAGTACAAACAAATGATGTTCTTGAGAACCTAATGATGAATTGGGCGGCCCTCCTCAACGCTTCTATGAAGAATAGAGCGGGTGTGGCCGCTGTAGATGCGGCAGTCATTCATGGGGCGGCTAATCTAGTTCCAGATAAGGAAGTCCCAAAGATTGAATTTGGAAAACGGAAAGCAAAGTCTGACAAGTATGATAACTATATTTATGTTTTGAAAGGTGGGAAAAAAGTTTGGTACGAAGTTAATGACCAAATGGTTCTTAAGTCCCTTCTCGCAATGAATTGGAGCGCGGGGCAGTTGCCGGGTGTGAATACATTATCTAAGTTTAAGAGAGTGTTCACTTACGGCGTCACGGCTAGTCCGGCATTCAAGAGTAGAAACCTTATTCGCGACGCCTTGCATTCCATCGCTGTTGGTGAGATGTCCTATAACGTGTTTGGGAACGTTGCTAAGGGAATGGCGAATACCAAAAAAGACAGTATCGTTTATCAAAATATGATTGCTGGTGGCGGAGCCTTTGTAATGGGCTACCTGCATGACGACCCTTCCGCTCTTAGGCGCACCGTTAAACTTAGTCGAAAGCAGGTTCAGCGAGGATGGCCTTCTTCCGAGAAAGAAGTGGAGGAGCGTGTACTCGACACGGGGAAAAAGGGCGCTGCTTTCTTAGCGAAAGGGTGGGACGCTTACCAGGATTTCGGAAATAGACTGGAGAATGCTAACCGCGTCGCTCTCTACATGAACCGTGTAGGAGAGGTCGGGAACATGCAAGCGCAGTTTGAGGCCCGTGATCTTTTAAATTTTTCCTCACATGGTGGGTGGGTAGCGACTCAGTATTTTATAAGTGGTATTTCATTCCTCAATGCCCGCGTACAAGGCTTGGACAAGTTGGGGCGAACGGCTAGGGACAAAACATTGAGAAATAGACTGTTCGGGGTTGTCGGAACCATCGCCCTTGCAAGCGTCCTTTATGAATTGGGAATGGAGGACGATGAAGAATATCAGGTCATGGAGAATTGGAAAAAAGAAACATACTGGCCGGTTAGAATTCCATTTTCTGATGGTTGGTTCTTAATTCCAAAGCCTTTCGAGATTGGGGCAATAGCCTCAGTAGCCCAAACTCTTACCAGAAATTTTATTAACGAAAGCCCTAATCCAAATTTTGTGAGAGAACGAGTCCTGTCTATCTTGCATGATCAGTTGGCATTCGATTGGCGTTTCCAAGCGTTTAAGCCAGCATTGGAAGTAGCCACGAATAAAGATAGTTTTAGGGACCGACCGATTGAATCTCTGGGCTGGCGGATCAGTAACATTTCTAAAACGAATATGAAGTATAAATACACCTCCGATGTTGCGGTGTTTACTTCAGAACTAATTGATAAGTTGCCCGGTGATAATTTTTTATCTCCCGTTCAGGCTGATCACTTGATAAAGGGATACTTTGGTTGGCTAGGCTCTGTTATACCCGGAGCGGTGGAAACGGTGTATAGCCCAATTGAGTCCTTTAAGGAGTTGGAGGGTAAGAGATTAGACCAGATGTACGGAGTGATTCCTGTTGGGGGGTACATAACACAAAGCCCATTACGCAACACCCTCCCCATGACGTTCCTGTATGAACAGTTGAAGAAGGTTAATAACGCCAAGGCTGATTACAATCATTATAGGCGAGAGGGACTGGTGGAGGAGGAAAGATCTCTGCTTGCGGAGAAGGGCGAACTGCTTCAGTGGCACAAGGTTTATAACAACGCTTCGACGTATATCGGAAAAATAAATAAGCAAATGAAGGTTATTGGTAACTCTGAACTTAGTCCGTTGGAGAGGCGCGAAGAACTTGATCGACTCATTATATTAAAGAATGGAGTCGCCAAGAGAATGTATGACCTATGGGGTGATAAACCCACCCAAAAGAAGGAGGAGTCGAAGTTTTCCTTCATAAGTAATGCTGGCGCTTCAACAGAAATTGAAGATAACGATGACGTTACGTCTCTGCAATCTATGGTTAAGGAGAGCGGGGAAGATAGCCGCCTTGCGGATAATCTGTACAAGGGGATATTCAAAGCAGAGTTTCGAGGATTAAATAGATTGAAGCCATTTGTTCGCACTTCCTTCGCCCCCAAGGATGGGTCAAGCGCGTATGGCCCCTTGCAGATCACTAAGGGATTGATGGACTCCGCGAAGGACCAGTTAACCCTAACCGAAGAAGAGGCAAAGTATGTTGATAGATTCATAGAGCAGGGAAGACTGTTTCTAAAGTTTGGGAAAGAGCCAGATATGGAAGGGTATAAAGAGCGATATGATTATGGGGGAGCGGGGGATTTGACCAGCCCCTCTAATAGGAAACTTTACCGACAGGTTGGCAAAAAATTATTGCTACTTGTTTGGAAACAAGCGGAAGGGGATTGGAGAGCATTCTTGAACGCGTGGAGATACGGAGAGGCAAGCGATAAAAATGTCGAGATCACAGATAAAGATTATTTCACTGCGTTTACTGATAATTATAGGACTTAGCGCGTGTCTGGCGGGGTGCCAAATCTGGAAAAAGGCGGCTCTCATAGGGGGGGCTACGACGGTGGCTGCCGGTGCGGCATCTGCATTGAGTTCGGGTGCCCTTGTGCCGGCGGTCGCTGGGGGTCTGACTGCCTCTGTAATGAGTGCCGGTGTAGACTTGATGGCCCCATCGAAAGGAGAGAACATGACTACAGCGTCTAATTGTGCGCCCGATAATTTCTGGACCCTCTTAGGGGATCTCGTAAGCATGGGAGGCTGGTTACTTATTTTAATAATCGTAATTCCCATGATTTTAGGATGGTTGTTACCCGGCCCGCTGGAGAAGGCTAAGAAGCGAAAGAAATGAAGGCGTGCCGCCACGATCTTGTAATGGTGTCATGGGTTGACGCCGAAGAGGAGGGTGGCTGGCAAATCTATGTGAAGAAGCCCGCGTGGGTTATTCACACGATTGGTTACTTGGTTGAGAAACCGAAATTCAAACATGACTTCGTCGTTCTGGCGAATAGTCACTTACCCGATACCGGATGCTGGTCAGGTCTAAATCGGATTCCTAGGGGGATGATTATGTCTATTACAACGCTTCTCAAGAAAATCCCATGTGGGGGAGAGATTAGTGAGAATTCTGGTAATACCGGATACGCAAGTAAAACCCGAAGTTCCGATTGATCATATGAGGTGGGCCGCGAGGGCCATCAAAGATTACAAGCCTACGCATGTTGTACACCTTGGTGACCATTGGGACTTTCCCTCCTTGAGTTCGTACTCTTCTCGCAAAGAAGTTGAAGGCAAGAGGGTAATTAACGACATAGCAGCGGGAAACCAGGCTATGCGGTTATTCTGGAAGAGCCTTAAAGGAATCAAGAAGTTGCCTGAATTCCATTATATTTTTGGCAACCATGAAGAGCGACTTGTTCGGTATGTGAACGACAATCCCGTTCTGGAAAACCTTCTGGGTCTGGACCATCTAGATGTAGAGGGATGGATCGCACACCCTTACCGGGAAGTTTTCAGTTTGAATAACGTTTGGTTTACTCATGCCTTTTACCAGCCTTTCACAGGTAGAGCGTATGGGGGGACCGCGCAGAGTTTATTAGCCAGAGTTGGATTGAGCCTATGTCAGGGACATCGCCAAGGTAAAGAAGTTAGCGCGAGAGCATTGCCCAACGGGCAAGTTCAACGCGCCTTGGTGGCAGGATCATATTATCTGCATACAGAAAATTACCTCGGACCCCAAGCGCGGGAGACATGGCGTGGATTAATCGTGGTGCACGATGTTGATGATGGTGATTACGATATGATGGAACTTTCTACGAAGTACTTGTGTAGGAAGTATGAGAAGATGGAACTTCCCGACTTCCTCGACAAGATAGAAATTCGAGATAGATGAAGATGAGTTCTGAATTTTATGAAAACAATTTAAGTGTGGAAACGGGAGATGACATGAAGGTTGCGCCAATTAAGACAATGACAACGGGGCAGTTCCAACAACATCTGATGTCAGTAAAGACGTTGAAAGGAAAATTGGCCGTATGCTTCAAGAAATTGTCTGAAAGCGGGACATTTAGCGATTCATCTCCAGAAACCTTTCAGTTCAGAACTGAAATCATGGAGCATCTCCCAGAGGATTTAAGATGATTAACGATTTCTCAATGAAGAAGGGTCCGGGTCGCCCATTCCTAAAAAATGACCCAAGAATTAATCGGAAGGGAAGACCTGTCGGATCAAGAGACAAGATGAGTTCAGCATTCGTTGACGCATTTCTTGCTGATTGGCTGGTGCATGGTCAAGAGGCGATTGAAATGTGCCGAGAGAAAGATGTTTCTACATATGTTCGAGCGGCGTTGGCTATGATGCCGAAGGAAATCAAGCAGGAGGTCGAAGTCAGTCGAGACTCCGACCACACTACTGACATTGAATGGGATATTATAACGGGATCAAAGACCGGATAGAGGCAATTGCTTCTGGGTCGCCTTTGAGGTTACGGAGTTTGTATGTTTTATCCCCCGCTGACTTAGGCATTCCAGCCATTCTCAGCATTCGATTCACGACCTGCCTCACCCTCTCTCTCGTAATCCCATTAGAGTCCGCTTGGGACTGAAGAGTTTCTTCATCTTTCAAGAACGCTATTGCCATCGATAAGTCTCGCTGGAAGTGCTTTCTAAATTTCATTCGCATCACCTTTGTTGTTATTAAGTTCCCAGACTATGGCCTGTCTCCCAGAGCGAGTGGGTCGCCTCTCGCCGCTATCGACAATAAACCTCTTCTTCTTTGCATGTGTCAGGGTTGCCGATATAGATTGGTGACGCCCGTTCATTGCTATTTCCAACTCGTCACAAGTTGCCCCATCCGCATATAAGGCAAGGTGCGACAATACCTTTTTCTCCAAACTTTTATGGTCCACGCTATGGTAAGCATCTATAGAGGTGTCCTGCATCATTTTTTGCTCTCCCTTTTTTAATTTCTCAACGCAATCATTACATGTGGGCCTCTGACCGGGTGCGCCACTCTTCCACTTAAAATGTGAGCCGTGCTTGCTTCTCCCGCAAACTCCACAAGATTTGTTATATCCTATCGAAAGGGAGAGAAGGCGACGCAAGAAGCCAACTGCGAAGTAAAAACTTCCTGCGTTAGGCGACCGCCTCCTCTCCCAATATTGTCGTTCACATATCGTATGTGTGATAGTAACCCCATTCATATCGTTTCCCCTATGGTTCTTTGTGTGACGGAACTGACCGCCGCCATTAATGGTTTTTTGTTTTTCCACAAAACAACTTTCTCAGCATGATTTAGCAGAGATTCTGTCTCCGCCGCCGAGTAATGAGTGGTGATGTCGCCGTTGGTGTGACCTAGCAAATCCTTTCGATCCTCCAGCCGAACATCCATCGCTCTCAGACGCGAACCGAATGTGTGTTTCAAATCGTGGATCCTGAAATGATTTCCTTGCCCGCGACAGTCTCTCAGGCCAGCCTTCTTCACCGCCTCTTTCCAACTGGTGGTGTAAAGACCCCTGCAAGAGTCGAAAGGAACCTCTCCCTGATTGCGGGGTTTAGTGAGTACGAATTCTGGATGGATGCCTCTGCGCCGCTCAACAACCTCCCTTGCTTCAGAGTTTAATACCACACGATGAGGGCGACCATTCTTGATCCCCACTACCCGCTCCCCTTTGAATTTCAGAGGGATATCAAACACAGTTATTCCTAATTCGGGAATGGCGACTTCCCATTCCCACCTCAACCTAGCCGCCGCTGAATTACGCAGCCCAGTATTCATAACGAACTTGCCAGCATCCCTCAAGTACTCTGGAAGAAGGTTGAATAATTTGTTCTCTTGCAGCAACGCCAGGGGGTGGCCCTCAGTTGCATCCACAGGCAAAAGCCTAATAACTGGAGTTGCGTCCAAGTAAGCATTCCCATCTTCGTCTTTCCAAATCTTGGATGCATCATTCAATATCTTCTGAAGAACCTTTAGATGGTGGTTGATTGTCGAGTTTGCCACGCCCTCGTTCAATCTGCCCTCAATCATCTTTGCCACCGTGGAGTGGTACCGACTTACTTTAGACATGAGAGTGTCGGCGCAATATCTGCATAGAATATCTGTGTGATACAAGGCATCTTTAATTTGATGGGGCTTCCTCTCAGACAAATACATGCGGCACCCGTCAGCAACGGTCCACCCATGTTTCTTGCCGTAAAGAATCTCATCCGTGACCTCCCTAACCCTTCGATCCAAGATTTCTTGAGCATCTCTCTTCACTGACTTCCCAGAACTTTCTCGAATCTCAACCTTGTTCCCGCCAACCTTGACCATCTTATACATATGCCAAATTTGGCCTCGTTTAGATAATCCCATTTGATCCCCCCGCCTGTACTGCACTCTCTGTGTAAAACTCCTCCACGAACTTATTGATTTCTGCCCGCCTAAAAAATATCCTTCTGCCTAATCTAACCTCTTGAACGAATGGTCGAATCTCAAGATTAAAAAGGTGGCGACTAACCCCCAAGTACTGGAGGGTATCCGCTCTACTTAGAAGGAGGGCATTCAAAATGGGAGATCGTCATCCATCTCTTGGGTGTCTGATCCGGGTACATACTCGGCGGTTTGCGGTGAGTATTTATCTTCCTTTAAGGAGAGGGAAATATATTTACCGTTGGCACCATCTTTGATCCATCCAGCAATATCAACTATGAACTCCCCGCCATTGGGCATGGGAGGAATAATTATTTTACCCCCACCCGTATACGCTGGTGACTTGTCGGTCTTCATGCTTTTGTTTTTGAAGAGAGATCCGTTTCCGGGATTGTGTTCGTAAGCCATTTTATTTCCTCTGAAATGCGCCACAGGCGCGGGTGACAAAAAGATCGTCTTTGTGATGCCAGCAAAATCCTTGCTTGGTGTAGTATTTTACTGTGTGCGGCGGCGTATCTACGTCCTCTTCGTGCTTGAACGGCGAGGGGCCGCTTGGCGTAATCATTGCCGAATAGTTAACGCATGATCGGCAGTTCGCTGATTTCCAACTCTCCAGTGAATGATTCACGCTTTCTTCTTTGGGGGCATTCATCCTCGATAACATGATTCCAAAAATCCTCCAATAGTGGGAACAGCCAATTCCAGTATTCTTCGGACCACTTTACTTGCCATAATCGTTGTCCTCGTGGGTGGTACGAAAAAAATAAGGCAGTCTCTCGTCCAGTACAGGCAAGTTGCCCAAAGATTTGTCCAAGAAATTGTTCACTGATGCTACTGTGTACGGCTCTAGTCGGGCACTTAATCTCCAAAACACTCCCAGAACCAATAAGCCCATCAGGTGAACAAGCCAGAAAATCAAAATCAGGATGGATAACAAGATCGCTATCGCGCACGATGTCGCCTGTAATAACCTCAAACGTAGCCCTCGCAATGGGTTCCGTATCCAACCCATATTGCATGAAGTCATTTTTCTCAACCCAGTCTCGCCCTGTTTTTAGTTCCCATAATTTTTTTCGCGTCTTGTAGGCTCCTTTAACCCCGGCGGCTGAACCAAAATCACTAGCCGTCAGTCTGGACTCCCTCGCCGCGAACCACTGGGGGCTTTGTTGTTGAAGGT
>Ga0115002_10000740_pt1 | contig 45917 bp, 48 predicted proteins | sample ArcticOcean_MG_C_8_FD_89576 | JGI IMG/M metagenome (GOLD analysis project Ga0115002, IMG submission 89576) | Marine microbial communities from western Arctic Ocean - ArcticOcean_MG_CB11_86 | ecosystem: Environmental > Aquatic > Marine > Oceanic | place: Arctic Ocean: Canada Basin | collected... | reverse complement strand
CGGCCAAGCGTCGATGATCACCCATCAATTTCGCTGCCCACTATATATGACACGAGCCGAGTACTATCAAGCACGGACGTTTTTCACCGCCGGCGGTGCTCGTGATTCAGACTGGATTGGCCAGACCTTCTATACGCGCGCCGGCATGCCAGAGGATTACTTGGAGCAATTGGCCAAAATGTGGTCGCAACGCTCCGCGGACGGCATGTCCATGCCAAGTATGCCATCAGGCTTCGAGCGCTTGGAAGATGGCCAAGTGTTGAGTATTGGCGAGCACGACTGGCAAGTGGTTGTCGGTTCGGGACACTCGCCGGAGCATGCGTGCCTGTATTGCGCCGCGCTCAAGATCATGATTTCCGGCGACCAGATCTTGCCGATCATTACCTCCAATGTAAGCGTGCACCCGAACGAGCCGAACGCGAACCCACTCAAGCATTGGATGGAATCGCACGACAAGTTCCTCTCCACGCCAGATGACACGTTTGTATTACCCGCGCACAATTTGCCCTTCTACGGCGTGCGAGAGCGACTGCGTGGATTAATCAGTCACCACGAGGACCGCATGCTGGCGGTCGAAGAAGCCTGCGTTGAACCGCAGGTTGCCAAAGACCTGTTACCCGTGTTGTTTGCTCGAGAACTGGATTCGCGCCAGATGATGATGGCGCTCGGCGAGGCAATCGCCCACGTCCATCTTTTGATGCACCGTAACCGCATTGGTCGCAGCCTTCACGAGGATGGCCGTTATCGATTCCATTCGATTGATCCCGATCTCGAACACCGCGCACGTCCAAAAGCGCACGACGCACCCGGTGACGGACCGGTAAGGGTCTAGTGGCAGAACAACAGCGACCGGATCTCGCCCTGCGCATTGCGCGTTTCACATACACAACTCTGAAATGGGGTCGAGATCACGTGCCGGCGGGTGTCCGCACCCTCCTCGGTTTGCTCTTTATGGTCGGCGGCTTTTTTGGCTTTCTACCTATCCTTGGATTCTGGATGCTGCCGTTAGGGTTGGCCTTCATCGCGATGGACCTGCCGTTTACGCGCCATAAAATCGACGACTGGATTGAGCAGCTCGAAGTCAAATACGGCGACTAAAGAGCCCTCAGCGTGCCGGGCCCGGGCACGCGTAATCACGCGTGGAGCATCGCTGCGACCAACGAGATGGTGAAGCGTATTCTATGAACGGGTGTCGAACCCTCTTTAGCGCTTATTCCACTCCGCTGCGCTCCGCGCACATCCATACGCTCTTTTAGCCCAATTCTTCCACGCCATAGCTAAACATCCAGAAATGGTCTCGTTCGATGAACGCGTGATTGCTGTGAGCTTTCGTCAGCGCCGACGATTCCTGCGACGTCGGAAAGTTCTTGATCACGCGATGGGTCTGTCCATCGTCAGTGCGGCGTTCTTGATAGGTGTTACCAAAGTCGTCCTCTGCAACGATGGGCAGGCGCTGGCATTGGGCTCGAGCATTATCCAACAGCACCACCTGCGCGCCTTTGTGCCAAATTGCGTGCATTTGGCGCAGCCACTCAACTCGTCGCTCGACCGGCACATGCGAAAACCACAATCCGACAAATGCGCCGTCATAGCTATGTTCAAGACTCTGCAAGTCATAAGCGTCGTGGGTACTACAGCGAACATGGCTCGGCAAACTACGTTCTTTGAGCGCCGCCAGCGGCTCGGCATTTACGTCAGTCGCATGTACCGATGCGGCCGTGGACGCAATGAACTGGGTCCAATCGCCAGTGCCAGCCGCCACTTCTAGCACATCGCGACCATCGAAGAACGGCGGAATCATGAGTTGCAAGTACTCCAGGTCTTGCTGTCATTCTGGGTACGCGTACACCCGGCGATACACGGGCACCCGCCGCTGATAATAACCTCGCATCTCGGAATCATTGCTCATAAATTGCGCGTTGTTCCCAGAGTTGATTAATGGAAGCTTAACCGTCACAGTCTGGCGCAAACGCGCAAACTTTGCGCGCACCAACCGCGCGAGTTCTTATGACGACGGCCTTCGCCCACCCCAATATTGCGCTAATCAAATACTGGGGCAAGCAGCCACAACCAGGCAATCTTCCCGCGACGCCGAGTCTGTCAATCACGCTTTCTAATCTAGTGACCACGACACGCATCGATGATGCTGAAACTGATGAGTTTTGCCTGGACGGGGTGGTGAGAGATGATGCGAAAGTCGCCAGTTTCATACGTCTGTTACGTAACGAATTCAGCATCGGGCAGCTCAAAATCGACAGCACCAACAATTTTCCGACGAGTGCTGGACTTGCGTCTTCCGCATCGGGTTTCGCCGCATTAGCGCGCGCCATCAACTCGCACTGTCATCTCGGCCTGGCCGATCAGGAACTATCAACATGGGCACGTCGCGGCTCAGCAAGCGCCGCGCGTTCGATATTCGGCGGTTTCGTCACACTCGAGCCACCAAATTTCCACGCGACTTCACTAGCAGACCCGAACTACTGGGAGTTGCAGGTTGTGGTCGCAGTAACGAGCCGAGCCACCAAGGATGTCGGTTCTAGCGCAGGTATGGAGCGGTCCCGCAAGACGTCCGACTTTTTCACCGCTTGGCTCGAAACGGCTGATAGTGACTTCGACGAAGCAATGGCTGCGGTGCGCAATAGAGACTTTGAGAAACTCGCCGACGTTTCTGAAAAAAGCTGCCTGAAAATGCATGCAGTCATGTTGACAAGCATTCCCACACTCGCCTACTGGAATTCCACGACCATCTCGTGCATGGATTCGATTCGCAGACTGCGCGCTGATGGAACCGAAGTGTTCTTCACTAACGATGCAGGACCGCAAGTCAAGGCAGTTTGCCGACCAACAAGCGTCAACACGGTCGCCCAAACGCTGCGTGACATTCCAGGCGTTCAAGACATCGTGATTTGTGGTCTGGGTGGGGGCGCCAGACTAACGCCTGATGCGGCGCAAAAAAACGCGCCGCAATTGGACTAACGTGCTCTGCCGCGCCCCTGGAAAAATCGTACTTTGGGGCGAGTACGCCGTGCTTGCGGGCGCACCGGCGGTGATCATGGCGGTCAATCGCTATGCACAGGTCGACTTGACCGCGAGCGCGACCGGCTGGCGCTTTGACAGCCGCGGTTTCCTGACGCCTTCGATCCACAACTTCACCGGCCAATTCAGCAGCGCACCAGCTGCAGCGTTTGCCGAAGCAATCCTGCAAAACTTTGGCTACGACCAATTGGTCAAGCCATTCGCGTACGCCGCCGACACGATTGGGTTTTACGCCGGTCAAGAAAAACTAGGGCTCGGCTCATCAGCCGCAATATGCACGGCCTCATACGTCGCGTTGGCCCGATGGCTGGATCGACCGTCCGATTTGGCCACGGCGTTGCGCCTGCACTCGATTTGGCAAGGTGGTACCGGCAGCGGTTTGGACGTCGCTGCAAGCTGGCATGGCGGCGTTATCGCCTATCAGCTAGGGCGCCAACCAACTGACCCGAGCGCGGTTAGCAAGATAGCGTTGCCAGCGGACTTAGGTTGGCAAGTTGTGTGGACCGGACGCAGTGCAACTACGCAATCTGCTGTGGAAAATTTCACAGAATGGCGTAAACGCGGTGACACGCCGGCCCTGCAATCCCTCGTTGATGCGTCGCAGGACTTGACCGCTTCGGTTAGCTTGGATGAACTGACAAACTATCAGCGCTGCTTACGCGACTTAGACACTACATCTCACTTAAAAATATTTACCCCAGAGCACGATCAGTTGGGTAAAATCGCGGCCGAATTCGGTCTCGTCTATAAACCTTGCGGTGCAGGCGGCGGAGACATCGGCATCGCGTTCGGTTACGACCCGAACGCTCTGGCTGCTTTCAGCAAGCGCGTCGACGAAACCTCATTTCAAACATTAGGCGTGGAGATTGCGGAGTATGGTGTCCAAGTCAGCGACTGAAGGTCGCGAAGGCCAATCAAGAATCCCGAAATTTTTTCGGATGAACATATCCGAACGCATCGCTGCGCTTCACGCCCGTGGTCTGTTGAGTAGTAGCGATGTTCAGAAACTCGTCTCCGGCGAACACCAGCTGCAGCTTGGCGTCGCCGACAAGATGATCGAAAACGTTCTGGGCGTGTTCTGTTTGCCGATGGGTGTCGCTCTTAATTTCCTTATCAACGGCCGCGACTACGTCGTTCCATTGGTGGTGGAAGAACCCTCAATCGTTGCTGGTCTATCCGGCGCTGCACGAATTGCAAGATTAGGCGGTGGGTTTACCGCGAGCGATGTCGAGCCGATCTTAATCGGTCAGGTCCAATCAGTCATCGAGGGTGATCCCGAAGAAGCCATCGCCGCACTTTTGGCGAACAAAGAGGAGATTCTTTCGCTCGCAAACAGTCTCCATCCCAAAATGGTCGCGCGCGGCGGCGGCGCGATCGACATCGAAGCATTCCATCACGTGGCCGAACACGACGGCCGCCAAATGGTTGTCATGCATCTGCTGGTCGACACCCGCGAAGCCATGGGCGCCAACCTCGTCAACACGATGTGTGAAGGAGTCGCGTCGTTGGTAGAGACGGTGACCCAAGGCAAAGTTTTCTTACGTATCTTGTCCAACCTGACTGACCGCGCCCTCGCTAAGGCCAGCGTACGCATCCCGGCGATCAACTTGGCAGGCAAGGGCTTTAGCGGTGAGCAAGTACGGGACGGTGTCATATTGGCCAACGATCTGGCCTTGGCCGATCCGTATCGGGCGGCCACGCATAATAAAGGCATCATGAATGGGGTCGATGCCGTCGCGATCGCGACCGGCAACGACTGGCGTGCACTGGAAGCGGCAGCACACGCATTTGCTGCACGCGAAGGCCGTTACAAGGCTTTGACGAATTGGTACAAGAACGATGTCGGAGAACTGGTTGGGGAAATTACGATCACGATGAAAGTAGGCACCGTCGGCGGTTCTTTGGAAACCAATCCAAGTGTGCGCATCAATCATCGCTTGCTGGGTTCGCCAAACGCATCCGACCTTGCCGGGATCATGGGGGCGATCGGCCTTGCACAGAATTTCGCCGCCCTACGCGCGTTGTCGACCGACGGCATCCAACAGAATCACATGAATCTACATGCCCGCAGCGTGGCCAGTTCGGCTGGGGTGCCTGAGGAATATTTCGAAAGCGTTGTCGAAGGTTTGATCGAGTCTGGCGAGATTAAGGTTTGGAAAGCGCGCGAGATTGTGCAGAACTTTGCGCGCCATACCGCACGGCCGGAGTCATCCGAACGCCAAGCAGCCTGCGGCAAGATAATCCTACTCGGCGAGCACGCCGTCGTTTATGGGCGCCCAGCGGTTGCGTTGCCGATTCCACTAGCGGTGGAAGCCGCGGTGCGCAAAGCAGGCGATGGCATTACCGTCGTCATTCCTCGTTGGGGCTTAGAGCAGAGGGTCCGCGCCAACGCGCAAGGCCTAGCGGGCATTCTTGCGCGCCTCTTGGGTGAGCTTAAGCTCGATCGGCAAGATATGACGATCGAAGTATTCCCGCATGTACCAAAAGCCATGGGGCTCGGCGGCTCCTCCGCATTAGCCGTGGCTATCGCGCGCGCGCTGAGTGCGGCATACGATCTCAATCTCAGCGATGCCGAGGTCAACGCATTCGCCTACGAGTGCGAAAAAGCCGCACACGGAACGCCATCTGGTGTCGACAACACAGTGTCGACGTACGGTTTGCCGCTTTTCTATCAACGTAAAATCGATCACCCACAAAGCGATAGACCCGAGTTCAGAGAACTCAAACTAGGGCAACCTCTAGAATTGGTTATCGGCATGACCGGCAAGGAAAGCCTGACCGCCCACACGGTCGCCCAGGTCCGGGCCGCGTGGGAGCAGAATCCTGGACGTTATGAGGCGGTCTTCGACCAAATTGCCCAGCTAACGTATGCGGGAAGCGAGGCGCTCGAAACCGGCAAGCTCAACGAATTGGGCGAGCTCATGAATCTGTGCCACGGCTATCTAAACGCCTTGCAGCTGTCGACGCCGGAACTCGAAGATCTGGTGCATATCGCCCGTAACAGCGGGGCAGTAGGTGCCAAATTGACCGGTGGCGGTGGCGGCGGCTCAATCGTTGCATTGTGTCCAGACACCCAAGATCAGGTCGCTCGTGCCCTGGAGGCGGTGGGTTACCAAACCCTCAGCGTCACGCTTAATTAACCAGGTCTTGCGCTATTTGGCAGCAAGACTCGGCCGCAATTGAACCTTACTCGGCCATGAATCAAAGCCCACGACGAACGTTCGGCGAGGGTGCCTCGTAGTTATTCAGTCTTGCTAGAATCGGTGTGGTCATCTTCTAGCGAAAGATGGCTCGTATCCGGTGCGGGTGGCGGGGGTTCTTTCGGCGACGTGTCCAGGTCCGCACCTCGATCGGCCACGGCGAAATCAATTCGATCCACATCGACCGCTGGCACTGGCTCGTCTTCCAGTTCCCGCGGAATCGCGCCAACCTCCGCGAGATCGAAATCCACTTCGATTTCGACCACGCTTTCCTCTTGCGGCAGGCCTATATCCGCACCGGGTTCAGCTACGGTGATGTGATCTACATTTGGCGTCGCAACGTCGGCTCGGGCTCGGGCTCCTCCTCTGGGCTTGAAGGGTCGGAGCTTTCAGCAGCGGATTCGGTCGGGTCTGAGCCTTCGGTGCCAGTCGAGCCTTTTGCCGGCAGAATTTCCAGGCATGCGCCTGCTTTCTTGAAAACTTCTTGTAATTGCTCGGCAGCCTTGGCATCCGCGGCGCACTTTAACGTGACTTGCTTGCCGGAAAACAAGACATCCATACGCTTATCATCGAGTTTGAGTACTGCGGCTAGACGTTTCTTGACTACCGCCGCATGCTGTCCTTCTTCCACTTCGCCGGAAAATGCCAGGCGGAACTCTTCGCTCATTTTTACCCTACCTTGAGCGGCGAGCGTACACGTGATTGATCTCTACAACTAGTCGCGCCAATATCGCAGATATCATTTAGTGGAGGATGCAAGATGGGAACTGCTGCAAGAGTCGTTGTATTGCCGAAGGACACATCCGAACTGCGGATCGAAGAAGTCTCGCTGCCGGACCCGGCGCCCAATCAGGTCGTTGTTAAACAGTTTGCGTCGGGCATCTGCCACTCGCAACTGCATCAAATGCACAACCCTAGAAATACCAACGTGATCCTTGGCCATGAATCGACAGGTGTTGTTCTGCAAACGGGAAGTGCCGTAACCCACGTCGTCGAAGGCGACATGGTTTTGGTGACCTGGGTACCACGCAATGCAGAGAGCATCGAAACAACACCTGAGGCAGCCCAACTCGAGGTGAGTGACGGCATCGCCACATCACAGAACGTGTTTACTTGGGCTGACCACACCATCGCCGATCAACAATATGTCGTGAAGGTTGATCCGCACATCAAACGAGATGTTACCGCAATCATTGGCTGTGCTGTCATGACGGGCGCCGGCGCGGTCATTAACACCGCACGCGTACAACCAGGGCAGAGCGTTGCCATATTCGGCGTGGGAGGCGTTGGCCTATCAGCGGTCGTTGGCGCCAAGGTCGCAGGCGCCGACCCGATAATCGCCGTCGATCTCGACGATGACAAACTGGCGTTTGCGAAGAAATTCGGTGCAACTCACGGCATCAATGCAACATCGACTGATCCGATCAAAGCAATTCGCGAGCTGACGAGACGCGAAGGCCAGTTCGACATGCAACGCCGTCCAGTATGCGGATCCGATTTCACCTTCGACTGCATCGGTATCAAGCAAACGATGGAACAAATCGTACCCGCCTGCCGCTCGGGCCACTTTGGTGCAATGGATGGCGGCACCGCCGTGCTTGTGGGCGTTCCGAGCACAACCGTCGAACTCAATGCCATTGATATGTTAGTCAACGAGAAGCACTTTATCGGCAGCATCGGTGGTTCTTGCGCACCGGACCGAGATTTTCCTCGATTCCTCGAATGGGAAGAAGACGGTTCGTTGGACCTGGATACGATGGTGACCGCGCGCTACCAAATCGATGAGATCAACGAAGCTACGACCGCTCTGGCGAACGGCCAGATCAGCGGCCGGGCTATATTGGAATTCGACTAGCGAGTCTAGGTCCAGCACAGGATTCATCGATGCACGTGAGCCATTTCGTCGCCAATGGCGTCTTACAGACAGCCTATTGGAGCATAGGCGAAGCACACGAACGGAAAACGCCATTCATTCTCGTGCATGGCTTCACCGGCTCAAAACTCGATTTTCAAGATCAGCTCGCATGGTTTAGCTCCAATCGCCGAGTCGTCGCCTACGATCAACGCGGCCACGGTGAAACCACTAACGCCACACCCTATGATTTTTATAGTCTGGTCAACGACTTTTTTGGCCTTATCGACGCGCTCAACATTAAGAAGGCACACGTGCTAGGCCACTCCATGGGCGGCATGGTCGTCATGCGGGCTGCGTTGGCGCAACCACAACGTTTCGAGTCGATCATATTAATGGATACAGCGCCCGGTCCCGCAGGTCTGTTCGGACAAGACGTGCGTTTGCAGCTCGCCGAACTTGTCGCAGAGCACGGCTGTGCTGCGTTGTTGGATGGTATGCAGAACGGTCGGCAACCGGCGCATATGCGGCGTGGTATGGAACATCTCGGACATAAGGAACATTGGCGGCGGATTCGGGTGAAACTCCAGCAGATGGACCCCCTCGCATTCACAGAATTGGCCGATTTGATGGCTGAGCATCCGTCGGTACTGAGTTCCCTTGCAAATCTCGAGACGCCAACAACTGTCATCGTCGGGGCTAAAGACAAACCGTTCCTCAAATCCTCGAAAGCAATGGCCGCAACCCTTCCCAACGCGAAGCTGGTCAAGATCGCTCGTGCCGGCCACAGCCCCCAATACGAGAATACCGAACCGTGGCGCGAGGCGGTCGATACCCACCTAGCTGGAGTTATATCGTGATTGAGTCGCGCTTTCGTTACCCAACGACGCCTGAGGTCTCCCTGCTTATCTTGCTTTAACTTCCAACCGTTCCATCCCCAACCACACACAAGACCGATGCGTCGTTTAACACCCGTTAACGCACATCACGAGTTTCGGGCTTCGCCACCTCCCAGCGGGCTCGCCGTCCTTGCACGCCGAATCGGGTTCATCATCCTACGGACCGGTTGTTCTCCTACAGTTGCTTTCCACCCCGGCCTCGCGGCCAACGCAGTTTCGTTTGGTTACAGAGTTCTAGCTTACCCTGACATGGACTTCACCATGCTGATAAAGCGCCGTCACAGGCGGCCTGGGAAGGCTTCAGCCGCGATCTTGGCCTGCGGACACAGTGGCTCTCGGCCGGATTCCTGCTTCGAAAATCGCTGCTGAAGAGAGTGTCGCAAAATACCCTCTTCAGCACTTTTGCCCACTCCGCTGCGCCCCGCACTCGCGCATGCATGTGCTCATTTGGCCCAAAATCAACCACTTAGCAGGGGGCGCTTTTGCTTGGCCATCCTCCTGGTCATAAGGCGGCCAGAACTCAGAGGCCGTTTTACAACAGCCTCTAGAACCGCTCCTACAAGGACCCGAGCAAAGCCTGTAAAGGCCTTCCTCCATTACCCCCGAAACATCACATTCTCACATAGCTCGGCACGGATAGTGCGCGCTTGGTTGGCCGGCACCGAAGTATCTTCGTAGCCGAAACTAATGCCAAACATGACCTTAACCTCAGGCTGCAGGCCAAACGTTTCGCGGACCAAATCGGGAAAATTACGCATCGTGCCCTGCGCGCACGATGCCAGTCCGTAGTTGGTCATGGAAAGCATCAGTGTTTGCGCATACATCCCCACGTCAGCCGCCGACTGTACGCCGAAGTGCTCATTCATACAGATGAACGCCACGTGCGGCGCATCAAACAACTCGAAGTTGCGAAAGCTCGCATCGTTACGGCCTTGTTTGTCTTCCCACTCTATGTCCATTGCAGCGTAAAGCGCTTTGGCACAGTCGCGGCGGCGCGTGCGCCAGGGATCGCCCAGCCGACCTTTGATATCGACATGATCGGGATTCGATGCAATTCCGTCCCGCACGCGCTGCATAAACTCCCGACGCAACACATCGCGTGTTGCGCCAGATGCAACGCACACTTGCCATGGCTGAATATTGGTTCCGGAAGGCGACCATCGGGCAAGGTTGAACACTTTGTTCAACGTCGCTTGCGACACAGGTGTTGCGAGAAAACCACGCACAGAGCGTCGCGAACGCACCGCGTTCTCAAGGGAAATTTCGGACATGCGAACCTTAGCGAATCGAAAAAGCTGGCCATTCTAGCCCAGAATAGTGGACGGCGTTAAATGACAGCTGTGCCTAGCACCTATATCGTCGGCGTAGCCAGTGGAGTGCTAACTCGCACGCCAATGCAACAAGGTATGCGGATTGTCGCCGTCGTGGTGCTCGAATACGCCTTCAACCTCGGCACCGATCACCACTTTCTGCTTTGGATCGCCCAAGAGATTGCCGATGACCCGGACATCACCGGCGCTAGGGATTTGCACCAGCACGACAATATATGGACCTTGTTCTTTTAGTGCCGGGTGCACCGGATGCCAAACGCGCTCGTAGCTGTAAATGACACCGCGCGGTTCTACCGCTTGAAAGGACACATCATCGCTGTGGCAGTGATGGCAGATCCACTCAGGACCCCATTGCCACTCATTACAGGCGGCGCAGACTTGCAAGCGCATTTCGTTGTCGCGTAAGCCTGCCCAATAGGGTGCATCGATTTCGCTGGCGACGGGTTGAGGTAATCCTTCGTCTAAGTAGTAGTCGCTCATAAGGTTGTCTCGCCACCAAAAATCGAATTGCTCACGGGCGTCACCATCGGTCCAGAGATCACCATGGCCACCTCGGAGTCTGCCACTTGATTCGACGACTCGCCGCGAATCTGGCGTACCGCTTCAATATTCAGACCGAGACCGTGCATATAGCATTCGGCAAGGTTGCCACCGCTCGTATTTAGCGGCAGATCGCCGTCGGGTGCGGAGAAACGCTCTTTGACGAAAAAGTCATTGCATACCTCGGGTTCGCAGAAGCCATGTTCGACGATGCTCATCAGCACGCCACCGGTAAAATTCTCGTAGCTCTGCAGTACATCCACATCGCTCGCCTTAATACCAGCCATCTCGTACAAACGCGGCACGATAGTCTTGAAAGTAGAAGTCGAATAATCCGGCGCGTTGTGAACTGAGGAGCCTGCCCGGTAATGCGAGCCGCCAAGCGCACCTAACACATATGCGGGTTTATTTGGAAAGTCGCGAGCCCGATCGGCAGAAACGAGAATCATCGCCGCAGCGCCGTCGTTTTCCAGACAGCAGTCAAACAAGTGAAAGGGCTCGACAATCCATCTGGACGCATCGTATTTCGCTTCGTCCAACGGGCGTCCGTGCATGACTGCGCGTGGATTATTTTGTGCGTGGTGGTAACAGGCGAGCGATATCGCTCGCAGTGCTTCTTGCTCCACACCGTGATCGTGCATGAAGCGCACCACTTTCATGGCAAACATCTGCGCAGGCGACATTAATCCATAGGGAATGGCGTAGGCACCGTCACCAGCGACCGTATTGCGTTGCGGGCCCTGCCCGAATCTTCCAAATTGGCCCTGCGCCAACGCTCGGAAGACCACAACCGTGTCCGCCAGTCCACCGTGAATGGCCGCTGCGGCGTTCGCAATCGCCGCAGATCCTCCGCCGCCGCCGCCGCCCCATTGCATGTTTGAGAACGTCAGCTCTTTGCAACCGAGCGCGGCGGCTAGGTGCGATGGATCACTACGATCATTGCTATAAGAGGCGAACCCATCGATCTCTTTGGGGGATATACCTGCGTCCTGGCACGCCGCGATAATCGCGTTAAGCGCCAGCTTGAACTCTGCATCTGTTGCCTCACCGCGTTTGTAATAGACTGTCTCGCCAACGCCCACAACGGCGGTTTCACCACGTATAGATCTTGTCATTATTGCCCTCCCAGCAATGCGACATTACACGTCAATCGTTGCACTTTCCAATCGCGATACGCATGGTTATGGTAGCTGGCAATGAAAACGGCGCTCGGAATCCTATTAGTCTTCATTGTCGCACTAATCAGTGTTGCGGCATCCGAGACCGCTATGATTACGTGGCTCGAGGTCACACCCTGGGATGTAACAGGGAATCTGTTCTGGCTGGGCATTTTGCCAACTCAGGTGATCGTCATCGGGCTGGCAGCGTTGACACTTAGCGCGCTTTATCGGCGAAACCGCAAGGTTTATGCGACGCTTTTCATAGCCGTCCATGTCGCGTTATACACAACGATGCTCAGCGCGTTAGCCAACCCTTGGCCGGACATCGCAACCTATTGGATCGCGATTTTTTGCGCCAACGCGATTTGGTTGACAATTGCACCGCGATCGCAGCCCCCGATTCCCGCAGTACCCGACGACGGACCTACTACCCCTTAAATACCTAGCGGTTTTCTTCGCTCAACTCGGGCCACGGAAAATCCCCGGGAGCATTAAGCGAGGTGCGAACGAAGTCGTTCCAGCTTTGCACGGCATCGCGGGCGGCCTCCTGATGCGCGCGGCCGGCCGCTTCGTGCCGTTCCTGCGCGATGCTCCGCAACTACGGTAACGGTCGATGTCATCAAGAAAGCGTTGCCACACCACGTTATCTTGGTCATTCACGGGGCGGATCGGCGAGACGCAGTCATGCTGCATGGGTTCGTGAGCTTGAACGCTCATACACGCCACCAATACACAAACTGCCAATAAAAGTCGCATATTTCTCCCAATTGTACAGCCAGCTCCTGTCCCGAAATGGTCCTCCTGACCATTTCGAGACGACAGTTTGCTCCGCAAACCTCCCAATTCCCTAAGGAAATTGACTCGGGCATCCTTGCCCTCGAAGTGCGTCGCCAAATACTACGCACTTGGGACGCGCACTAGCTCGTTCCTGCCGCTCTTCATTGTCGCCACGAACCATCCTAATATCTGTGCTCTACATCAAGCGTATTTGAGGTATTCCTTGGCAGATCAATTCTCGAGATTGTCTAGTGAACTGTCGACTTGGATCGAACAGCAACCTGTGTTTTTCGTCGCCACCGCAGCCACAACAGGCCACATCAACCTTTCCCCAAAAGGCCAACAATGCCTGTCTGTAGTGAGCCCATCCGAGGTCTTATGGCTCAATCTGACGGGCAGTGGCAACGAAAGCGCAGCGCACCTCCTCGACGCCAACCGAATGACGTTGATGTGGTGCGCCTTCGACGGGCCGCCGCGAATCTTACGCGTCTACGGAACCGCCGAGACGATCCACCCACGCGACGAAGCCTGGAAAACCTGTACCAACTTAATATCCGCACCACTTGGCGCCCGCCAGTACTTCAAACTCAGTATCGACCTTGTGCAGACATCCTGCGGGTATGCAGTGCCTAACATGGATTTCGTGGCGGACCGCGAAGCATTGGCGAAGTGGTCTGATAAGCGCGGTGAAGCAGGCATTGAGGCTTATTGGGAAGAGAAGAATCAGACCAGTATCGATGGGTTACCAACTGAAATCCTCTCGCCGCAACGAAGCTAGTGTCCTGTCTGGCTCCTACCTGGAAAAATATCTCCTACAAGTCCGGATACACAATCGTGCCGAGTGCTTGTTCGTGGGCAAATCCCGCGCGCACCAGAGAAGGTTCGCCAAGGTGCTGTCCAATTAACTGGAAGGCTTTAGGCAAACCATTGTCCGCGAAGCCACTCGGTAGCGTAATACTGGGATGACCTGAATAGTTGAACGGTGCGGTAAACGTAATAAATTCGGCGCGTTCGTCTTCATGGTCCACCGCGCGATTCATCTCCTCAACGCTCGGCGGCAAGCTGCGCATACAAGGCGCGATCAGCAGATCCACACTCGCAAACATCGCGTCCATCTTATTGCGAAACACGGCCCGCAAATCCTCCAGCTCCGCGTATTTCGCAGGCGCTACGCTCAATCCCAACTCCAGTAAGTTGGCAAGTACTGGGCCGTATTTGTCTTTAGATTCCGGGAAATAGCCCGCATGGGCTTTTGCGCACTCCAACCCGCAGGTGAGTCCCCACTCATTTACCAGTTGCTTGTATTCATCGGGTAGAGTCACTTCAACGACCTGGGCGCCCAGGTCAGTAAATCTGTCAAGCGCCTCGCGAATCGTCGCTACTACATCTGCATCCACACCAGCCGAAGCGTACGCCCAGTCAACGCCGATGGTTGTGGCCGGCAAGCGTTCGGACGCGGACGCAAAATAGTTTGCCACCGGTGCTTGTAAGGTCGTTGCGTCATTGGCGTCTTGGCCAGCAATAACTGCGAGCATTCGTGCAGCATCCTCAACCGTGCGGGTCATCGGTCCGATGTGATCGAGACTTTCCGCCAATGCGAACGCCCCGTAGCGACTCACCCGGCCATACGTTGGCTTGATGCCAACCAGACCACAACTGGCCGACGGAAAACGAATACTTCCCCCTGTGTCGGTGCCAAGCGCGCCGTAGGCCAAACCTGCAGCGACGGCCACTCCAGATCCTGACGATGAGACGCCAGTCCAACGCGTTACATCCCATGGGTTTTTCGGTGGCTCAATATCCGGATGATGGGCGCCAAAGGCGCCTTCGGTGAGCTGCGTCTTGCCGATGATGACCGCACCGGCATCCTTGAGTTTGCGCACGACAGTGGCTGTATATTTTGGCTTGAAGTCAGCCATGACGACCGTCCCCGAGGCTGTTGCTACGCCTTCAGTAAACAGCAGATCTTTGATCGCGATCGGCACACCGTGCAGCGCTCCCAGCGGCTTGCCAGCTGTACGCTCTGCATCTAAGCGCTCCGCGTTGGATAGCGCCGAATCTGCCAAGAGCAAAGCGTAACTTTTCAACGACGGATCAAGGGTCGTGATTCTCTCCAACAAATGCTCGGTGACGTCGACGGACGATAGCGCGCCGCTCTTCAGTTGACGACAGGTGTCCGACAGCGATTGGTAGTGCAATTGGGTCATGATGCCCTCATCTTTGGCAGCCTTTTGAACATAGCGCCTAATTAATTGTACAAGTCAGATCGGTCACAGCCAAAACTCAAGCCTGCGCCGTCACCAAGAACTGCGGCAAACAGAAGAGAAACTGATTCGCATCTACCGCTGCCTCAGCCGCCTGTAGCAACGTCGCCACTGCGTCCTTTGGCATGGTCTCAAACGTATTTATATATGTCGCCATATTCCGCAACACATGCAACCCGCGTCCCTGCTGGTCAACATAGGGCGACAATTGGACGCTCACAGAAGAAAAACCCGAGCCATTCAATGCGCCGGCGATTTTTCGCCCAATATACGGCTCCTTGAACGCCGGCGAGGCGGCTGCAAAGAACTCCTCCACGGTCGCCTTGCCCCAAGGTTCGACGATCACGAAACCCCAGTCACTGTCGATGATGTGCACTTTGCCATTGGCTTTGAGCACCCGTCTTACCTCGCTCAATGACGCGTTCAGATTGGGCACATATTCGAGCACGTTCTTGCAGATGACACGATCGAACATGTCGTCGTCGAACGGCAATACGTGGTCGCTAAGCGCGTTGAAACTGACGTTGTCTTGATCTGCAAAGCGAGCATTCGCATCGGCGACAAAACGATGGTTGATGTCAACCCCATGCACCGCGCCCGACTCTCCCACCAGGCCCGCCAAGCCGCCCGCAAAGAATCCCGGGCCAGAGCCAACATCGAGCACTATCTGGCCGGGCTCAATAGTTGCAGGCGCAAGCAATGCGCGCTGCGCATCGTGCCAAACGAACATCTCTTCATAGCGCGCTATTCGTTCATCCTCAATCTCTTGCCAATGATCGGTGTAAAAGCTGGCGATATCAGATCCGCTAGACATGTCGTTTCCCTCGCCCAAACTACGGACTCGCTACTCTAACGCACCGGCGCCCAAATTCACGCCACCCACCAAAGATTGACGTCGTTGACGCCGGCCATCGGCGCTTCGGGACCTCCACTTACCCGCGGTCGCTTTTCCTCTCCCTCTCTGGCCAGTCCCAGAAACACAAAAAAATCACCGAATTGACAGGATTTGGTCAGGATTCGCGATCCCAATACCTGATTGAATGGTCCGCTCACCCTCCGTCCTCGAGGTTATCGTGCACCCAGCAACCGAATTGAGACTGAGAGATATGTTTGCCTGCGCCCCGGCCGTCATTGTGATGGTATTGGCGACCGTCTACGCCGACGCGGAACAGCCACAACACGTCGATAACGGTAGCCTTTTCAAACCCGGGAACTCTTACGCCTTACAAAACCTTGCATCGCACTTTAGTGCTGGTGATAAACACTTGGACGCACGCACCGAATACGTTTCCGTGGAGGAACTCATGGAAGCACGCTCACACTTTGTTCACGACGACGTGTTAATCGATTTTATCGATACCGTAACCGGCGATTCGACGCTCTACGACAGATTGAAGCTTGCCGCCAAAGAAGGCAGCGACATCGACCAGGTATCGATACAAGACCTGCAGCAGACAAGCAGAAAAACTCTGTAGAAGGTCCGGTCGCGAGGTTGCATTTCACATTCTTCGAAGTTCAGATAATCTCTCCGGTCTAGAGAAAAACAAGGGGAAAGAAATGCGAGCGACAATCAAAACTCTGTGCCTGGTCCTCGTGGCCGGTCTCGCCTTCGCAACCAACGCGGCAAATCTGCCGACCGCCAAACCCGAATCTGTCGGTATGTCGAGTGCGCGCCTAGAGCGCATCAACATAGTCATGCAACGTCATATCGATGCGGGCGATATACAGGGCGGCGTGACGGCCGTCGCACGACGCGGCAAGGTCGTGCATTTTCAAGCGCATGGCGTGATGGATGTCGAGAAAAACCGAAAGATGGAAGACGACGCCATATTCATAATGATGTCATCGACCAAACCCATCCTGGGGGTTGCCGCAATGATGATGGTCGAAGAAGGTCTGATCCGGCCCAACGACCCCGTATCGAAATACATTCCAGAGTTTGCGGACATGCAGGTCGCGGTCCTAAAAGAACCAGCTGACGAAAACATCAGCCCACGTCGTGTGCAGCGCAATAACATTCCAGCGCATCGCGCGGTCCCTGCCAACACCCCGGTGACTATTCAGCATTTGCTGACGCATACGTCGGGGCTGATGAGCAGCGGCTTAGGCACAGCAGTAACGCCGCGAATACAACGTGAATCGTTGGCCACATACATCCCACGATTAGGTGAGGTATTGCTCGACTTTCAACCGGGTTCGCGCTGGTCTTACAGTCCTGCCACCGGCTTGGATGTTGTTGCCCGCATTGTCGAGATGGTGTCTGGAACGCCATATGATGAGTTCCTGCAAGAACGCATTTTCGATCCGCTCGGCATGAAAGACACCCACTACAACCTGCCGCCTGCAAAGGAGTCGCGCAGAGTTGAGATTCGCGGAATGGATATGTCGCGATTCAGACAAGGGCCGAGCAATTACTTCTCAGGCTCATACGGACTATCCAGCACGGCCGAGGATTATCTGCGCTTCGAGCAAATGCTCGTGAACGGCGGTGAGCTATTCGGCAATCGGTTGCTGAGCCCGCGTTCAGTAGACATGATGGGTAGCAACCAACTCGACGACTTGTACCGAGGCTTCGGCGGCACGCAAGACGGTGTTGGATATGGCTACACGGTGTCCGTTACCCTAGATCCCATTACTTCCGGCACCCGCAGAAGCGCTGGCGCGTTTGGATGGGGCGGTGCGTTTGGTACTCGCTCATGGACCGATCCGGCAGAAGAGCTGACTGGCGTGATCATGATTCAACAACCACACCCAGGCACTCAATACGACTTCGAAAACGCAGTGCAGCAAGCCATCATCGACTAGAGGCTAACTAGTGCGTGTCCCAAATACACAGTATTTGGGACACGCACCTCGAGGGCAGGAGCGCGCCAAGAGTCGCGGGCGAGCACGGAAAACGAAAGGCTTGCAAAGCAAGCCGTTGGGAAGAAGATTGCCTGCGCCCCGAACCCAATTATTCTCGCAGCTTCGCCAGGTTGATCCACATCGCCCACACCAGCAACACTATTACCAATAACAAAGGTACCGACGCGAGCGTGACCGCCGACTGCAGTGGCCGTAGTCCGCCAACATAAATCAGCGTAATTGGCAGTAATCCGAGCAAGAACGCCCAGAACACGCGATGCCAACGGTCCGGATGTGCGTCATGCTCGAGCTCACGCGTTGCGACTGTCGCGAGAGTATAGGAAGCAGAATCGTAACTGGTGGCGGCAAAGATCAGGCAGACAACGGCGAACACCACAACTATGAGGTCTGCCCAAGGCAGCGACTGGAGTATTTGTACGATGGCAGCAGGCGCACCTTCGTCGTTGAGTGTCTGCAACACCGGCAACAGAGCATTCAACTCCAAATACGCGGCGTAATTGCCCATTATCACGAAGAACACAGTACACCCAAGTGTGCCGTAGCCGAGACAGCCAAGAACGATTTGTTTGATTGTGCGGCCTTTGGATATTTTCGCTATGAAAATACCCATATACGGCCCTAGTGCCAGCCACCACGCCCAATAGAACACCGTCCACGCTTCGACAAAATCAGATGTCCGTCCAGGATCCGTCCAAGTGCTCATCTTGACGAAGTTACCCAACATATGGCCGACGCTTTCGATCCCCAACTCGACGATAAACAAGGTGGGGCCTGCGACCAATACAAAGAGCAACAGCAAGAACGCCAGATAGACGTTGAGGTTGCTTAATCGCTTAATGCCTTTTTCTAGTCCATACCAAACGCTCACCGCGAAAACGCAGGTCACCAGGGCGATGACCATCAAATCGAGCGTGAATCCGAAAGCTTCACGGTCGAGGCCAAACATCTCACAGGCTAAGGAAGCGATTAGCGGCACCGCCAAGCCGATGCCCGTCGACGTTGCGCCAACCAAACCGACGACATACAGCAGGTCAATAAAGCGTCCAATTGGTCCATAAGCGCGCTTGCCAAGGACTGGTGCGCACGCTTCTGACAATCGCAGCGTTTTGGCGCCGCCACGATAGAACGCTAAGCCAATTGCAATCCCGGGTAAGCAGTAGAAACTCCAGCCCAAAAGCCCCCAATGGAAAATGGGATAACTAACCGCCCACCGTAACGCCTCCGGGGTCTCCGGGGTCACCGAAAATGGCGGCGCTTGGTAGTAGTGGGCCCATTCCACCGTGCCCCAATACAGGACGCTGGTTCCGATACCCCCACAAAACAGCATCGCCGTCCAACTAAACGTCGAAAAATCTGGCGGCCCATCGCCAAACGACACGGAACCGAAACGGCCAAATGCGAGGTAGAGTAGGACGCCTAAAGCAGCACACGCGGCAACCACATAGACCACCCCAAAGTTGTGGGTAAGGAAGTCGAATGCCTCACCCAGCAGCCGCCCGCCTTCGTCAGGAAACAGCGCCAACGGCAAGCACAGTGAAACAATCGTCACGACACTGCCGGTGAAGATCAGCCAATCGATATTTGCGACTTTGATCGCGGTGTTCGGCGTATCTGCTGCACTGGCGTTGGCGCCGACTTTAGCGGATGAATCCATAAAGACCTACACTAGAGGTCCTCGAAACAAAAGCAACCCCTCAGCACGTGTCGATCACAAAACATGAGACGTATCTCGGCGCTCAAGGGCACCGGATCTTTATCCAAACGTGGTGCCCGCAGAATGCACGCGCGCTAGTCATCATTTCCCACGGCATGGGGGAGCACGGTGGCAGGTACACCGAGGTGGCGACTACGTTTGCCCGGGCCGGCTTCACCGTCGTCGTTCCCGATCAGCGTGGTCACGGGCGTAGCTTGTTAAGCAGCGAAGCCGGCGACATGGGATATGACGGCTGGAACCAAACCATTCGAGACCTTTACCGGGTAAGTCGCTGGGCCCACAAAAGTTGCGGTAACCTTCCGCAGATACTGCTTGGCCACAGCATGGGCGCGATGCTGGCCCAACAATATATCTATTTATTTGGGTTCACACTGCAAGGCTGCATGCTGTCGGGATCCCTCGGCTTCATCCCGACATGGCCCGCGGTTGCCGGGGAATTTTTCGCTGGCTTCGAAGCCTGGCGCACGGATCCCGCAAAACATTCCGCAAGACTTCAAGCGGCGCTCTTCGACAGGAACAACAAGCGTTATGAGGGCACGACGAGCAACGGATTCGAGTGGTTGAGCCGCGATATGGAGCGGGTACAAAGCTATGTCGAGGACCCATTGTGCGGGTCCGTGCTGGCGAGCGGCAGTCTGCAAGGCATGTTTCGCGGCGTGCGACGCGCCGCGGATAAAGCGAATCTAGCGACTATTCCAAAGTCATTGCCGATCTACGTGTTCTCGGGTAGCGACGACCCCGTGCACAACCAAATGCACAATCTGCAACGTATGATCGACGCCTATGTAGGGACGGGGCTCGCGGTTTCCACCCAGATCTACCCTGGTGGCCGGCACGAATCGTTTAATGAGGTAAATCGTGATGAAGTAATCACGGACTGCCTAGATTGGATGCGAAAACTAGGGGAACCTAACATTGAAGATTGACAACGCGCTAGGCCTCTGTCGCGATTTGCAACGGGGCACCATCTCCGCGGCCGACTTAATGAACGAGATCTATGATCGTATCGAAGCCATCAATCCGGTTGTGAACGCCCTTGTTAATCTGCTGAGTCGCGAAGACGCTCTACAACTGGCAGAAGCCGCAGACGCCGTGCCGATTGCTGAGCGCGGAGTGCTGCATGGACTGCCGATGGCGCCCAAAGATGCCGTCATGGTGCGAGGGTTCCCGACGACCTTGGGGTTTCGACCCTATGCTGAGCGAATCGCTCAAGAAGACGATTTGACCGCAACTCGCTTGCGCGCTGCCGGTGCGGTTTTTATCGGTCACTCCAACATGCCGGAATTCGGGCTTGGGTCGCATACGTTTAACAGCCTATTTGGCGCTACTCTAAATCCCTACGACGTCAGCAAAACGCCGGGGGGAAGCAGCGGCGGTGCTGCCGTTGCTCTCGCGACCCACATGTTGCCGCTGGCAGATGGCAGCGACATGGGCGGGTCATTAAGAAATCCTGCGAGCTTTTGTAATGTTGTGGGCTTTCGCCCATCGATGGGGCGTATGCCGAATAGCAAAGGCTTCGGTTGGTATGGCCGGCTGTCGACAACCGGGCCAATGGGGCGAACCGTCGCGGATACGACCTTGCTGATGTCGGTTATGGCAGGCCCGCACACGTCTGACCCTTTAACGCTGCCGGAAAGTGGCGAATATTTCCTTGATGGATTGGTCCCGCAGGACAATCTTACAAGCCTTAAGGTGGCATACAGTCCGAATCTTCACGGCTTGCCTGTCGATCCCGCGGTCGCCGAAGTCGTGCGCGGCGCGGCCGACACGTTTAGCAATCTCGGCTGCGCAGTCGTTGAGACAGCACCCGATCTTAGCCGAGCAATGGACGTCTTCCAGACCCAACGAGCTGCCGGACTTTCGCTGCTTGGCATATTGCTAGACACCTCAGTCAAGGATTGGAAATCGTTTACCAAAGACACCGCTATCTGGAATATCGAGCAAGGACGGCGCCTGAGTGCGCAACAGATCATCAACACAGAGGTTTTGCGCAACCAGATCTATACCGATGCTGTCGCCTTCATGGATGACTTTGATATTTTGATTTTACCCGCGGCACAGGTACCCGCATTCGACGCGACCCTTGATTGGGTCCGGGAGATAAATGGTCAGACGTTGGGAACCTATATCGACTGGATGACCGTTTGTTGTGCTATCACCGTGACAGGCTTCCCGGCAGTCTCGGTACCCTCAGGGTTCACGAAAGATGGGTTACCGGTTGGGTTGCAGATCGTGGGTAGGCCGCGCGGCGACCTTGCGCTATTGCGAATCGCCCATGCGTACGAGGCCGCCACCGAGCACCACAAGCGCAAACCGACGGTCTGCGTTAAGCCGTAAGACCACCCGCCTGGAAAAGCTCGATTTCCTCGGTAATCAGAGTTTTCAACACAAGCTCGATCGGAAACGCGCGTCTATTGACGGGCTCAGTTACTTCCGAGGTCGCATGCACGATGTTTCGGTCATTTAGCTTGCTTACTTCTTCAACGGTAAAGATCTCGCCCTTCACTACAAACTTTTCGCCTATAAGGAATTGATAATTCATCCGACTGCTCTTTACAACGTGCAACCAGTGTAGTGGCTCAGGCAAAATGTAATGTAAGACACAATGCAATCGGTGTAATACGTTTGTACGTCGAAAATGTGCGCTCAAGAACAAAAATGTCCGAAGCACCGTGGTCGGCGCTCTGGGTCCCCTGGCAATCGATGTTTAGCAATCATAGGCGGTGTTGATTACAAACCGGATACAGCACAAATGCCCTCGAGGTGGCATATTTTTGGACGTGAACAGCGAACCCCGTTTGCACTGACTTGGGAAATTTCCGACTATGGCGACCGCAACGCGGCAGAATACTAACAATGCCTCCTCGTTTACCAGAACATCAGCAACCCAATTCAAACGGTGTCGATGACGTCCCGGCACTGTATTCGCTGACCGCGATTGGCGCTGCTACGTTTTTGGGGTCGGTACTTGTGGGCGGGTACATGCTGGCCGCCAACTACGTGGCTTTGGGTAAACGACGCTTCGCCACACTTGCCATTTATGGTTCGTGTGCAGTGTTTGGGTTTTTCATGTTCGCTTCCAGGCAGCTCCCACCAAGCGAAAACGTCATCCTCGTCATCAACATTGCACAGGTTTTTGTCGCCCTCTTGGCCGCGAACAAATTGCAGGGTGGGATGTTCAAAAGCTATGAGGAGATGGGCGGGATATATCACTCGATGTCGCGGGCGATTTTGATCGGTCTGGTGCCGCTCTTTTTCGTGCTGGTGTTGATCAATATATTCGGCTTACCGCTCATCCCCGTCCAGCCGTGAGGTTGACGAGGAAACAGGCACCGAAATTCAAAACGGCGCGTTGCGTTCTCGTCTACAACCCTCCACTGGGCAGCAATGCGCCGTCCTTTGAGGGGGTTGGACAAAAATTCCTTCTCGCCGTGCACTCGAGCTTTTGGGGCAAGGCAGACCAGCGCTGGGGATTGCCTGGCGGCGGTGTCGAGTGGCGCGAAGACCCACACGACGCTGCACGCCGTGAACTCCATGAAGAACTGTACCTCGACATCGCCAAATTGACCCCGCTCGACCACTTTCCCTACAAAGGCGCAAATCACATGATCTATACAGCCGTGGTCGACGAGCTGATAACAAAATACGACAGTCGCGAGCTATTGGACCTCAAGTGGTTCAGCTACGACGAGATACTGCAAATGGCCGATGACCAGCAGCTACACGCGGGCTACGAACTATTGGCCGTACAACAAGCGCTCGCCTCTTTGCGTTGATCGACCGCAACCTCACTTCCAGCGAAGTCGTCCAGATCGTAAACTTTTCGATACCACTCCCACATCGTGCCATCGGGCGCATACGTGACTGCTTTGTTCTGTCGAGCGAAGCAACAGCCTTCGTTTTCTTGTAGGCCAACCTGAAGCCCAGCCTGCGATTGCCGTTCTGCCGTGGCATCGACAATGGCATCATCAAACACATCTACACCAACGTGATTCAAACGATCCCAGCGTTCACCGTTCCGAAAAGGACAAGCTTCAACGGTGGCTCGGCCACCTCAAAGTTGGCATACCCCGGCTTCACCTTGGTGACGTCGACAGCAAATAGCTTCCCGTAATAGTCGATCGAGGCGGACAGGTCTTGAACATTCAACGCTAGTTGTAATCTCATCGTCTAAATCCTCGCGTTTGATTTCGGTTATTTCTACAATAGTCGAAACATGTCTGAAATTTTGTAATCCATCTAATATTAATTCGACCTTTCTAAAGATATGGAAATATTTTGAGACACGCACCATAAATACCATCACAGCAGCCGCTCAACTAGAAAGCCTGGGCAATCCAACTCGCTTGGCGCTGCTGCGACGGCTGGTTCGCGCAAGCACGCGCGGCCAAGCCGTCGGCGAGCTACAACGTGCGCTGGACGTACCCGGCTCGACACTGTCACACCACATTCAGCATCTCGTACACCGTGGCCTGGTCACACAAGTCCGGGAAGGCCGGGTATTGCGATGTTCGGTAAATTTCAACTCGATGAACGATCTCGTTGGGTGTTTGATGGAAGAGTGCTGCCGTGACGAGCACTCCTGCGATGAGGAATGCAGGGATGCGCAAGCCAGGGAAGAACCCAGAGAACAACGAGCCAATGAAGAGGGAGATGCGGGTGCACGATAGATGGAGAAAACTGACGGCCGAGTTCGTCGGCACAGCGCTACTACTGGCGACCGTGGTCGGTTCTGGAATCATGGGTGAAACGTTTGCCGGCGGTAACGTCGCCATAGCGTTGCTCGGCAATACCATCGCCACTGGGGCGATTCTCGCGGTACTCATTTTGATGTTCGGCGCGATCAGTGGCGCGCATTTCAATCCGGCAGTCACCTTGGCGTTTCTATTGCGTAAGGAAATCAGCCTGAGCGATGCATTGACCTATTGGATCGTGCAGGTGATCGGCGCCCTCGTCGGCGTCGTGATTGCGCATGCAATGTTTGCGCAGGATCTGTTGCAAGCGTCAACAACTCTGCGCAGTGGTGGGGGACAGTGGCTGGCGGAATCCGTGGCCACATTCGGCTTGGTAAGCACCATTTTCTTAGTACTAAAACACCGCGCTGACGCGGTCCCGTACGCGGTGGGGCTCTATATCACTGCGGGTTATTGGTTTACCGCATCAACTTCATTCGCCAATCCCGCGGTTACCGTTGCCAGGGGCTTCACCGATACCTTCTCTGGGATCCTGCCGGAACACATTCCGGCGTTTGTGGTTGCCCAGATTGTTGGCGCTGTCCTAGCTACGCTTTTTTGCTCGCTGCTTCTGCGGCAATCTTCTGCCAACGCTCAGTGAATCCCTCAGTGGTATTTACCCGCGGATAGTCCTCCGTAGGCACGGGACAGTCGAGAAACTCACAAATCGGTGCCCAACCTTGTCGAGCTTCGAACACTAAAAGCTTGTCCGCCGGAACCTCGTCAATGACACGTCGATTGTGAGCGTTGTAGATTCCGATGACATGGTCTTTGTCATCCATGCGCCCTGCGAAAACCCCATCCCAAATCACTTCAAACGCCATCGCGGAACCCGCCTGCGCCCTGGAATCATCACTTTTGCGACGCTCATTTGATGCCTTCCAGATGGTGTTCATAACACTCTCGTACCACTTTTCGGGGTCGCGCTTAGACAGCAGCACTTTGGCGTCTGGAAATGCCTGCAGTTGCTCGCGCCAAAAATTGCAACTCGGCCAATCGACCGACGCTTGATAACCGGCGAAAACCTGTGACCAATCGACGGGCTCACCACGAGCCGCTTGCCGCCAGATGGCAACGTGTTCGGGGGTTTGGTGGACTTCCATCATGTGATAACACTTAGTAAAGCCGAGCATTTCCAGGGCATACTTCAACGAGAGCGTACCTGTCCGGCCAAATCCGGCGCCGACAACTTTGACGGTCATAAAGATCCTTAAGCTAGTTCCTGTACCAAAATGCCTTCAAGCGCACGCCGCCAAATGCTGCGCATTTGGGACGCGCACTAGCTAGTGCCGCCGTCGACTCTGATCGTCGTTCCGGTCGTGAATGTCGTCGCTGGGCTGGCTAGATAGAGCGCCGCGCCCACTATCTCGTCGGGTTGCCCGCCGCGCTGTAAGGCAAGATTAGCTTTGGCATTCTTTTCGAATGCCGGGAGATCCCACGCCTTGGAAATATCGGTAAGGAAGGGTCCGGCAACAATGCAATTCACTCTGACTTTGGGTCCATAGGCAAAAGCGAACGAACGCGTTAGCGCATTCAATCCCGACTTGGCAGCACCATACGGTTCCGACCCCGGTGACGGGTTCAGTGATGTGGTGCTGCTGATATTGATGATGCTGCCCCCGTCACCGGCGGCCATCCTCTCACCAACAAGCGCCATGAGACGATAGGGTCCTTTGAGATTGACCCCGATGACTTTGTCGAATAGATCCTCCGTGACGTCCGTCAACTTCTCATACAGAGGCGACATACCGGCATTGTTTACAAGAATATCCACTCGGCCGAATCGATCGTAGGCGGCCGCGACTAGACCATCCAGCTCATCCCAATGGCCAACATGACAACCATACGCCATCGCTTGGCGTCCCATGGCTTCGATGTCCTTGGCTACCGCTTCACACGCATCGGCTTTGCGACTCGTGACGACCACGTCTGCGCCGCGCTCGGCCATGGCCAGTGCCATCTCACGACCAAGGCCGCGACTGCCGCCGGTTATCAAAGCTACCTTACCGCTGAAATCGAATAGGTTGTCCACCTTCCCTCCAAATATGGCTAGATGCGGCAAATTTTCTCGTGAAGAATCCCGTGTTAGACTTTGCCGCTCGTATCTTTCGCACACAAGAATAACTGCAGACTAGTGCGGGGGGAACACCCCAACAAAGATCGCCCGCGAGGCGAACACCAAGGATCACGACTAGGAGTGAAGTTATGGGTATGTTAGAAGGCAAAGTCGCTGTTGTTACTGGCGCAGGTGGTGGACTTGGACGCGCGCACGCAATGCTACTGGCGCATGAAGGCGCGAGCGTCGTTGTGAACGATCTCGGTGGCGCGCGGGATGGGACCGGTGCTAGCTCCTCGATGGCCGACACGGTCGTTGAGGAAATCAAGGCCGCAGGTGGGCAAGCCGTCGCCAACTACGGCTCGGTGACGAGTCGCGAAGATGCGGAATCAATGATCCAGACCGCGATCGACGAATTCGGCAAAATCGACATCCTCATAGCGAACGCTGGAATCTTGCGTGACAAATCGTTCAAAAACATGGATGAAGACATGTGGGACGTCGTGCTGGACGTGCATCTGCGCGGTACCTATCTCGTGACGAAAGTCGCCTACGACAAAATGCTCGACCAGGGCACAGGTGGACGAATCATCATGACCAGCTCCACATCAGGCCTGTTAGGTAATTTTGGGCAAACAAACTACGGCGCCGCGAAAGCCGGGATTGCGGGTTTCATGCGCTGTTTGTGGCTCGAAGGCTTGAAATACGGCATCACCGTGAACGTGTTAGCGCCTACCGCTACCTCTCGATTGACCACTGACATCTTGCCGGAAGAGATGCAGGAAAATTTCCCGCCAGAAGCAGTCTCACCGCCGGTCGTATGGCTGTGCACTGACGATGCAAAAGACGTTAGCGGGCGACAATGGCTAGTGGCTGGGAATTCCGTTTCTTTGTTGTCCTGGCAACTAACACCAATCGCAAAACGCGACCTCGCCGACGGTTTCTGGGACGTTCAAGACATCGGCGAACGCATGCTCGCGAGCAAAGACGACTGGCCTCCGGTTAACCCCATGCGTGGCGCATAACGGCCGGTCGTTCGCATACCAGTGGCCTCGATAGCAAAAGGGTTCGACAATGAATTTTGGTTTCTCAGAAGAACAGAACCTACTGCGCGACCAAGTCACGCGCTTCATGCAAGAAGCCTGTCCGATGCCCAAGGTGCGGGACATTGCGCAATCTGAAACGCGCTTCGACCAGTCCCTGTGGAATCAAATGGCTGAGCTTGGCTGGCTGGGTCTCATCATCCCCGAGCAATACGGCGGGCTTGGACTGAAATGGGTGGACCTCACGGTTGTGCTGGAAGCGACCGCATCCGGATTGTGTCCACTGCCAATCACCTCGCAAGCTATGGCAAGCACGGCACTAATATTGTGTGCAGGCGAAAAGCAGAAAAGCATGTGGTTGCCCGAATGCGCGGCGGGTAAAGCAATATGCACTTTGGGTTTATACGACGAGTCAAATTGGATAGATCCAAAGGCGATTACTGCTAGCGCCAAGAAATCTGCGGATGGGAATTCATACACCTTGACCGGCGTTAAACCGTTTGTTAACGACGCAGTGAGCGCAGAGTATCTGCTGCTAGCAGTGCGTAGCGACGAAGGATTAGCGCTCGCCGCGTTGCAACGCGACCAGGTAGGGATAGCCACCCAGCCGACGATCGACGCCACGAAACCAATGAGTAGTGTCGATCTGGAAGGGGTCGTGATCGAGGCAGAAGATCTCCTGCCGATGACCGCCGAACAGCTGGCATACATTACCGACTGTGGGGCAGTAGCAACGACCGCCGAGATGGTTGGCGCAGCGACGGCCCTCTTGGAGCTCACCAGTAACTATGCCAAAGAACGTATTCAATTCGGTAAACCGATCGGTCAATACCAAGGCGTAAAGCACCGCCTAGCGGACATGTTTGTTGATGTCGAGTCGTTTCGCTCGCTTTGCTATTACGCGGCCTGGGCTATCGATGACGCCAAGCACGAACTACCGCGCGCTGCGTCCTTGGCGAAAGGCTATGCATCCGATGCGTTCATTGAAATCGGGATCGACGGCATCGGGCTGCACGGTGCTATCGGGTTCACGGCAGAATACGACGCGCAGCTGTACCTCAAGCGCTCCAAGTGGTCGCGACCCATGTTTGGCGACTCCGACTTCCACCTTGATCGTGTGGCGACTTTAGGGGGTTTGTAATGGACTTTGACTACACTGACGACGAGCACTCGTTTCGCGAAGAAGTTCGCGACTTTCTCAAGCAAAACCTGCCTCCACGTTCGGAGCGCGGGCCCAACTTCCTCCAAGAGTGGCTGCAAAAGGTCCGGGCGAAAGGCTGGATCGGTTTTTCTTGGCCCAAACAGTTTGGTGGCAGCGACGGTGGTCTCATCGAACAAACCATCCTGCGCGAAGAAATGGCCTTGGCCAAAGCTCCTCCGCTCGGCACCTCCTTCATGGGGCTAGCTTGGGTAGGACCAGGAATAATGCAATACGGTACGGAAGAACAGAAACGACAATTCATTCCAGACATCCTGGATAGCAAAGTGATTTGGTGCACAGGCTATTCCGAACCCAACCACGGCTCGGACCTAGCGGCCATTCAATGCAAAGCGGAGAAACAAGGCGATGATTACGTCGTCAACGGACAAAAAATCTGGACCACAGGAGCGCCCTATTCACAGTGGATCATCCTGCTGGTCCGCACCGATTTCAACGTCCAATCTAAGCACGATGGCATCACCTGCCTGCTTGTGCCAATGGACTCCGAAGGATTGGAAGTACGGCCAATAGAGAATATGGCGGGGGACAAACACTTCGCGGAGATCTTTTTCACCGATATGCGAGTGCCGGTGGCAAATCGTTTAGGCCGCGAAGGGGAAGGTTGGAACGTTACCGTGTCAGCACTTGCCAACGAGCGTTCGAGCATCGGTGAGGTTACCCAAATGTTCGCCAAACTCGATAATCTAAAGGCATTAGTCAAAAGCAGTACGCGGCAAGGTCAGCCCGCGAGCGCTGATCCCAGCGTGCGGCGCACCGTCGCACGTTTCGAAATGAAAATCGCCGCTATGAAGTACAACGGACTACGCTACCTAACCAAACAAGTCAGAGGCGAGCCCCTCACCTCGGAAACCTCTGTAAATAAACTTCATCGAGCGAGCCTGGAAATCGAAATGGATGACTTTGCCGTCGAACTCGCAGGGCAAGCCGGGTTGCAATTGAAAGGTGGCGACGCCGCAGTTGACGGCGGTAGCTGGTCGAAGTCTGCCCTCAATTGGCCAAACGTCGTCATCGGCGGAGGTACGCCGAACATACAGCGCAACATCATCGCCGAGCGGATCTTAGGTCAACCGAAGGACTGATCTAAAGCGCTGAATAGGGCGTTTTGCGACAGCCTCTATGGAACAACGCTTCACCACCTTGGTGGCCAGGGCGTTTTTCCACGCACGACAACGGGGGCGAGCGCTCGGCACGCTGAAGGCTCTCATGGAACCGGCACGCTGAGGGCTCTAACGGCGCAATTTCCAAGGCGGCGTTGCATCCCAGTCGAACGGCACTATGCCATCGTCAACGATTTGCCACACACTCCCCTCTGCCTTGCCTTCGTCGAGATCCAAAAAGCCGATCGTGCCAAATTGCGTGTCGTAGTTGTGCGGATAGGTTGGCGATCCTGGATTTACACAATAAATGCCATCAATCGACGCAAGCGCCTCGCGGTGAGTGTCGCCTGAGACTATGACATCGGGTTTTTGTTCCGGGAAAAAACGCTCTACCCAACGCGCCATCGTAAAGTTCGGTGGACGTTCTGGGACCGGCACATAGTGCGTAAGTCCCACCCACAAGCCTTCGATATCCAATAGCCACGCATATTGCACCCGTGCATCATCAGGCTGCACATCACGCCCACCACTGCCATCTTCACCATTGCCGCGCGCCGCGTACACGGGTGCTACGCGCTCAAGCTCATCTAACACCCACAATTCGTGGATGTCACCCGCGTGAAAAATCATATCCACATCGGCAAACGCGTCGAACACCTGCGGCCAAAGTGTCGACCTTGCCTCCGGAATGTGAGTATCTGAAACTAAACCGATTCTAGTAGGCATTGGTCAACCCCAGCGAACGTGTTGTGAAAAGTAAGCATCCGTCTCATGGCACCGCCATTAACTACCGGCTGTAGCGGTAAGTTCACGATGCTCGGCATCAATCTTGCGTACCGCCGGCACCAAAGCTACGCAGATCAAGGTCAGCGCCATGAACGCCAGGCCGCTGACAACAAGAGCGGTGCCTACATCGTACTCCTGGGCAATGTAACTGATGGGGAAGATGCCCAATGGCATCAATCCGTGCGACATCATATCGATGCTCATGATGCGCCCACGCATGGCGTGCGAAACCTTCATCTGCAACATGCCTCTGTTGAGCGACATGTTCCAACTGCTCACCCAGCCGACAATGCCGATCAGAAGCATCGCTACTACTTGTTCTTTTGAGAATCCAAAAGCAACCGTTGCCGCCCCCCAGGCAACGCAAGTAACAATGAGCCACATAGTTTTATTTTTGAGACTACCCATGGCTGCCATCATCAACGAACCCACAATCGCACCCCCACCCATGGCTGACAAGAGGTAGCCAAGATCGTCGGCCTGCCCGTGCAAGATGTCCTCGTTGAACGCTGGCAAGAGGGTGCTTAGGGGCATGCCGAAAATGAAAGGGACAATCGACAGAACTATCAACCCAAACACACCTGGACGATCCCAGGCATACGCCAATCCTTCCTTCATATCGGACAAGGCGTTCGCCTTACCCGATCGCTTCACCTTGCCGCGCTTGTCGATGAGGAGCATCGTAATCGCCGAGATGAAATAGAGCACCGTTATGACGATGTAAACGACCCCGACCCCAAACGTCGACGTTTTATCTCCCCCCGCGATCACGGCAATCAAGAGACCCGCTAAGGCTGGGCCGATGATGCGCGAGATGTTCCAGCTAGTCGTATTCAGTGCCATCGCGGTGAAAATGAGGCGTTCAGGAATGAGCTCGGGGATAAATGCCTGGCGTGCCGGCATCGACAGCGCAAGGATCGTGCCGTTAAAAAATCCGAACCAAATGAAATCCCAAAACCCAATCGAGTCGGAAAAGATGATCACGCTCATGATCGCGGTGGCAATACAGTTAAGACTTTGTGCCCAAATGATCACCCGCCTCTTTGAGACACGATCGGCAATCACACCACCGTACAACGAAAAAAGCACCGTTGGCAGCATGAATGACATCGTTACCCACGCGAGATCGACGGCCGACGAGGTGAGCGCATAAACCAGCCAACCGCGGGCAATCATCTGCATATTCATTGCGAACGAGGAACCTATGCTTCCTATCCACAACCAGCGGAAATTGGGGACCTCGAGGGCGGTGAAGATGTCGCGCGTAGCCAATACTTACTCGGGAACCAAAATGCGGCAGTGTATCACGATCGCCAAGGCACCCCATTCCGAACGGTCCGCACGATTTCACATCGGACCTGACAACCCGGTCACGGCGACATCCCACGAGGCCTGCCAAATTCTTTTGTGCTCAGAATTCGTGGAAAGACATGTCAGGCTTGAGGTATACCGTTACCCAACGCGCGGGAGCGCTACTTGTTGCGTTCGTTACATTGTTAAGCGGCTGCGACGGGATGAATGAAGGTGAATACTGAACCGGCGACTGGTACACAATTGGATTCGAAGAAGGCTCACTCGACCATCCGACCAGCCGCGTTGGACAGCATCGCAAAGCTTGCGCAAAACACCGTGTCGCACCGGGTTTCCCGCATACCACAGCGGTCGGGAGAACGGCCTACAGGAGTATTGCGCCCCCGCGAGAGGATCCAGCCTTGGGTCGCGCGGCGGACACTACACCGGGGTATGCCCCACGCAGTATGAGGATGAGTTCCTTACTTCGTACCATCGCGGTGCCGCACTGTACTCGTTGCGTAGTGGTGTTCAGACGACACAGGTCTTGATCAGTAGCAAAAAACCCGAACTAGTGCGCGTCAAGAAGCTGATTCGTGCAAAGAAGCCGCTCTAATTGCGAGTGATACGCCTGTACAAGAGAGAATTCTGCTGCTCGCCGACATCAAAAATCTGTCAGAGCTGACCGGTACATTAGAATCTGAGGTCGATCAATTAGCCTACGACTTGGCTGATCGGGAACGATCATTGACGGCCTTTGAGGCAACACTGGCCAGCAACACTCGCTACTAGAGCCGGTTTTTGCGGACGGCTTCAATAATCCAGCCGATAGGCATCGCCATCCCGCACGATTTGTCCTGCCGTAGGCCCGGCAAAATGCGTACCGATTATCAAGACCGGCCGGTCAGCGTAGCGTTCCAGAAAAGCATCACGCGTTTGTACTGCCGCGTTTTGGTCCGTATCCGCCGTAGTCGCCCAATTGGGATGAGCAATCTGGCACGGATGGTGAATCATGTCGCCGGTAATGACGGCCTCCTCACCAAGTGATGTGATATGCACGCTCACATGACCCGGCGTGTGGCCCGGTGTCGGCTCCAACCGCACCTCATCCGACACCTGGTACGACTGCGGCACCAGTTGTGCCAGACCGGCGTCAAATATCGGTTGTACCGAATCTTCGATGACCGGCCCATATTCCTGAACCTCGGTACGCCAGTGCGCCCACTCGTCTTCTGCAAAGAGATACGCGGCGTTGGCAAACGTAGGCTGCCAGACTCCGTCCACTAACGTGGTATTCCATCCGACGTGATCGACATGCATGTGCGTGCACAAAACCGTGTCGATTGCTGGCGCGGTAAACCCCTGTTGCGTGAAGTTGTGCATAAAGTCGCCTTGCATCTGATTCCACTTCGGATACGTTCGCTCTTTGTCATTGCCTATGCAGGTATCCACCATGATGGTTCGCCCATGCGCCTGGATGATCAGCGCATGCATGCTCAGTATGATTCGCGATTGCTCATCGATGAACGGCTGTAGCCAAGGATCGGCGCTAAGTGCGCCAGGTGTGGCTTGAGGTAGCAAGTAGGGCCCGAGCGATGCGGTAGTGAGTTCCACGACCTGAGTCACCGTTACCTCGCCGATCTGCCATTTGAGCATCTATACAACCTCGCAAGTGAATCCAAAGAGCGTTGCAAATTCTGCCGGCTTGGTCAAACATCAAGCAAATCATGGGTAACCTAGGACTCGCAATGGAATACGAAGATCTTGGCATCAGCATCGACAACTATGTAGCGGTCGTAGAAATGCAACGGCCGCCAAACAACTTTTTCGATACGGCGCTCATCAATAACCTTGCCGACGCATTCGAGCATTTCGATGCAGACGATGCGGTTCGCGCGATCGTGCTTTGCGCGCAAGGCAAGCATTTCTGTGCAGGGAATAATTTCGGCAGCCAAGAACGGAATCAAGAACGCACGGAGCGCACGGCCGAATCAGGCAATCCTCTCTACAATGCGGCCACACGCCTGTTCGCCACGAAAACTCCAGTCGTCGGCGCTATTCAAGGCGCCGCTGTCGGTGGCGGGTTTGGTCTTGCCGTGATGCCGGACTTCCGCGTCGTATGCCCACAAGCTCGATTCACTGCCAACTTCGTCAAACTCGGCTTCCATCCTGGCTTCGCGCTCACGCACACGTTGCCGCGCCTGATCGGACAACAGAAGGCACAACTGTTGTTTGTGACGGGGCGCAGAATTGGTGGCGAGCTTGCACACGAGTGGGGGTTAGCCGATGTCCTAACCGACCAGGACAGTTTGCGCGACGAGGCAATCAAACTTGCTGCTGAGATATCCGAAAATGCACCGTTGGCAGTCACCTCGGTGCGCGCGACGATGCGCGATGGGCTGGCCGATGCGGTAAAACGCCAGACCAACCACGAATTCCAAGAACAACATCGTCTACAGCAGACTGAAGATCACAAAGAGGGTGTCAAAGCGGTGGCCGAACGACGGGCTGGGAATTTCGTGGGCCGTTAGGGTCCTAACGTTAGGTCTTGTCTAGAAATTCACTTCTTGTGAATTTTTTCCCGCGGTTTTCCTCCTTAGGGAAGGAAAACCTCCCAAAACCCTACGGTTTTTGATTCGGGCTCCTGCCCTCAGCTAGTTCGGCCGCGTCGCTTGCCAATCGCGCCTTTGCGTCCAACTCAGCACGAATTTCGGCATAGGCTGTTTCATCGAGCTTAAAGCGGCGGAAGAGGAAGGCACCGACTAGGTAGCAGACAAGTGGAAAAAGCCCATACAGCGATACCATCGAAAGTTTGACCGTCATCGTTTGCTCCACATTGGGAGTAAAGCCTGACACCTCCAAAACGAACCCGGTCAGCAGCAACATGACGCCGAGCGCACTCTTGTAAACGAAGTTCCACGCTGCGAAATATGAGCCTTCTTTGCGTTCTCCACTGATGTTTTCATCATAGTCGATCACATCCCCCTGAACCGAAGGTGCCAGGGTCCCGCCGCATCCGGCGGCAAAGCCTGCAAATACCGCCGCGACCATGATCAGCGCTATGCGCGAACTGACTTCATCCAAGAACGGCAAAAAGAACATGACGCCGAATGACAGACCCGTCAAAACCATCCCGACCATCCAGACCCGAATTTTGCCAAAGCGTCTCGACAACGGTAGCCAAATCGGTACGGACGCCGAGGACGGCAGCATGTACGCAAAGATGATGATCGGCGCCCACAGCGGCGCGCCGACCACATATTGGGTCACGTAGAGCGTTAGGGCCGCGATCGCCGACGATCCAATTTGCTCGATGAAGGTTACGATTATCAAAAGGCGAGCGTGAGGGTTATGCCATACGTCCTTGAACGCGCTGAGTGGGCTGCTGCTCAAACGCCCCTGAAATTCCGGCCGTTCCTGCAGCCTCCAAAACGCAAACAGCACCATCACAACCATCACTACGATCGCAACAAGCCCCAACTCTTGGGCAACCTCCCGGACGTTCGCGCCCTCAGTATTTTCCGCCGAGATCAGCAGGTACATCGCCACCAAGGAAAAGATCGAACCGACGGTGTAGGCTGCATGGCGGACGCCAAATAACCGGCTGCGTTCGTGGTAGTTGTCGGTCAGCTCAGCACCCAGCGACATGTGCGGTACAAAAAAAAGCGTCATGGCTGAATAAAAACCGACGATCGCGATCCCCATCCAAATCACCAAGCCTTCGCGATCAAGGCTGAGCGGCGGCGCAAAAACCATGTAGAACGCAGCCGCGATGGGGACGCAACTGGCGAGAATCCACGTTCGACGCCGACCAAACCGACTGGTTGTGCGGTCACTCAGGTAGCCCACCAGTGGATCTGACACCGCGTCCCAAATCCTGGAAATGCTAAAAATAATACCCATTGCTGCCGGCGCAATAAGCAAAATGTCGGTGGAGAACTTCATGACGTACAAGTTCAGAAGCAAGTACATATAGCCAGCGCCGATTGCCGGCGCCGCGAATGCGGTCATTGTACGCGACGGGACCCGGTGGCCCGCAGAATTACCCATCAAGCGTTCTTAATGGTCAAACCGCCATCCACCGGTAGCGTGGCACCGGTCATGAAACTCGATGCAGGCAATACGAAATTCAAAGTCCCGTGCGCAACCTCTTCGGGCTCTGCATATCGCTTCAAGGCTATTCGTCGCCGTGCATATATCTGTTTGCTTTCTTCCGGAATGCCCGCCGTCATCGCCGTACGAATTGGTCCCGGACAAATTGTATTAACCGTAATGCCTTCGGGACCAAGCTCGACCGCGAGCGAGCGCGATAATCCAATCACAGCATGCTTCGCGGCACTGTATGGACTACCGAACTTGGTCGCCCCCAGGCCTTCGGTCGAGGCGATGTTGACGATGCGTGGATTTTCAGACTTACGGATATAGGGTAGTGCTGCACGAATTGTCCGCGTATGCGCAGTCACAAGAATGTCGAAACCGCGCGCCCAGCTGGCTTCATAGTTCTCATCGTCGATCGGCGCGCTAGCGGGTATGCCAGCGTTGTTGATGAGGATATCGATGCCACCAAAATGCGCCGCGACCTCGTCGATAACGGATTTGATTGCATCGCCGTCAGCTAAATCTAAGGTCCATCCACGAACCGACTTACCTTCTGCTTCGATGTCCGCGACCACCCGCTGCAATCCGGCTTCGTTGACGTCGATCGCGGCTACTTTTGCGCCTTCATCGGCAAAGAGTTTTGCTGTTGCCTCGCCCATGCCACTCGCCGCCCCAGTGACGATTGCTACATATCCGCTAATCGAGCGGCTCAACTTCGTCAAGGACATCCCCTACCTCCACCTGTCTTGTTTGCACCGACTCTATGGGGTCATTCTGAACAATGCAAACGGCCAACTCGGCCTTGTCCAGAAATGGTCATCCCCGACCATCTCCTCCCACGGTTTTCTTTGAAAACCTCCCAAAACCCTACGGTTTTTGATTCGGGCTCCTGCCCTCAGCTAGCTCGGCTGCAAAACACTGCGTATTTTGGGCACGAACTAGCTATGTGGTTTTGGTCCGAGCGTAGAGATACGCGGGGAGCGCACAGGACAGTCCAATGCCGAGATTCAAAGCCATGAACAACCACGGTTTAGGACCTTTGTCATCGTTGAACGTAAATATCCAGAACACGAATGAAGCGATGAGAAGGTCTGCTGTGAGCCCTCCGGCGCCGGCGTTCGCGAATATGTCGGGCACAAATCCCATCACCGACAGCGCATCGGCGTGAAAGACGCCAGCGAAAAAGAGCACCGGGACGAGCGCGCCAAATAGATAGACCTGTCGCAACATTTGGGGGACTCCTAACTTACAACGTAGATGCACAATGTGCTGTCACAAGGTCATGGATGCAATTACGTTAGAGGTAATAGACTTCAGACACGGCGCTCGTAGACTGAGCTGAGATTACCGGAGGCAAACGTGACCGACCAACAACCACACTTCCCCAATATGCTCAAACAATGGCGCCAGTTCAGGCACATTAGCCAACTGGACCTGGCGTCACAGTCTGGCATATCGCAACGCCACATCAGCTTCCTCGAAACGGGTAGATAACCCTAGCCGGCCAATGGTACTCGCACTCGCAGACTCACTGGACATTCCTCTGCGCGAGCGCAATACATTGCTACAGAGCGCCGGTTACCACGTCTTGCGCTGCACATCATGTTTGGGCGGGTCCATGCCAATGAAATTTGGCGCGCCGAAATCTTCCGATCAATCCGCAAGGGCAATACCCAAATCCGAAGAGAACGCCTGGTGATTTCGTTCCATCGCCATGCTGTCGTTGAATTTGGTAACCGACCAATATTCGCCAAATAGTGGACTCACGCCTTTGTGCACCGGCGCTTCCTTGCGTAAACGACTGAGATAGCCCCAATGCGCATCGGCACGCATCAATTCAGGTCGGCTTACATCGATTTGATCCAAGGCCACCCCGCTCGGATCTAATTCTTCAAGCGCAATCGCTTCTGCCATTACCTCTCCCTCTTACGTTGAGCCCTCAGCTTATATCCCTAAACCTACACTAAGGCGCCGCCAGGCTTCACCTAGATTCGTTCACAGGTGGATTGTCACAGTAGCCCGCCTGGTGCACCACCATGCGCAAACGCTCGTCTTCCTGCACGAAAACGTTTGTGGCCACCATCACAGCCGATTGAGTTTCTTCATAGCACACAACGACCACGGCGGTGTCGGCTAGCCGTTCGAAACTCGGCGCAAAGAAACTGACCTGTGCCTGGCTCGGATTGTCCAAGATCGCCTGCCAGCTTTGCATGACCGAACCGCGCCCAACCAACGCCGGCCAGCCCGGATGCATACACATGACTCCCTGCGACGCTGACCACACGCTGTCCATGGCCGAATAATCCTTTGCTTCAAATGCGAGATAAAAAGCCTCGTTTGCGAACGCTGCCTGTTCAAGCAAGACATCCATATGGTTAAACTCCGTTCAAAGCGTTTTTGGAAAGATCGTGCAACTCGTCTTTGACAATCAATTTACCCAGGCATTGCCGGCAGACCCAGTATTGGAGAATGCACGACGTCATATCACCAATGCAATTTACTCACGCGTACAACCAGCAACCGTTGTACGTCCGCATCTCGTTAGTTGTTCGCAGGACGTCGCAGAGCTCATCGGTCTGACGGCTGGCGACTGCGCAAGTCCAGAGTTTGCCCAGATATTCGGCGGCAACCGACAGCTTGCCGGCATGGACCCACACGCCACCTGCTATGGCGGACATCAGTTTGGCAATTGGGCCGGCCAATTGGGCGACGGCCGCGCAATAAACCTTGGCGAAATCGAAAACGCCAATGGGCATTTCATGTTGCAACTGAAAGGTGCCGGCCCGACACCGTATTCACGAACGGCCGACGGTCTAGCAGTTTTGCGATCATCCATTCGAGAGTACCTGTGTAGTGAAGCGATGCATCACATGGGGGTGCCAACCACTCGAGCTTTGAGCTTGGTGGGCACCGGCGAAGAGGTGATGCGTGACATGCTATACGACGGCCATCCGGCAGCCGAGCCCGGCGCTGTCGTCTGTCGCGTCAGCCCCTGTTTTGTACGCTTCGGTCACTTTCAAATGCTAGCCGCCCGCAATGAACCCGAACTTCTAAAAAAGTTTACCGACTTCATCATCAGGCGTGAATTTCGCGAGCTGCGCACCTTCGACAATTTGTCTGCGTACGTCGATTGGTTCAACGAGGTGTGCATTCGCACCGCTGATCTCATGGTGCATTGGATGCGGGTCGGTTTCGTACACGGCGTCATGAACACTGACAATATGTCCATCATCGGCGAGACAATCGACTACGGCCCCTATGGGTGGCTCGAAGACTTTGATCCGGACTGGACGCCCAATACCACGGACGCTGGCACCAAACGCTATCGCTTCAGCCAACAACCCGCCATCGCGCAATGGAACCTCTTACAGTTAGCCAATGCGCTGCTCCCCTTGGTGGGGGATGCCAAACCACTCGAAGAGGCACTGGGAAGTTATGCCAAAACGTACGAAAAACGCTGGCAGCACATGATGGCAGCCAAGCTAGGCATGAAGGACTTCGACGCACAGTTGGTGAATGGTTTGTTTAACCTATTGCAAGCCACCGAAACAGACATGACATTATTTTTTCGTTTGCTCGCAAACGTCGATCTTAGCCAGGCTGACCCGACCGCGGCGCTCGAAGATGCCTATTACGAACCGGCGAAGATCAGCGCCAAGCTACGCGAGCAGACTTCGCAATGGTGCGCACGATACGCAGCGTTACTAGCCACCCAGAATGTAAGCCAGGCAGAGCAGCGCCAGCGTATGAACGCCACCAACCCGCTTTATGTGTTGCGCAACTACCTAGCACAGCTTGCCATCGACGATGCTGAAGCCAACGAGTTTGGGTTGGTCAACGAGCTGTTGGACGTGCTGAAGAACCCCTACACAGAACAACCCGGCAAAGCGCGGTTCGCTGAGAAACGGCCGGATTGGGCTCGGACTCGCGTCGGCTGTTCGATGTTGTCCTGCAGCTCCTAATATGGACAAACTAGTGTCGTGCCCACCCCCACATCATCCCATTTCGCCTTTTAGCGAGCTGATGCGCTCGTCTTTCTCGCGCCAGATACGCGTTAGCCATTGGTGAAACTGCCGTCGATGGTCGCGATCGGTTTCATACTCACCAGCAACGATCCATGCTTCGATCGGCCGTTTTTTGATGTCGACAATCACGTGACTGAATTCACCGCACATCATCCCCCAAAAGTCTGCTGCGCTGCTCGGATATACAAGCGTCACATCTAGGATGGCATCAAACATATCACCCATCGAATTCAGCGCTAGCGCGATCCCACCGGCACGAGGCGGTAAAAGGTGATTGAATCGCGATGCGCGATGCGCCTTTTTCTCTTCGGTAAAGCGCGTGCCTTCCAAGAAATTGATTACAGTCGTTGGGGTATCGCGAAATTTTTCGCATGATTTACGTGTCGCTTCCAGATCTTTACCTTTCTTGTCCGGATGCTTGGCTAGATAGGATTTCGAATAGCGTTTCATAAACGGCATGTCCATCGCCCACCACGCAAAACCTAAAAGCGGAAACCAGATCAGCTGCTGTTTGATGAAAAACTTGAGGAATGGAATACGCCGGTTGAGCACCGTCTGCAACACGACAATATCGATCCAGGTCTGGTGGTTTGCCACAACGAGGTACCAATTGTTCGTGTCGAAATCATCCGCACCGCGAATGTCCCATTTTGTAGCGTTGATCCTTGCAAACAGGAAAGCGTTGACGCTGATCCAGTTTTCGCCCACCGCCATGATCCAACGAGTCAACACACGGCGCACGGGCTTGACTGGCATCAAGAGCTTCAGAAATGCAAAGACGATCAGGGGCGTAACCCAGACAATCGTGTTGAGCGTACAACAGCCGAATATTAGCAACCCGCGCAAGTTTCTGATTGGTTTACTCAGCAAGGTGGTCGTTCCATATCGTGATAACGCCTAGACAGCCGCGTGCATCGTCCCACTCTACAGGACATGGCCTACACGTGGGTATACTCCTTGCGTCAGCGCGTCGCAGTCCTGGGGCCACAAATGATGATTCCAAGTTCCGCTTGGCATAAACCATGGTCTGGGTCGTATGGTTTAGTGCAAGCCAACGACTAGCGGGGACGATGCCAAGCAAACTACGGCGACACACGACGAGCCACCCAGGTCAGCAGCACCCATTCCATGGAGGCGGCACCGATTCGATGCGGCCACTCCCCACGTACAACACATCATAGAGCGGATGAGCTTCGATCTCATTCCTCGTGGTCCGCGAACCAAAGCAGAATCATTTCGCCTATAGACGTTTTGGAAAACAGGAAGAACAACAGTTTGAGTTGGTGGGTCGCCCGGGGCTCGAACCCGGGACCATCGGGTTAAAAGCCCGGTGCTCTACCAACTGAGCTAACGACCCGCGATTTCTAACTTGTTGAAGAACAAGTAGAAACGTCTGACAAGGCTTCGGTTAACACCGTTTGGTGATGTCGCGCGCGGCCTAAATCAAGGCCGCGCACTTTAGCGACAAATATGCAGCCGTTCAACCCTAAGATGAACGTCGTGATGTCTCAGGCTAGTTCGAACCGTAGTAGCGCGTCGGGTCGGCAATGCCTGCTGCGTCGAAACCGTCACGGCGTATCCGACAACTGTCACACTCGCCGCAAGCAGCGCCCTCGTCATCCGCTTTATAGCAGGACACCGTCATCCGATAGTCAAGGCCGAGATCATGGCCACATTGAATGATCGCCGCCTTAGTCATCTCAATGAGCGGCGTGTGGATGCGCAGTCGAGCACCTTCAACACCTACTTTGGTCGCCAAATTGGCGGTCTCTTCGAAGGCTGCGACAAACTCCGGCCGGCAGTCCGGGTAGCCGGAGTAGTCCACGGCGTTTACGCCGATAAAGATGTGGTTAGCCGACAACACTTCCGCCCACGCTAATCCTAAGGAAAGAAACACGGTGTTGCGTGCTGGTACGTAGGTGACGGGAATACCGACGGATTCGGTTGTCGGTACATCGATGTTTGCGTCGGTCAACGCCGACCCGCCAAATTGGCGGAGATCTATGGTGACGCAGCGATGCGCGACAGCGCCGAGGGTATCTGCAACCGTTCGTGCAGCGTCTAGCTCTGCCCGGTGCCGCTGCCCATAGTCGAACGAGAGCGCATGACAGGCGTATCCCTGTTGGCGTGCAAGTGCCAAAACCGTTGCCGAATCCAACCCGCCGGATAGCAAGACTACCGCTCTCATTGCCTCACTCATAGGCCCGGCTCGTCACTCCACAAAATCTTGTGAAGCTGGACTTGCATTCGCACGGCCAACCGATCCCGCACGATCCAGTTACCCAAGTCAGTGGGCTGGAGCTCGCCAAAACTAGGCGAAAAGAGAACATTCGCTACTCGCTCACCCAGGCGATATTCGTCACATTTCATCTTGACCCAGCCGTAATCCGATTCGCTACACAGGACGCATTTCACTTGATCGTTTCGCGTTAGCGCTTCGACGTTAGTCCAAAGATTGCGACGTGCCTCTTTCGAGTCGGGTGTCTTGAAATCCACGACCCGCACCACGCGATCGTCCACATCGTGGATGTCCAACGCGCCACTGGTCTCGAGCGAGACCGCCATACCGTTGTCGCACAACGCACTCATCAACGCATGCACTCGCGGCTGTGCTAATGGTTCGCCGCCTGTCACCGTAACGCGCGGTACGCCGAGTTCGACTACGTCGGCGACAATCGAATCAATCGTCTGCAACCGGCCACCCGTAAAGGCGTACTCGGTATCACGGTATTGGCAGCGCAACGGACATCCGGTCAGTCGCACGAATACGGTCGGCAAGCCGACTGTATTTTTCTCTCCTTGCAAGGAGAGAAAAACCTCTGTGATTCTTAAGCTTGCGACACCCACGCCTGCATGTGTGGAAAGCCTATTAAAGTTCTTGACTGTATTTTGCCGCGAGGCTCGCGGCGGAACTCTTCGGGTGATCGCTTTGCACGCGACTTAGATACAGCTGGGAGGTGCGTTGATCACCGAGATTGTCGTAAACAACGCCCAGTTTATAGAGCGCGTCCGGCACTTTTTGATGATCTGGGTATAAATTGATGACTTGCATGAACGATTGCCGGGCCTGCTCGGTATCTGTTTTTGCCAACCACAGTTCACCTAACCAATAGAAGGCGTTGGGCGTGTATTGCCCATTAGGGTATTCGACGATCAGCTGCTGAAAACCTGCGATCGATTCATCAAACCTGCGTGCCCGCATCTCCTCGAACGCGAAGGTATAGGCTTCTCGCTCGCTGCTAAACCCACCGCTGGGTGGTGAATTGGGCCGCGCAGGCGCAGTGGAATCTGCCGTATTCGTCCCTGGTAGCGGCACGAGACCCGTTAAACCAGATAGGCGTCGATCGACATCTGCGTATTTGTCAGTTTGATCGCGCTGCAACCGGCGCACGCGAAAGTCCTGTTCTTCTATCTGTCCGCGTAGCTGCTGGAGTTCTTGCTGCAACACCTGCATCTGATAGAACAACTCGGCCAACTGCCTGCCATCGCTCGCTTGGCTCGACGTATTCGACTGACGCGTATTGGACTGACGCGATGTTGTGGGTTCTTGCGTAGCCGGGAAATCCGTATTCTTCGTCGACTCGATGGTCGGCGGAATATTGAGTGGTGGGCTCTGTTGCGGTGCAGGCGGTGGCTGCACTGCCTCGGTGGTTGCATTGATCGTTGCTCTGGTGGCACCACGTTGCTGCCCAACCGACTCTTCTACCGGCACTGCTGCCATGACCTGCATGGCAAGCATCCAGGTCCCTATCGCGGTTAAGAGCCGCCCGGGAGATACCCCTCGAGCGAAGCCTTGCACGCGCAACACGATCACGATTGCCTAACCATCGCTAGATTTAGCGATAACCCAGCACGCCACGTCGATTCCTCGACCAAGCCGATTCGGTGTGACCGGGGTTTTCGGGTTGCTCTTCACCGTAGCTGACCGTTTCGATCTGACGCGACGAGACGCCGGCCGAAGTTAAGAAGCTACGAATCGCGTTTGCGCGACGCTCGCCGAGTGCCAGGTTGTACTCACGTGTCCCACGTTCGTCGCAATGCCCTTCGATCACCACACTTCTATTCGAATTGTCGCGCAGACGGGCTGCGTGGATTTGCAACGAACGTAAGTCGCGCTGACTGATGACGGCTTTGTCGTAATCAAAATAGTAGGTTAGGGACAACGGGTTTTCATTGTTGTCCAGAGGCACGTTGTTTGAATCAAAGTCCCGCCGTTCCTCGGGGACCTCTCGTGGGGTTGGGACCGGCTCAGGCTGCGCGGTTTCTGTAGGCGTTTCTACTGGTTCGGGGGGTTCCGTCGCGGTTGACGAGCATCCGGCTACCACGAAGGCAGCAAAAAGCAGCGCTAATAGACGGAAGTAAAGGGGTTGTTGCAAAAATTGCATTAATTTCTCCTCAGTTGCTTTCTTCAAGCAAATTGTTAGTCGTTATGTCCGTTATTTGATCTTTATTCATCATCTGTACTCTACGCGTGCATTCAACCGCACCTTGCGTCTTACTCCGTGCTCTGGAAGCCATCAATAAACGGCGACCAAGCTGGTTCCCTTACGTCCCCCGATGACGATGGCAATCGATACTTCACCCGCCCATCAATCGAGACGACCGCAAGTATGCCTTTACCCTGATCTTGGGTGGCATACATGAGCATCGTCCCGTTCGGAGCGAGCGAAGGCGACTCGTCCAACGCCGTTTCCGTCAACACTCGTAGATTGTCGCGTTCTAAGTCCTGCCATGCAATATGAAACACACCATTTTGTCGATGCACGAAAACTAAATGCCGGCCGTCAGGCAACAATCTCCCTCGCGCATTATAGTCACCCTTGAACGTCAACCGTTCAATGAAGTTCGTCGCAAGTTCGAGTTGGTATATCTGTGGGCGACCCGGTCGATCCGAGGTGAAGATTATGCTACTGCCGTCGGGTGACCAACTCGGTTCGGTATCAATGCTGTGATGACGGGTAATACGCCTGAGCTCCTCACTCGCGATATCCATTATATATATCTCGGGGTCGCCATCACGCGACAGCACCATGGCCAGTTGCTTGCCATCCGGGGAGAACACTGGCGAACTATTGATGCCGCGAAAGTTGGTTATGCGTTTGCGGTAAGGTCCGTCGACATCCTGTACCACGATGGTGGAGCGACCCGTCTCAAACGTCACGTAAGCGACGCGGCGAGCGTCTGGCGACCAACTGGCAGAGAGGATCGGTTTGACCGAGTCAATCAACGACCGCGAACGTTCGCCGTCCGAGTCGGCAATCTTCAGACTATAGGTGGCATCAGGGCTGCCGGCATTCTGCGCCAACACATACATGATCTTGGTCGAAAAGGCACCGCGAATACCGGTAATTTCTTCGTACAAGACATCGGACATTTTGTGGGCAACATCGCGCCACTGGCTGCGGTCGATGGTGTAGCGTCTACCTTGGATTTTGCGTTCATTAACCACGTCGAATAATTCGAAGTTCGCAGAGATACGACCATCGGAACTCATGAGCGAGTTGCCTATGACCAAGTAGTCAACATTCAGAATGCGCCAGTCACGGAAGAAAACTTCTCTGCGGTCACTTGGATAGGACAGCATGTTCTCCGAGGCGACTGGATCGAATTGGCCGCTACGCGCAAGATCAAAGGCAATAATGTCAGCTAGATTCGCCTCGTCACTTAAGTTCGGACCCGTCCTGAACGGTACCACCGCGATACGCACGGGATTGTCCGCACCGCTGTCGATAATGATCGTATCGAGGTTCGCGCGCGCAATAACCGCGTACAACAAGGAAACGAAAACGACTGTAACCCGACTTTTCATGCAATATCCCAGTAGCCAAGCGTGTTCTGGTCCAATCAATCGCCTACGCCTGACATTAACGTAACAGGTCCTCTGGCTGAAAGAGGAAATAAAAGCTCCTGAAGTAGCGCTCAAAAATCG
>Ga0115002_10000739_pt1 | contig 45971 bp, 28 predicted proteins | sample ArcticOcean_MG_C_8_FD_89576 | JGI IMG/M metagenome (GOLD analysis project Ga0115002, IMG submission 89576) | Marine microbial communities from western Arctic Ocean - ArcticOcean_MG_CB11_86 | ecosystem: Environmental > Aquatic > Marine > Oceanic | place: Arctic Ocean: Canada Basin | collected... | reverse complement strand
GGCGAATGATTCGCCAGCGGTTTTTTAATTGGAATATTTGGACAAGGATTAGGAGAGCGTGGCAAGCTACTCTATTTTCATTCTTGGCTCTTACTCTCGTTTCTTACTCTTAATCTCCGACGGAACTGAAACTGATTTCACGGTATCGCGATAGCGCAGTTTGACTCGGCAGCAGCGACTTGCTCGCGGTGATATGGGCTCGCGCGAAGGTTTGCGAGCAGAACGAAAGTGATTGAAGATTAAGAAGGAAGATTAAGAATCAAGAGGGCTACGGCGATGCCAACAGTCCCTCGCGAGGCATCGTCATTACGCATTTGGTGTAGGCGAGAAAGAACCCCAATCGCATCGCATTGCGTTCGGTAGAAATGCCGGGGTTCGAATGAATCGCAACCAAACGACTGCCCCGCTCGCGAGCTCTCTCCATCCGCAGGATCATTAAGATTGACTGAATACCTCTTCGGCGGAAAGTTGGCACGACGCTGGTTCCGAATAAGCAAGCGATTTCCGGTGTCGATTCCATCGATGCTCCACCGACGGGTTTTCCATCAATCAAAGCCAGGAATGAATCCGAGCGTTTGTGTTTTACCATGTTGATGGAGATGTCCCGGAACACATCTGATATTGGTTCGTCGGGCGGTCGGAAACCGGATGTGGCAACTTCCACCAATTGTTCGACCGCTCCGTCGTCGCTTGGGTCGACGTGTTCAATCACCAGGTCTTTGGGCCATTGGTGCGGATAGACGGCGCGGAGGTTTTCGTCGTCAGCGATTTCTCGAGCGAAGACGTTTTCGAATTCGCGGAGCAAGAATCCCCGCTTCGCCAGTCCCGCAATGAGTGACTCATCGACGAACGGACAGACTTCGATCTGCGGTTGAACTCCGCGGCTGGTGTAGAATTCTACTAACCGATCCAGTTCATCGTCGGTTACCGGACCATTCAGTCCCAATCCGGCCGCTTGATTCGCCCAGGTTCCTTTGCCGCCATAGCCCATCCAACCACCTGCAATAGGTTCGGCTTCCAAACTGATTTCGGCCGTTCCAAGTGCTTGCCGAGCTTCCTCGGCAAGCGCGATTTGATGCAGGCGATTCATTTGTGTCCGAAACTCAGTACACGTGTTTGGCTAATTACAATTCAACTTCGGCGCCGTTGTTGTGCGCCGACTCAATCGTGGCATCCATGATCAGCTGTGTGTTAAGAGCGACTTCGGGCCAGAAAGGTTCGAGGTTACCAGAAAGCGCAATGTCAGAAAACTTGCGAATCATGTTGGTCTCTTGAGCGCACGCCGTGCTATTCGCGTACTCGTCGACCGTATGGGTCTTGACTCGTTTTTCCATATTAAAGTCGCAACCATCGATGTTGAAAGTCGCGCGCGAGACGTGGAACTTCAATGTGCTACCGAAGTAGGGCAAGACAAAGTCGGTGATATTCAGAAATCCTTTGTCGCCACCAATGACCGCCCACTGCTGATTCTCCGTGATGAACGAACAGTACATGCTGGACGAAACGCCGCCGGGAAAAAACATTTCGGCAGACATTTCGATCGGCACGGGCAGCGGACTGTCATCGCGTTTGTGCTCGGTCAGAATGCGTCCAGTGACACTCGTCGGCTTTTGCCAATTCATTGCCCACAGCGTGAAGCGGATGTTGTACCAGCCGACATCGCCCATCGCTCCCAATGGCTCTAAGTCGCTGCTGAGCCGGATATTGTTCTTGATAAAGTCTTCTGGGCCAGCGAAACAATGATGCGACACGATCCGCTTTACGTTGCCAACGCTTTCGCCGTCGTCCAGCACTCCGCGCATCTGTTGGAAACGCTCGCTGTGCATGAACATAACCCCGTCCATATACTGCACATTGTTTTGAGCACACGCGTCAATTAATTCGCGGACATCTGCCGAGTTATTCCCCGAGGGTTTTTCGGCCAACACATGTTTGCCTGCCTCAGCGGCCTTGATGATCCACTCTTTCCGGATCCCAGTGGGCAAGGGAATGTAAACCGCGTCGATGTCCTCGCGAGCAAGTAGCTCTTCGTAGCTCCCCAGGGCGATGGGGGCGGGATCGTGTGGAACTGCTGGTTGGCATTCCGATATGTACTGCTCGCTGCGGTCGACGGTTCGACTTGCGACGGCCGCTACGGTCGCATTGGGAGCGTTCCGGATTGCTAGCCAATTCTTCTTGGAGATCTCGGCCGTACTCATTATTCCCCAACGACAAACGCGATCACTCATTCCAACATTCCTCCCAAGGTATTCGTGCACCAGCAGTGCTGTTAATTATGCGAATCTCACATTAGAGCCTGTTTTGTCGCCTTTCCCAACCCGCCCAGCGATGTTTGTTGCGATGTTGAATCTCGCGCGACGCGCAACGATACTAGAGCGGATCTGGAATTGGCAAAATAACGGAGACTTCGTGTGATCGAATCAAAAAAACAACGACGACAATTCACGATTAGCGCGATAGTTTTCGCCCTGTTGTCGACCGCGACATTTGTCTCGACATCGCTGGCTGCCGGTCCCCAATCCCGCCCGAATATCCTGTTGATCTTCACCGATGATCAGGGGATGAACGATGTAGGCTGTTACGGTAGCAAGATACCAACACCTCACATCGATTCTTTGGCTCGCGATGGAGTTCGCTTTACGAATTGGTACGCCGCTTCGTCAATTTGCACTCCCTCGCGGTTCGGTCTTCTCACCGGACGATTTCCGTCGCGGTCTCAAGATCAATTGCTTGGAGCACTGATGTTTCTTAGCGAAGAACATGCCGACACCGGAATTCAGAGTGGCGAAACGACGGTCGCTTCTGTGTTAGCGGAATCTGGTTACGATACCGCACTCGTTGGCAAATGGCATCTCGGTCATGGTAGCGAGAAATACTGGCCAACCAAGCACGGCTTCGGACAATTCTTTGGACACACCGGCGGCTGTGTCGATTACTTTACGATGCGATACGGAATCAAACCGGATTGGTATCGCAATCGCGAAGTCTTGGACCTGACCGGCTATGCCACCGATGTTATTTCTGACGAGGCAGTTCGTTATTTGAGCGCACGGGACAACGAGCGTCCGTTCTTCCTGATGTTAGCTTACAACGCACCACATTTCGGCAAGGGACACAATTACGCAACAGGCGACGCTGTGAATATCATGCAACCGCGCGCAGTTGACTTGCCTCGCGTAAAAGGAATCGACGATGTTACTCGGCGCCAATTTGCAGCGATGACGATGCGTTTGGACGATGGAGTTGGTCACGTTCTCGCGACCCTCGATCGACAAAAGCTTCGCGAAAACACGCTGGTTATTTTTATGACCGACCACGGCGGCGACCCAAAGTACGGCGGCGCCAACGAACCGTACCGAGGTCAGAAGGCAACTTTGTTTGAAGGTGGAATTCGAGTGCCTTGTATCATGCGATGGCCAGCCCGCTTTCCCAAAAACAAAACGATTGATGGCGTTGCAGGAGCCGTTGACTTCTTCCCGACATTTTGTGAATTGGCTGGTGCGTCTACCAAAGGGCAAACGCTCGATGGCCAAAGTTTTTTACCCGTCGTTCAGGATGAAGCAAAACCAGAACGAGAGATGCTCTGGGAGTTGGGAGCGCATACGGAACTAAAACGCAAACCGTGGTTTGCTCTTCGCAAAGGCGATTGGAAGTATCTCTCCACACCCAACGACGGCGAAATGCTCTTCGATCTAAAGAACGATCCCTACGAGAAAAATAATCTCGCTCGCCAGTTTCCGGATCGACTTGAGCAACTGAAAAAGCGAACGAAAACTCTGGTGAAAGAGGTTCGCACAAACGCGAAATGATCGCGAAGCCCGCCCTGTATTATTTCTGGAATCCGGTCCGAATTCGCCAGATCCACGTTCCGTGGCCTGTTTCTTTCCTCTGACGCTTCAAATATCGCCAACTTTCTTGACACCCAGGCGCAATCCAGGGGAAAATACGACAGATTGAGTAGCATTTCATAATTGCGCTCATTCCGACGCAAGACAACAATTTGCGCCATAAAACGGCAGCTCCAAATATTGAATTCCCGAGGGAGAACACCCAGTGTCCTGGAACCCGCGTAAATCCAACGCAACGAATCGACGGTCGCAGAACAAATCCACTCGTCGCCTGAGCCACGAAAACCTCGAGGCTCGTCAAATGCTCGCGCTAGTCATCTCCGAAGTCCTATACAACCACAACGGCGGAGGTGCTCTCGAACCCGCATGGGAATGGTTTGAAGTCTACAACAGCGGACCCGGCTCGGTAGATCTGACTGGCTATGTTGCCGACGATGAAAATAGCAACGCTCACGCCGAAGCGAACATTGCTGCAGGTTCGATTGCGGAAAATAGTGTCGCTGTGTTTTTCAACGTCGACAGATCTTCCGCTGCCGATTTCGAAGCCGTGTGGGGCAGCAATATCAATTTGATACCCGTCACTAGCTGGAGTAATATGTCGCTCGGAAACGGCGGCGACAAGATTAGCTTGTGGAGCAGCTTCGCGAATTACACGGCAACGGCGACGGAGCATCAACTACATGCCAGCGCCTTGATCTCGATTGCATATGACGATGGGGCGCCTTGGCCAGCCGATAATGGAAGCGCATCGATCTATCTTACCGACTTGGCAACCGACATGAACGTTGGAGGCAACTGGGCTCTCAGTTCGGCTGGCGTCGACGGTGGATTTCAAAGCAACCTGACGGCCGGTAACCTCGGTGATGTGGGATCGCCTGGTTTCGCGCCTGGAACTGAAGTGTTACCGAGCGTTGTGGTTCAGCAGACGGACGGAAGCACAACGGTTTCCGAAAACGGGGCTACCGATACCTACAACCTCGGGCTAGCGACTGTTCCAACTGGAAGTGTTGAGATTACAGTAACCGCGGACGCTCAGACTCTCGTGAGCCTCGACGGTAACAACTTCTCCTCGTCTGTTGTAGCAAGCTTCACTGATGATGTGACTCAAGTTGTCACAATTCAAGCAGTCGACGATGTCGATATCGAAGCGGGACACAACAGTGTGTTGACCCACGAGATCACCGCTACGAACGATCCGACTGATTACCCCACGAGTTTGTCGATTTCGAACATTGAAGCGACCGTGCTCGATAATGATGTGGTAATCGATTTGGTCGTCACCGAAATTATGTTCAATCCCAACAGTAGCGATACGAGTTGGGAGTGGATTGAGGTATACAATGCGGGACCGATCGCACTCGATCTGAGTGGTTTTGTGATCGACGATAACAACCCCACATTCCACGGGTCGGCGAACATTGCCGCCGGAACGATCCCATCAGGTGGCACGGGAGTTCTGTACGATGTCTCCACAACCGACTTCGCGGAAGCGTGGAACAATAACATCAATCTCATTGCTGTTGAAAACTGGGGAAATCTGTCTCTTGGCAACAATGGAGATGTGATCGGCATCTGGGATTCGTTCATCGCTTATGAAGGCGACCACGTGAATCACGCCAATGTTGTTTCTGGTGTTGAATACGGTGTGGGCGGAGATTGGCCGACGGACAATTCTGCGGAGTCAATTTACTTGCTAGATGCTCACTCCGATCCATCCGCTCCAGCAAACTGGGCGTTGAGTGTCATAGGCATCTTCGGAGCTTACGAGAGTTCGACGACTGTTACGAACTTGAATACTGGTATGGACGTCGGGTCACCTGGACTGCTTCCCCGAACCCCGAATGCTCCGAGTATCACGATTTCCAGTGTTGGACCCAACGGCAATGAGGTCGGTGAAGACGGTACTTCGGACACCTACAACGTGTTTCTCAACACGGTCCCGACCGGCGACGTCGAGGTGACAATTGCGACGGATAATCAGACGGAAGTGAGTTTGGATGGTCTGAGCTTTAGTACGTCTCTTGCCTTGACGTTTAGTGATGTCACTCCACAAACAGTTATTATTCGCGGAGTCGATGATGCCATCATTGAAACCGACCATCATTCGTTAATCGGCCATGAGGTCACGACGACTGCCGATGCCACGTATCCTGTTGGCATGGATATCGCGGACATCTCCTTTGGAGTGGAAGACGACGACTTCGCGTTGTCCGATCTAATTTTCAGCGAGATCATGTTTTCTCCCGATAGTAGTGACGGGTTTTGGGAGTGGGTGGAAGTCTACAATCGATCGTCGTCGGCCATCAGCCTCAACGGGTATGTGTTGGACGATAACAACGTCGCCGCTCACACGACCGCCAACATTTCTTCGGGTTCGGTGCCGGCCGGAGGAACAGCGATACTTTACAACAGCGCGGTTACATCGAGTGAATTCGGCGACGCTTGGGGCTCGGGTCTCAATCTAGTTCCAGTGGCTGGGTGGACGAATATCGGTCTTGGCAACGGCAACGATCAAGTTGGTATTTGGTCGAGTCTTGCCGCCTACAACGGCGACAACGAAATTCACGCGAACGCGCTAACTTCGCAACCCTACGACACGGGAGCACCATGGCCAGTATCGGACAACGCGAGTTCGATCTATATGAGAAGTGTCAACGCAAATCCCCACGACGGCAGCTCGTGGGCTCTCAGTGTTGCCGGAGTTGACGGGGCGCGGATGAGTTCGGAGACGGGCGACACCGCGTTGAACACCGGTTTGGACGTGGGTTCGCCTGGTGCGATCCCCGCCGATCTGATTGGACCGACGATTCTTTCCGCTTCTGTGAATACTGGAATCGTTGATCCGCCAGATAAAGTAGATCCACAGCCCACGAGTTGGGCGACTCAAAGAAGCGAAATTGCCACGATTCAATTAACGTTTGATGACGATGTTCAATTGGCAAACAACAATGAAATCGTGTTAACGAATCTCGGTATTAACGCGCCCGCGGACCCCGACTTCGTTGTTCCTGTAACGAACGATCAGATATCGATTAACGGTACTGTTGCGACAATTAGTTTTGGTGTCGATGACTTGGAGTCGGGTGTCTACGAGTTGCAGATTACCAATACTTTCACGGACGGGTCTGGCAATCCGCTCGACGGAGACGACGATGGATCCGCCGGTGGTACATTTGTTTTTGCCGCCAATGCGGTTAACAACTTCTACGAATTGACCTCCGAGTTTAGCGGCGACACCGGGGTGTCGGTGTTTGACTTCTCAACGTTCTCGTATTGGTTTGGCGACCCGACTGGCGTGGCACCTGAATATGTCGACATGAATCGAGATGGGGGCGTCTCTGTTTTCGACTTCTCTTTTTTCTCTTCCAACTTTAGCATTGGAGTGACGTTCCCAGCGGCGTTCGCGGCCGCAATATTCGCTGGCGAGGACGATCAATCGGGCGCCGAAATTGCTCTGCCAGCACAACAAGAGCCCCTCGATGTTATTGTCGACTGGGCCGTTGTAGGGGACCAGGACGACTTAATATTCGCTCGCCTCCGTGTGGATGGTGACTTGGGCGGTCTGCAAAAAATGACACAAACGCGGTTAATCGACGAAGCATTGCTCGAGTTTCTAGGTCAGGACGAATTACTGAACGACTAATTCTGAACGGCCAAATCCGAATAGCCAGATCGGAACCGCCATAGGCCCATACCCCACCGATGTGGTATTCTGACGTATTGGCGAATAACCCAATGGCATGACCGAACAACATTGACGGCGAAATGAACGACGTACCAAGAGACGAAAACCTCGCGCCCAAATCAGATGGTATCGATACCTACGAACCATCGGCCAATCTGGACATGGCCAATTTCGACGCCGTTGGCAGCGAACAAACCGCGCTGCCACAGCTTCAGCCTGTTCGGAAGTATCGACCGCGATTTACCGTCCCAGTTGTCCTGTTCTGCATGACTTGTGTTTCGACCGCGTTCGTCGGTATGACGGGTTTTTATCCACTTTCCTATCGGAACGCATTATTTGGGAATGCCACGGAATTGCGACAAGTGATCTTGTTGAATTGGGATACAGGGCTCATGTACATGGCCTGCGTGTTGACCATTCTGTTCGCCCACGAAATGGGACATTTTATCGCTGCACTCATTCACCGCATTCCGGCGAGTCTTCCCTTCTTCATTCCTTTGCCAATTAGCTTCCTTGGAACGATGGGCGCGGTTATTGGAATGGAAGGCACGAAAGCTGACCGCAAACAGATTTTTGATATCGGTATCGCTGGACCGATCGCTGGACTGGTGGTCGCCGTCCCGATGCTGTTGTTTGGTATTCAGCAGTTGGATCTTACATCTGCCGTACATAAACACGATGAGTTGCATCTCAATATGCCCTTGTTCGCTCATTGGATGTTGCAGTGGATGAGGCCTGGCGAGTACACCGCCGAAAGTCATATCGCGCTTTCGATCGTGAATCCTTATTTTATCGCGGGATGGGTTGGCCTATTTGTCACTGGCATGAACATGTTGCCAGTCAGTCAACTCGATGGCGGACACGTTACTTACACATTGTTCAAAAAGAACGCCCATCGAGTAGCGCAACTTTTCATGCTGATGGTGCTCAGTCTGATGATTTGCGATTGGATGTTTGGGTGGGGTGTCTACTCGAAATTCATATTGATGGTTGGACTAATCCTGTTTATTGGGATCAAACACCCGCCGACGCGCGACGATTCAGTGGAACTTGGATGGGGTCGCACAATTCTTGGTTTGGTGTCACTTTCCATTCCAGTTCTTTGTTTCCCGCCGCAAATCGTTTACGTGGAATTGTCGCATGCGATTCCAGTAGCGATTCTTCCCAGTACATTGATGTAAGACGTATACTTGGCAGAAAGAAGTTAGTTGTCGGCGGCTGGCATGCTGGCGGATGCAGAATGTTGTTTCAATCAAGCCAAACGGAATAATTAGACGTGGACAAGGCAACCGGGATTACGGAAATCTGGCCGGGCAAATCGTATCCTCTGGGCGCGACTTGGGATGGCGAAGGCGTGAATTTCGCGCTCTTCTCGGAACACGCTAAGATTGTCGAATTATGCTTATTCGACTCTGAAACAAAGCAAGAGACGACGCGCATCGTTCTCCCCGAACAGACCGACCAAGTCTGGCACGGCTACGTTCCCAACCTGTCGCCGGGAACGCTTTACGGCTATCGAGTCTACGGGCCCTACGAACCCAATGTGGGACATCGATTTAATCCCTACAAACTTTTGATGGACCCCTACGCCAAGGCCATCGATGGCAAAGTGAATTGGGTCGGCGAGGTCTTTGGCTACGCGTTGGATCACGACGACGAAGATTTATCGTGCGACATTCGCGACAGCGCTCCGTTCGTTCCCAAGTCGATGGTGATCGACGACCGGTTTGATTGGGAAGGTGATCAGCAACTGCTCACACCTTGGCATCAGACCACAATCTATGAACTGCACGTCAAAGGTTTTACGAAACTTCATCCCAACGTTCCCGAAGAACTACGTGGAACCTACTCGGGCTTGGCATGTCCGGAGGTCATTGAGTACTTCAAGGACCTAGGCATCACCGCCGTCGAACTGCTTCCCGTTCATCACTTCCTCGACGACAAACGGCTCGCCGATCTCGATTTGTGTAACTACTGGGGTTACAACTCTATCGGATATTTCGCTCCCGACGTTCGCTATGCTCGGGAAACCGCCAAGGGCGAACACGTCACCGAGTTCAAGGAAATGGTTAAGGCCCTGCACCGAGAAGGCATCGAAGTCATTCTCGACGTGGTCTACAACCATACAGGTGAGGGAAATCAGCTCGGCCCGGCGCTCTGTTTTCGCGGCATCGATAACGTTAGTTACTATCGAACTGTTGCGGATCAAAGACGGTTTTATACCGACTATACCGGCTGCGGAAACACTCTGAATATGATGCATCCGCGCGTGCTGCAGATCATCATGGACAGTCTCCGGTATTGGGTCGAAGAGATGCACGTCGACGGATTCCGGTTTGACTTGGCATCTGCCTTGGCGAGAGAGCTGCACGACGTCGATCGACTCGGCGCCTTCTTCGATATTATCCACCAAGATCCAGTGCTCTCGAAGGTCAAGCTGATCGCCGAGCCGTGGGACTTGGGCGAGGGTGGATATCAAGTTGGCAACTTCCCTGTTCTGTGGGCCGAGTGGAATGGCAAGTTTCGCGACAACGTCCGCGCGTTTTGGAAAGGTGATTCTGGTCAACTGAGCGAACTGGCTTACCGCTTAACTGGAAGTAGCGATCTCTACGCACATAGCGGCAAGCGACCCTACGCGAGCGTAAACTTTATCACCGCTCACGACGGCTTCACGTTGCGAGACTTAGTTTCGTATAACGACAAACACAATGAGGCGAATGGCGAAGAAAGCCGCGATGGCGACAACCACAACCTCAGCTGGAATTGCGGGTTCGAAGGAGAAACGAAAAACCGAGCGGTCAATCGTTTGCGAGCAAAACAACAAAGAAACTTGCTCGCCACTCTGATTCTCTCGCAGGGCGTTCCCATGTTGACCGCCGGCGACGAACGAAATCGAACCCAGGGTGGAAACAACAACGCTTATTGCCAAGACAACGAAATATCTTGGGTCGACTGGGAAACAAAAGTCGAAGACGAAGATCTGCGGCTGTTCACAAAGAACCTATTCGAGATATTTCGACGCCATCCCGTATTGAGCCGCAGAAGGTTTTTTGAAGGCAATAAAATTCGGAATTCCCATGCGAAGGATGTCACTTGGTTTACGCCAGCGTGCGAGGAAATGGCTCCGGAGAACTGGCACGATCCAGATTTACGAACGATCGGATTGCGGTTAGCTGGCGACGCAATTTCCGAAACGGACGACCGTGGACAACCAATTGTCGATGATACGCTGCTGATCCTTCTGAACGCTCATCACAAACCAATGCAATTCGATTTACCACAGCTGCGCAGCGGCGAAGGCTGGCAATTGATGATCGACACCCGCTACGATCATGGAATCGACCACCGCAAAAAACCTCGCCGATTTCGCAAACATTACAAAATGCATCCTCGCAGTTTCGTCCTCTTACGCTGCGACGTTAAGAAATAGTGGCCTTCCTCCCCGATAGTGGCCTTCCTCTCCGAGGAAGAGGTTGTTTCCGTAGCTACCGTCGCCAGACGGTGGAAAGCACTTCTTTTCAACCACGTAAACCACGCTCTGGCGACGGTAGCTAGTGCGCCTCCGGCCCCTTTGCCAAGTTGAGTGTGAGCTGCCAAGCAGTAATCGCACTCGTTGGCCTGTCCGACTGTCAATGCGATCGCCTCTCGAGTCTTGGCGGCAAATGTTCCTCCGGCTAACGCCGCGCTAAATGCCAAGTAACCGTTGGCAACAGCGGGTGAATTAGCCATCGTAGCAATGATGTTCGGCACTCCGCCCATCTTCTTTTTGACTTGGTCGAGGACTGCTTTTGATTCTTCCGACGCGGTTTCGTGAGTTACAGGTTGTAGGCGTGCCATGATCTGTTCCTTTTCATTTAGGTCTCAGTTTCTGTCCCGCACATGTTTGACGACGTGATCCGCGAATCTCTTACCTCGATTCTCAAAAAAGTTTTCAGAGTTCCTTTTTCCCTAGTTCGCCTCCGTAAATGAACCACAATAATTCGCTTGAATGCCGCGACGTTTCCATCGAAAATGAAGCTAGCAGCTTAACTGAAGTTTTAGTGTGTTTTTCGCGCTACCCAGAAAGCTGTACTACCCAGAAAGAACGAGAACGCTCGTATTTTTGTCATGAATCGAACATTAATATCTTTGACTTTGTCACTCGTCGGTCTCTCGGCGACTTTAACGGCTGCGCAGCATGTACCAACTGAGCGCCTGAGTCGGCGACCCAATGTGCTGATCTTGGTATCCGATGACCAGCGCGCGGACTCGATTGGCGCCTATGGAAACACGATCATCGAGACGCCGAATCTCGATCGTCTGGCGCGCGAAGGGAGTCTGTTTCATCGCGCAGTGTGTGGGAATCCGATTTGTACACCGAGTCGTGCGGAAATTATGACGGGTTGCAGTGGCTTTCAGAATGGCGTGGTCGATTTTGGAGGCAAGATCGACCCATCGCTCACTCGCTGGGCGACGGCGATGGGGAATGCTGGGTATCAGACTTGGTATGTCGGGAAGTGGCATAACAACGGTGCTCCGCACGATCATGGTTATCAAGCGACGGCCGGTTGGTATCGCGGCGGAGGCGGGAAGTGGTGGAAAGATCAGACTGATCATCACGGGCGACCAGTGACGGGATATCGCGGTTGGATTTTTCATTCCGACAAAGGAGAAAAACTGCCGGACTTGGGCGTCGGGCTTACCGGCGATATCAGTGCCAAGTTTGCGGATGCTGCGATTGAAGTGATAGAGCGACCTCGCAAGCAGCCCTTCTTCTTGCACGTTAACTTTACGGCTCCGCACGATCCGCTTCACATGCCCACGGGTCTCGAGGGAAAATACAAGCCAAGGGAAATCCCGCTCCCTCGAAACTTTCGATCGCAGCATCCTTTCGACCACGGCAACTTTATGGGACGCGACGAAGTATTGCTCCCATTTCCCCGAACCAAAAAAGATGTGCAAGCAGATCTGGCCGTTTACTATTCGGTTGTCGATCACATGGATCAGCAGATTGGCCGCATCTTCGCGGCGCTGAAGTCTTCGAATCAGTGGGACAATACGTTGGTCATTTTTACCAGCGATCACGGCTTGGCGATGGGCAGTCACGGTCTGCGTGGTAAACAAAACATGTATGAGCACACAATCAATGTGCCGATGATTATCCGCGGACCCAAGGTTCCTGCAAATCGCAAGTTCGACGCGCAGATGTACCTTCGCGACATGTACCCCACGGTATGCGAATTGACGGGAGTGCCAATTCCAAAGTCGGTGACGGCAAAGAGCGTAGTACCAGTGCTCAACGGCAAGGCCCAGCGAGTTCACGAATTCACGTACTGCTACTTTCGCAAGTTTCAAAGAATGATTCGGACGGATCGCTGGAAGCTCATTCACTATCCCGAGGTCGGTAAGTGGCAACTGTTCGATCTAACGAACGATCCAAAAGAAATTACCGATCTGATTGATTCCGAGAAACATATCGATGTTCGGGACAGGCTCACCAAGATGCTAAAGAAGCAAATGGAAAACGAGTAAGCTCCCGCTGGATGGGACTTTGCCGAGCAACGGACTTAACTTCGTGCATTCCGTTGTCCGCAATGTTAAACTCTCCGGGTTGAACGCATGTTCCTTCCTTCTGAACGCTACCCGCCGAACTGAGAGGATACGCTATGTCTTTCTCGCGTGTTGCTTGTTATCTAGCTGTTGCACTTCTTTCGTTGACTCATTGCTTCCGTTCTAGCGGTGCAGAGGAAAAGAAGTTGCCGACGATTTACGACGTTGAAGTTCAACCGTTGTTAGCCCATGCCAAACGACTTCAGCAGGCGCTAGGCTTTCTTGGTCAGCCGTTGGACAAAAAGGCAGAGCAGTTGTTGAAAAAAGCTGCGAGCACAGAAGACAAATCTGAAGCTCGGCGGTTTGTTCAGGAAGCGCTCGACCGTTATTGCCTGTTTGGTGTTCAGATCAATCCTGAATCTCGCGTGAAGGTAACGGAAGGTCCAGCGAAACCGATTCTGAACGAGAATGGTTGGCGGCAGTTTTTGGTGAAGGTGCACAACGAGGCGGGAGTCACTGCTAAACTCGCCGGGTCCAGTCCCAATGCGGGAAAGCTCGCGGGTGCGACGAAAGATAAGCTGCGAGACCTATGGTTAGAGCTGCGGATGTTCGAAGGACGCCCGCTCGCTCCAACGCTAAGCGGCGTTAAATTGGAATACCGAATCATTCAACTCTACAGCCGAGATGCGGGTAAGAGAGCCGCGGAGATTGCATTCAACGTTGGGCAAGGGACACAGGACATTGGTTTTCGCAACGATTGCTTGATCACGTTTGATTGCCAAGCTTCGAATCCAGTTCAGCTGCGAGTGCTCGATGAAAACGGCAAATCGACGACGGCGGCTTTTGTGATTCGAGATAAACTTGGACGAGTCTATCCATCGCAGGCAAAACGTTTGGCGCCGGATTTTGCGTTTCATCCACAAGTCTATCGGCACGATTTGGAATCGGTGAGTTTGCCCAAGGGCGAATACCAAGTTGCCGTTTCGCGGGGTCCCGAGTATTTTCCACAAAGCATAACTCTAAAAGTTGGCGACGATCCCGCGACACTCAGTGTGCGGCTCAAGCGTTGGATTGACCCGGCGGCTTTTGGTTGGTGGTCGGGCGATCACCACATACACGCAGCTGGTTGTGCTCATTACACCAATCCCACCGAAGGCGTGCACGCTCCCGATATGTTCCGACATATTCTTGGCGAAGACCTCAAGGTTGGCGCGAATCTCACGTGGGGACCATGTTTCGATTATCAAAAACAATTCTTTACCGGCAAAGTCGATGCCGTTTCAAAGTACCCGTATCTGTTGCGGTACGATGTCGAAGTCTCAGGTTTCGGTTCTCATCGCAGCGGTCACCTTTGTCTGCTTCGTCTCCAGAAACAGATTCCGGCGGGCGGCGATTCAAAAAATCACTGGCCGACGCTCTGTCTCAACACTTTGAAATGGGGAAAGAAGCAAGGAGGAGTCGTTGGTCCCGCTCATTCGGGATGGGGAATCTCTGTTCCAGGTACCGATTTGCCGAACTACAACATTCCTCCCTTCGACGGAATTGGTGCTTGTGAATACGTCGCCGATGTGACTCACCTAGTCGAAGACGATAAGGGAGCGATGGTTCCCGCAGTCGACTTCATGTCGCTTGCCGACACGCCTTCTGTCTGGGAATTGAACATGTGGTACCACACTCTCAATTGTGGATTCGAAACGCGTGTCAGTGGCGAAACTGATTTCCCTTGTATCTACGGCGAACGCGTCGGTCTTGGCCGTAGCTATGTGAAACTGAAGGGCAAGCTAGATTACGACAGCTGGTGCCTTGGAATTCGATCTGGAAGCGCCTACGTCTCAGACGGTCGCAGTCATTTAATGGACTTTACCGCAAACGACTCGACACTCGGAGAAAGTAGCCGAGTCAAACTCAAGGATGCGAGTAAGGTCTCCGTTTCAGCGCGCGTCGCAGCTATGTTGTCAGAGACGCCGAATCCCGATCTGCGGAATGTACCTTACACTCAGAAACCGTATTGGCACATCGAACGAGCTCGACTGGACGGCCGACAGGTAAAGGTGGAGTTGATCGTCAACGGGTATCCCGTTCAACAGAAGACGATTTCCGCCGATGGAAAGATTCAAGAAGTGAAATTCGATGTCGACATCAAGCGGAGCAGCTGGGTGGCGATGCGAATTTTGCCTTCATCGCACACCAATCCAATTTTTATCAGTGTCGATGACAAACCGATTCGAGCCAGCCGACGAAGCGCGAAGTGGTGTTTGGATAGCGTTGCAAAATGTCGCGAACAAAAGCGACGGTTTATTGCCGAGAACGAACTGCAAGATTTCGCTGACGCCTACGACCACGCGACGAAAGTCTACACAAAGATTCTCGCAGAGTCTCCGTAGTGGATGGAGCACGGGCTTTCAGCCCGTAACCCGCGTTGGTTCAAGCTAAGACGCTCATCGCGCAACCGATCCGAATTACGGGCTGAAAGCCCGTGCTCCGCTCATCGCGCAACCGAGCCTAAATACGGGCTGCAAGCCCGTGCTCCGCCCGCGAGACGAAACCGCGCCAACGTTGCGTGCATCCAATTGCAGCTCGGTATATAATGTTTGTCCTCGCCAGTTTTAGGACCTTTCCAGGTTCCTAGGATTTATCCCACCTCAGTTGGAGAAACCAAATGTCTTTACTTCGAGTTATTTCGTTCCTTTGCGTTTTCGGCCTTATTGCAACCACATTTGCTGAAGAGAAAAATGTTGGCCCCGCGCTGAAATTTAAAATGAAGTCGATCAGCGGCAAGGAAGTTGATTTGGCCAAGGCATACCAGGGCAAAGTCCTGCTCGTTGTAAACACTGCCAGTCAATGCGGGCTCACTCCGCAATACGAGGGTCTGCAAACTTTACAATCGGGACTGAAAAACCAACCATTCGCAGTACTCGGTTTTCCCTGCAATCAGTTTGGCAAGCAAGAGCCAGGCGACGAAAAAGAAATTGCAGAGTTCTGCAAGTCGAACTATAGCGTAACGTTTGACATGTTCAGCAAAGTTGAAGTCAACGGCGACGATGCTTGCGATCTTTATAAGTACCTGACTTCCGTCGATACGAAGCCGAAGGGCAAAGGCAAAGTGGGTTGGAACTTTGAAAAATTCTTGGTTGGCAAGGATGGCAAAGTTGTCGCTCGATTCAAACCGGGCACCAGTCCAACCGACAAGGAAGTCTTGACCGCCATCAAAGCGGAACTCGAAAAGTAGTCTTTGCTAACTTCGATATTACGAACCAAGCAACCTCACAAGTCTAAAACATTTCCTCAGGGTTTTTCTCCGTGACACGCAACTTGACAACTCTCTTAATCGTTCTTGTTTCGGCAGTCATCGCCAATGCAGATGACCGTCCCAACGTCGTGATGATCATTTCTGACGATCAGGCCTGGGGCGATTATGGATTTATGGGACATCCCGATATCCAATCGCCGAACCTCGATAAGCTGGCCAAGCAAAGCGCGGTCTTTCGTCGTGGATACGTCCCGACCGCTTTGTGTCGGCCTTCGTTAATGACTTTGATTACTGGTCATTATGCATCCGTGCATGGCGTGACAGGTAATGATCCGTCGCCGAAATATGCTCAACGCAATTCGGAGTTGTACAATGAACGCCGAGCGAAACTGATCGCCAACATCGACCGATTTGACACGCTGCCCGAACTGCTGGGCGAGCGCGGTTATTTGAGTCATCAAAGCGGAAAATATTGGGAAGGTAACTTCAAACGCGGTGGTTTCACTCACGGCATGACTCGTGGTTTTCCCCTGCCGGGAGGTCGTCACGGTGATGATGGATTGGCGATCGGTCGCAAGGGAATGGCGGCCACCAACAATTTCATCGACTTGGCCGTCAAGGAAAAGAAACCCTTCTTTATGTGGTATGCTCCGTTTTTGCCCCACACTCCCCACAATCCGCCCGAGCGGATTTTGGCGAAGTATAAGAAGGATGGCCGCTCTCCTTCGATCGCTCGGTATTACGCGATGTGCCAGTGGTTTGACGAAACTTGTGGTCAGTTGATCGACCATCTCGAAAAGAAAGGCGTTCGAGATAACACGTTGATCGTCTATGTTACTGATAACGGTTGGATCCAAAATCCCAAGAGTGGCGGGTATGCTCCGCGATCGAAGCAAACTCCCTACGAAGGCGGTATCCGCACACCGATTATGTTCTCGTGGCCCGGTAAGATTTCTCCCAGTGAACGCAAAGAACTCGTCAGTAGCATCGACCTCGTGCCGACGATTCTCGCCGCCACAAAAGCGAAGACTCCCGACAATTTGCCCGGCTTGAATCTGCTCGAGAATCTTCAAAGTGAAAGAGCCATCGAGAGAACTGCGATATTTGGCGAGAGCTTCGCACACGATATCGCCGACATCAACAAGCCGGAAGCGTCACTGATCTTCCGCTGGTGTATCGAAGACGAGTGGAAATTGCTGCTTACCTACGATGGTGAAGTCAACCGCTACAAGTCGACTCACCCGCGAACCGAAAAGCGGCCGCAATTGTTCAATTTGAAAAAAGATCCAGCCGAGAACGAAAATTTGGCCGCGGATAATCCCGAGATCGTGACTCGTCTGGCAAAAAAAATCAGCGGCTGGTATCCGGTAAAAGAACGCAAAACACTCACTAAGTTCGAGTAATTGCAGCGGAAAACGCTCGAGGAACTCAAACTATCTAGAACTTCCGCGACCGATTCGAGATTTTTTTCGGTCGCCGCGTAAGATGCCCAGCATTTGCCTCCATATAGATGTAAGCGGGATCGGAACCCTGTACATAACGAGGAGGCATAGGCATGTTGCGCTCGCATCTAGAGGGACGTTCGTCCCTTCGACGTAAGAATCAAACGAAACGTAGTCAAACGAAACGTAGTCAATCGAAACGCAGTCAGGCAAAACGCAAGCGAAGTCGGCGATTGAACCACGAATCGCTCGAATGCAGACGGCTGCTGACAATCTTACCAGCCGGTTTTACCGAAGAATTGGTCGGCTGGGCGTCGTCGGCTTCGACGATGGCGATCGCTCCGGATGGTCGAGTTTTTGTAGGTCAACAACATGGTCATATCGAAGTGATTGAGAATGACCAGCAGCTGGACGATCCAATTTTGGAATTGGCGGTCAGCGAAGGGGGGGAACGGGGGTTGCTGGGTATTACATTCGATCCACAGTTCGAGAGTAACAACTTCCTGTACGTCTATTACACGACGCAAGATGCTCCGATACACAATCGAGTTAGTCGATTTACGATGCAAGGCAACTCCGTAATCGACGGCTCGGAAGTCTCCATTCTCGATCTCGAAGAGCTCGGCGCGATCAATCACAACGGTGGTGGAATCCACTTCGGTAGCGACGACATGCTTTATGTCGCCGTAGGCGATAACGCAGTCAGCAGCAACTCGCAGTCAATGGACACTCGATTCGGAAAGATGCTCCGCATTGCTTCCGATGGCTCGATTCCTACTGACAATCCGTTTTACACGACCGCCGTCGGCGACAACCGAGCCATCTGGTCGTTGGGATGGCAAAACCCGTTTTCCTTTGCCGTCCAACCTGGGACGGGGCTAATGTTGGTTAACGATGTAGGCGGAGGGCAATGGGAAGAAATTAATGAGGCGGTGAGCGGTGGCAATTTCGGTTGGCCGTTGCAAGAGGGCGCGGGCAACGACCCTGCATTCATCAATCCAGTTTTCGCGTATCCACACGATGGACCAGAGCCAAATGGTTGCGCGATTACAGGCGGCGATTTCTACAATCCGCCAGTGAACCAATTCGGTAACGAATATATCGGGCAATATTTCTATTCCGATTTTTGCGGCAACTTCATTCACACGCTCGATCCCGAGACTGGCGTCAGCACGCACTTCGCCGATCTAGAGCGCCCGGCGTTCAGCGGCATGATCGATATTGAAACGCATTTTGATGGCAGCCTTTACTATGTTAACCGTAACGGCGGCGTGTATAAAATCGAACGCCCTGGATTCAACGACGTTCCAGTAATCCTCGATCCGCCTCAAGATATTTCCGTCCCCGTTAATACTCTGGCGTCATTTCACGTTAACGCTTTTAGCATTCCGCCAATCTCTTACCAGTGGCAACGAAACGGAGCCGACATTGCTGGCGCCGAAACGGATACGCTCACCCTTCCGTCTGTTACCGTACTAGACAACGGCGACTTATTTTCGGCGGTTGTCACTGGACCAGGTGGAAGCGTGAGTTCGGAAGCAGCAACACTGACGGTTATCAACAGCCAAACACCAACCGCGACGATCACGAGTCCTTTGCCTATCGATACTTATGTTGCGGGACAGACCTATCAATTTTCCGGGACTGGCACGGATCCAGAAGATGGGCAGCTGGCCGCCGAACAGTTTAGCTGGACGGTTGAATTTCATCACGACCAACACGCGCATCCATTTCTCGGGCCGATTGACGATGTGACGGGTGGCGAGTTTACGATACCAACCACGGGCGAGCTGTCTGCAAATGTCTGGTACCGCATTCATCTCACCGTCGAGGATTCCGCCGGTTTGACCCATTCGGCTTTCCGCGATATCCATCCAGATACCGTGGAGATTACCCTGGAAACAAACCCCGCGAATCTAAACGTGCTGCTCGATGGTCAACCGGTAACGACCCCTCATACGGTTGAAAGTGTCGTGGGTATTGAGCGATCAGTGAGTCTCTTAGAACCGCTTGATCAGAACGGATTGTTGTTGGGATTTCAAAATTGGTCCGATGGCGGTTCGTTGTCTCACACAATTCAAACTCCCGCAACCGATCTGACGCTCACGGCCAACTTGGTGTCGCTCGGAGAGGTCCCCGTTCCACGGAATTCGATGTGGAATTATCTCGACGATGGTTCCAATCAGGGGGACGCTTGGCGGGAGACTGTCTTCGACGACTCGACTTGGTCTGCCGGCGCCGGTCAACTTGGCTATGGTGATACGCAAGACACGGTGGTCAGTTTCGGCGACGACCCCGATGAAAAACATATCACCACCTACTTTCGACACCAGTTTAACATTGCCAATCCCGCCAATTACAGTGAGATTCAATTGCAGTTGCTATGGGATGATGGCGCCGCCGTCTATCTTAATGGCGTTGAGTTAACTCGCGAGAATTTGGCAGCAGATGCCGCTTTTGATACCACAGCATCGGGAGCGGTCGTAGACGTGGAAGAAGAAACCTATTTCACCAGACTAGTTGATCTCGAATCGCTTCCTGCCGGAACACTTCGAGCTGGCGAAAACGTTTTGGCAGCCGAAGTTCATCAAGCGGGTGAAAGAAGTTCCGACATCGGTTTTGATGCTCAACTCGCATTGCGATTTGGAGCCCCTCGCGTCGATGCGGTAGTCGTTAACGGTGGCGAGCAAGATACTGACGATCTCCCTCGAGGTGAACAGCCATCCAGTTGGAATCAGCAGCGTTCCTCGATTCGTTCGATTCAGGTCGATTTTTCTCAGCCAGTCGAGGTCGCCGCGTCGGATTTCGTGCTGACCAACCTCGGCGTAGATGCCGACGTGGACCCCGATACCAACGCGGTAATCAACGACCAGCAAATTGATGTCGTGGGCAACTCCGTCACAATTAGTTTTGCCGCCGATGACCTCTCGGATGGCGTTTACGAGCTGCGAATTCTACCGTCGCTTACCAACAATCGAGGCGATGCGTTGGACGGCAACTCGGATGGAGCGGGCGGCGATGAATATGTCATGACAGGCAGCGCGTTGAACCGCTTCTACCAATTCGCTTCCGATTGGAATGGCGACTTTGGCTCGTCTGTTTTCGACTTCACCGTTTTCAGCTACTGGTTCTCTGAGACGACTCAGCAAGTCGGTGGATTGGCCCCTAATTATGTCGACACCAACAACGACGACGGTGTCAGCGTTTTCGATTTCACGGCGTTCGCGGATCATTTCGGCCAGTCCGTTTCGTTTCCGTCGGCACTAGCGAATCGAATTGCTGAGTTGCAAATTCAAGCCTTGCCGATGCGAGACTCTGGAAGTGACGATTCGCGAATGGCTCGAGCCGCAGTTAACGATACCGCAGTCGACGAGATTCTTCGCAACTGGCAAAACGACGCGGTCATTGATCACCTCGATTGGTTTTAAGCAAATTCTTTTGGCAGGGTATCGGTCGATCGTTTTCGGCCGATACCTGTCTGCATCCTGTCAATCAAAAGTTACGCAACGATCAAGGTTGCCGCTTGCTTGGAGACCGAGAACCTAGCGATCGTACCACTCGTGAATTCCAGAAAGTCAGACTCGACTCCATCGGAGAAGATAACGCCTTCCGAAGGCATGTGTGAGGCGATGACGAGTTCATCTCGTTTCTCGATCCAACCCATCACCATGTTGGCTCCAGAGTGCAAGCTTTGGAAGGGTTCTCGAACAGCCCGGCTAGGTTCGCGCAAATTACAAAATGGACGATCGGATAAGTGGATGTCTATGCCAGAGGTCCAACTTGTATGACGTTGCAATTCTTTTGTTCTGCCAAGAAATCCATCAGCTTCACCAATGGTTAGTTTTCGCCGAAGAATTGGGCGATATCGTCGATGATGGCGTCGAGCGGCTGGCCTAATTCAGCGATTTCGCTTGCCAGTTGGGGATCGATTGAGTTCCGGCGTGGCTCGAGTGACCAGTCGATAGGTACGCGAAATACTTCTTCGACTGCGAGCGGGACAGTTGGTGGAAGCTCACCACCATTGGCTCGCTCGGCAGCGGTATTTTGGTCGTCATTTTGGACGGAAAGAGCAGCCAGGCCAGGCGCGAATGTTACCGAGTCTCCGAATCGATTGGCGAAAATCGTAAAGTCAAAAACGCTTACCCCATCGTCGTCATTGAGGTCGGCATAGAGTGGTGCTCGCGTAGTGTCTTGGCCAAACCAATAGCTGAAAGTGGTGAAGTCGAAAACCGACACGCCGAGATCACCGTTGAAATCGGCCGCGAAACGGTAGAGCTTGTTAATTGCGTCGCCCACGATTTCAAACGACCCGCCCGCAGTTCCATCGTCGTTTCCGTCCAATTGACTTCCCGAAAGATCGGTGATGGTATCGAGCAGTTGCAAGGAATATATGCCGTCCGGCAAAGTGTGCACCGGGAATTGGATAGAAACAGAGTCGCCATTTTGCGTCAGTTGTCCGGCGGTTAGTTGAATGATTTGGTCGGGATCGACCGGAGCGTTCAAGCCGAGGTTGGTTAGGACAATGTCAGCGACGGAAATCGGCATCGTGTCGTCGGAGAAACTGACGGTGATATCGAGAATCTCCGCTCGTTGTTCTGCCCAAGTTGTTGGCTGAGCGCCCCTCGGCAAATCGAGCGGGTCAGTTTGCAGGGCGTTCAACGACACCGACTCGATGGTGAGCGGTAAATCGGTTGGACCCGTGATTCGACTGACATCGCCGTTGAATTCAGCGATGTACATATTGCCAACGGTGTCTTCGCCGAACGAGGGAAGTCCGTTCAATCCGCCGGGAAATAGTTGACTTGTCCAGTCGATTGCTTCTGTGGCGGCACTGCCGTCCCATTCGAAAGAGTAAAGGCGGCTGGAGACGAAGTCGCCAAAGAAGTAGTGCCCATCGAGGATATCGACGGGTCCGCGATATACGTAGCCGCCCGAAATCGAAAAACCTTCAAACAACAGATCGCCAGCTTCGACTCCAGTATGAGGATATTCGAAGACTGGATCGACGAAGGAGGGATCGAAACATGGCAAAGCATCGCCGTTAATGTTGCATTGAGTCCCTTCCATGACTCGCCAACCATAGTGCTCGCCGCCGGTGCTGTCGGCAGGTTGAACATTGATTTCTTCGACGGCGTTCTGTCCTACATCGCCGATGTATAGATCGCCCGTTTCCCGGTCGAAGCTGTTTCGCCATGGATTGCGAAGGCCATACGACCATATCTCGTCGTCGCCAGCTTGGCCAACAAACGGATTGGACGCCGGAATCGCGTAGGCGAGTCCAGGGTCTGGAGTCCCCTCGACATCGAGACGAAGCATTTTGCCTAACAAATTGTTTGTAATGTCCCCGGCGTTGTTTTGCGGGTCGTTCCCACTTCCGCCATCGCCCGTCGCGACGTACAGAAAACCGTCCGGACCGAACCCAATCCAGCCAGCATTGTGGTTGGAGAATGGCTGGTCGATTACCAATAGAATCTCTTCGCTGTTGGGGTCCGCGATATCCGAGTCGTTCGAGATTTGGAAACGCGATACTACCGTGTCGCCAGAACGTCCCGCTTCCGATGATGTGTAGTTTACGTAGAAGTAATTGTTGTTCGCAAAGTCCGGCGGGAAGGCGAGACCCAAGAGACCGCGTTCATTGCCGCTGTCATTAAATCCTTGTACCCGCGCGTCGATATCGAGAAATGATGTCGCGTTCAAAGTGTCGTTTGTAAGGTCGAGTATCTGGATGCGTCCTCGTTGCTCGACGATGAATAATCGATCGGTGTCAGTATCGGGACTCGTCATGAATACGGGACGCTCGAGTCCACTGGCAACCACCGTCGTTCCAACTTCGTTGAAGCGGTCGTGTCGAGCAACAAGCTCCATGTCGAAACTCGTGTCCGAACTAGTTGCACCCGATTGATGGATTTCTACGGCGATCGTGTTTTCGCCAGCCGCGATCGTAGCTGCGGCCAAAGTTGAAACGTCGAAACGAAAGTAAGCATCTTCATCCGGCGTAGAGGAACTTGCAAAATCATCGAAATCTGCATTGCCAGCTAAGTTGCTCGTTCGCAGCGCTTCGATCCCATTGATATAGACCGCTGCTGCATCGTCATATTTGAGGAAGACTACATAATCGGAAACAGCCGCGGTTGCCGTAAACGTCTTGCGGAAATAAGTCGTCGCGTTTTTTTGCACGCCGTTGGCAACTGGGTCGGTGTCGATAAAGTCGACGACAGTTGTTTGTGTATCGCCGTACCCTAACTCGGCCGCTCCCGATTCCCATGCGCCCGCTGGACCGCTGGCCGTGTCGTCATAGTTTGGATGTCCAAACCACGCAGCGCCGTCGCCAAGTTGCCCTTGATCCGAGCCATTGTCGAGGTAGTTCCAGTCGACGCCGCGGCCAACGAGCGTATCTTGGAGCGTGGCTAGAAGTAAGCGATCTTCGAGCGTTTCGAGTTGTAGCCGGAAGTTGCGCGCACGATTTCTGAGAGGTCGTTTCATGGTTGTTTGTTCGCTTGGATAATAGTCGGCTTCATCTCAATTCCCAGTTGCTAGTTAGCCCCTGCATTATAGGAGTACGGTTTTCCGTCCGCGTTGGGAATACTCGCAATCTTTGGCTGCAATTTTCAGCGGCACTAACGGCCGATTTGGGGGCTTTTAGTCGTTTCGTCAATTGTCTATCGCGTTTGGGAAGCAAAGTTGAACTGAAATAGTTCGTTTAAAACGTTTGGTAGTAATGTATTGAGTCGATTCGATCGGTTGCAGGAAAATAATTAGCTAAACGACTTGCCATTTTTTGACGAAACGTCATAATTAGGTAGTCATGAGCAAAGCAACACAACAACGACGTGAACGCGAACGGCAAGAGCGAGAGCAACGGATTCTCGAAGTCTCTCGACCGATGCTCGTGCGCGACGGTTATCACGGTCTGAATATGGACCGAATTGCCGAAGCATTGGAATATTCCAAAGGCACGATCTACAACCACTTCTCATGTAAGGAAGAGATCATTCTGGCGTTGGCCATCCAAACGATGGACAAGCGGGCAAAAATGTTCGAGCGAGGAACGGCTTTTCAAGGTACATCGCGGGAACGGTTGCAGGCAATCGGTTTTGCCTCGGAGATGTTCGTCAAATTGTACCCCGATCACTTCTTGGTCGAACAGGTCATTCGATCGTCCTCGATTTGGAAAAAAACGTCGGAAGAACGACGGAATTTGATGCGAATGTGCGAGTTTCGTTGCATGGGAATCGTCGGCGGAATTGTCCGCGATGCGATTGCCAGTGGCGACTTAGAGTTGCCCGATGATGTGAACGTCGAAGAGTTGGTCTTCGGAATGTGGTCGCTAAGCTTCGGAGCTTTCTCGATTATCGCAACCAGCGATTCTTTGAGTGAACTTGGTATTCGCGATTCATTCGACTCCGTTCGACTCAACATCAGTCACATGTTAGATGGTTATGGTTGGAAGCCGCTTTCAAAAGACCACGATTACTTGGCCGTAATAGCCCGTGTACAAGAAGAGGTATTTAGCGATGAGTCGCAAACAACACAAATCCGTAGTTGACCAACGAGCCTCTTTTTTTGTCAGTAGTTTGACGAAACGTCAAAATATGACTGTATGGATTGTGGCGTTGGGCATGCTAGTCGTAACTATAGGATGTAGCACATCTTCTGTTGAGGAAGTTGAGTTGACTGTGCTGCCAGTAGAGACAATTCGACTGAAACAGAGCAGCGAGTTTGAAGCGGAACGCACCTACTCGGGTGTTCTTCGAGCGGCGCGTGCGAGTGAGCTTGGGTTCGAGCGGACTGGGCAGCTCGTCTCGATATCGGTTGATGAAGGCGATCGTGTTTACGCGGGTCAGTCGCTCGCCAAACTCGATGCTCGCAATCTTCAGGCACGACTTGAGCAACTGGAAGCTGAGCTTCAGTCCGCCCAAGCATTGTTGGATGAACTAAAGGCCGGTCCGCGAGTCGAGACGATTGCAGCCCAACGCGCTCTCGTCGCCGAGTTGGCGGCATCAACCGAATTACAAGATGCAAATTTCGATCGTCGCGTTGACTTGCGACAGTCCAACACGATTTCTAAAGAGGAATTTGAGCAGTTCGATTTTGAAAAGAAAGCATCGGCAGCTCGGCTCGTAGCGGCACAACAACAGTTATCCGAGCTGGAAAATGGAACTCGCCCCGAAAAGATAGCGGCGCAAAGTGGAGCCGTGAAGCGACTCAACGCGGCGATCAAAGACGTGCGAGTTGATCTCGAGGAGAGTGAACTCGTGGCACCGTTCGCGGGCACGATTTCGCAACGACATCACGACGAGGGAACGATTCTACCTCCTGCCACAAAACTATTGCGGCTGGTCGAAACGAGTCGCTTGGAAGTTTGGATTGGAATGCCAGCCCGCGCGGCCGCGACTATTGAACTAGAGAATTCGTTTCAAATACAAATCGACAATCAGGTGGTTGCGGCAATTGCCTCCGAGCGGCTTCCGGAGCTCGACCCCGCGACGCGAACTCGCACCGTCATCTTCGTTGTAGATGACCCGAATTCAGTAGAGGTCATACCGGGTCAGTTAGCTCGAGTGACAATTGTCGAGCGGCAGCAGTCGCTTGGTTTTTGGGTTCCCACAACGGCGCTAGTACGAAGTACTCGCGGTCTCTGGTCGGTATATGCTCTGAATGCTGGCGAGCAGGATGGTGGAAAGAGCATGATACAGCGACGAGACGTGGAGGTGGTCTACACGCGAGGCGATCGGTCTTACATCCGTGGCACAGTGGTGGACGGGGACGAAATCGTAGCCGCAGGAACGCATCGAATCGTACCGGGTCAACTCGTGCGATCTAACGAACTCAAGCCAGCAAGTTCAGAGCAACTTGCGGAAATCCTTGGAGGTCAAGGCAATGACTAACCTCTTTTATCGCAACCCTCGTCTTTTGTCCAATCATCTGGCGCTGATACTCGTCGCAGGGCTCTCGTCTTACATGCTCTTGCCGCGAATGGAAGACCCGTTGTTGACCGACCGCGTGGCGAATGTCAACACGATCTTTCCGGGAGCAGATGCTGAACGAGTCGAAGCACTGGTGACGGAGAAGATTGAAGAGTCCTTGCGAGAGATCGATGAAATCAAGGAGATTCGTTCGTCCAGTCGCACGGGTATTTCGACGGTCATCATTGAATTACGCGATAACGTCTATGCGACTTCCGGAATTTGGTCCCGCATCCGCGACAAGATTGACGAAGTGAATTCGGAGTTGCCAGCGGGAGTTCTCGAACCGGACTTTGAGCAAGTGGAAGTGAAGGCTTTCGCGATGATCGTGTCGTTAACCTGGCAGCAAGACGACGATCCAAACTTCGCCATCCTCCGCCGTCTTTCCAAAGAACTGCAAGATACGATGGAGACGATCCCCGGAACGCAAGAGATTGATATGTTTGGCGATCCCGAGGAAGAGGTCGTGGTGACGCTTGACCCTTCGACTTTGGCCTCGTTAAACCTGACGGCTGAAGACGTCTCTCGGCAACTCGGTGCTTCGGACGCCAAAGTGGCGGCAGGTCAGCTACGTGGGGCGGGCGAAGATCTATTGCTAGAGGTGAGCGGTGAATTTGATTCGCTAGAACGCATCGGGCAAACGACCATCCGGTTCGGGAACGGTTCGCAGTTTGTACAACTAAACGATATTGCGCAGCTGGATAAACAGATTCTCGAACCGGCTTCGAGTGTCGCGATATTGGATGGGAATCGAGGGATCGCTGTTGGGGCGTTGGTCCGTTCGGATGTTCGCGTCGACCACTGGAGCAACGCTGCGAACAAGACGCTCGAGCAATTCGCTAATACGCTGCCCGAGGGTGTTGAGTTGGATATCGTGTTTGAGCAGAATCGGTATGTCGCGACGCGGCTATTCAATTTGCTGATAAACTTGATCCTCGGTGGTCTCGCCGTTGCAGTTGTCGTTTTCTTTATGATGGGTTGGCGGAGTGCATTGGTGGTTGGCACGGCGTTGCCGTTGGCATCGTTGATGGTCTTGGCCGGAATGCGTTTCATGGACATTCCAATTCATCAGATGTCGGTGACTGGATTGATCATCGCGCTGGGGCTGTTGATCGACAACGCAATTGTCATTGTCGACGAAGTCAACGAGCGTTTGCGCGAGGGAATGAGTCGAGCGGAAGCAGTCGGCAAGAGCGTGCGGCATTTGTTTGTCCCACTGCTGGGTTCGACATTAACCACCGCTTTGGCGTTTGGCCCGATCGCTTTGATGCCGGGGCCCGCTGGCGAATTTGTTGGTTCAATTGCGGTTAGCGTAATCATGGCCATCGTCAGTTCGTTTGTGCTGGCGATGACTGTCTTGCCAGCGATTACGGCGATTACTAGTCGCGCAACCGATGATCGTCCCAGTAATCTCCTGACTCGAATTTGGCGACAAGGATTCTCACTACCCGCGTTGACTCGCTGCTACCGAGCGTCGCTGGATTTCGTTTTCAAACGCCCCCTAGTCGGTATTGGAATCGGTTTGGTTTTGCCCGTGTTGGGGATGATCGCCGGTTCGCAATTGCCAGAGCAGTTTTTTCCACCTGCCGACCGCGATCAAATCTACGTCGAACTCGAATTGCCAGCGCAAAGTTCGATGGAAGACACGTTGGCAAAGATGTCGCAGCTTGGAGAGCAGTTAAAAGGGCACGACCGAGTGCAAAACGTTTACTGGTTTGCAGGAGAAAGCGCTCCGACGTTTTACTACAACGTGATTCCCCGACGGCAAAATGTCTCGCGATACGCACAGGCACTCGTTCAACTCGATAGCGCGGAGCAGGTACGCGACGTAATTCACGAGCTGCAAACCGAATTGGATCGAGTTGTGCCGAGTGGCCGGGTGTTGGTTCGTCAATTGGAACAAGGACCACCATTCGACGCCCCCGTTGAAGTACGGCTTTACGGACCCGATATCTATCGCCTCCGCGAACTTGGTGATCAGATGCGTGTGGTGCTTTCAGAAACGCCAGATGTGATTCACACTCGCGCCGAGCTTTCCGAGACTTTGCCAAAGATTTCATTCCAAGTGGATGAACAAGAGGCGCGACTGGCCGGCTTCAATCGTGTCGAGATAGCAGGACAGCTGAACAGCACTTTGGAAGGATCGCGGAGAGGATCGATCTTGGAGGAGACGGAAGAGTTGCCGGTGACCGTGCGCGTTTCAGGGTCTGAACGAAGTGACTTCGATCGCATTGCTTCCTTGAATTTGCTGTCGACCAATCGAAGTTCCAATACAGCCAATCATAAATTCAACGGTGTGCCGATTTCCGCTGTCGCTCGAGTTGAGCTTGGCGCCGAGATTCCCACCGTGCCACATTTTAACGGGCGACGCATGAATGAAGTCCAGGCCTTTATTACTGCGGGCGTTTTGCCGGCCGAGGTATTGTCGAATTTTGAATCGCGATTGGCCGAATCAGACTTTAAACTGACGCCCGGTTACACGTACGAATTCGGCGGCGAGGCGGCAAAACGGAATGATGCGATCGGCAACCTGATGGCAAACGTCGGCGTCTTGGGCGTGCTGATGGTAGCCACGTTGGTGCTGTCGTTCAGCTCGTTCCGGATGGCTGGAATTGTCGGAGCTGTCGCAGTTCTTTCGGTGGGGTTGGGAGTCGGCGCGTTGTGGATTTTCGGCTTCCCCTTTGGCTTTATGGCCATCGTGGGAACGATGGGGTTAATGGGCGTAGCGATCAACGACGCCATCGTAGTGCTGGCGGCAATTCGAGGGGACGAAGAGGCGCGGATCGGTGAGCCCGCAGCGGTGCGCGACGTGGTAACCCGATCGAGTCGTCACATCGTCGCAACCTCGCTCACCACCATGGCTGGATTCATGCCACTCGTAATTGCTGGCGGAGGTTTTTGGCCGCCGCTGGCAGTCGCTATCGCAGGCGGAGTTGGCGGCGCGACCATTATCGCGCTCTACTTTGTGCCCTCTGCGTATATCCTCTCGATGTGCAAAAGATGCCCTCTAACTCGAGGATCCATCGAGCCGTTACTTCAAGAGGGCCAAGTTAACACGGAGTCAGAGTTGGCAGTTACAGTGTGAGCTGCATCACAAAACGATAGGAATTCGAGCAAAATTGGCGGTCGAGCTATCGAGGCCATCTGCTAAAATGCGGACGTTGACTACACGCGAATTTGAGCTCTATCAAATCGCAACGGCCACTTTCATCATGCAAGGAACTCTATCGTGTTTCGAATCGTGATCGCAGCAACTCTCGCTCTTTTTGTAAGTGTGCCAATCGCACTTGCCAACGACGTCGCAAAGCCTAAAGAAGACGCGCCTCGTTTAGGTGAGAGTCAGCTCTTTCAAATCAAGACGCTTGAGGAAGCGCAGAAATTAGCGATCGACATCGATCGACATCGAGCGAGTCGATGTAAGGTTTACCTACAAAACGATGGGGACTGCTGAAGAAGTATTCAACTTGTTGAAGCAAAAACTGAAGTTGAGGGAACTGGCGATCTACATTCCCAATAACCCAGATTTTCCGGAAGATTCGCTGGATACACTGAAAGATTTTCCGAGCCTCCAGTCGCTGGCAATACGCGATGCCCGCGAGTCAAAATCGGAGCGTTTTTATAAGCAAGTTGCAGCGGTGAAAGGTGTCAAGGAACTCAGTATTTCTTTCTTGTGACGAACGCCCAACGGAGCTGCCTGTAAGGCAGCCATCACCAGCATGAAAGGACTGCAAGCCGTCGAGTTCAAACGCGGTACTCGTTCCATTGAAGACCTCAACGACTTTGCTTACGAGCTGCTAAAAAGGAAACGCAAGAAAGAAGAGAAGAAAGAAGAGAAGAAGTAGGTCGCACGGAGCACGGGCTTTCAGCCCGTAACCAGCTGAGAGCGTCTTGAGAGCGTCTTGAGCGCGTCTTGAGCGCTGCGAAGCAAGTGTCACCCTCCCGCTTTTTGGCAGGGACGAGTGGGGTAACTCAAGATCAACTCGCGCAGCGAGTCACCTCACCGCTTGCGGGGAGGTCGGAGTCTCAGCTCCGGGTGGGGTTTAGGAACTTCGTTTGACGTTCACTTGCACGTCTTTGCGGCCCCCGTTTTAGAGGCTCGGAAATCACGTTGCGAAACCAAGCGTGTTGCCGCGCTTTTGTTCGATTCGGACTCGATACCTAGCTGCAATGCCTTCGGCGTATAGAATCAAAATGCAGAATTGAATCGAGTCATAAGGACTTTCATCCACAGACAGTGCCCTGAGCTGACATCGTACCGGAGCTACGGCTGACGCCTGAAAAAAGGCGCGACATGATGTGGAGTGGAGAACTATTTTCTCGGTCGATAATTTGCATGGACTCGTCTAGCGAAGTACAGCAACCCTCCCCGGAGCTGAGACTCCGACCCTTCCAAAAAGGGAGGGTGACTCGCTGCGTGACTCTGTTTGGAGCTTGCAATCACACCGATTTTTCCTGAACATTCCACTCGAATTTCAAGAGACGAATTCCGGTGACGCGATAGATAAGCCAAGCGACTATATTGACGAGGATCACGGTGAACACTGCAGGAACAAAGCCCGCGAGGATCCCAATCAGAGCAACCACTGTGGTGCCACGTATATCCACTGGATCGTTCAAATTGAAAATAAGCGCCGAAGCGCAACTTGCTCCAATCAAAGGTGGAGCGAGAAGAAAAAACAACTCTCGAAACTGAGTTGTTGCAAAATGATCAGCCAGGAAGTTTCCAATAACGGCACCAACAACAATAAACGTCCAGTGTCGCTCACCGGTCGCCACTGACGCGGCCAAAACAATGGACAACGCAACAATCAACTTCATGAAGTCTGCTAGGGAAAACTTCGAATTCGGTTGTTCCGGATCTTTAGTAGACATTTTCCGCCCGCCAATGCTCCGCTTGTTTCAGAATCTCTTCTCGTAGGCCCATTGGAATGACTCTCGCATCAACACTTTCGCAGTAACGAAATTACGAAACAACTTTCCATTTATTGCTGTAGTATTCGAATCCGTCAATTTCGACGACCGAGAGTTTATCGCTTCGTTCAACTAGCCGGTTCGCCGCCTCAAATGTTACTCGAGTTCGTTTTGCATAGATCGCGTCGAGTTCTCGATTCGCCTCAAGTACCGCGATTCCCTCGTCGGTAATCTTCGTCCCTTCGAGGCCTAGATAGGTTAGTTTCGACAGTTTCGCGAGTTCTGTGAAATTGACATCGTCGACGGCAGTATCTTCAACGTCTAGCTTTTCGAGCATGGTGAATTGCGCAATGAGAGGCAACGAGCGAGACGTGACGAACGTCTGGAAAAGGAACAACTCTTTGAGGTTTTCCAGGCAGCTTAAATGCCGAATTCCATCATCGGTGATATTGCATCGAGTCAATTCGAGCGATTCGAGTTTGGGGACGAGTGACAAATACTCAAGAGCGTCGTCAGTAATCGTCGTGTCCTCGAGTTCTAGTTCCAAGAGTCCGGTACAGAGTTTTAGCGATGCCAAATCACTGTCGGCAATATTGGTGTGACCGAGCGCCAGTTGCGTTACGTTGCCGTCGTTTACAGCAGTTTCAATAGGATTAGGCATATCGTCCAAGTTCGTTAAGCAAATCAATCCTCCGGCCAAAGCAAGTCTTCGACATTGCGCGGATCTTCCATTAGTTCGTTTATATTGTTGGCGACGACTAGCGCATCATCAAGGTCTAACGCGCCGCTCGAGGCGACAAGGATAGGGAACTCACCGTCAGTTGCAGGTTCGCGCATATCAAAAATATAGAAGACACCGCCGCCATTGAGTCCAAACGGGAGGCAACCGGGCATGTGGTCGGGAAACTGGTATTCGAGCAAATATTCGCGGAGAGACTGGTCGCCGAAGACGCCGATCTCGCGTTCGTCGTTTTCGAGCGATCCTCCGTTCGAAAGCTTGAGCAATTCGAGAAAGCTATTGGGAAGGTCTCTAAGTTTCACGTTCCACTCGACGGGAGGAGTTAATTAAACTCCGTCAAATCGTTTGGTAAGGTCTTCGATTTCTGCTGGGTTAAGCGGAGCTTGAACGGATTGATTCAGTTGTTGAACTGAATCCGCTGGCAGTCCTTCGTTTCGCTCGTAGAAATGGGACTCTTCAAATGCCATCTTGCTCTCCCTCAATTAAGTTTTCTGGTGGGATACGGGTTCAGTAAATTTGTTGCGCGATCGTCGCAGCGTTTCTTATCTAGGCTCAATATTCTAGACTCGATTTTCTAGACTTTATATTCGTCGGGCTCGTATGACCGTATCCGTTGGACTATTTCTTCTTCGTCGTCCGTGATCGCAGCCAACTCACCGTATCGATGACCGCTGGCGACGTGAGATAGCAAAGGCCAGACTGGCCGCACGTTGGTCCAATGATCAGTACCAAACAGGATCATGGGGGAATAGCATCCTGCCGTGCCGTAATGATTCTGCGTGGCATCTTGGAATATTTCTTGTGTCGTTCCCGCGCTGCCAGGCGCGAAGATGACTCCGTAGTGAGCGATGGCCAGCAGTCCGTCTTCGCGGACACTATTGGCGAAGTACTTGGCGATATGAGTTGCAAAGGCAGCGGGCGGTTCGTGGCCGTAAAGCCAAGTAGGGATTCCCACGCTCTTGCATTTCTCTTGATCGTCGGTCGAAAGCGGAAACTCTTCGCGAACTCGGAATGCTCGATGTAGCCAATCCGGATCGTCGTATTCTTTGCCTGCCTCGGCACCGTCTGGGCGCGGCATCATCAACTTAATCGCCGCCTCCAATTCGCTGGTAGTACGGGTCGCGAAGTAGGCGCCGAGATGAGTCGCTTCCATGGCTCCGGGTCCGCCGCCGCTGACCATCAAGAATCCGTCGCGAGTTAACTGTTGCGAAACGCGCGCGACCTTGGCGTAGAACGGATCGCTTCGTTCCATGCCGTGTCCACCCATGACCGCGACGACTTTGTGACCCTTGATGGCACCTTTCAAGGCGTCCGTAATGCTGTGATCGTGAAGCCTTCGCGCGAGACTAATGCGGATGGAGATGGGGGTGTCTTTCCCCTGATCGAGAAATTGTTTATAGACGCGGTAGTCAAACGAATGATGGTAGCCGTCGGGGTCGTTGAGGTCGAAATCAGCAAACAATTCGTCGACGGAATAAAGCCGAGCTTTGTGGACTGAGAACAACAGCCCCGGGTCGTTGGGAATGACCGTGCCCCCGGTCGTCACGATATGTCCAGCGGTTGCCGACTCGAGTTCACAGCCAAGAAACAGACTGCCCCAGAACGATCGCGACAAAATAGCTTCGCAATCGCCGCGCAGATCCAAGTCTTGGATCGCTGCGGGAGGCGGGTTTTCACTTCCGTTGAGCCACTTTGCTAGTGTCTCTCGGTTGTCGATTTCAAGCATGTTAGCGGGCTCGTGCGAACTAGAGTCAAGTGCTAGTTGGATTCGTGCTATGATCGTATCTCAAACAGAACGAATCTTACACCCAGTCAACGGCGTTGGTGGCAAGGTTCTTTTTCAATGAACGATTTTCAATGAATAATGTTTTGGGTGCAGAAAACGCTTCCGCAGTTTTAGACGATAACATCGGCGATGAGCCGTTGGATCAACGGGCACTTGCTGGCGTTGCTGCGGCTATCGTCTTCAACATCTTTGTCTTGCTCGTAACAGGATGTATGGCATGGCTCGAATCACTTGATGTACTTCTCCTGCTTATCGTACTCGGGGTTTCATTTGGGCAAATCGGGCTTTTGTCGTTATGGTGTTCACTAGGCGATGCTCCTCGACATTATCGCATCATTTCGACAATGGTCGGGGTCGTGTTAAGCAGCACCTATCTCATTGCGTTTATTTGGCAAGTATTTAACGACGTGGGAACCGGTTGGTATTTTTCCATAGTGCTGCTCGCTCAGTTTGTTCTTCTGCAGATCGTTCTTTTACCATCAGGATTTGTAGGAATTGGCATGTAGGGTTCCGGCCACCAGAAAGTGTCGCGATCACTGGCGCTCAATTCGGCCTCAAAGAATTATTGATTTGGGTGACAGCTTTCGCGATTGTCATGGGAATCGGGAGACTTGCGACTATTTTGTTCGACTTTGGATTCTTCCTTGAAATCGATTCTGAACAGTTGCTAACATTACTTGCAATTGCTGTTTGCAATACGTTTCTTTGTTTGATTGTTGGAATATCTGTATTGGTTCGATATCGTCTGTTCTACGCTCTTTTATTTGGAGCGATGGCAATTTTGGTCGTTTGCGGCCTCGAAATCTTAGTAGTTAGTCTGATCGACGGTCCTTCGTACGATTTCCCGACACATATATCGATCACTCACGCGACAACCCTTGTCCTCATGGTCGCAACGCTCTTGATATTGAGAATGGGCGGCTTGAGATTCTGGAGCGGCCGATAAGTGTTGTGAATTGAACACTTCGGCCGCGAACTCATTTTCAGCTCACTCGCAGCTAATCGAGTCTCAGATAAATTCACACACAGCCAATCGACATTTCAGTCGATGGGGAAACCCGAATCAGCTACAATTCTTGTTGGTTTTCTTTTCTCCATTCCCCTACCCTACTCAGTGGTTTGCTTGTGTCCAAGAGATTCCGATTTGCCAATCGTCGCCGTTTTCTACGATCGTTTAGACCTCAACTCGAAACTCTCGAGCGACGATTAGTTTTGGACAGCACCGCTGTTTTTAACGAAATCATGTACGACCCGGAGGGCGACCCCGACCAATCACTCGAGTACATCGAGCTTTTCAATCAGTTGGCTGTCGATATCGATTTGTCCGAGTGGCGTATTGAGGGCGGAGTTGACTACACATTTCCCGACGGCACGACGATCCCTGGACGCGGGTACGTTGTGATCGCAAAGACGCCAGTAGAACTGGAATCGGAAACGGGTCTGACAAATGTCTTGGGACCGTTCGGTGGCTCGCTGAATAACAACGGCGAAGAGCTCCGTCTCTACAACAACGACGAGCGTCTGTTGAACATTGTTGACTATGGCGATAGTGGCGATTGGCCAGCAGCGGCCGATGGTTCGGGTGCTTCCTTGGCAAAGGCGAACGCCTTCACCCATTCCGCACTCGCTGAGAACTGGACGTTCAGTACGGAAGTTGGCGGAACTCCTGGCGCACAGAATTTTGCCGTGCAAGGCGCGCCAGTGGTAGATACCTTCGTGCAGGATGGCGACGATTGGCGACTGCACGTGCCCGCGGATAACTCCCTCGCGGCGACGTGGACCGCGAACGGTTTCAACGACGCGAGTTGGACGGTCGGCGCGACTCCCATTGGAAGTGCTAATCCCAACGCGAATCTGGAAACGGCGGGAGAGCTGTTTGTCAACTTGAGCGCCAGCGATGCATCGGCCGGCTCGGCAGTTTGGTCGAACGCGGGAACTCTTGGCGATTTCAACCGCGTTGGAAATCCAGGCATACAAGTCTTGGATGGCGTTCGAGCCATCGCGTTCAATAACAACAATACAGACGGGTCATATCAAAGTTCAATTAACGCGCCTGTTGGATTGACTGGCGTCGATCCAACTCGGTCGATCGAAGTTTGGGCGTTTAATCCTGCCATCGGAACCGAAGAGACCTTGGTGGCGTGGGGACATCGCGATGGCCCCAATGGCACGAACATGTCTTTTAACTATGGTTCCAATGCCACGTTTGGTGCCGTCGGACATTGGGGAACTCCCGACCTCGGCTGGGGAACATTGCCCCAAGCAAATCAATGGCACCATCTGGTCTATACCTACGATGGAACGACCACACGAGTCTACGACAACGGCGATTTAGTTAACTCGAGTGTGCTTGGAGCAGGTGTTATCAATACCCACACCGGAACTCCTATCACGCTGGCGGCGCAGGTGCGCTCAAATGGTTCCATCGACTTTGGAACTCGCGAAGGTAATCTGGCGTTGGCCCGCGTAAGAGTACACGACGGGGTTCTGACGGGCAACCAGATTCTGTCCAATTACAATGTCGAACTAGTCGAATTCGGCGGCTCTGCCTTCGCGACAGATGTCACAAATCTGATGAACGGCGGCGAGACAATTTACGCCCGCCAAGACTTCAATGTCGACGCCGATGTCGACTACGAAGTAATGACATTGCGAATGCAATACGACGACGGCTTCGTCGCCTATTTGAACGGAACAGAAGTCGCCCGCTCGAATGCCCCCGCCCCCGCTCAATGGGATTCAGCTGCAACAGCCGATCGCGACGATACGCTCGCTCCGCAATTCGAAGTGTTTGACTTAACCCCGCACATCGGAGAGCTAGTCGACGGAAATAACATCCTTTCGATTCACGGTTTGGAATCTACGACATCCGACAACTTCTTTCTCATGACCGCCGAACTCGATGCGCCGCAATCCAATGATTCAACTCAGCTAGTCATCAACGAAGTCGCGGCCGGTGCTCTGGGAGTTGGTGAATTTTGGTTTGAAATCACCAATACTGGAAGTCGTCCCGTCGATATTTCTGGCTACCAAGTCAAAACCGAAACTGGGCAATACACTATCGGTGCTGAGACTTTGAACTCGGGTGAATTCCTCGTCATCGATGAAGCGGATTTCGGATTCGACGTCGACAATGGCGACCACGTTTTTCTTTTAAACGTCGCAGGCGATGAAGTTATCGATGGCCGTCGAGTCACGGCGAGCCTTCGAGGTCTAACAGATCGTTACGATGGCCGCTGGCAGTATCCCGATGTCGGGACGCCGAATGGAGCAAACACGTTTTCGTTTAACGACGACCTTGTCGTCAATGAAATCATGTACCATTTTCGCGAGAATCCAGTTCCTTTTACCGAATCGACCGAAGAGTGGATTGAGCTTTACAACCGCGGCTCAAACCCTGTAGTCCTCACCGGCTGGAAGCTCGATGACGCAGTGCGATACGATTTCCTGCCGAATACGACGATCGAACCTGACGAGTATTTGTTGATCGCCCGCGATCCCGCGACCTTGCAAACGAAATACCCAGCGCTCGATATTGTCGGTCCCTTCTCCGGCACGCTTAGCAACGGCGACGATCGCATTCAATTGGAAGACGCGGCAGGCAATTTGGCAGATGAAGTTCATTATTACGACGGCGGAAGTTGGGAAGAATACGCCGATGGTGGCGGGTCCTCGTTAGAGTTGTCAGATCCGTTCGCCGATAATGCCAAGGCAGAAGTTTGGGATGCCAGTGACGAGTCGGACAAAGCGGTTTGGACGAACTACTCCTATCGTGGCGACGCTGACATTGCGCTAATTGGCAATACGTTTAACGAGTTCATTCTCGGCCTGTTGGATTCCGGCGAATTCTTGATCGACGACGTGAGCGTCGTGTTGAGTCCAGATGGTGCCGCTACCGAGATGATGCAAAACGGGTCGTTTGAAACGGACGCAGTTGGGACTGCTCCCGCCGCTTGGCGTTTGATCGGTAACCATGTCGGGACCGTCGTCGTGGATCCCGCTGATGCGGGCAACCAGGCGCTGCATGTTACAGCTCGTGGGGCGCAGGCTCATGTTCACGATCACGCCGAAACGACTTTCGTCAGCAACACATCGCTCGTCAACGGCGGCGATTACGAAATGTCATTCCGGTTGCGTTGGGTGGCTGGCAACAGTCAGCTGAACAATCGGCTGTACTTCAACCGCGCCAGCAATACGGCCATTCTTACCGTGCCAGAAAATCTCGGGACGCCGGGCGCCGTGAATTCGAACGTCGTTGCCAATTCCGGTCCAACTTACGAGAGGCTTCAGCACTTGCCAGCCGTTCCACTAGGAGATGAAACGGTCGCCGTGTCTGTTGCGGCCGAAGATCCCGATGGCTTGGCTCAAGTGGATCTCGTCTGGCGAGTCAACGACGATCCTTGGAGTGCCGCCGCTATGACTCTGGGAGGAGATGGTCTGTATAAGGCATTCATTCCCGGGCAGTCTTCCAACGATGTCGTGCAGTTCTACGTGCAAGGACAAGATGCGTTGGGCGCTGTTTCAACCTTCCCCAAAGAAGGCGAAGACTCGCGAGCTCAATTCGAAGTGTTCGACAATATTCAAACGAATAACCCGGTCGATACGCTGCGTTTGGTTATTACTCCAACCGACAACTCGCACCTTTTCTCGAGTCAGGAGAGGATGAGTAACGACACCGTTGGCGCGACGCTGATCGTGAACAACACCGACGTCTATTACAACATCCGAGTTCGCCAGACGGGAAGTCGATTCATTCGTCCCAATAGTGGTTACAAGGTCGCTTTGAATCCCGAACAGAAGTTTCACGGAGTTCACGAGTCAATTCGGCTCGACATGAATGGTCTCAAAGAGATCTATATGAAACAAATGGTGTCGCGGGCGGGCGGATCCTCCGTGTCGATGTACGACGATATTTCCTACATCGCGACGCCACAGCACGGCGGTCGAGCAATCTTGCTGAACTTGGCGCGATATGAAGACGTCTTTTTGGAAGAGCAATTCTTAAATGGTTCCGACGGTACGAAATGGGAACTGGATGATATTACCTACCCAACCAATCCGCAGCCATCACCCGAAGGATTGAAAGTTGGCACCGGTGTTAGCGCTCAAGATATGTCGTATCGAGGCGAGGATCCCGAAAACTATCGCGGTCAGTTGTTGATTAAAAACAATCGAGTCAAAGATGACTTCCAAAAAATCGTTGATTTGACCGAAGCGTTATCCAATAACGGTGACGATCTTTACAATGCCGCCGAGCAAGTGATGGACGTCGATTTATGGATGCGACACTATGCGACGCAATCTTGGCTCGGAAACTGGGATACGTATGGATTCCGCCGTCCCAAGAATCTACGGATCTACGATCGTCCGTCGGACGGCAAAATCATTCCTTTGTTTTGGGATGCGGATCTGGCCAATCTTACCGAGCCGTTCATCTACAACGGAGGCGTCACCCGTTTGGATGAGCTCCGTAACATCCCCCACGTCGAACGTCTCTTTTGGGGCCACATGTGGGACTTGATGAATCGGTCTTTCAATATCGATTACATCTCGCCTTGGATTACGGAATTTCAAAGTCTCGGGCAGAATTTCTCGGGCGAGATTAACAAGGTTATCAACCGAACCAATGACGGTCGTTCTCAAGCCATCAACGAGATTGTCGAAGTCCCATTCGTATTCACGACCAATGGCGGAAACGAAGTCACTGTCGACACTGATACCGCTACTTTACAAGGTACGGGTTGGATCAACGTTCGCGAAATTCATTTCGATGACAACGCGTTAGAAGTGACTTGGATCGACGAAGATACTTGGGAGGTTACTGTCCCCGTTCCCGCTGGTACGAATGAAATCACTTTCGAAGCGTTCGACTTCGAAGGCAATCCGGCATGCGATGACAACAGCGCCTGCGTCGACAGCACCGCGACGATAACGGTAACGAGTACTGTCGTCGATCGGCCGCTGCAAGACTTCCTCCGCATCACCGAAGTGATGTACAACCCGATTGACCCGACGGCCACGGAAATTGTTGCTGGTTTCGATAAGTCGGACGACTTTGAATATATCGAGTTCCATAATATCAGTCCGACCGAGACACTCGACCTTTCCGGCGCGACGTTTGTTGCCGGAGTGACATATACGTTTCCCGCCAACACGATGTTGGGTCCCGATCAATTTCTTTTAGTCGTAGAAGACATTGCTGCGATGACGGAACGGTACGGTAACGGGCTCAATATCGACGGACAATGGAGTGGCGGTCTTAGCAGCACGGGCGAAAGGATCACTGTCGTTGATACGAACAACGCAGTGATCGCAGATTTCACTTATTCAGACTCCGGTGATTGGCCCGGCCGAGCCGACGGAAACGGCAGTTCTCTGACACCCATCGGCAATACGGTTAACTACTCCAATCCCGATAGCTGGGAGAGCAGTGCTGATTACAGTGGCTCACCCGGTGTCGCCAACACGCCAACGATGAGAGACATCGTGATCAACGAGGTTCTTTCCCATACAGATATTCCACAGCTCGATTCGGTGGAGTTGTTTAATCCGACGGGACAGGACATTGAAATCACTGGCTGGTATCTGAGCGATTCGAATAATAATTATCGCAAGTATCAATTCCCAGACCCGACGACCATTCTCGCTAATTCCTATTTAGTGGTCGATGAGTCGGCGTTCAATCCGACCCCGTTAACGCCAGGACTAAATGATTTTGGTCTCAATGGAGCTCACGGCGACAATGTGTATCTGGTTGAAGCGGACGCTCAGGACGATCTCATTCGCTTTGCAGATTCTGTGGAATTCGGGGCACAAGCAAACGGTGAATCGTGGGGCCGATTCCCCAACGGCACTGGAGACCTTTACCCAATGGAAACGCTGACGCTAGATCTCGTCAATAGCGGGCCGCGCGTCGGGCCCATCGTGATTAGCGAAGTGATGTACAACCCGGCCGATCCGGATGGAGTGGGAGGAATAGACACTGCCAACTTGGAATTCATCGAAGTTCACAATCCCACGCTGGTGGACGAAGACTTGACGAATTGGGAAATTGACAAAGGAATCGACTTTGCGTTCCCGGCGAACACGATGCTGCTGGCGGGAAACACTTTGGTGATCGTTGGGTTTGATCCCGCCGTTGGTGCCAATGCCACTTTGCTTAGCGACTTCCGCAATTACTACGGCATCGATGAGACGGTAACGGTGCTCGGCGGGTTCAGCGGCCGCCTCGATAACGATGGCGAACGAGTGCGGTTATTGCGAGCCGATGCTCCGCCGCTAGACGAACCAGATTTCTATCCGTTGTTGTTGGAAGATGAAGTTCGTTTCTTCGATACGGCTCCATGGCCAGAAGCGGCCGACGAAGGCGAGTTATCCTTGACTCGCCGCTCTTTGGATCAGTGGGGTAACGACCCGCTTTCGTGGGGCGCCGTTCCACCAACACCTGGAAACGTCTACGTGGGTCCAGCCAGAGTATTGTCGGTTGACATCAACGCCCTTCAAGTGGATCCGGCCGATCTTGCCGGGAAGGGACCTCAGCCAACGAGCTGGCAGCAACAGCGCTCGGCGTTGACCGATATCCAAATCGAATTCACCGATCTGGTGGATGTGGAGATAGCCGATTTTGTGCTCACGAATCTCGGAGTTAACTCGCCAGTGGACGCCGACCAAGTCGTTTCTTTGGCGGCCAACCACTTGAGCGTAGAACTCAACGTTGTAACGTTAACGTTCGACGCTTATGAGTTGCCCGATGGTGTCTATCGGCTTGAAATTCTGCCAACAGCGACAAACATCGACGGTCAACCGATTGATGGTGACGGCGATGGAACCGAGGGAGATGCCTATGTGCTCGAGGGTAATGCCACAAATCTCTTTTACCAATTAGCCGCTGAATGGAGTGGCGACGAAGGCGTTTCGGTCTTCGACTTTTCCACGTTTAGTTATTGGTTTGGCCAAACTGTCGGAGTCGCTCCGCTCTACGCTGACGCCAGCGGGGACGGTGGAATCAGCGTGTTTGATTTTACTGCGTTCTCGGTGAACTTTGGTAAATCGGTCGTCTTCCCAAATGCGTTCGCCGCAATTGCAGCTCCGCCAACCCAACGCGCTGTTGAGGACGAAGAAGGTTTGGTCGATCAGGCAATTGAACGAATCGCGCTGGATGATTCCTGGGCTCTAGATCGTCGATTGGAAGAGGATTCGTTACGCCTTGGTCAGCGAGATGAAGTCGAGACAGTCGATGAGTTATTCGCCGACGATTCGTTTGCCGAGGACGTGCTCGTCCGCGAATTTATGTAGGGAATTGCAGGGAGGTCGCGGTCGGGATAACCGATAGTGTCGTCTTCTGAAGTGCGAAAAAATTGTGGATTTCAATCACGGCCAGGATGGCATGTAAAGCTTATGTATCGTCCTGCCATGGCCTCGTCTAACGAGGTTCCTAAAACCTCCCCGGAGCTGAGACTCCGACCCTCCCTAAAAAGCCCTAAAAAGGGAGGGTGACTCGCGTTGCGAGTTGATTTGAAGGAAGGTCTGACGTTAAAAGATGTGGGTAATGGTCAGGCCTAGGACCGTAGGCATACTATATGCAACGCCTTCGGCGTGAAGACGCTCCACGCTAACCAACTCGACGCTAACCAACGACAAACTCATCGAGCGGTTTTGTGGCGTCGCCGAACTTGTCGAGTTTGATTCCCATGATGTCCATCATGCTCATATAGAGTCGGCACATTTGGCGTTCCGAGTTGTCGCGATAGTTGAGATTCTGGCCGCCTTTGATTCGGCCACCGCCGCCTCCTAACATGACTACGGGCAATTGAGACGCGTCGTGGTGACCGTTCAACATGCTGGAGCAAAGCATGATCATCGAGTTATCGAGTGCAGTGTTCTCTCCCTCTTGAATCGAGTCGAGCCGTTTGGCGATGTATGCCATTTGCTCGAGGAAAAACTGATTCACTTTGAGCCAATCATTGGTGTCATTGTGGGACAAGAGATGGTGGATCATGTAATCGACACCGAGGTGTGGGAATCGCAGCGTGCCGTGGTCATTGTTGAGTTTGAGAGTGCAGACTCGCGTGGTATCTGTTTGGAATGCCAAAACGAGTATGTCGCTCATCAGTCGCATGTGCTCGACGATATCTTGCGGGTAACCTTCTTTGGGGCGAGGGATATTTGGCTCTGTAAGCGTTGGTCGCCAGCCTTGTAGTTCGCCTCTCTGGCCAGCGTGGTGGATTCTCTGTTCGACTTCGCGAACCGAGTTGAGGTACTCATCGAGTTTTTGTTGGTCGCTGCGGCTGATGTTGCGGCGGAGATCTTTGGCGTCGCTCAAAACCGCGTCGAGCACGCTTTGGTCACCGAGTTCGACGTTGTCTTTGAACAGCTGGTCAAAGGCGAGTGCCGGGTAGACTTCCAAAGGAGTCGGAGTTGTCGGGCTGGACCACGAGATGTGCGAGCTGTACAGCATCGAGTAGTTTTTGTGGACGGACGGATTCGATTTTTCGCAGCCTAGCACGAGACTGGGAACCTTGGTTTGTCGGCGGAGGTGCTGGGCGACGACTTGGTCGACGCTCGTGCCCGACTGAATTAATCCGCCCGACGACAGGGGCGCTCCGGAGAGTAGGTTGCCAGTTTGCGAGCTGTGAATGTTGCCTTTCAACGCTTCGGCGTTGTAGAGTCCGCGGATGAACACCAACCTGTCGCGATAGTCGTTCAGCGGTGCCAGGACCTTTCCGAGTTCCATGGAGCTGCCCTGCCCTTTTGCCCACCACTCTGTTTTGTGGTATCCACAACCAGAGAAGAGAATCGCCATTCGCGTTGGCGCTTTCGCAGGTTTGCTCTTGTCTTTCTCGTCGGCAAATGAACGCATCGATTCCATCCAAGGCAGCGCCATGCTTGCGCCTAATCCTCGGAGCATAGTTCGTCGAGTGAAAGAGCGTTGCGACATGATTTAGTCTCCAGGCGAGTGTTGTCTGCAAGGGACGCTTGCAGACGTCGAAGAGATTTTACGTCTAGTTTTGGCTTCCGCGAATGTTGCGAAACTGTTCGCTTAGCACAATCGTGCTGACGGCTGCGCTGACTCGGTAATCATTTTCTTTCAGCGTTTGTAGCATGGTATCGAGCAGAGGTTCGTCGCTTAGCTGGACGGATCGACCGAGTGAGTATCCTAACAGTTTGCGGCAAAACTGCCTAACAAAGTCATCTCGGCGTTCGCCGATCAGGTAGCTTTTCAAGCCATCGATACCGTCGATTTGTTGGCCATCGAATAGTTTTGTCGCAGTGTCGACTTTGGCTGGTCGGATTCTACCGAGGACATCGTATTGCTCCAACGCAAAGCCGTAAGGGTCGATACGTGCATGGCATTTCGCGCAAGCGGCGACTGAACTATGCTTTTCGATAAGCTGCCGAGCGGTGAGTCCGGTGGGAACTTTGTCGGGCAATTGCGGAACGTTGGCAGGAGGTCGGGGCAAGCGTTCACCGAGCAGAGTTTCCGAGACCCAGTTGCCGCGAAGGATTGGGCTTGTTCGCGAAGCGCCCGATTGGCTGGCCAAGACTGTTGCCATGGCCAAGATACCACCGCGACCCTGGGCACGCATGCCGTCGACTCGCTGCCAGCCATTGACCTGCGGGTTTGTTAATCCATAGTGTTTTGCAAGGGCGTCGTTGACGAAAGCGTGATCCGAATTGAGTATATCGAGAACCGATCGATCGTTTAAGAACATGTCTTCAAAGAAACGCACGGTCTCTTCGTACATGTCAGCTTTCAGGCTGGCAAACTGAGGATACAGTTTTTCGTTCTTGTCGTCGTTTTGATCAAAATCGCGGATGTGCAGCCATTGGCAGGCGAATTGAATCGCCAACCGCCGAGAGTGCGGATGGGCCAACATTCTCATTGTTTGTTCGCGCAACATATCGTCAGTTGCCAGTTCGCCCGCGACCGCCACATCCATTAATTGTCGATCGGGCAGCGACGACCAGAGGAAGAAACTAAGGCGGTTGGCGAGTTCGACATTGGTTACGGGCGCGGCTTTCTTACCTGCAGCGGGCTTCTCGAGTCGATAGAGAAAAGCTGGCGACGTAAGTATTCGCGCCAGCGTTAAACGGATCGCCTCGTCGTGCGGAATCTCAGTGGCCCGTAATCCACGGTACAAACTCTCGATTTTCTCGTGCTCGTTGGCAGTCAGTTTGCGTCGCCACGATTTTGCCGCGAATCGAATCAAGGCAGTGAGGTGTTGTGGCTCGCTGTCGATCAAGTGTTGGCGAAACACGTCGGCCCGATCGTTAATCGGCTTCTTGAGCGGAATGAACGCTTTGACGAGATCCGGTCTATCTTGGGTCGCAAATTCCGCAAGCTGCTCAAACGTCACTGTGAGTTTGATCGGCTCGAGACTGACGTAGTACAACTCGTCCCAAAGTTTGTCCAGCTGCGTGCGCTGGTTCTCATCGAGCATCAGACGTTTTAATTGATCGTCTTCGCGATAGAAAATCTGCAGCGTTACGACTTCATCCACGGGAACAATTCGATAGTAACAGAGTGCAGCTGGAAACAGATCGCGGTAGTCTTTCACCGCAGCTTCGATGTTTCGCAGTGAAGCAGGGTCTGCTGAAACCAAAATCGGGGCGTTCAGGTCCGTCGATTCAGGAGTCGGTTTGGAAGTCGAAACTTGCAGTTGGACGGTCGCTTGCTTGCCAGGTGGCGCGAGCAAAACTCCGGTCGTCACAAATTCAGCGCCGGCAAATAGCTTAGCGGGCAGACGAATTTCCAGTGCGTGCGGTGCTTGAGCACAGCAATCCGTTTCGTTGATCGCCGAGCCGTTGGGATGGC
>Ga0115002_10000737_pt1 | contig 45998 bp, 35 predicted proteins | sample ArcticOcean_MG_C_8_FD_89576 | JGI IMG/M metagenome (GOLD analysis project Ga0115002, IMG submission 89576) | Marine microbial communities from western Arctic Ocean - ArcticOcean_MG_CB11_86 | ecosystem: Environmental > Aquatic > Marine > Oceanic | place: Arctic Ocean: Canada Basin | collected... | reverse complement strand
GCCGCATGCCGCATCGCAACCGGTGCCAAGACTCCTGGCGGATGACGTTGTCGGTGCCTGGGCGGAAGCGGGCACCCATGTTGGCTGGATGCGAAGGGCTCGGCTTCGGACGTCTGGAACCCTTGCCTTTACGACGAAGAAGGAGACCCCCGGCGACATCCCGGCGTTTCGTCTTGCTCGCTGGAGAAGCGGCGGCGTCCCGAAGCTGCCTCCCCCGGGGGTCCCTTTCGGACTGTACCTAAAGGGCTTGCAAGTGACGGATGCGGGGTTGAAGGAACTGGCTGGGCTGAAGAACCTGCAATCACTGGACCTAGGCAACACACAAGTGACGGATGTGGGAGTGAAGGAGCTAGGCGCGCTGAAGAACTTGGAGTTGCTGTACCTTGGCAGAACGCAGGTAACGGACGTGGGGCTGAAAGGGCTGTTAGAATTGGAGAACCTAGAGTCACTGAACCTTGTCGGAACACCAGTCACGGACGAAGGGCTGAGGAATGTTGGCGCGTTGCAGAACTTGCAGTCGCTTCACCTTTCTTTCTGTAAACGAGTGACGGACGCGGGTGTAAAGGAATTGGCCGGGTTAAAGAGCTTGAAGACGCTGTTCCTGCCCTCCTGTAAGCAGGTCACGAACGTAGGGTTGAAGGAGCTGGCCGGGCTGAGAAATTTGCAGTCGCTGTCCCTTTTCGACGCACGAGTGACAGATGCGGGAGCGAAAGAACTCGGCGCGATGAAGAACTTGCGCACGCTGAATCTGACATCCACTCAAGTGACGGACGCAGGACTGAAGGATGTTGCCACGTTGAAGAACCTGTGGTCGCTGCACCTTTTATTCTGCACAGGAGTGACGGATGCAGGGCTGAAAGAGCTGGCCGGGCTGAAGAATTTGCATTCGGTTTATCTAAGCGGTACGCAAGCGACGGATGCGGGGATTGCTGAACTGCAAAAGGCACTTCCGGCGTGCCGCATCTCCCGCTGACTACGCCGGGTGCCATGCTCTCAACGCGAAGCGGAGTGAGCATGCGGGGTGACCTGACAATCAGCTACTCACTCGCTTGCAGACGGGTGAGCATGGCACCCGCGCCGTTCCTGGAATCACCACACCCATCTCGTTGGTCTGGGACGTGCCACCACGCACCAACTCGTTGCGGCGCATTTCTTCCATTGCTACGGTGCAAGGTACGTTTCACATCCAGCATGATTTCCCTCCGTGGAGAGACCTGATGAGAAAACTCCCCCTGCTCCTCGCGTTCTGCTTCGCCCTGCTGTTCACCACTACGCTCCCCGCCGCTGAGAAGCCGAACATTATTTATGTGATGGCGGATGACTTGGGGTATGGCGACCTGGGTTGCTATGGGCAGAAGCGAATTAAGACGCCGCATTTGGACAAGATGGCAGCCGAGGGAACGCGGTTCACGCAGTTCTATGCGGGGTCGACGGTCTGTGCGCCATCGCGTTGTGTGTTAATGACGGGGCTGCATCTGGGACATTGCTACATTCGCGGGAACGGCAAGATCAACTTGCGGCCATCGGATGTCACGGTGGCGGAGGTCATCAAGCCGGCCGGGTATGCAACCGGGTTGTTCGGCAAGTGGGGGTTGGGGCATGAAGGCAGTGGCGGCATGCCGACGCGTCAGGGGTTCGATGAATTCTTCGGGTATCTCGATCAACATCACGCGCACAACTATTACCCCACCTTCCTGATTAAAAACGAGCAGCGGGTGAAGTTGCCGAACGTGGTGCCCAAGGAAGGCGAGTGGGGACAAGGGGTCGCCACGAAGAAGGTGCAGTACAGCCACGACTTGATCATGCAAGAGGCGATGCGTTTCGTTGATGCCCACGCGAGCGAGCCGTTCTTTTTGTACTTGGCCCTCACCCCGCCGCATGCGAACAACGAAGCCCGCAGTAAGGGAATGGAGATTCCCGATTACGGACTTTACAAGAACAAGGATTGGCCCGAGGCACAAAAAGGCACGGCCGCGATGATCAGTCGGATCGACAGCGACATGGGCGCACTGCTGGCGAAATTAAAAAAGCACGGCATCGATAAGAACACGATTGTGTTCTTCACCTCGGACAACGGCCCGCATGCCGAAGGGGGAAATGATCCGCACTTCTTTGATTCCAACGGACCGCTGCGTGGCATCAAGCGGGCCCTTTACGAAGGGGGCATTCGCGTGCCGTTTATTGTGCGTTGGCCGGGACATGTGCCGGCGGGAAAAACGTCGGACCACATCGGCTCGTTCGTCGACTTCCTCCCGACGGCCGCGGAGCTTGCCGGAACGAAACCGCCACAGAATCTCGATGGCCTCAGTTTTCTTCCGGCGTGTTTGAGTGAAACGAAAAAGCAGAAGCAGCATGACTTTCTGTTTTGGGAATTCTACGAGCAAGGCGGGCGGCGCGCCGTGCGCATGGGGGATTGGAAAGGCGTCATCAACTCGTTCGACATCACTGGCGAAATGGAGTTGTACGACGTGACGAAAGACATCGGTGAGGCGAACAACGTTGCGGCTGCGCACCCTGCCCTCGTTGCGAGAATTCGAGCTGCGATGCGGAAATCGCATGTGCCCTCGAAGTTGTGGCAGGTACGTGGGAAGGCGAAAAAGAGGGTGAAGGTCAAATAAACGTCCGTTGATTTATTTTTGGAATTCTTCCCTGAATTTAATCTGCGCGTTGACGTGGCTGTTCAGGTGGGTAGAATGCCGGTAAGCGTTTGAGTGGTCTGACCAAGTTGAGTTGGACAGCGTGACAGCGACTAGTTTTCGAGGAATCGGACGGATGGCAGAAGGCACGATTAAACGACTGACGGACAAGGGCTTCGGGTTCATCGACACGGGAACGGACAAGGATATGTTCTTCCACATGTCGAACTTGGAAGGGGTCAGCTACGACGAGTTGCAAGAAGGGCAACGCGTTTCGTACACCCCCGGTCAAGGACCAAAGGGTCCGCGAGCCGAGAACGTCAAAGTCATCTGACTTCTGCGACGTTCATGAGTTCACCGCGAGAGGCTGACGAGGATTTGTCAGCCTCTCGTTTTTTTGTGCGCGCTCGAATTCTACAGTCGTGATTATTTCCAGTCGCTTAACGGCAAGCCGTAGGCAACTGTTTTTCCGACGAACACCAACACCGACGCCTGCGGCTTGCCGTTAAACGATCCGGCCTAAATCGTGCGTTTTCAGATTGCCAAAGCACTCGCACAGCGCAAAGAATTACGCAGCGACCGCAGACAGGAATGTCTGCTCTCCCTTTTCCGCGGACTACTACGCGAGCAGTTTCTTCACGACGTTGCCGCCGACATCGGTTAACCGGTAGTCGCGGCCTTTGAAGCGGAAGGTGAGCTTCAGGTGATCCAGACCCAGCAGGTGCAACACCGTGGCCTGCAGATCGTGAACGTGGACTTGGTCTTCAATTGCATAGTAACCGAGTTCATCTGACGTGCCGACTGTCTGGCCGCCCTTGATGCCGCCGCCCGCCATGAAGATCGAGTAGCTGTCGATGTGATGGTCGCGTCCAATAATATCTCGCGGCTCACCTTGCGGAGTACGGCCGAACTCACCACCCCAGATGATGAGCGTGTCGTCGAGTAGCCCGCGATGTTTGAGATCCTTAATGAGCGCGGCGGCCGGTTGATCGACTTCACCGCAGCGGTCTTCTAACGGCTTGCCAAGGTTCGTGCCGGGGTTCCCGTGATGATCCCAGTCGGTGTGATACAGTTGGACGAAACGCGTTCCCTTTTCAACCAGCCGACGGGCGAGCAGGCAGTTGCGTGCGAAGGATGGCTTCACCGGGTCGGCCCCGTAGCTCTTTAGAGTCTCTTTCGTTTCACCGGCGAGATCCATCAAAGCGGGCGCACTGGTCTGCATACGATACGCCATTTCGTAGGCGGCAATACGCGTTTGGATTTCTGGGTCGCCGACGGCTTTCAATCGTTCGCGATTCAACGCGCCGACGGCGTTAATGAATTCACCTTGTCGGTCGCGTGAAATGCCTTGTGGGCTGGCTAGGTTGAGAATCGGTTGTTGCCCAGCCAGGAACGGGACCCCTTGGTATGTCGTCGGCAAAAATCCGCTGCCCCACAACGGCGATCCACCACGCGGGCCGCGCGGGCCAGATTGCAGCACGACGAAACCGGGCAGGTCGTCGGCTTCACTGCCGATGCCGTAGGTGACCCACGCCCCCATGCTGGGCCGCCCCATGAACTGTGGCGAGCCGGTGTTAGTCAGCAGCTTCGCCGGGCCGTGATTGAAGACGTCGGTCTTCATGCTGCGAATGATGGCGATGTCGTCGGCCACCTCACCAATGTGCGGCAGCAGTTCCGAGATCTCTGCTCCGCATTCGCCGCGGCGATGAAACTTGCGGCGCGTGCCCATCAGCTTCGCGTCTTTTTTCAGGAACGCGAACCGCTTGTTCGAGACGTAGCTATCGGGGATCTGTTGGCCGTCGAGTTCCTGAAGCTTCGGCTTGTAGTCGAACAACTCCAGATGGCTTGGCCCGCCCGCCATGAACAGGAAGATGACGTTCTTCGCCTTGGGCGGGAAATGACCGTCTTGCGGGGCAAGCGGATTGGTGAGGCGATCAGCGGGTGCTGCCGATGCGCCGTCACTGTTCAACATCGACGCCAACGCCATCGCGCCCAAGCCGGTTTGGCAGTCGGCGAAGAAGTGACGGCGAGAGACGGCTTCCAGTGCTCGTTGTTCGAGACTCATCGGGATTACTCTCTTGTGATGAATTCGTCGAGATTCAATAACAGTCGCGACACGGCCGTCCAAGCGGCGGCTTCCGCAGCCGAAACATTTTTCGGCCGATCTTTCATCGCGAATTTTTCAGCGTCAGCCGTGTTCTTTTTGAACGCGGTCAGTTGGGCTTCGTAGTAATTTGCCAGCACGGCTTGTTCCCGATCAGTCGGCAGGCGCGACAGGCAAAGCTGAAACGCATGTTCCAGTCGCGCAGCGACGTCGGCGGTCTCCTTCGTAAGAATTCGGCCGGCCAACCCTTGCGCGATCTCGACGAACGTCAGATCGTTGGACATCGTGAGGGCTTGCAAAGGCGTGTTGGAACGCACGCGGCGTGTGCAACTTGAGTTGCCGTCGGGGGCGTCGAATGTCATCAGGAACGGGTCGGGACTTGATCGCCAGAAGAACGTGTACAACCCGCGACGATAGCGGTTTTCGTTGGTGTTGGCTTTCCAGTTTTTTGGATTCTGCGTGAACTTGTCGAGGCCCCCCGGTTGTGGAGGGTAGACGCTCGGCCCACCCAGCTTGGCGGTCAACAAACCGCTGGCCGCCAGCGACGCATCGCGAACGATTTCCGCCTCCAGCCGGACACGCCGTTGTCGCGCGAGCAAGCGGTTGCTGGGGTCGCGTTTGGCCAGTTCAGGTCGCATGTGCGACGCCTGACGATAGGTGGCCGAGGTCACGATCACGCGGTGCAACGCCTTCACGTCCCAGTTCAGTCGCATGAATTCATCGGCCAACCAGTCGAGCAATTCCGGATGCGTCGGCTTGTCGCCCTGGCTTCCGAAGTCGTTCTCGGTGATCACGATTCCGAACCCAAAGAACCGCTGCCAATACCGATTGACCGTCACACGGGCCGTCAGCGGGTTGGACGGATCGACAAGCCAATTGGCGAAGTCCAATCGATTGGCCGTCTTCACGCTCTTTGGCATCGGCGGGAACACGGCGGGAACATCGGGTGCAACAACCGCCCCTTTGTCGAGAAAGTTTCCGCGAACATGAATGTGCGTTTCGCGGGGCGTGGTTCGTTCCTTGAGGATCAACGTCGAAGGCATTCCCTTGGTCGCGGCCGTCACCTGTTTCTGTAAGCTGTCGACCTCTGTTTGCATCCGCCTGTGGGCCGGGTCGGTCGTGCGATGGAAGGCCGTCAGTGCATCCTTCTGTTTCTTGGTTCGCTTGTCGGCGTTGATTGCCAGAACCTTGTCGATGCCCGCCGGCAACGTCAGTTGTGCGGCCGGAGCACTTGTTGTCGAGAGACGAAAGCGTCCGATGGCGTATCGCTTGGCTCCATTGACGATCGTGACCTTCAGTTTGGCACCATCAGAGAGTTTCAACGGTTGATAAAAGACGAACGTGGCGGTGCGGTCGACGTTCATGTTGCCGCTGGTGACGTTGATCGCCCAGCCATTGACCAGGTCGCCATCGATGGCGCGTGCGATGTCGTGACCGGACTGCGAATGATCGGCGGTTGCCGAGGCGATCTTCACCGGCTTTGGTTTCCCGTCAGATTCCTTCAGCGATGTGACGGCGACAGAGAACTCGCTGAGAATGAAGTTCCCATTGCTGGCCAATCCCGGGCCTTTCATGGGCAGACTGTTGTGCGTGAGAGTTTCCAGACGCAACGCGGTGATCGTCTCGCCGGGAACGTCGAGCGTGATCGTGTAGGTGTCGTGATCGGGAATGGGCCGGCCGACAACGAACGATCCGTCCTTGAGATTCTCGATGGTCGCTTTCCCCTGTGATCGGGCCTCTGCCGAAGCAGGTGGCGTCCACGTGGCCGGCGTGGTCACGGAGAATTGCTTCTCCCATTCCGGCTGCGACTTCGTCAACTCGGCATTGTGCTTTGCCAGTGCAGCGACTGCGGCTTTCGCCAGTTTCTGTGCGTCGGTGACTCGCTTCTTTTGTTCCGGCGTTCCCACACGAACGGTCGGCTCGTCGCAGTTGTTGAAGATCGAGAAGAGTTGGTAATACTCACGCTGCGAGACGGGGTCGTACTTGTGCGAGTGACATTGAGCACAGCCGACGGTCAGGCCGAGGTAGACCGAACCGGTGGTGTTGACGCGATCAACAATCGCCTCGACCCGAAACTGCTCCTGGTCGGTCCCGCCTTCCTGATTGATCAGCGTGTTGCGATGAAATCCGGTGGCAATCATTTGCTGCTGTGTGGGGTCCGGCAGCAAATCGCCAGCGAGTTGTTCGATCGTGAACTCGTCGAACGGCAAGTTACCGTTGACCGCGTTGATGACCCAATCGCGATACAGCCAGATCGAACGCGCGCTGTCGATGGTGAAACCGTTCGAGTCGCCGTAACGGGCCAGGTCCAGCCAGTGACGCCCCCAACGTTCGCCGTAATGCGGCGAGGCCAGCATGCGATCGGCAAACCGTTCGTAACGATCGGGCGAACTGTCCGCCAGAAACTCGGCCACCTCATCCGGACTGGGCGGCAAACCTCGTAAGTCGAAACTGACACGACGAATGAGCGTGACCGCGTCGGCTTGGGGAGCCGGCGATACGCCCTCTTTTTCCAAACGGGCCAACACGAGCCGATCGAACCCGCGACGTGACCACGTCGCGTCCTTCACATCGGGAAGTCGCGGGCGTTTGATTGGTTGAAACGCCCAATGATCGGTCTCCACTTCAGCACGCTGCACGATTTCACCCGCCGGAACTTTCGCCCCTTCGTCGATCCAACGTTTGAAGAGCGCGATCTCGGCGGGTTTGAGTTTGGGCTTTTCATACGGCATGGCGGTGATGTCCCCTTGGCCGAGCAGCGACAGGTAGAGATGACTCTTCTCCGCTTTGCCGGGGACGATGCCGTCACCGCGATCGCCACCCTGCTTGGCCAGCGAACCGGCATCCACTCGCAAGCCCGATTCCTGTTTTTTTACGCCATGGCATCCGACGCAATGCTTGGTGAGCAACGGCTTGATTTGCGTCGCGTAATCAACCGGCTTGGCTTGCTCTGCGGGCTTGGTCTGCTTGCCAGCATCCGGTTCAGCCGCCGGACCGAGATCCAGCAAAACAACCGAAAGCACGAGGGCAAATGGCAAAGCGATGAACGACTTCCACGAATCGGCCATCGAGGTCTCCCTGTCGGAATCAAAGGTGGGACGAAACGGAGGCGGGATACCCTGCAAAACACGACGCGCATAGCCATCACGCGCTCGCGCGGGCAGACCAATCGATCGACCCTATTCTACCCCCATCCGCAGCCCCCCCGCAAGCAATTCCCGCTTTGTGGGATCGGTGTGTCACACCCGTATTTCCGCTGACTCCTGCAAGATTGTCGATGCTGATGTTCGTTGTCGTGGGCGGTTTGATTACCGCTTACATCGGCAAGCGACTGCTGGCGACCGAAGAGAAGCCGCCGGTCGTGCGCACCCGAAACATCCCCACGCCGTTGGGCGACTTGGAACCTGGCATGGTTGTGACGGAAGCCCACTTGGGTGTCGCTCCCATTCGAGTGACCGACCTCGAAGCCGACATGCTGGTCAGCACACGCGGGATTGTGGGGCGAGTTGTTCGGGAGAGGATTCCCGCCCTCAGCTCGATTCGCGCGAATCAACTGTTTCCCGTCGGAGAACATCCGCCGTTGGAAGTCGAAAAGGGCATGCGAGCCGTTTCGATCGGCCTGAGTGAAAATGTGGCCATCGTTGACGGTTTGTTACGGCCGGGCCAGTTTGCCGACGTGCATTTCACGCCAGAGAACATCGACCGCTTCGGAGGCCTGACGATGACCTTGTTCCGCGGAGTGAAAGTCATTGCCATCAACCGCAGCTACGTGCCAGCCAGCGTGGAAGACGTAGGAAATACCGTCACCTTCGAGCTGACACCAGAGCAGTCCAACATTCTTCTGCTGGCCCGCGGCAAGGGCGATATCTCGCTGACCTACAACCCCGAGGGTAAAGGCAACGGCGGAGTGACCATCGGCCGAGACGACCGGGCCACGCTCGACGAAATCCTCGGCCTCGAACCGGAACCGAAGCCCCCAGTCCCCGTTCCGCCATTTGAATCGAGCATCTACCGACAGACCGACAGGTCGACGCACTTCTTCCGCGACGGTCGGGAAATCGAACGGCCGAGTGCAGCACCAACCGACAACAACCCATCGTCAGGAAGCCCTGATGACCCGGACGATCACGTAAACGGCCTGAACATCCAGGCGAAACCGAAGCCCAAGCGAAAGAAGGCACGCACAGTAGTGTCTCGAACGTCAACGAAATGATTCGTTGACATTGAGACGACCGATTACGGAGATCCTCATGTCCCCCCGACATTTCCCCTCAACAAATCAGCGGACCGACCGTCGTGGTATGATCACGGCAGCTGTCGCCGTTGCGCTCGTCGCCGCGCTGGGTTGCACCGCGCTGGTGCTCTTGGTACGGGTCGTTCGACGGCGACGGAATGCACGTCAGCCGGAGAACGCCGGTTCGTCGACTTCCTCTGCGCCCACTCAGCAATCAACAGCCGATTCCGTGATGGAGTCGGAACGGGTCGCGAGACCGACAGCCGCTGCGAGCCAATCCTCGGCGCAACATCTGTTGTTTTCAGGTTTCGGCTCAGATGATTCTGCCGCCAACGATTCCGGCAGCCATATTCCGCATTTGGAATCGGACGACATTCCCGCGTTCCGGGGACAAGGCCAAGTCTTCGGCCCGATAACATCCACGTTGGCCGCCTTGCTTCCTGAAGCTGAAGAACGCCGCGAGTTATTGAAAACCGAATTGCGAAACGCCGGCTATTACCAGCCGAATGTGTGGGAAAACCTGGCGGCGATTCGTTACGTGGGCATCATGGCTTCCCTGGTCGTGTTCGGGGGTCTGCTGGTAATTGTCCCCTCGCGATTTGAAACACCCGTGTTGGCGTCGATTGTGGCGATGCCGATGCTGGCTTGGGCGTTGCCCCGGTTTTACGTCAAAGGTCGTGCCGCCGATCGCATCAGCGAAATTGAAAACGCGATGCCGGAAATGCTCGACATGCTCAACATGTGCGTCAGCCAAGGTTTGACCTTGCAAGATGCTCTAGGGCGAGTCGGCCGACAGTTTCGCGACGTCTCACCGGCGTTGTCGCACGAAATGGCTATCGTGTCCAAGCAGGCGGATGTCAGCACGTTGCACCATGCACTCGACAACTTCAGCAAACGCGTCGACTTGCCCGAGGTCCATTCCTTCACGTCGCTGCTCATTCAAACCGAACGCATGGGAACGAGCGTTTCCGATGCCTTGGCCGATTACAGCGACAACATGCGGGAAAGTTTGCGACAGCGATCCGACACCAAAGCCAACCAGGCCACGTTCAAACTGCTGTTTCCCACCGTGCTCTGCCTGATGCCAGCCGTCTACCTGTTCCTGCTCGGCCCGGCTCTCATCGAACTGTCGAACTTCTTCAACAACGGTGGCCTGGACTCCGTTTCAAACGGCATTGACGCCGTCCAGGAACTGAACGTTCTGGATCGGGGATAAAGCTTTCAGCGATCAGCCATCAGCTCGTCGTGATCTCGTTCAAAGCTGAATGCTGAAAGCTGATCGCTTTGCGAGTCACTTGCCGTCGCGGAGCATTTCCAACGCCGCGTTGCGGCCGCAGGCACCCATCACGCCGCCGCCGGGGTGTGCCGCAGCGCCGCACAGGTACAAACCGCGCACCGGCGTACGATAGTCGGCCCAGCCTGCGACCGGGCGTAAATTGAAAAGCTGATGCAAAGGCATCGCGCCCTGAAAAATATTCCCGCCGGTCAACCCAAAGGTGCGTTCGAGATCCAACGGCGTAACAATTTGTCGATGGAGAATCGCATCGGGCACGTTGGGGGCGAACCGCGCAATTTCCGCAATGCAGCGGTCGGCGAACTCTTCCTTGATGTCGTCCCAATTCCCCTCGGCCAGTTCATACGGGGCGTATTGCACGAATAGCGAGAGAATGTGATTCCCGTCCGGTGCGATTGTGCGATCGACCGATGTGGGAATCGTCATCTCGACAATCGGACGGGCTGACGGCCGGCCGTACTTCGCGTCGTCGTAAGCTCGTTCGAGGTATTCCAACGTCGCACCGATATGAATCGTCCCACAATGCTGCGGGCCGACTTCGTCTTTTCCGGGCAGACAGGTGAAATCGGGCAATTCGCTGACAGCCAAGTTGATCTTCATGCTCGCACTCGAGTAATCAATCCGCGAGACGGCCTCGCGAAATGTCTCCGGCAGATGTAACTTGTCGAGCATCTTCTCGAACGTGAGGTGGGCATCGACGTTCGAGGCCACACGCTTGGCGGTAATCGTTTCGCCCGACGTCAACTTCACACCACAGACGTCGCCCGCGCCAACGTTGATCGATTCAACAGCCGAATCCACGCGAATCTCCACGCCCGCTTCGACTGCCGACTTAGCCATCGCCTGCGACAGGCCTCCCATGCCTCCTTCAACGTAGCCCCACACACCCCGCGCGCCGCCGGCGGAACCCATTACGTGATGCAACAACACATACGCAGTTCCTGGTGCGGAAATCGGCTGAAACGCGCCAATGATGGCGTCGGTGGCCAACGTGGCTTTCAACTCGTCCGACTCAAACCAGCGATCAAGAATCGTCCGCCCTGCCCCGGTGAGCAATTCGATGGCCTCGGGCAAATCGTTCCCCAACTCTTTGGCCGCTTTGTAGAGCGACCACACTTTCTTTCCGTCGCGCAGCCGTTTGCCCAGCCCCATCGTTCGCCAATCGCTGGGCAACAGTGGCAGGTCAGGCGGAGTTTGTGAAAGCACCGGTTCCAAGCACTCGGCCACGCGCTCCAGCAACCGTTCGTAACGCGGATAGGCCTCGGCGTCTTTCTCCGAGAACTTGGCGATTTCACGACGGTTGAGGCCGGCATCAGGACCGAGAAGCAAATACCGGCCATCTTCAAACGGTGTGAACGAGGACGGATTTCGAAAAAGCACCTTGTAGCCATGCCGTGCCAACTCGAGGTCACGCTCGACTTCCGGTAGCAGTAAACTCACCACGTAAGACGTTGTCGAAATCTTGTAACCGGGCCAAAGTTCCTCCGTCACACAGGCTCCGCCGACCAAATGTCGCCGTTCGAGCACCAGCACCTTCCAACCGGCCCGCGCGAGGTAGTTGGCACACACCAGCCCGTTGTGCCCGGCCCCAATGATGATGCAGTCGTATTGCGATTCAGAGTTGGTCATCGGCGTGGGACTTCCTCGTGGTCTAAGCCGTCAATCCATTTCCATCGCTTCGATCAATTGCAAATAACAGCCGGCTTACGCCGGGCCGCTCGCCTTTTTTAAACGACGGGCAGCGTCCACCCGTCTCGGTAGGGTTTTGTCAGTAAGGCGTTGGCCGCGTCGTCGTTATTGCAGGATGATGTGGCTGCGTCGAACGTCACCTCACGGCCAAGGCGGTGTGAGATGTTCCCCAGATGACACAGCCCCGAGGAAACATGGCCGGTGAGGATATTGGCAGATGGTTCGCGTCGCGTGCGGATGGCGTCGATGAAATCACACAGGTGCGGACCCAGCAAATCACTCGCGTCCGCAGTGACGTTGTCTTTTGCTCCGTAAACCTTCCATCCGCCGCGGTCGACAATCAGCGTACCTCGCTCGCCGTGAAACGATACCGCCGCGCTACGGCCTTCGATTCCGCGATTGCTCCACTGGCGATGTTCCCACACGATCGACGTGCCGCCGAAATCGTAATGGACCGATTGCGTATCAGGCGTTTCCTGGTCGTCGTTGAAATGGTACTTGCCGCCGACCGATGAAACGCGGCGTGGCCAGTCGACATCCAGCCCCCACCGCGCGATATCGATCATCTGCACACCCCACTTGCCCAATTCACCGCAGCCGTAATCCCAGAACCAATTCCAGTTCCGATGAAAACGATTCGGGTTGAACGGTCGTAGCGGAGCCGGTCCTAACCACGCGGCGTAGTCGACATGCTCGGGTGGCTTCGCGTCGGCGCGAAAGCCGATCGACTTCCGACGATGAACGGTCCAAGCCTTCGCCAAACGAACTTCGCCGAGTTTTCCTCCGCGCACATATTCAATCGCCGAGCGGAAATGTTCTCCACTGCGCTGTTGCAATCCTGATTGAATCACACGCCCAGATTCACGCGCCACGTTGACCAGCAGCCAACCTTCCTGGATGGTGTGGCCAACCGGCGATTCCAGATAGACATCTTTCCCCGCCAAGCAAGCCTGCACCGCCATCGGCGCGTGCCAATGATCGGGCGTCGCGACGACGATTGCATCGAGTGTTGGGTCGTCGAGCAGTCGGCGAAAATCACTTTCTCGACGGGGAAGCCCCCCCTGCCCCTCTTCGAGGGCCGTCGCTGCTTCGTCGAGTAGACGTTGATCAATATCGCAAATGGTCGTGACGGCCACATCGGGCATCGCAGCCAAACGGGTTGCCAGTGTCAAACCTTGACCGCGCACTCCAACGACACCAACGGCCAGCCTGTCTCCGGCTGACACCGGTACTGTCGCCTGCGCTGTGGCACCGGAAAGTCCGACCATCCCCACCGCCACGCCCGCTGCGTTCTTGGCGCTGGAACCGAGGAACTCGCGGCGGTTGAACTCGCGGCGGTTGAACTCGTGTCGGTCGAATTCGGGTTCTGAAGGATTCGCTTCGGTCATGAATCTCGTTCCCATTGGGAATCGGTCGGCGGGAATCGGTCGGCCGCTTCGTCCCTAGCATTCTACCAAGTCAACACGCATCAAGGAATCGGGCGTTGATTCAAGCAGCTTCATCAGAACATTTTTATCAGAACATTGCCACGCGCGCAAAGCAGCTGCACGGCCTGTTGGATTGCCATCGCGAGCCACTCCGCATATCCGGTTTTGTCGTCATGACCCAACGCGTTCGTTGCCGATAACTGGGACACGGTATCGCTAAGTTTCCGCAGTCGGACGTTGCGATGCGAGGCATGCGACCTCGTGGAGAGACCGAGTCGGCCGACTGCAGAGGGGGAAGTCAGATGAACAAGTTGATGTTGCGCCCGGCGGGCGTTATCGCGACGGCGTCGCTCGTGCTGGCATTCGGAATTGGATGTGCCGCGACCGGCGGAGTCGCGGGGTTTGGCTCGGCAGGGTGTTCCGACGGAACCTGCGAGAAAGGCTCGGACGGGCAATGTCTCGACGAGCACTGCGCCAAATGCTACCCGGTCAAACGTTGGAGCCCGGAGTGGTACGCCATGGAGGCCCAAGAAGCCCGTCGGTGCTCGGCAGCGGGAACATCTCGGAAAAATGTGGCCCCCCTACCCTCGCCCCGCAGGCAAGGAACAGCAGTTTTCGCATCGGTACCATGCGGCCCATTACTGGCCGCTCCCGTATCTCTGCCAGGATCGGGCTTACGTGAATAACATCATGGACGCCCAAAACCGGAATGGGTGGAAAGCCGAATCGACGTTGTACGAGTATCACTTCGAGGAAGAGACCTCGACGTTGAATCACTCAGGCCGCGCGCAGCTGGGATGGATCCTGGAGAACGCACCGGCTGATCGGCGCGCTGTGTATGTCCAAACCGCAGACAACACAGAAACCAGCCAGCTACGACTTTCGGCAGTTCGTGAGGCGGTTGGGGAAATCGTTGTCGACAACAACATTCCCCCCGTGACGTTACGCACCGACTCACCACGAGGCCGATCAGCTGCTGAAATCGAAGGCATTCAACGGGCCATTCGGGCAACGGCACCCGAACCCCGAATCCAGTACACACCGCTGCCCAGCGGGACCAGTGGCTAGCCAAAAGAATTCACCGCATGATCGACAGCCACACGCCCGATTCATCGTTCCCCGATCCCGAAACGCCATCGGACGGGTACCCCGCGCCAACCTCGCGGCCCATCACCGCCAGCGACCTCTTCGACGATCTGTTTGCAGGGGAGAACATCCCCGCGATTCCTCAACTCCCTGCTGCTCCGCAAGTGATTCCACCGGTGGCTTCGCCCACAAGCGGCCTCGCGCCCCCTGCTGCAAGTCGTCCTCCAGTTGCAAATGCTCCGGCGGAAAATATTCCGGCGGCGTCACACGGTGGCATGCCTACTTCGCCACGAACACACGCCCCGCGCCCATCGGCGGCCCCACCCCTGCTGGCTCCTGCCTGTCCAACATCATTGGCCGACAGTGGGCTGAATTTGACGCAAATCTGCGACCTGATTCTCAAGCAGTTGTACTTGCAAGGGAATTTGCTCGGCATCCAGATCGCCCGACAGGCGCGGCTGCCGTTCTTGTTGGTCGACGAAGGGTTGCGGTTCCTCAAAGACGAAAAGTGCATCGAAGTGGCCTCGGGCGAATTGATCGGCCCTGCGTCCTACCGCTTCAACCTCACCGACCTCGGACGACATCGTGCGCGCGAGGCGTTCGAGCAGTGTCGATACGTCGGCCCCGCGCCCGTGTCGCTGGAAGCCTACGTGAAACAATGTGGTTTGCAAGCCGTCGCGGGGACCGATTGCAGTCCCGAGACGTTGCGCGAGGCCTTTCAAGACCTCATTATTCGTCCCAACCTGCTCGAAGAACTCGGCCCTGCGGTTTGCAGTGGGAAATCCATCTTCATCTACGGCCCGCCCGGCAACGGAAAAACGATGATCGCCAAGGGGCTGGGCAGGTTCCTCAACAACTTCGGCGGTGACATCTACATCCCCTATGCCATTCACACCGAAGGGAGCATCATCACTCTCTTCGACCCCACACTTCACGAAACAACCGACGAAGCCGACTTGGCCGAACGCCACGGCTTCGACACCTCGCTCGCCAACCCGAACCAAGGTCGACGACAGACCGACACTGATCTCCGTTGGCGACGCATCAAGCGGCCGGTCGTCATCACCGGCGGCGAACTCACGCTCGACATGCTCGACCTGCGATACAACCGCACCAGCAACTTCTACACCGGGCCGCTCCACATCAAAGCCAACGGCGGCGTGTTCCTCATCGATGACTTCGGCCGGCAAATCGTCAGCCCCCGGGATCTTCTCAACCGGTGGATTCTGCCGCTCGAAGAACGCATCGACTACATGACGCTGGCCACCGGCAAGAAATTTTCGGTTCCGTTCGAGCAGCTCATCATCTTTTCGACCAATCTCGATCCGCAGGAACTGGTTGATGAAGCCTTCCTGCGGCGGATTCGGCATAAGATCAAAATCGGCCCGCCAACACGCGACCTGTTCACCGAGATCTTTCAGCTCTGTTGCGCACAGAGAAATGTCCCATACACCCCAGCCGCCGTGGATTACCTATATTTGAACTTCTACGACCAGGATAAACCCCCCAGATCGAGCGACCCGCGAGATCTATTGGAGATTATCCAGTCGATCTGCCGATTTCGGAATCAGGAGACTCTCCTCTCTGCCGAGCTGATGGCCGAATCGACGGAACGATTTTTCTGTCAGGTCTGAGGAGAGCAGTTTTTAGGAGTTTCCTCCTGCCGACTGCACTTCGCTCGCGATATTTCGCCCGCGATTTTCAAATCGCAATCCATCATTCGCCCGACGATTCACTTCGACGACGACACGGAGGTTCGATGTGAAGGTTCACACGCTCTCTCGCAGCGTTCTGTTTGCCGCCATCGGCATCACCCTGATGCTGCCCGGTTGTGCGGGCAGCCGGTTGCCGGGTAATCCGTTTGCTTCACGGAAAGTCGGCAGTGAGTCGCAGTCCGCCTTGCAAGACGCGAGACGCAACCTCAAGAATCCCGGCGAAACGCATCTGGCGCACGCCCAATGGCGCGAAGAATCCGGCGACCTCGTCGGGGCGCGGAACTCTTACGAACTCGTCCTCGGAGTCGACCCCGATTCCGTCAGCGCCATCATCGGCTTGGCACGCCTGGACCAATTGGCAGATCGACCGGCAGAGGCCGAACAGGGCTTCCTCAAAGCGCAACAGATGAAGCCCAACGATCCACACGTCCTCGATTCCATCGGCCAGTTCTATGCCTCACAGGAACGCTGGGACGAAGCGATCACATCACTTCGCAAAGCCATGCTCGCCGCACCTAACGAATCGAAGTCCCGTTACGACCTGGCCGTCGCGTTGGCCCGCTCGGGGCGCATCGAAGAAGCCCGACCGCACTTCGCCAAAACCATCGGCGACGCCGAATCGCATTACAACATCGGCTACATTCTGTATGAACAAGGCCGGCTCGCAGCGGCTCAGAAAGAGCTTTACCAGGCGGTGCTCAAAAAGCCCGAGCTGGAAGAAGCACAGGCCATGCTCGACGACGTCCGACATGAACGCGACGACAAAACATTCCTCACCGGACACACAGCCCCGGCGAATCAATTCGAGGAACTCCCCCCGCCCCCAGCCGGCTCGAACACCAACCGCCCCTTGCCAAGCCAACCCCGCGTCGCCACCGCGCCCGTGCTCCGCACCAGCGGATTGAGCAACCCGAACGTCACCAACCCGTTCACCGCCACGAACCCATTCACGGCCCCGGCCCCACCGACGGGTACCAACTCGGGCAGCCAATCGCTAACACCTGCCCAGCAAGAGCAGCTGCAAAACCAGCAGCCCGCCGCTCCGTAGCAGATTCTCTCCCGCGACAAGCAGTGAAGCGCGAGTGAGTGGGTGCCATAGGGGGCCACGCTCTCACGACGAAGTGGGATGAGCATGGCACGCCGCGCAACCTCCTCGGCATCAGATAGAAGGCTGTCGATTCCCGGAAGCCCCGTTCGCCCGGCTGCAGACGCTCGAATGGGGCGGAATTTGACACCTTTCGCGCGCCGGTTGATATCAACCGGGGGGATCCCCACAGCGTTTTTTTCTGACACACGCAAACATCGCTAAAAACTGCTTCGATGCCTGAAGGCGACGTCTGACACGGAACGCGAGCGTCTCGCACGCTGAATGCAGGCGCGACGCCTGCGGTCCGGGGGATCGGACGACGTGATTCGACGGTCGCGCCATCGTCGCCCTCGGTTCGGTGGTGGGTCATCTACCCCTCCAACGCCGGTAACCCCACGCGATGGCAGACCGCCAATAGCGGACATTCGGGGCAATTCGGGCGGCGGGCGATGCAGATGCCGCGGCCATGGTGGATCATGCGATGCGACAGATTGATCCATTCCTTTTTGGGAATGATGGCGTTCAGTTCGCGTTCGATGATCTCCGGATTCTTGCTGGTCGTTAAGCCAAGCAGGTTGCTGATCCGTTTGACGTGCGTGTCGACCACCACGCCGCTGGGAATGCCGAACGCCGTGCCCAGCACCACGTTGGCCGTCTTGCGTCCCACGCCGGGTAACGCGACAAGGGCGTCGAGATCATCGGGCACCTCACCGCCGTGGTCAGCCACCAGCGCCTGGGCCATCTTGCGGAGGTTGTTCGCTTTGGCACGGAAAAAACCGAGCGAATGGACAATCTTCTCCACGCTCGGCTGCCTCGCCTTCGCCAGTGTTTCGGGCGTTCCGTACTTGGCGAATAATATGGGGGTAACCGAATTCACGCGGTCGTCGGTGCATTGAGCCGAGAGAATCGTCGCGGCGAGTAACTGAAACGGCGTCTGATGGAACAAGGCGCATTCGACGTCGGGGTACCTCTTCGCCAGGCCGCGAACGATCTTGCGGATACGTTTCCGTTCGGCATCATGGGTGCTGTTACGACCGGACTTGGCCATGACGATTCTTCTGTTCGTGGTCACGTGGGGAATGGACACTGCCGCGCGATGAGGTTTAGAATCGACCCATCGGATATGCGATAGTACAGCCACGGGGGGCGTCGAGGAAAGTCATGTCGAGCGAACTGCCCGAGGAATACCTCGAAGGCATTCGGCTATTCAACGCCGAAGAGTTCTTTGAATGCCACGACGTCCTCGAAGAATTGTGGACGGAAGTGGTCGACGAGGAACGCAAGTTTTATCAAGGTTTGATTCAGGCGGCCGTCGCGTTGTTTCATTTCGGAAATGAAAATCTGGGCGGTGCGATGAAGTTGTATCGCTCGTCGCGCGAAAAGTTGGAGCTGTATGGGCCGCGTTTTATGGGGCTGGACGTGGACCGTTTTCTGGCCGACATGGAAACCTGTTTTCGCGAGTTGCTCGATGCCGGACCAGGATACCCCGCGCATGTTTCGCTGAAGGATGAGTTACTGCCACGGATTGAATTGACACGAATTGATTTGGACAACGGAAACTCAAGCACATGATCGACCCGTTCGCTGCCTCGGATGCTCTTGCCGGATTCACCGGGTGCGCACCGATTTTCCCACTGCCGAACGTCGTGCTCTTTCCACACGTTCCGCTGCCGCTGCACATTTTCGAGTCCCGCTACCAGGCGATGATCGAAGACGCTTTGAACGGCAACCGGTTGGTCGCAATGACGCTGCTACGGCCCGGCTGGGAAATCGCCGGCGACGACGATCGCCCGGCCGTGTTTGAAACCGGATGCCTCGGACAGATCACAGCCGAAGATCGACTTCCCGACGGACGCTTTCATCTCATCCTGCGCGGCATCACACGGGTACGCGTCATCGAAGAAGTGGATATCGAAACGCCTTACCGTGTCGCCCGTTTGAAACCGTTCACCGACTTCGTTCCACCGACCGCCACCATCAGCCGCGACCATCGACGGTTGGAATTGCTCGACGGCTGTCGCGAACTGGCGGGACAATCGGACTTGAACGAACTGCTGCTGCCGATGCTCGACGACTCCGTCCCGCTGGGAACGCTCTGCGACGTACTCGCCCATGCGTTACGGCTTTCCGCACCCGCTGCACAGCAACTGCTGGACGAAGCCGACGTCGATGTCCGTAGTGATTTGCTGCTAGACCGCCTCCGCGCCGTCAACCGCACCCGTCGTGAAACCGGCTCTGTCACAAGCGGCTTCCCACCGGCGTTCAGCGTGAATTGATTCGTCTTGAATCCGTGTGATCCGTGGTTTTCAAATCATTCACGCTTCCACCGTCAACCGCTTCTCGTACAACCGGTCGTAGTATTCGAGACACTGCTCGTACAGCGATTGCAAATGCTCGGGGACCTGATCGGGCTTGGGGCGGAAGGGTTGGAAGCCGGTTGATTTTTCGACGGCCGAGTACCAATGCTTGGCCCACACGCCATCGGTCGCACGCGGGCCGGGCGGCCAGGTGAGCATGGCGTCGGTGAATTCAATGCCCAGTACCTCGCAAAGCCGCGCGAGTATGCCGGCCGGGTTGTCGAGCACGTCTTTCGAGTCGAGCACAACAGGCGTTTGCCCGGTACGTTCGCGGACCATCTCGAAGATCTCCTGCTGTTGCGGAAATCCCAAATCTTCCAACGACGGCTCGGCCAGTTCCTCGATGTTCAAATACGACGTGAGCACTTCACGGGGATCACGAATCAGAAAGCAATACGTCAATCGCTCTAACCAATCGCGGTCGATGACAGGCAGCAGATGATGTGTCATCAGCTTCTGATAGAAGATCGACTTCCCTTCGGGAACCGGGCCGGTCAACCAGTCGGCCACCTTTCGCCAATCGGATTCATCGTGTGCGATAATCTCAGCCGCACCGGGATGCGGCAGGCCGGTTGCCTTGAGGTAATGAGCATACAACGGCTCGTCGCAAACAAACGTGTCGGTGCGACTGCCGAAGGAACGCAGCATGGCCGTCGAAATGTTTCGCGGGCCAGACCACATCGCCAGGTAGAGTGGAGCGTTATCCGACATCAATGAAACTCCGCCAGAGTCTGAATCGTAACCCGACGCGTAAGCGAGGGACACAGGGAGTAGGTTCGATTGTCATGCGTCCCTCGCTTACGCGTCGGGTTAACTTGAGTTCTTCGACGAAGGCTAGCAGACCGTATCAAATCTCGTCAGACGTCGGCAGCTTGCTGCTCACCGGACTGGTCGGGGTTTATCTGTTCCGAGTTGACCGGGGCCGTTTGGTGATGTTCATATAGGCGACTGTAACGGACGAACGTGGAGAAGGTCGTCATGCAGGCGATGTAAAAACCGGGGAAGCCGTCGAGGAAGCCGCGACGCAGAATATACGCGCGGAAGAAACGCCAGGTGGGTCGGAACAGACAGCGCATGAGCGACCAGCGTTTTCCCGCGTCGAGTTGCCTTTGCAGGAAGACATCGCTGAAGACGTTGATCTTGGAAATCTGTGAGTTGAGTGTGGGATTGGAGTAATGCAGTAAGTCGGCCGCGAGTGTTTTGCAGCGACCATTGAGGACGATTTTGTCGTGCTCGGGTGAGCCACCCCAGATACCGTTTTCAGCGCGAAACAGCCGCAAGCTATGGTCGGGATACCAATCGCCATGCGTGATCCAGCGGCCGAGAAACCAGTCTTTACGTGGAAACTTGGCCCCTTGATACGTCTGGGCGTCTTGCTCGAAAAATGTGGCGATCTCGTCACGCAGTTCGGGAGAAACGACTTCATCCGTGTCGAGCGCCAGCACCCAAGGTTGGTTCGGATAATTCAACGCAATGTTTTTTTGATCCCGAAACCCATGCCATTCGTGCTCGTACACGCGGGCACCAAACGATTCCGCCACGGCGACCGTGTCGTCGGTGCAGTCGTTGACAACCACAGTGATTTCGCTCACCCAATCCGCAACACTCGCCAGGCAACGCTGCAACTTGTCGGCCGCGTTGGACGCGATAATCGACACGCTGATCGGCAAGCGATCGACGGTGGGTTGCGATTCGGGAACGTCAACCGATTTGACTTCCGACGCGAGCACGTCGCTCACTGCCTTCGGCAGCGGCTCGGTCGATTGCTCAGAAACTGGCATCCCTCGTCCTCCTGACACGGTTTGCTCACAACGAAAATCGTTCCTTCGATTTTCAGGTAGTTTTCGTCTCGCCTTTGAAGAGTTTCCTCGCCATTCGTGGGCTGTAGGGTGTCCAATGCGATCCAGTGTTCGGGTCGTCGGCAATCGTGCGGGCGAACTCGTGGATCTTTGCGTCCAGATTATCCAGGTGATGCAGCGCGATGGCTTCGGGTGTCATCGGTAACTTCGGGCTGCCGAACTCGTACTGCCCGTGATGCGAAGCAATCATATGTTTCAACCGCAGCGCGGCTTCTTCCGGAAACGGTTCGCCGGTGAGGTCTTCCACTTGCCGAATCTTGTCGGTGAGAATCTCCAGTACGATCAGCAAATGGCCAAGCAGTTGGCCTTCGTCGGTGTAGAGAAATGTGCCCTCGTAACTGAGTTCGCGAATCTTCCCGAGGTCGTGCAGGAAGATGCCGACTTTTAACAGATCGGCATCCACCGCCGGATACAAGTCGGCAATGCGGTCGGCCGTTTCGAGAATGTTGAGCACATGTTCGAGTAACCCGCCGTTGTACGCATGATGCGTTTTCACGCCGGCCGGAGCGCGGGCGAAGTCGCTCATCAACGTTTCGTCGATGAAGAAACATTCGACCAACGAATGCAAATGGGGCGTCTCGATGGCCAGCAAGATTTCGCGTAACCGCGCCAGCATACGGTCAACGTCTTGGTTGTTCCCCGGATGAAAATCCTCTGGGTCGAGGCCAGCCCCGGACACCGGTTCGATATGCGTGACAATGACCTGCAAGCCGCCCTGGTACACTTGCATCTTGCCGCGGACTTGGACGAAATCACCCGTGTCGAAATGAGCGACAGATTCTTCCGCCACATTCCACATCAGCCCGCTGACCACGCCGGTCTTGTCGCGAAGCGTTGCCAGCAGATACAGGTTGGCATTGCGGTTGGCCCGCAATTGCTTGTCGGCTAGCAGAAAAACATCGTCGACGACATCGCCGTCTTGGAACTCGTTCAGAAATCGTCGGGCCATGAGGAGCTTTCAGGAAGAAAAAAGGCGACACCACGGTGTCTTAGCAGCAGCGTAGCAACGTCAGCAATCGCCCCCGATTCTAGGCCGACCTTGGCAGCCCAACAAGCCTGCTCCCGCTTCCCGCGTGGGATGTGGGACGAGTGTCATCATCGATTACAGTTAACCTCGTTGTTCGATGAATCAAACCGCAAGACTCGAAGAGACAAAGAATGGCCCGCAGGCCTCTCGGCACGCTGACTCCGTACGCGGATCGTCGCAGATAAAGTCTGCATTATCTCCGCGAAAATCTGTGTCCATCCGCGTCATCCGAGGCCCATTTTTCGTTTCTCGAGTTGCACTGACCCTCTGCCCTACACCCTCTGAGACTCTTCGTGCCTTGGTGGTTTTTCCTGATCGTCCCCGATTCACAGTCGTTCCTGACGACACCCAACCTATCGTGGGATGGCTCGCCGCTGACTCGTTGACGGGTTCCCGAACCTTTTGAGCCGTCGGGGCTTCTGCTAGAATACCGCCGCCGCGAGTTGGTCCGCAGACGGGTCGACGCTGGCGTTTCCTGGTTCATCCCTGCTGCATTTCGGAGTCCGCCCGTGCGTTGGTCGAAGACGTTCATTCCCACGATGAAGGAAACGCCCGCCGATGCGGAAGTTCCCAGCCACCAACTCATGCTGCGGGCCGGGCTGATCCGCCAACTGATGGCCGGAGCGTACACGTACCTCCCACTCGGCTGGCGCGCGATCCGCAAAGCAGAGGCCATCGTGCGGGAAGAGATGGAGGCCGCCGATGCCGCCGAGATTTTCATGCCCGCGCTGCAACCGATCGAACTCTTCGAGCGCACAGGTCGCAAAGAGGCGTTTGGCGATGTGCTGATTAATTTCGAGGTGCCTCGCGGTGGTCGCAAAGTGCACTTGGCTCTTGGGCCGACACACGAGGAGGTCGTCACCGATCTCATCGCCCGGCAGGTCAGCAGTTATCGACAGTTGCCGCTCATTCTTTTTCAGATTCAGACAAAATTCCGCAACGAGGAACGCCCCCGGTTCGGCGTGTTGCGCACCAGCGAATTTCTCATGAAAGACGCCTACAGCTTCGGCACGGGGTTGGAGCAACTCGACGAATCTTACGAGGCCATGTACCGGGCCTACTGTCGCATCTTCGCTCGCACCGGATTGCATTGCATTCCGGTGGAAGCGGAAAGCGGACCCATCGGCGGAGACGCCTCCCACGAATTCATGGCTCCTTCTCCCAACGGAGAAGACCGCATCATTCGTTGTTCGTCATGCAGTTATGCCGCCAACCTGGAACGTGCCGACACCGGCCGGCAGGCGTCTTCAATGGACGCCCCCGAGACGATGGCCGACCTAAAAAAGGAAGCCACGCCCGATGTCTCCAGTATCGAACAGGTCAGAAAGTTGCTCGAATGCGATCCGAGTCAGATGATCAAAACATTGATCTACTCCGCCGACGACAAACCGGTGGCCGTGCTTGTCCGTGGTGACCGCGAAGTCAACGAAGGCAAAGTTCGCCGTGCTCTGAATGCCAGCGATGTTGCCTTGGCCGACAAGGAGACCGTTCTCCGTGTGACCGGTGCGCCGATTGGATTCGCCGGGCCGGTGGGGATCGATTGCGAGATCATCGCCGACCACGACATCGCCGACCTGGTCGATGCCATCGCCGGAGCGAACGAAGCCGACACGCATTACACCGGCGTAAATATCGGTCGCGATTATCAACTCGAAACCACACACGACCTCCGCGACGCGGACGCCGGTGATCCTTGCCCTCGCTGCGAAGGCACATTGGAGCTGGTGCATGGCATTGAAGTCGGTCACGTTTTCAAGCTGGGCACCAAGTATTCTGAAGCGCTCGATGCCACCTACCTCGATGAAAAGGAAAAACGGCATCCGATCGTGATGGGCTGTTACGGCATCGGAGTGAATCGCATCATCGCGGCCACCGCCGAAACGTCGCACGACGAGAACGGCCTGATCTGGCCACTTTCAATTGCCCCCTATGAAGTGCTCGTCATCCCGCTGGACATCAAGAGTGAAGAGGTCATGCAAGTCGCCGGCCGTTACGACGAGGAACTTCGTGCCGCGGGTGTCGACGTGCTCTTCGACGACCGCAAAGCGCGTCCCGGCGTAAAGTTCAAAGATGCCGACTTAATCGGGATCCCGTTGCGAGTTGTCATCGGTGGCAAAGGTTTGAAGAACGGCGAAGTCGAAGTGAAATGGCGAACCGCCGACTCCCCGGACATGGTGCCGGTCGCCGAAGGCGTGCAAGACATTCTCAACCGGCTCGCCGCCCGACGAGCCGAGGAATCTGCCAACGTACCGAATTAATCGAATCCCTTTCAGATATCAGGAGCAGACACTCATGCGCCGCACCCTCATCGCCGCTCTTACGCTGTCACTCGGAGTTGTGCTGGCCATGAACGTTGCCCGCTCGGAGAAGAAACCGGCGGAAGCGAAAAAGCTGCTGCGACATGTCGTGCTGTTCAAGTTCAAAGAGGATGCACCGAAGAAGAAGGTGCAGGAAATCGCCGCCGCGTTCGCCGCGTTGCCCTCGAAGATCGACGCCATCCACGACTTTGAATGGGGTACCGACGTGAGTGTCGAGAACAAGACCGCCGGGTTCACGCACGGGTTTGTCGTCACGTTTCGCGACGAAAAAGGGCGATCCGAGTACCTGCCGCATGCGGACCATCAGGCGTTCGTGACACTGCTGCGACCGCATCTGGATGACGTGCTGGTGTTCGACTACTGGGTTCACAAGCCGTAACCAAATCGGGTTGGCAGAACGCCCGTCACAGTCTAATGACTCCTCTCGCGGCAAAATGTTCTTCACTTTTTAGTGGCGGACATGGTAGGGTACGCCCTTGGATTCACCATGCCTGCAGAAATCTGATTCCTCGTTCCAGAGGCCCGTCATGAAGAAGCTCTGCCTGCTGACTTTGTTCCTCTCGCTTTCATTGATGGTCGCCGGTTGTGGCGACAAAGGGTCGGGGGGTGATTCCGATTCGTCCGCCGACGCTTCCGCTGACGGTTCCGCCGATGCAGGTGGCGAAGATGCCGCGATGGACGGCATGGATGACGGGGCCGGCGGGGGCGACGAGTTGGCCGGTCTCGATGACATTCCCGGCGATAACGCAGGCGACATCCCCGATGATCCGGCTGCCGATCCCGCTGGCGATATTCCGGACGATCCCACCAGTGACATTCCCGACGACCCTGCTGCCGATCCCGCCAGTGACATCCCGGACGACCCGGCTGCCGATCCCGCCGGCGATACTCCCGGTGATCCTGGTACGAACACTCCCGCCAAAACCGCAGGTGCCGGCAACAACACGAACCGCTACGCTGTGGGAACGGCCGAGTACGCGGCCAAGAAAATCCTACTCGCGGCAGCCAGCGGAAAGATGGACGACCTGCAAGACGTCATCGGTTCCAAGGCGGACGGGCTGCTCGCAGAAATCCGGGACGGAAAACTCTCGCCCGAAAAACTCGCAACACTCAAGCAACAGATGTCGCAAGTCCAACTCGCCAAGAAGCCCTACACCATTCTATTCGACCGCTTCGTCATACTCCGCAATGCCCAAGGCGCACTGATCCAGTTCCGTTGCCGCCGCGAAGGAACAGGGTACAAAGTGGTCACGCTGACAATCCAAGGCGGAAACAAGCAGGGCAAGTGAGCGCCAAACGTAACCGGGGGGCGACGTTACGAATTGAATTCAGATTCGGCCGAACTCGCACATCCGGCTCACGCAATTGTTAGCTGGCACTATTCTTCACGTCACGATTGAGGATGTGATGATACCAGTAGAATAGGAGTCCGTAACCGCTTGCGGAGGCAACCGACCAAAGAAGACGCCTTCGGGGTGTAAGCATGGGATTGCGACAGATGTGGATGATAAAGATGATTGCCAATACAGCACCTGAAATACAGATTGCCCCATGCACTATGCCAAATGTCGGAGTCATCAACTGAGAAAGGCGGTGCGATTGGGTTGTTGCGTCCACGATAAGAAGTGAGTGGATGCTGATCGCGTAAATGAGGACAGCAACAGAGACGAAGCCCGAAACGGAAGTCGTCGTCTTAGACCACGGATCAGATTTGTGGTTGTATGCGGACGTCATTCCTCGGGCGATTCATCCTCACCAAGCGTCGGCTCGTGCGGTTCGTTCGCTTGGATGTCGATGTTGATCGTGATGTTCAACGTGGGTGGTTCCGGCGTGGGAGCCACCTCGGCGGTGTTGCGAGATGACACGAACATCTCCACAACCTCAGCCAAGTCTTCCTGCCCCCGTTCGCGGAAGCACTCCGACAAGCCTAGCCAGGCGTCGGCGTCGTAGGGCGCGGGAATCAACTCGGCCGCCATGCGAAACGACTCGATCGCGTCGTCGTAGCGTTCCTGATGCTTCAATGCCTGGCCGCGCAGATACAGCAACGGCGCTTCCAGCGCACCGGCGTCGTCGACCGCATCCAACTCGGCCAAGGCCTGCTGCGGCATGCCCAATTCAAGGTAACCCTCAGCGACTGTCAGTCGACGAACCACTCTTGGAGAGATCGATTCATGCATGATTATTACCCCTGTGTTCTAGCCGTTGCGGTCGCCTTCTTCACCAACTTATCAACACCTCGACGACCACCGTTGGTTCACGCAGGCATTCTACGCAAAGGGCATGCCAAGCCCCACGCTGGAGACGGCTGAGTGGACCTATCCTACTTCCCAAGAATGACTTACCTCGATCTGCACAGATCCTCAGACTGCCCGACACTTGTCGAATTGACACTCACGACTGCCAAAATTACCTGCCGAAATTGCCTGTTGAGTGCGCTCCGATTACTTGAACTCCCCATCGCAACGCGCGATGATGGCTCTTCTCACCGAGTTCTAGTTCTATCCGCCAACAATCGCCCTTCCGGAGGCATGCTCGCATGCGACGCTCGCGTTCTCTCGTGCAATCGATTTTGTTTCTGGCTGCGTTTGTCGTCCTGACGAGCAGCAGTCTCTCCGCCCACGCCGCCGCCAAACGGCCGAATATCCTGTTTATCTTCACCGACGACCATGCCTCCCATTCGCTGTCTTGCTACGGATCGAAGATCAACAAAACGCCCAACCTCGATCGCATTGCCAAAGAGGGAACCCTGTTCCGCAACAGCTTCTGCACCAACTCGATCTGCGGACCATGCCGCGCGGTGATTCTCACCGGCAAGCACAGCCACCTCAACGGCTTCATTCGCAACGGCAATACCTTCAACGGCGCACAACAAACCTTTCCCAAGCTGCTGCGTAAGGTTGGCTATCAAACCGCGATCGTCGGCAAATGGCATCTCAGAAGTGCGCCGACCGGTTTCGATTACTCGCAAATCCTCGTCGGGCAAGGACCGTACTACAACCCGCCGATGATCGAAAACGGCGAACGCGTCAAACACGTCGGCTACACCACCGACATCATCACGAACATCGCGCTGGACTTCCTGAAGAACAAAAGCGATGGCGACAAACCGTTCTGCTTGATGTACCAACACAAGGCTCCGCATCGAAACTGGCAACCGGGGCCGAAGTACCTTTCGATGTACGACGACGTCACCATCCCCGAGCCGGACAACCTGTTCGACGACTACTCCGGCCGAACCTCGGCCGCTCATACGCAGCAGATGGAAGTGGCCACGCATCTGAATAACAACGACCTGAAACTCACCCCTCCCCGCAACCTCACGCCCGAGCAACGCAAGGCATGGGACGCCGCCTACGGCCCGAAAAACGAAGCCTTCCGCAAGGCCAACCTCAAAGGCAAAGCCCTGGTGAAATGGAAGTACCAGCGATACATCAAGGATTACCTCCGCTGCATTGCCTCGGTTGATGACAACGTGGGTCGCGTGCTGGACTACCTTGATGACTCGGGACTGGCGAAAGATACCATCGTCATTTACTCCTCCGACCAAGGGTTTTATCTGGGCGATCATGGCTGGTTCGACAAGCGGTTCATGTATGAAGAGTCGTTCCGCATGCCGTTGATGGTCCGTTGGCCCGGCGTGACAAAGCCCGGCACGATCAACACCGACCTGGTCTCGAACCTCGACTTCGCCGAGACCTTCCTCGACATCGCCGGTGCGAAAATCCCGTCCGACATGCAGGGCCACAGTTTGGTCCCTCTGCTGAAAGGCGATACGCCGGCCGATTGGCGAAAGAGTTTGTACTACCATTATTACGAGTACCCCGGTGCCCATATGGTTCGCCGTCATTTCGGCGTCCGCACCGCGCGGCATAAGCTGATCCACTTCTACAACGCCCAGGAATGGGAAATGTTCGATCTGCAGAAAGACCCCCGCGAGATGAAGTCGGTCTACAACGACCCGGCATACGCGGGCCTCGTCAAAGAACTTTCCGCTGAGATCGCCCGCTACCAGAAACTCTACGCCGTCCCCGACGACAGCGGCTCGGTCCCCAAAGCGGGCGGACGTCCACGGAAGAAGAAAAAGGGCAAGCAGATACCGAAGAAGAAAGCGGCGTAAGCTCTCAGGGAACGAACCACAAAGTCGCGAAGACACAAAGAAGATTTCGTGACGGCTGCCATGCTCTCACCACGAAGTGGGGTAAGCATGCAGGGCCAGGGGAGCAGTCGGCATGCTCACTCGCCTACGGCGTGAGAGCATGGCACCCCCCCATTTCTGCACCTCTTCGCGGCCAATCTCCTGCCTTCGTGTCTTGGAGGCTTGGTGGCTCACTTGCCTTGATCGGCCTCGATCAGTCGTCGATGCAACAACACCGCGCCGGTGACGGCCGATGTCAGCAGGACGGCCCCGAGGATGGGAACTGCCATCAGGGTCATCACGGCTGCGCCTAGTCCGAGTGTGTGGCCGCGATGCGATTTTACGAACGTTTTTTTCTGCGCGATCGAGGCCGCGTAATGAAAGTGGGTAGTCGAAGTATTCGCGGCCCAGAATGAACCAGTCGAAATACAAGGTGAGACCCAGCGCGGCGATCGAACCCAGCACCGGAATGATGTGCAAGAACTGCAACCCAACCGTTATCGTGACCAGAGAGGCAGCATCACGAGCCGCGTCGAGCATGCCGCGCGTGAATGGTAAGTCGTCGAACTGCGAGGTTCCGGAATCGAGTGTTTCCTCGATCCGTCGTGTCAGTTTCTCGTAATAGACGCCGCACAACAGCCCCTGCATGAGAATCCGAAACGCGAGCGCCAGCATGACGGCCAGCAGAACCAGCCCGATCAACGATGCGTAATAGCCGACTTGCCCCAACCAACCTTCCGGGAACATGCCTTCCAATTGACCGGCCGCATACCAGACGCCATACGCGGCCGCCAGCATGACGATTCCGCTGAGGATCAGGTTGATGACCATCGGCACCAGGCCGTACTGCCACAAGGCCGGGTGCTTTCGCATGAACAGCAGACCGTCGAGCGGAGCTGCGAATCCACGTGCAAAGCCGGTTAGCAGGGAAATTCCTGAACTGCCCGCGTTCGCTGGTTGGTTCGTTGAATTCATGATTCTGGTTCGATTTCACGTCATCAGTGACGTCTTGCGACCTCGCACGACTCGCCCGGTTGCAACAAAACCGGCTCGGTCGATGTTTCCGCGCGCACGCGTTCGCCCCAAGCGGAGGCGTCTTGCGCGATGAGGGGCCACGTGTCGTAGTGGTCGGGGATGACTTGCTTGGGCTCGATCAGCTTGACGGCTCGCAGCGCGTCGTCGGGGCCCATCGTGAAGTTGTCGCCGATCGGGAGAATCGCCAAGTCGATTCCCTCCTCGCCGATGAGTTTCATGTCGTAGAACAGCCCCGTGTCGGCCGCGTGATAGACGGTTCCCGCGCTGGACTTCAACAGCACACCACAAGGGTTGCCGCCGTTGGATCCGTCGGGGAGCATCGAACCGTGATGCGCGATCGTCAGCTTGACGACGGCGAACCCATGATCGTGTGCTCCGCCGATATGCTGCGGGTGAACGTTTTCGAGACCTTGCTTGCCCAGCCATTCGCAGATTTCAAAGTTGGCGATCACCAACGCCCCCGTTCGCTTGGCAATGTCGACGGTATCGCCCATGTGATCGCCATGCCCGTGCGAGACGATGATGGCATCGGGAACGCAATCGTCAGCAGAGATCGACGCAGCCGGGTTGCCGGTGAAGAACGGATCGATGACGACCGTCTTCCCACCGACCTCGAACTGAAAGGTGCCATGCCCTAGGAAGGTGGTTTTTATGGCCATCGCGCAGGCTCCGAAGTGGATCAATGCAATCCAGGATGAATCGTCAGTGTTACGTCGTTGGTCAGGCGGCACGCCTCGGCCGACCGCGACCGAACGAATAGGCACACCAGGTTCCCAGCAGGATCATCAGCCAAGTCATGCCGCCCAGGTGTTGGAGATTGTTCAGGAAAAGCTCGAGGCTGCCGGTTTTAGGAATCGCCATTCCACGAACAGGCTGAACGCCAACGCGAGGCCGGCACACAGGCCGGCGAACGCTTTCGAGCTCCTACCCGACAGATAGCCAAATCCTAGCCCGAGGAGCGCACCGGGAACGACCATCGCGTAGTAGCCTTGCGAGAGAGCCCAGCCGAAGGCGTAATACCCCGTGACGCCACCAACGACCGCTCCGACCAGTCCGCGTAGAAGATGAACAACAAGCATGACGTTTGGTTCCCAGGACTTTCTTACTTCTTGGCTTCAAGTTTCAACAATCTGTCTGCGAGTTCTTTGTTGCGTTTTTGCAAGACGCCCAATTCGCCACGCAGCTTCGAGACGGCTTCCGACGACGAATTCCCGGCGTCGAGTTTCTTCAACGCCGCTTCGGCTGCGGCGCGGACACGTCGATCGGGTTCGTGTTCGGCCAGTGTAGCGAGCACCTCGCGCGCCGGTTTGGCAGCCGTTCCCAACTCACGCAACGCCTCGGCAGCCGCGCGGCGAATCCGAGCCGACTCACCGTCGAACCGGGTGATAATTTCGTCAATCGCACGGGACTGAACGGCTTCGGACGGTTTGTGTTTCGCCAGCCAACTTCCGGTTGCTTTCAAAGCCGCCATGCGACACAACGGCGGTTTCCCGCGACGCGACCACTCCAACAGAACGTCGAGAGCCTTGCCGTTCTTCGACTTGGCCAAGCTGCGCAAGGCCGCCTGACGGATCACCTCGGAGTGTGACGGTTTCGCCAGTTGGGTGGTCAGCATTTCCAGCGGCAGCTCGGTCTTCACGGCCGTCAGTGTGGTGATGACCGACGCCTCGACGAAGTAACTTGCATCACCCTGTTTGAGCTTCGTGGTCAACCGAGCGGCGACCTGTTCGTCTTTCACGAACTTCGCCAACGCGTCGACACAGGCACGACGTACCTTGGGGTGTTGTTGTGCCATTCCGGCCAGCAACGCATCGCGACTCGCGTCTCCGCCCGACTTGCTCAACGCCTTGGCCGCTTCAACGCGAATGCCGTAAAAGGCATCGCTGGTGAGCGTTTTGATGAGCAGCTTGCGATCGGCGGGTGTCTTGCTGGCGCCAAAATGTTCGACGGCGCGAATTCGCTCGGCCACCGTCGGGGCAGCCAGTTGTGCCTGCCACCAGTCACGCGACTTAGCTTCAGTCAGGTCGGCCAGTAGCGTGAGACTAGGATCGATGCGGACTAGCTTGGGCCGACGGTCGACAGGCACGTAGAGTGTGACGTCGCGTTCGTTGATGTACTTCTCGATTGTCACCGGGCCGCTGCTGCGGGCGTCGGTCAGTTCGATGGTGAGAGAAAAGTGGAACGGATCGGCTTTCTGCGTCTGTTTGATGTTGATCTTCACGAGCCGATCTTTGGCGTCGTATGTTGTGCTGATCTTCAACTCGGGATGACCGGGCCGTTCGGTCCAGTCGTGAAAGAATCGTTCGAGCGATTCTCCGGTGAGCCGCTCGAATATTTTTCGCAGGTCGGATGTTTCCGCCGTGCGGTAAGCGTAAACGGTGCCGTAACGTTTTAGCGCGCGGAAGAACGCGTCGTCACCAAGTCGGCTACGGAGCATGTGCAGAACCCAGCCGCCTTTGGGATACGCGCGAGTGTCGAACATGGAGCCGGGCGTGGGATAATGGCGGTCGACGATGGGGCGTGTTTTGGCGCTGCCCGAACGAGCGGAACGGCTCTTCTGATATAGCCGGTAGTCGCGTTCGTCGGGTCCGAGTTTGTGTTCGGCCCAGAGAACTTCGCAGTAGGTGGCGAAGCCTTCGTTGAGCCAAAGGTGGGTCCAATCCTTGCAGGTGACGAGGTCGCCCCACCATTGATGCCCTAGTTCGTGAGCGATGAGCCAGTCAGGGCTGCTATCCAGCAAAGCCCGTTCATCGTGCATGGCTCGCTGGTAAAGGGTCGTCGCGCTGGTGTTCTCCATTCCGCCGGCCGTGAATTGTTCGACGACCACTTGCGCGTACTTCTCCCACGGATACTTGATCCCGAAACGATCGCTGAAGTAATCCAGCATGGGGACGGTGCGGCCAAAAGTTCGCTGCGTGTCGGCGGCTCGATTGGGCGAGACGTAATACAACACCGGCATGCCCCGCCATTCCTCGCGACCCACGATGAACTCACCCACAACCAGCGTCACCAGATACGAAACATGCGGCTTCTCTTGTTTCCAGTGAAAGCGGACCTGTTTGCCGTCGCGAGATTTCTCCTTCGAGACCAAACGCCCATTCGAGAGCACCTCAAAACGGGAATCGACAGTCACGAAAGTCTCGGTGGTCTGCCGTTCGTTGGGGTTGTCGAGACAGGGGAACCAATACCGATTGGCAGTCGGCTCGCCCTGGCTCCAGACCATCCAGGGGATTTTCGGCTCGGCGGGTGTCGGCTTAAAGAAATGCAGCCCCGACTTGGGCTGTTCGATGTGATAAGTAATCACCAACCGGCGGGCCTCACCCCGTTCGAGTGGCTGCGGGAACGTCACCAGGAGACGCTTGCCCGTGTTGTCGAAGTCGACATCTCGCGCGCCGTCACCTTTGACGGTGAGCAGTTTGACCGACTTCACTTCGTGGTCGACCGCATCGAGAGCCAACGTTGTCACACGACGCAGCGGGGTGAAGTCGATCGTTGCGGTCCCGGAAATGCGTTGGTCCCTCAAAGACACATCCAAGTCGAGCCGAATATGAACGATGTCGACAGGCCGATCGGTCGCGGTTCGCAGAGGTTCCTCAGCGACAAGCGGTCGAATGAAAACCAAGAACGTTAGGCAGCAGACAGGGATGAGGAACCGTCGCATAGAACTCTCCGGTAGAGGATGAAACCGCATTGTTCCGATTGCAACCGATTCCGCTGCGGACGTCTACCCTGGCGAGACTAGGCGAGCGGTCTGGCGTGAGCCGGCTGTTATTCCCGATCCATCCGAACGCTCACGCATTCGGCTCGCCTTGTGACATCACGACTTCCAGGCGCTGCCGGTGAGGTAGTCGAACTCGGCGAGCGATTCGGGGGTCATGGTGATGCTGTAACCGGGAGCAGCCGGAGGCATGTAGCGACCGTTTTGCATCACGAGCGAGTGGACGAAGTGTTCGTGGAGATGGTCGGCGTATTCGCAGATGCGATCTTCCAGCGTGGCGGAGATGGCGATGTAATCGAACAGGGCCAGATGTTGCACGTATTCGCACAATCCCACACCGCCGGCGTGCGGGCAGACCGGCACGCCGAACTTGGCCGCCATGAGCATCACCGAGAGGATTTCATTGACCCCGCCGATGCGGCAACTGTCGATCTGACAGACCTGCAACCCGTCGGCCTGCAAGAACTGCTTGAACATGACCCGGTTATGGCAATGTTCGCCGGTGGCGACTTTGATGGGAGCGATCGCTTCGGCAATGCGGGCGTGGCCGAGGATGTCATCCGGGCTGGTCGGCTCTTCGATGAACCAAGGTTGGAACTCGGCGAGCTGTTTCATGTTCTCGATCGCTTCGTCGACTTCCCAGACCTGATTGGCGTCCATCATCAAGCGGCGATCCCAACCGATCTCTTCGCGAATGATTCGGCTGCGACGGATGTCGTCTTCGAGACTGCGGCCGACCTTAATTTTGAACGTCGACCAGCCGGCCGCGAGGTTGTCGCGACAGAGTTGGCGGAGCTTGTCGTCGGGGTAGCCGAGCCAACCGGCGGAGGTCGTGTAAGACGGGTAGCCGGTCTGCTGCATTTCGGCGATGCGATCGGTCTTACTGCCGGCGTTTTTCTCCAGCAGGTCGATGGCTTCTGTGGGTGTAAGGGCGTCGGTGATGTAGCGGAAGTCGATGCAGGCAACGAGTTGCTCGGGTGTCATGTCGACGAGCAAACGCCAGAGTGGTTTGCCTTCGCTTTTCGCGTAGAGATCCCAAACCGCGTTCACGACGGCTGCGGTGGCGAGATGGATGACACCCTTTTCAGGGCCGACCCAGCGGAGTTGGCTGTCGCCGGTGATTGTGCTCCAGAACCCTGCCATGTCGGCGGTGATGTCTTCGAGCGACTTGCCGACGACGAGCGGTGCGAGCGCATCGACGGCTTGCGTGCAAAGTTCGTTCCCTCGACCGATGGTGAAGGTAATGCCGTTGCCTTTCAGCCCGTCGACATCGGTGTGCAGCGTGACGTACACGCAGGAGTAGTCGGGGTCGGGATTCATCGCATCCGACCCATCGAGATGTTGCGACGTGGGAAAGCGAATATCGCGGGCGGTCAGGTGGGTGATGGTCGTCATGCAACGTGGCCGGTCATGAGGTGGTCAAAAGAAGCGAACGGCCTGAAATTCAAGCCGGCTAGGGATTGTACGTGGGCATCTCGAACGAGGAACCGACCGAGCGCTTACGCTGAAACGCGAGGTGAATTTCACGCCGAAGTTCCCTCAGTGTGATCGGCTGGGAGAGAACGCGCGTGGTCACCGACTGTTCGAGTTGCTCGCGGAGGTGAGATTGTTTGTCGGAGAGCACGGCGATGCAGACGACGTCGGCCTGTTTGCCGATGGCGACGGCCCGTTGGAAGAAGTCGACAACTTCGTCTCCAACGGTTCCGCCCATCAGGATAATGCACTCGGGCGGGTTGTTTTTCAGACGGTCCAATCCGCGCTGCGGATCGGTCAGCAACAACACGCGGAATCCCCGCTTGGAGAGGTACTCGCGTAACATGCTCTGTTGCCGAGGACGATCTTCGATACACAAGACGGTGGGCAACGAGGTTTTGTCGTTGGTGCCGTTGGATGTCTCGGAGAGGCTTGGTTGCGAAATCGTCTGGCTGCCGTTGGTCGTTGCGACACGTCGCAGGTCGGTAAGCACTTCGATCGGTGTTTGATACCGGGCCGAGGGATCGACTTTCAGCAGACGATCGACGATGTCGGAAACTTCGTTCGGAATGTTCGGGTCGACTTGCTTGATGGGTCGTACGTTGCGGTAGCGGCTGAGCTCGCTGCGTTCGTCGCGGTCACGGGTGCGCGGGTAGGCGGGGTTTCCGGTGAGCAACTCGTAGTAGATGGCCCCGAGAAAATACAAGTCGGTTCGCGGATCTTCCCTTGGTGCGCCGGTCCCCTTTTCCAACGTGGCGTATTCCAAGGCCCGTTGAACCGCATCTCCACCAACACGGTTGAGCGTGTTGTCATCGCCGGCAAGTCCGAAATCGATGAGCAACGCCTGGCCGTGGGCGCTCATCAGCACGTTGGTCATTTTGAGGTCGCGATGTGTGTAGCCCAGCCGCAAGGTGTACTCGAGTGCTTCGGCCATGTCGGCCACGTATTTTGTCGCTTCGCCGGGGGAAAGCTGCTTGCGAATCTTGATGAAGTCGTGCAGGTTGCCGCCGACGATGAAGTCCATCGTGAAGAAGTGAAACTTCCCCTCGTGACCAACCTGATGAATCGGAACGATGTTGGGATGTTTCAGCTTGCGGCCCAGATCGGCCTCTCGACGAAACAGTCTGACTGTTTGCGGATCGGAAGCCCAACGTTCGCGGAGCACCTTCACGCCGACCGTTCCGCCGGTCGCTAAGCATTCGGCGCGATACACGCGGGCGAAGCTGCCGGCCGCGTTGCGGTACAGCAATTTACATCCGCCAAGCACCAAGCCTTCGACCTGGTCCTTCTTGATGCGGCCGATCTGAAAAGGCGTGAGAATCTGTCGCCGTTCCAGTTCCTGCAACAGCCGATCGACATCGAGCCGGGATGTTCCCAGCCGAATACGGCATTCTTCCAGATCGGACGGCTGGGCTAACTCCATCCGGATCAGGTGTTTCTCTAAGTCATCGATGTTCATCAAGAATCAGTGCCATCCTTGTTGCGCCATCAGATGATGGCATAAGACCAGTTGCTTCGACCAAACGCAAAAGAATGGCCGGTGCCCCAACCGATCGATCTAATTTCAGTGTGTTGATGCCACGGCAAGAATCGGCCGTAGCCAAATGGCCCGCTAAAATGATCCTAGCAGGAGACCGACTCTCTTCAAGCGACAATGTGACTACGATCGGCCGGAACCCCCAAATGCGCTTGCATTTACCGATTAAAGTACGGGAATTTCTCCGTACCGGATCTCACCGGCCGCCAACGTGGCCTCGAATCGCAGGCGGTCTCCCGGCCCGTTCCAGTGGAACAGCACCAGATCGGCCCGCGAGCCGTGAGACAGCCGGATTGTCTCGAAGTCGAGTAATCGCGAGGGATTCGCCCCCGCCATGTCGAACGCTTCCTGTAACGACACATCAGCCATTTCAATTACGTTTGCCACGCAGGTATCAGTTTCCAAACCGGAGCCGGCCAAGAGCTGGCGTTGCCCAGCGACAACCAAGCGGCCGTCCTCAAGAATCTCGACTTTCACCGCTCCTTCCTCGTAGACACCGGGCGGGCAACCAGCCAGCCCCGAGGCGTCACAGGTGATGATGGTGTTCTGTGTTGTTTTCACGCCGATGAACGACCGCACCACGCTCGCGGGCAGATGGTGTCCGTCGGTGATAATGCTGGCCGTCAAGCGCGCGTCGCCCAACTGCTCCCAGATGTAATTCGGATGACGCCGAATCATCCCGTGCGCACCATTACCCAAATGCGTGCTCAGCTTCGCACCCGCATCGACGGCGGCCGTGATCTGTTCCGGCTCGGCGGCCGTGTGACCGATGGCGATCACAATATCCGCCGCGACCGCTTTCTTGATGAACTCGATGGCGCCTTCCTGTTCCGGTGCGAGTGTGACCAACCGAATGCGGTTTCCGGAGGCCTCTTGCAATCGGCAAAATTCGCTCCAGTCGGCCGGTCGCACATGTTCCAACGGATGCGCGCCGCGTGGGCCGTCCTCAGCCGAGATGTAAGGGCCTTCGAGATGACAGCCGGGAACCATTTTCTCGACCCACGCCGTGCGTTCGCAGGCTTCGCGAATTGCCGAGAACCCGCTATCCAACGCCTCGAAAGAATTGGTGACCAACGTGGGGCACATCCGCGTGATGCCGTACTGGAAATGCGGCTCAAGCGTGGCGGTCACTTCCTCGGCCGTCAGGCCTACCTTGCTGAACCAGGTTCCGCCGTACCCGTTGATCTGCAAGTCGAAGAAACCCGGCGCAATCCAGGGCCATTCGTCCGCATTGCCACTGGGCCAGGCGGGTGAGACCGACACGATCCGCTCGCCTTCGATTTCGATTTGAACGGGTTCGCCGTTTTCGTAACGTCTACCGTAAATTTTCAGCATGGGTGGTGTCTCTGTGGAAAGAATTTTCGGGGTGGTTCCCTGAAATTGAATAGGCCGCGGATGACGCTGAGCTTCGCTACGCGGATTGTCGCGGTCTGCTCAAAGGGCAACCATGCATGAGGCCGCATCCGAAGGCTGGGAACGTCACTGCATAATATTATTCGGTCTCGATGAGTGTTAACACAAAGATGTCGGCGTCGGTGACCCGCGTCAATCTGCGCACGAAGTCCGTGTACCGTCAGGTCTGCGGGCCATTCTCTCGTATCCCCAGTCCGTTTTCATCCTTCTTGACGCGGCTCTACCTCTCGTAGAGATGGGTACATTTTTCGAGTCGGGTACCGTTCTTGTCGGTGACGGCGATCTCGGCTTGGTTCCACATCGAGACGCCGGCGTGGTTTCCCTGTCGGTCGAGCAAGTAGAACTTGAGTCCGAACGCGGGCCGACCGTTATCGTCACGCAAGCGGTCTTCGGTGTGTTGGGCCACGCGTCGCAACACTTCCAAACCGGCTTCCTGCGGCGATGCCCCGCCGCGCATCAGTTCCACGCTGGCGAAGCTGCACAGGTTCTGTAAGTTCGCCTCGCCACGGCCCGTGCTACCACAGGAACCGATTTCGTTATCGCAGTACAAGCCCGCCCCGATGATGGGCGAATCCCCCACGCGACCGGGAATTTTGAATGCCAAGCCGCTAGTGGTTGTCGTGCAGGACATCTCGCCGTCCGCGTTCATCGCCGCACAATGAATGGTGCCGGTCGGCCGATCGAACTTGTTCCACGTGGACGAAGCATCCTTGATGTCCTTTTTCGGCAGTGTGATTCCGCTGGGTGGTTTACTGGCATCGATTTTGAAGAACTTGACCACGTCGGGGTCGAGGTTTTCGGGTTTCGGGGGAATCCAGTCGTCGCGGTTCGAGAGCGTCTGTTTCCAGTACAGCCAAATCTTGCGGGTTTTTTCGGTCAGCAGGTTCTCTTGCTTAAATCCCTGTGCGCGGGCAAACTTCAAGGCGCCTTCACCGGCGAGCAATACGTGGTCGGTCTGTTCCATGACGAGCTTCGCCACACGGGCCGGATAGCGCGTGTCTTTCAACGAGGCCACCGCACCGGCGCGATGCGTCGGGCCATGCATGACGGCTGCGTCTAACTCGACGACCCCCTCTTCGTTGGGTAACCCGCCGTACCCGACGGTCATGTCGTTCGGATCGTCCTCAACCAGACCCACCCCCGCAATCACGGCATCGAGTGTGTCGACACCTTGTGTGATCAGTTCGTACGCTTTCTTCGTCGCCCCCAGACCGTTGGCCGAGGAAATCGCCTTCACCGGATACTTACCCTTCACGCCGCCTGCCCCTTTGCATCGAATTGCATCGAATTTCAAACTGCCGCTCAGACAACCTGCGTCCCTTCGCTGGCCGTCAACGCGGCGAACAGTTCTGCCAGCCGGGTTGTGACTGGTCCCGCGTCCCCATTACCGATCGGACGCCCGTCGACTTCCACGACCGACGCCAACTCGCCCATCGTGCCGGTGCAGAACATCTCGTCGGCTCGGTAGACATCGGTCAGCGAGATGTCCTGTTCACAACAAGGGATGTCATTCGCCCGACAGAGATCAAGAACGGTCGCCCGCGTGATCCCCTCCGGACAGGCGATGCCCCGGCTGGTTGTCACCGCCCCTCGATGCACGAGAAACACGTGCGTTGCATTCGTCTCGGCCACAAAACCTCGCACGTCGAGCATGAGGGCATCGTCGGCCCCAGAATGATTGGCTTCGATTTTCGCGAGGATCGATTGCAACAGGTTGTTGTGATGAATCTTCGGGTCGAGACAATCCGGCGGGAAGCGGCGGATGCTGCTGGTCGATAACTTCAAGCCGGTTTTGTCGTAGACCGGCGGCTTGTGTTCGGCCAGCACAATCAACGTCGGCCCGGCCTGATTCAATCGCGGGTCCATGCCGGAAGTGACTTTCACACCACGCGAAAGCGTGAGCCGAATATGCACACCGTCGCGCATGGCGTTGGCTTCCAGCGTGCGTTTGATCTCGACGATGATCTCTTCGTGTGACGGAATCTCGGTGAACGCCAACGCGAGCGCCGAGTCGCGCAGGCGATCGAGATGTTCCTGCAGTTTGAAGATTCGCCCGTCGTAAATCCGCAACCCTTCCCAAACGCCATCGCCCCCTTGCACGAGTGAATCGAACGGACTCAACCCCGGCTCATCCCGCCCGATCAACTTGCCGTTGACGTTATAAAAAATCTCGCGATTCTTCTCGTTGAATGACTGCAACATGGCTTGGTGGTTCAATTTGAGAAACAACTGCTTGGCTTTACCAATCTGGAGTTTTAGGGTTCAAATCGTTTAACGGCAAGCCGCAGGCGACTGTGTTCCCTTCAACCAACGCAGTCGCCTGCGGCTTGCCGTTAAACGAGAGGCTTCGTGGGCGGATGATTGCAATCTCTACCAAGCAGCCTGCAAGTTTCTCCGATTTATTGCTGAGGGCATTTCTCCTTCGTACTCGATGGATGCGATGCAACCTGTGCTCGCATCGTCTGTTAGAACAATCGATGCATTCTCGTGATGCGAATGGCATGGCGTTCGCGTAAGGAATAATTGCCGTTGCACCTCAAAGTCACAATGCGTTGGGAGGGTAATGGCAGGCAAGTTTTTGGCGTGGCGTAGGCCGGTTGGTCTCGCGACGCATGATCCTCACGATGGGCCGAACGAACCGAAAGGAGTGTTCGCTATGTTGGTACTCAAACGGAAACGCTGGCAGAAAATCTGAATTGGCAATGATGTGGTCATTAAGGTGCTTCACACCAGTGACGGTGCGGTGCGGTTGGGTATTGAAGCCCCCGACCATATCCGCGTGCTGCGGTCTGAGTTGCTTGATCGGATCGAGGAACCTGCGAGTTCCTCGAACGAAAGTCCCGCCGATTCAAGTGCCGAGCCGGTGACGGTCGGCGCGCAGGAGGGTGGTGCGGAATCGGAAGGCCTCGTCGATGTGGCCGACTCCGAGCCGCAGCATCCGACCGCATGGGATATGGCAATATCCGACCAGTTCCCGCAAGCGGTCTGACGGTTGACACGGTTTTGCGACGTCGCAACGAATCTCGCAGGGATGCGAGGTTCTTCTGTCTGTGTTCATCGATCACAAACCAAAAGACAGGCGAGCCGGATGCGTAAGCTTCCGGATACGTTGCAGGGGCACAGGGTCCGATGGAAAAACCAGCCGGTTCACACCGGGCCGCTCGCCAAAACACTAACCGACGGGGTCGGGGAGTTTGTGGCCCATTTTGTCGCGTTTGGTGGCCATGTACTTCTCGCGGTGTTTTTCCGGCGGTGCGATGATGGGGATTTGCTCGACGAGGTTCAGATCCATGCCAGCCAGCGGGAAGGCGTTTTCTTTCTTGGGGTTGTTCGTCAGCAGGCGGAGTTCCGTCAGCCCCAAGTCTTTGAGAATTTGCATGCCGACCATGTAATCGCGCATGTCGGCCTTGAAGCCGAGCCGCTCGTTGGCCTCGACGGTGTCACAGCCTTGGTCTTGCAGTTCGTAGGCTTTCAGCTTGGCCAGCAGTCCGATGCCCCGGCCTTCCTGCGGCAGATAGACCACCGCGCCGGTGCCTTCTTGATGCACCATTTCCATCGCCATGTGAAGTTGATCGCCGCAGTCGCAACGCAGCGATTCCAACAAATCACCCGTAAAACAGGACGAGTGCATGCGAACCAAAGGCGGTTTCTCGGCGTTGGCCAAGTCGCCCCAGACAATCGCCAACGGCTCTTGGCTTTCGTGCGAAACGCGGTAACCGATGACCGTCGGCGAACCGTAATCTTTTGTGGGGATGACCACCTCAGCCACCCGCTGCACCAATTGCTCGCGTGTCCGGCGGTAGCGAATCAGTTCTTCGATGGTGAGAATCGGAATGTCGTGTTCGCGGGAAAGCTGATGCAATTCGTCCGAGCCAGCCATGCCGCGACCGGTGGAACTGAGGATCTCGATCAACCCACCCACCGGATTCAGCCCGGCCATACGAAGCAAGTCGACGGTGGCTTCAGTGTGTCCTGCCCGTCGTAGCACGCCCCCTTCCTTGGCTAATAAAGGGTGAACGTGACCGGGCCGCACGAAGTCGCCGGCTGTTGCTTTTGAATCCGCCAGGGTGCGAATTGTGAGCGCGCGGTTTTCAGGGCTGACACCGGTACCCGCTTCGCGGTGATCAACAGGGATTAGGAATCGGGTGCCATGCGGTGCAGTGTTACGTTCCTCGTCAACTAAGGGCGTCAGCCGAAGACGGTCAGCCGTTTCGGTTGTCAGCGGCGCACACAGTTCGCCGCGACCGATTTTCAGCATGAAGTCGATCGTCTCGGGGGTGACGGTTTCGGCGGCACAGATGAAGTCGCCCTCGTTCTCCCGCTCGGCTGCGTCCACAACAATCACCAGCCGGCCCGCCTGGAGGGCTTTCAGAGCCGGTGCAATCGTGTCGGGGTTGGTATCGGCAGAGGTCTCTTGAGAAGTCGACATCACGCTTTCCGGTCGCATTGGTTAAGTGGCTGAATTTGCTTTGGTAAATAGAAAAGCGGATGAATTCATCCGCTTCCTCGTCTATACTATTCTACAATGGAGAAGATCGGGCGACCACCGTCAAATCGCAGGCCGAATTTGCAGAAGTCCACCGAGCGGAGACGCCGGCCAGGCGAAGCGTCTTTGTGTAATCGTTGCAATTATCACGGTCGGACGGTGACAATGGGGTACTGCGAGTGACTCTTCGTAAGGCCAGTCGGGTGTGTGATGCGGGCTGGCCGATGACTAGAATAGGGAGATGGAGCCTTCAACAGAGCTTGAATGGCCGGTCAGCACGACTTGACAAGACGGTGAATGTTGATATGTTTCAGTGTGTCCCCACTAGGGTATTGTTTGACGTGAGGACCACTGATATGCTGAATTAGCGATGAGAAACGGAGATTCGTTGTCTTCGATTTTTCTTCGGGCGCCGTAGCTGAGCACACCTAAGTCGACGAACAATCCTACCTGACGTCGACACCACGACATGCCAAGGACTTGGCATGTTGCCTCAAAGTCACACCGATCAAACCGGGAGAGTTTTTAATGAGTCGTTCTCTGGGTACAAAGCTGTTGGTTGCCGGTTTTGCGACACTCGTCGCGATCTCTGCATCAGTGTCCTCTGCGGCCCCGGTCGAGCCAAAAGGCTTGGGAGACCCGGGCGCGCTGAAGTCCTTGAAGGTCGAACCGCAGTTGACCGACAAAGGGATTGTCATGCGTGGGCGTGACTCTCGCCAACAGGTTTACGTCACCGGCGTGTACTCCAGCGGGCAATTCCGCGACTTCACTCGCAAGGTGAAGTTCTCGGCCGCACCGGCGGGAATCGTCGATGTCAGCGCCGAAGGCTTGGTGCTTCCCTTGAAAGATGGTGACGTTGTTCTGACGGCGACCGATGCCAGCGGAATGAAGGGTAACATCAACATTCATGTGCAAGGGGTCGCCGTTCAGATTCCGATCAACTTCAAGAACCAGATTTCTCCGATCTTTACCAAGCTTGGTTGCAACAGCGGTGGCTGTCACGGCAAGGCCAGCGGGCAAAACGGGTTCAAACTGAGTCTGCTTGGCTTTGAGCCGCAGGAAGACTACGAGTTTCTCGTCAGCGAAGCTCGAGGGCGTCGTCTCTTTCCGCCCGCACCGGGCAGAAGCCTGTTGCTGCAGAAGGCTACCGGAAGCTCGCCCCACGGCGGTGGCAAGCGAATCGAAAAAGACAGCTACGAGTATCGCATCATCTATCGCTGGGTCGAACAGGGCATGCCGGAAGGCAGCGACGAGGATCCAGTTGTTGTCGGCATCAAATGCTACCCGGAAGGTCGCGTGATGGATCGCGGAGCCGACCAGCAGATTTCCACCGTCGCCACTTACAGCGATGGAACAGTGGAAGACGTGACGCGGATGGCTCTGTACGAGCCGAACGATACCGAAATGGCTGAGTCGACTGTTTCGGGTCTCGTGAAGACGCTCGATCTGGCAGGTGAAGTGGCCATTATGGCTCGCTATCAGGGTCAGGTCGCCACCTTCCGCGCTACGATCCCCCTGGGAGCCGAAATCAAGCAACTGCCTGCCACGAAGAACTTCATCGACGAAGCGGTCTTCGGCAAACTGAAGGTGCTCGGCATTCCGCCCTCACCGCTGGCGACCGATGCCACCTTCCAACGTCGCGTTTACGTCGACATCACCGGCACCCTGCCGAACGAACTCGAAGTCAGCGAGTTCCTTGCCAGCAAGGATGCCAACAAACGTGAAAAACTCATCGACAAGTTGTTGGAAAGCCCCAAGTACGCTGACTACTTCGCCAACAAATGGAACCTGGTGCTTCGCAACAAGAAGCGATCGGCCAACCAGACCGTCGGTACCTACGGTTTCTACCAGTGGATTTGGTCCAGCATCTACGAAAACAAACCCTACGACCAATTTGTCCGCGATATCCTCACGGCCTCGGGCGACGAAAGTTTCAACCCGGCCGTCATTTGGTATCGTGAAGTCGACCAGATCAACGAGCAGGTGGAAGACACGGCTCAGTTGTTCCTCGGCATGCGAATTCAGTGTGCCCGTTGTCACCATCATCCGTTCGAGAAGTGGAGCCAGGACGACTACTACCACTTGGCTGCGTTCTTCAGCCGCGTTGGTAAGAAAAACCAACTCGGAGCCGGTGGCGTACGTGGTGCCACGCAGCGAATCTTCCACAATGACGGAACGGCCACCGCGAGAAATCCGCGTTCGGGTGCCACGCTCAAGCCGGCAGGTCTCGGAAAAGAGGAGCTGGATATCCCGGTCGACCGTGACCCGCGACAACTTCTCGTCGACTGGATGGCCGCGAAGGACAACCCGTTCTTTGCACATGCTTTGGTGAACCGTTACTGGAAGCACTTCTTCAGCCGTGGCATCGTCGAGCCGGAAGATGACATGCGGGCGACGAACCCGGCAGCCAACCCGGAATTGCTCCAGAAACTTGCCCAGCATTTCATCGACAACAAGTTCGACTTGAAGAACCTCATCAAGACGATCTGTATGTCGAACACGTATCAGCTCACCTCACTGCCGAACGATTACAACCTGAAGGACAAGCAGAACTTCTCCCGCTACTACCCGAAACGGTTGCAAGCGGAAGTGCTCTACGACGCGTTCCATCAGGTAACCGGGACGACGCAGAACTACACCGGTTTGCCCGCAGGCACAACAGCCGTGCAGCTTCCCGACCCCGCGATCGGACCGTACTTCCTGAAAGTGTTCGGCCAACCGCAAGGCGATACCGCCTGCGAATGCGAACGTTCGCAGGAAGCCAACCTGGCCCAAAGCCTGCACTTGCTCAACAGTAGCGAAGTGCAAACGAAGGTCTCCAGTGGTCGTGCTGCCAAGCTGGCTGCCGACAAGGAACGGACACACGACGTCAAAGTTCGCGAATTGTACCGGTGGGTTTATTCCCGCGAACCGGTTGCAGATGAGTTGAAAGTCGCCTTGGCTCACATCGCCAAGAACGATAAAAACGAGAAGATCGCCTACGAAGACATTGTCTGGGCGTTGATTAACACGAAGGAATTCCTGTTTAACCATTAGGGAATGACGGCCGGTGGGAACCGGTCCTACTTCAATACAAGGCCAACATGATGCTTGAATTCTGCAATCCGACATCGCGGCGGCGCATGCTGAAAGTCGGCTCGCTCGGCATTGGTGGCATGACCCTTCCGAACCTGCTGCGGGCACAACATGCCGCTGCTGCGGAAGGAAAGCCCGTCCGAAAGAAGTCCGTGATCCTTGTCTGGCTGGCTGGAGGACCAAGCCATCTCGACATGTACGATTTGAAGCCGACGGCGCCGACGGAAGTTCGCGGCGAGTTCCGTCCAGTCCCGACCAATGTCAACGGGATTCAGATCAGCGAGCACCTGCCG
>Ga0115002_10000724_pt1 | contig 46291 bp, 45 predicted proteins | sample ArcticOcean_MG_C_8_FD_89576 | JGI IMG/M metagenome (GOLD analysis project Ga0115002, IMG submission 89576) | Marine microbial communities from western Arctic Ocean - ArcticOcean_MG_CB11_86 | ecosystem: Environmental > Aquatic > Marine > Oceanic | place: Arctic Ocean: Canada Basin | collected... | reverse complement strand
TGGCTTAAATCATCGAATACTTAGAACAATTCCTCGGTAGCTCAGTTGGTAGAGCGGGTGACTGTTAATCACTAGGTCGGCGGTTCGAGCCCGTCCCGAGGAGCCATCTAACTCCCTGATAAACCTATATTTTTCAAATACTTATGTATACTTGTGAATACTATTAGTAGACTTTATATATTATAAATATAAACTGCAAAATATCTGTAAAATATAATCACTAATCTAAGCCTAAATCGTGGTTCCCAGCAGGTCGCCTATCAGGGTTAATCTTTAAATTATAATCGTTCATTTGTTGCTTGGACTTATGCGCAGAATACAGCAGCCTTTCTTCATCATTTCCAGCCTCAAAATCAGTGATCGCCTTTATTCTTTATGTCATGGAAATCTAAATGATGTTTATGATTGATGTCATGCAATAGTCCAGCCTTACGTCGTGCATTCGTCCAGTCCTTTCTGAAGCCGTCATAGGTAACTTGTTTACATTAGAAAATCCGCCGCTTTTTGATGAGTGGTGGAAAGAAGTCAAATGAGTCCCATGCAAAACGGAGCGACGTTAGTCCCGTAAAGCCAAAAGTCCCATTAAATAAATAAGGGTTTTCTTTCTACACACAGATCATATACTATACCCTGTATGGGTATAAAGAAGGCTGTTCTATTACTATTGCTCTTTCTCTCGGCAGACTGTTTTGCTAGGCCTGTATCGTATCCGGGTGGTTATACCTTCATGTTCAGATCCAATTCTTTGCGGGACACCGCCTATCTTCATTACTCCCCCACTTCAAGAAATGCCGTTGGTGTGGAGGCTGTTTCTGACAAAGTGTCGAATGACGATTATGTTTATCTTCGATACACTCGCTTATTGTTCAGGAAAAACCACCTAAAATCGCAAGGTAATCTTTACTTAAACACTGGTATTTCCAACGACGGATTCGACAATTATTTTTACGGAGTCGAAGGTGATTGGGAAACACGAAGGATTTTCACAGGTTTTGGATATAAGCGGACCGAAACAAACCAAATTGACATAGAAGAGAAATACTTCTTGGCTGGAGTCGCTCCTTATATCGGTGATTATGGCGATTTGCACACTTGGCTAATGCTTAAATTTAAAGAGAACTCGTATTCAAATGCCTCATCGCTATATCCAGTGGTCAAATTGTTTAAGGGGAACACCCTTATGGCATTTGGTTATAGCGACAGTTCTAATTGGGATATTCATCTCATGTATAGGTTTTAATAAAGGATCAAAAAATGAAATATTCACTCTTACCATTAATTTTTATTCTGTCATTCAACGGTATGTATGTTTACGCAAATGAAGATACTCATGCTCACGCAAACAAAGATGTCCATATTCACAAAGAAATGTCTGATGGTTCAACAATACGAATAGACCAAGCCAGATTAAACTCTTTTTCAGACGGTCTGGAGGGGGCAAAAATTTTAGTCGTCAGTGTCAAAGGAATGGTCTGTGATTTCTGTGCTCGCGGTATAGAGAAGACTTTCAAACGAGACTCTGATTTACTTAAAATAGATGTAGATCTGGATTTCGGAAAGGTTCTAATAGCATATAAAGCAACTGCAAAAGTTGATGAAAACAGTATAGCAACGAAGATTAGAGATAATGGGCAAGAAGTTGTAAAAATAGACACGTTACAATAAAAATGAAAGATGATTCCACAAACTATTTAACGCTTTTTGCTTCTGCATCGACATTGATATGTTGTGGCCTCCCATCACTTTTTGTCCTAGTTGGAGCGGGAGCCTCTTTCGCAACTTTAGTAGGCGCATTCCCTCTACTGATTGAAATATCAAAATACAAAATATATATTTCTGTCGTTGCATTTATCATGATTTGTCTCGCTGGTTACGTTAACTATAAGACCAGCAAAGCGGCTTGTCCTATAGATAGAAGCGTGGCAAAAAAATGTATGCAAACAAGAAAGAGATCGCGATATATCTACTATATCTCTGTAACGTTGTTCTTGTTCGCGTCGACGATCACCTATATTTTACCAAGAGTATTTTAAAATGAATAACCCATATCATGATAAAGAAATAAAAAATCTGAATAGAATTGAAGGTCAAATTAGAGGTATTAAGAACATGATAGAGGAGGGAAAATATTGCGTCGAAATTTTGAATCAAATTTCTGCGGTAAAATCTGCTCTTTCATCAGTCGAAGGAAAAATTCTCAAAAAGCATATTCGTCACTGTGTCAAAGAGTCGATTACAAGTGATGAGGGTTTCGACGAAAAGGTTGAGGAACTTCTCAAGGTCCTAAAAAGATAGGCTAATTGGCGGCCAAAGTAATCACCAGTGGTTTAAAGCACTATTAAAAATATTTTATGAGCTGGACACATACTTCTAATCCTTGGTATGTATTATCGGTCTTGTGTTGAAGTTTTCTCCCGCAGCACAATTTAGATATACAAGGTCTCCCTGCCTTGCGTATCTCTTTCTCCTCCGTTCTTTGGTGATAAGAATATCCCTAAGAGCCAAAGAACGGAGCTTTCTATATTCCTCATTCAGAAACACCTCCAACCACTGGAGACAGCGCAGTGACCGAGGTATCTTTCACTAAGGTACTATCACGTAATCAGGTCGGATTCTGGTTTTACGTTGCCCCCAGGCGATACTATTGGCGTTCGCAGTAGCGTGAATAATGCGCTAACATTCAACCTGTATGGAGTGGTTGCAAGCAGCCGATAAAAGTCATGATAAAACTTGCAGAAAAACGTCAAAATAGCGTGAAATAAGCAAATAATATCATGAGATTTAACGTAAGTTATTGATTGATATAACTTTCACTAGTGACTGTTAATCGCTAGGTCGGCGGTTCGAGCCCGTCCCGAGGAGCCAGCTATCCCCTAGATTTCATCCAATTCGCATGGTTTTAGATTCTTGGTTCCGGTTCACTAGTTTTGGTTTCTTGCAATACGGTGAAGGTTATATGCAGACGTTTAGTGTAGAAAAAAAGCACTGTAATGAAAATGGTTGTCAAATGAAAAGTATAGCCTGCAACAAAATTATAAGCGCCATGTATACATATAGGTATTAGCAATGCTTTTACGTAATTATTTTCCACTGTATAGAAATTTGCTATTCCGAAATAAAAACCCATGATAACGCCACACATGGCATGCAGAGGGATAGCGGAGAAAGCTCTCAAAATGGCGACTTCTTCTCCATACTCAATAAACCTAACCACGTACTCATAATTTTCTAATGTTGCAAAACCTAGAGAAATTAGAACACCGTAAACGATAGCATCCATAGGCTCGTCGAAATAATTTTGCTTTCTAACATAAAAGAAAAGAACCATATACTTTAACGATTCTTCTGTAAGCCCTGCTAAATAATGTCGATTACTACCTTCCGGTATCAGCAAGCTATTGAAATATCCAGCAAGTAAAGTAATTGCCACACCAAGTAGAAAAACTTTGGCCATCGCGGAGAATGGCTCTCTAAATTTATCAGCACGAATGATATAAGCTAAAATTAGAGCCGGTGGAGAGAATGTCAGAAGAAAAAGTGTAATGTCCATGGAGCACTAATTCCTTGTTTATAAGCCCATTGATTACTACATGCGACAATAGTGCATAAAGCTGCCGGAGGAAAGTTTTTTATGCTCTCTGCAACCATGCTAGATCTTCATCTCTTAAGACACAAAAAAGTGACACACGTTTAGTGATTAGGTAAAAATTCACTTATAAATTTATGCACTGTATCTGGGCGCTCTTGTTGGATCCAACCCGACCACTCGGAATGAATTTTATCTGGATATTATCAACGAATTTCACCGTATTGAAAGCGCTAAGCCTTACTTCCCTTCCAGATAAGAAAACTTGCTACAGTGGTTTGTTTAGCTCCTGATTAATGCCGCGCATCCGAGGAAAGTATCTAAATAGATCCTCTGTGGTAGTTGATCATTGAGGTAAGAGTGCCGTCCCTAGCCGCATGTTTGTTATACATTTCTGTGATCTCAGGAGGAAACATCTTAGCGTTGATTTTTTTGTTTTAAGGGAAATCTAAAACCTAGCGTTTTTTTCACTAAGCTTCCAGAGACTAGAGCTGGAGTCATCGCTTATCAAAAAGATATTCCCTCTATTGTCTACTTCAAAATCTCTAATACGACCTATCTTATTTTTAAAAATAATTTCCTCGCCTACTATGGCATTTCCTTCAAAATCTAATCTAATGAGGCACTTACCACTAAGTGCCGATACTAAGAGGTCTCCGTTCCATTCAGGAAAAACCTCACCTTGATAAAACTGAATACTACCTATCCCTATCGAAGGCACCCAGGTTTTCACGGGCATATCAAATTCAGTCGAAAAAGGAACGTCACCAATACGAAAGCCAGAATATTCGGCGCCACCCCAAGCTATATTTTTCCAACCATAGTTGCCGGCATATTTGACGATACCAATAGAATCACCTCCTCTCGGGCCATGATTCGAAAAGTACACTTCTTGATTGTGGGGAGAAAGCGCCATACCTTGCGAGTTTCTTATGCCTATTTGATATAGCTCAGGCAGCCAATTTGAGCTGGTTACCGAGGAAGGATTGTCTTCAGGTATGTCGCCATTCGTTTTTATGCGGACTATGCTACCAGGATGCTTCCTTGGATCTTGAGCGATCATACCCAAGCCTCTTTCTCCAAAGCCAGCGTATAGCATGCCGCTTTTAATTATTATTCGAGAGCCATAGTGCTTCTTTCCCTTTTGGCTGGGAGTGGCAATAAGTAGAACTTCCAGATCTATAATTTCATTCCCAACAAGTTTTCCCCGCGCGATAGCTGAACTCGAGTGTTGCATCTTTTGTGTCTGCGATACCGACTTTTTGAAATCGTGGCTATAAGTGAAATAGAGATAATTATCAATGTCATGAAAATATACGTCTAATAGCCCGCCCTGCTCGGATCCGCTTCCCCCATTAAAACGAATACTTTGAATATCGTGTGCTATAAGTGTTTTCTCTCCGCTATTAATATCTATTTTCAGCAGAGCCCCATTCTTCTCGGTAATAAGTATGTGCTCATCATCTATAAAGGACATCCCCCATGGATGCTGTAAATTATCGGCAACCCTTTCCAACTTGAATGTAGTCTTGGTGAGCGAGTACTGCTTGTAATTACTAAAGTTGTACTCTGCTCTAAGAGAATCTGAAGCAACCAGTGCAAACAAAATCACGCAAAAATAAATTTTTCCCACCATACCCCTGACCGATAAACCACTTATTGATCAAAAAGTCTAGATTACTATTGTCTGACAGACAAGTTGCAAGCAAGTTACATGTATAAGGCCTAAAAATTTTAAGGAATGGGAGAACGATGGTGATGGACAAGAATATTACCTATAGTGATAGGTGCGGGTGCGGGTGAGTTAGAAAAGAGACCTAACTTAAATAGACTTATGACTGAAATTAATAGTAGGCCAGCTAGTCAAAGAGCCATTAATATCAGCGCTTCTAATAACCATAACTTTAAGGCAGAACTTGATGAAGAAGCAAGTAAATTTATGTTTCCGCACAATGAAAGACTAAAAAAACATATTGAATTCGCATGGCTTCTTTTAACCCCTCAGAGTTGAAAAAGCGCTAATCGTTTGACAAGAACTCAGTCATAATTTCATTCACTTCATCTGGGCAATCTTGTTGGATCCAATGCGAGCCATTCGGAATGAAACGTGTCTGGATATTGTCAACGAACTCCACTGTTTTCAAGGCGAGATGTTTTGAAAGCGCTACGTCTTGCTCTCCCCAAATAAGACAAGTGGGTGTAGTGATTTTTCTTGGCTCCTGGTTAATGCCGTGCATCCGAGGAGGGTATCTAAATAGAGCTCTATAGTAGTTGATCATCGAGGTAAGAGCGCCGTCCTGAGCCGCGTGCTTTCTATACACTTCCGTGACCTCTGGCGGGAACATCTCGCTATTAACACTCGTTTTCTCAAACAACCGACGAATAGGCATAGCGTTGTTTCGTCCAAAATACCATTCCGGTAGATAAGGTATTTGAAAAAAATACATATACCAACTCATCAAGAATTGTCGCAGGTTCATGCCTGATTTAAACGCTACAGGGTGTGGGCAGTTCAAGATCACCAATTTGGTTAAAGGCCTAAGTTCCCGAGAGGCGAAAATCCAAGCGAGGATACCTCCCCAGTCGTGCGCTATAATCGTTAGCTCGTCAGAGTCGCTTGCGTCAATTAAACCAACAATATCGTGTAAAAGTTTATCAACAGAATAATCGCTCACCTTCGAAGGCTTAGGAGAATTACCATAGCCTCTAAGGTTAGGAGCCCAGACCTTGAAACCCATATCCGCTAATACGGGAAGCTGTTTTCTCCACGAAAAGCTGTTCTCAGGAAACCCATGAAGACAAAGAGCAAGCTTACCACCTTGCCCACAACAATCTACTTCGAAGGCTAATTCCCCGACTTTAACCATGATTGTTTTAATTTCCGGGGAACTCAGCTCAAACGCGTTATTCATACGTCACCTCGATACGGGGTAATGATACATTTGTGCGTGCTTAGCAAGCTCTATTCTCTAGTATCAATTTGCCTCAATTCGGCCTAAAAATCGTCCCCATCTTATTTCTGACGTAGGGATTTTTTCTCTAGCCACATCCCAGATCTGGTCGTATCGATACCATGGCAGTCCAGGGTATAAGTGGTGAACAAGGTGGCGGGCTTGTCCTAACATTAAAAAGCGATTTATAACGTGTGTATCGATCATTCCAGTCGCGCCGATCGGGTCAGACCGTTGTTCTACACCTCGAGGATGATGGATGTAAGCAAACAAATAGACCAAAATTACACGGGCTAAAAACATAGGCACAACGAAGGCAAACAAAAATTCAACCGCATAGCTCGAACTAAATCCGACTACAAAAACGCTTAAATAGAAAAACACTCCAACACAAAAGCGAACACGCTCTCCTTGCGGCCTTTCAGACCACACGCTTAGGTAGTAACGGGTCCATAGAATATCTAAAAATGCCCAATTCAAAACTCTACTCCACAAAGGAGACGAAACAAATTTCTCGTCAGGGTCAGTTTGGCTTTCTCCAGTATGTTGATGGTGGGTAATATGTAGGAATCTATATAAGCTGGTGTTAAATCCAGGGAGTATTAATTGAGCTGAGGCAGTCCCAAGCACGTCATTTAGCCACATAACTCGTGAAAACGAACGATGAGTCGCTTCATGCAGTGGTGTAAAGCTAAAATAAATAATAACCGAGTTAATAAGCACTAGAGGGATTACACCTAGCTCTCCCGAAAGGTAAAAACCCGTACTTGCCCCAAAGCCAACCAGAGTTAGTATCAAAATAACAAAGGTAGGTAATGCTAACAACGGCACCTTAAACGCATCCTGTAGTTCCGGCGTTTTCCGAATGGCATGAATGATTTTTCTTTGGGCTACGGCTTCCATTTCTTTCTCCCCAGCGGATCATCAATTTGTGCTCTTGATGGTAACCAAACCCGTAATAATTAGCTAACGAGATTTAATCATTATCGAAACGAGCAATACATAACGTAAAAATGACGCCTTGTTCTGCGGAGTTCCAATGAGTGAGGAGGCACGGCATGCCCTTCTTATGGCTCCGATAGTGGCTTTGCACGACTACCGGGCATCGTATTGGGAGTAAACTCAACCCTTCTCATTACGCACAAATTTCAGGTCGGCAACTAATCCAAGGTTTTTCAATTTCTATCTGATGCGCCACGCGGAGAATGGTGGCTTCTTCCGCATACCGCCCTATTAATTGGACTCCGATTGGAAGACCATCGGCCGACATGCCTAACGGCAGAGATATAGCAGGAGCGCCAGACGCATTAAAAGGTGCTGTAAAGCAACAATCTGGACCCATGAGAATGTCGTCATATTTTTCAACCTCATTAGACATATCATAGTAACCGTGGGTTCTGGGTAACATAGGCACGGTCGGCATAAGCCAAACGTCAAAAGGCTCCATTTTTGTCGCCATCGCGCAGCAAGCCTGCCGCATGGCTTCGATATCATTAGCATGCTCTGAAGCTGTCATTCCGCTGCCTTTTTCCAGCATAGTCCAATACAGATTGGCCATGTCGTTTTGTGCTGGCGCTCTTCCGACAAGCGATGACATGGAATTAAAAAAGCTAACCGTTTGGGCTGCTATTATCCGAGTATAAGTCTTATAAAGTGACCAATACTCATACGGGACGGGTCTAAAGTCCACTGAATGACCCAGCTTTTGCAGCATAGCAGCCGTTTCTTCTACAACTAAACGAATTTGTGGGTCAATCGGGGTCCCGTGATCGGGGGATTCTGTGACTACCGCAATACGCAGTTGGTTTGGCATTTTTTTTGCTTCATCGGTAAAGCTTTGAGAAGGCTCGGGACATTTATAAGGCTCCCCAGGTAACCCTCCTTCTAAAATATCCAGTAGTAAAGCGGTATCACGCACTGAACGAGAAACCCCAAAAATCACTGCGCCCCCACACCAATAATCCACAAGTAGAGGTTGAAGTGAAACCCTACCTCTGGATGGCTTTAAGCCCACCAGACCACAGTTTGCGGCAGGTACTCTTATAGATCCCCCTCCGTCCGATGCCTCTGCTATTGGGAGAACCCGACTCGCAACCGCAGCGGCGGAGCCTCCGCTCGATCCCCCAGGGGTGCGTTCCAAATTCCACGGGCTTTTTGTAATCCCATGCAGAGCAGACTCAGTTGATAAGGCCCAACCATTTTCGGGAGAGGTAGATTTGCCAATCGGAATCATACCCGCTGCTTTGATGCGGCGAATCATCTCACTATCGACTGTGGCGATGACGTCCTTGAGATAAGGCACAGTATTAGTTAGAGGCTGTCCTGCCCAACTGGTTGCCAACTCTTTTACTAGCCATGGAACTCCGGTCAGAGGACCTTGCGGCAGATCTTTACTTGATGCCGCTTCCCTCGCGCACTCAAACGCTTCATGGGCGAGAAAATTAAGTTGAGGGTTGATACGTTCCGTTCGCTCAATTGTTTCATTAATTACTTCTAAAGCGCTTACTTGCTTCTTCTCAACCAGGGTCGCCAACCCCACTGCATCAAACTCACCAAACTCGGATAATGACATAACAACTCCCCCTCATGTAACCTATTATGACTCTATGTATAGTTTCTGCCGTTAACTTGCTACGATGATTTTTATGGTCGGCGTATTCTGCAGAGTCTGAAGTACCACACAGTAGCGCTCCGTCACTTCAACTATTTTGGCCAGGTTTTCACTAGACGTATTACCGGCGACATCAAAAGTTAAGGTAATATCCTGAAACCCAACAGGCGCGTCATTAGCAATCCCAAGCGTCCCTCGAAAATCAAGATTTCCTTCAGCGACAATCTTTGATTTTGAAAGTTCTACTTCAAAAGCAGTAGCTACTGCTTTTAGCGTAACCCCAGCACACGCCACCAATGCTTCAAGAAGCATATCCCCCGAACAAGCTTCTAGACCCGATCCACCGGTCGCCGGATGTAAACCCGCCTCGATAACACTTTGGTGAGTCTCCAGTTTACAAACTAAACCTTCACCACCGTTTGACTCGGCGCGTAACTTGACCAATGCCACCTCTGGATGATCACGATAGCGCTCTTTTATGGGCGCCTGTAGTGCTTTCAAGGTCTCCAAATCCATATCTCTCTCCCTTTACCCCATACACATTGAGCTTTTTTAATTGCGTTAGCTTTTTTTCCAGTCAGGCAACGATGCGTGTGCTGGATGAGTCTTTCGTAGCCTAGTTTCACCATCCCCAAAATAACTCTCTCTTAGAGTCTTACCCGTATAAGAGGTTCTTACCCTTTTACGTTTTTGTAGCTCTGGCACAACTAAGTCCACAAAGTCGTGGAACCCACTAGGCTGTGTTACCGGCACCAAGTTGAAGCCATCGCAATCCGTTTCATCAATCCAACGTTCTAGCTCATCGGCCACCGTAACAGGACTGCCCACAATTTTTGGCATCAGACTGCCAATCGCCATATAGTCGGCAACGTCTTTAAGCGTCCACTCACGACTAGGATCTATCATAACTAATGCGGACATCAACCCTTGGATGGCGTTTGTTTTGACCTCAACGAGGTTGTCTGTCGAACTCAGGCTAGCCAAATCAATCCCTGCCCATCCGCTGAAAAGTGCTAAAGCGCCCTCTGGGCTCGTGTATTTCTTAGCTTCCTCAATTTTTTCTTGTGCTGCTTCGTCGGTTTCGGCGACAACAACTGTGACACCGGGGAAAATTTTAATATCGTCAGGGTCTCGCCCTTGTGCCATTGCACCCGCACGATATTTCGTGACAATGTCCCGACAAGCTTCAATAGTAGGAAAGATCCCAAAGACTCCTTCGGCATGCCTACTAGCAAACTCAATTCCGCGAGGGGACTGACCAGCTTGATAAAGTACTGGCGTTCTTTGAGCGGAAGGCTCACACATATGAGGGCCAGGCACATTAAAGTAATCCCCTTTATAATTTATCTCGTGTACCTTACTCGGATCCGTATGCGTATCGTTGTCGTGATCTCGAACAATGGCTCCTTCTTCCCAAGAATGCTCCCACAACTGGTATGCAACATCCATATACTCATCAGCTCTATCGTAGCGCTGATCGTGATCCATCATTTCTTCACCCAGTCCAAAATTTTGATTAGCATCTGCAAGGTATGAAGTCACGATATTCCATGCCACTCGTCCGCGCGTCAGGTGATCAAGTGTAGAAAATAGCTTGGCTGTTTGGTATGGGTGAAAGTAAGTAGTGCTATAAGTACATGCAAACCCTAAATGCTTAGTGGCGTAAGCCATAGCTGAAACTACTAAAGTAGGATCATTACTAGGAAACTGTACCGTATGCCGGACCGCTGCTTCCCGAGTTCCTCGAAAAACATTATAAGTGCCGTGGACATCAGCTAAAAACAATGCATCAAAGCAGCCTTGTTCGAGCTTTTGCGCTAGATTCACCCAATAATCGACATCTTTATATCCCATGCTGGAATTATCTGCAGGGTTTTTCCATTGCCCTTTTGAGTGGTGACAAATGCTACACTGTGTAAACGCGTTTAAATGAATTTGTTTAGATTTGCGCACATACCCTCCAATTAAATGAACTCAACGGGAAGCTTAGCCAAGACTCTGAAAAACGAGTTCGACCACTCCATCCTCTCTTCTATCAGTCGAATCTTTGGAACGCGGTCCAAAAACCCTCCAATTGCTGCTCGACCTTCCATACGAGCAAACTGATTACCAAGGCAGTAATGAGAACCGCCTCCAAAGGACAAATGAGTAATATCTGATCTAGTAATATCAAAGCTATTCGGGTCATCAAATCTATCAGGGTCCCTATTCCCAGCACCTAGCATAAGCCATAAGACGGAGTCCGCGGGTAGTATTTTTCCTCGGACTTCGGTAGCTTCTCGGAGTACCCGCCAATTAAAAAGGATTGGAGTGTCATATCTCAAACACTCATCAACAGCATTACCCAATAGGCTTGAGTCAGAAAGAAGAAGCGCCCTTTGGTCTGGATGCTTGATGAATGCTAAGAGACCATTTCCGATAAGACCCGTAGTGGTTTCGTAAGCCGCGACTAGCAATCCGATAGCCTGAATGACTAATTCACCCTCATGTAGTCGGTCTCCTTCGTCTTCCGCCCTAATGAGCTCTGACAACAAATCATCTTTCGGATCTTTTCGCCTTTCCTTAACAAGTTGATCGAAATAATCAGACAGAGCCGCTCCAGCATCTCTTATTTTAACTTGTTCCGTCTCGGGAAGGAAACGTGCCCAAAATGCTTTCGTGCGCTCTCCAGCCCATTGCTGAAAGATCAATCTATCACTTTCAGGTATCCCCATGATGCGACATATCATCCGACTCGGCAGGTCTACCGCAAGATCCTCACAAATATCCATTCCTCCTTCGGCCAGGCCTTTCTCTATAGCATTATCAACTGCTTCGTTGATGGCATATTCCATTAATTTTACCGCCTTGCCGGTAAAGGCCTTAATTACTAGCCGTCTAAGACGAAGATGCTCAGGTCCATCCATATTCAGCATAAATTTATGGAAATCACCTCTGGTATCAAGTGGATCGAAACTAGGCGACCCACCGTCCGAAAGCGTCATAGCAACTGGTGAGCTTTTCATGATTTTGACAATGTCGTCATATTTAGTTAATCGCCAAACACCCAGAGGCGTCAAATTCACCGGATCATTTTTTTGAAGCGCTCTAAGTCCTGGGTATGGGTTGTCACGGAATTCCATTGACAAAGGATTTGACCCTCCCCATGCCTCGTCAGGCAACGTACTCAATTGCTCCAGTAAGCTCGGTTCTGTCATCGTATTCTCTTTATTTGCTCTAAGTAAGCAACTTAAATCACCTTAAAGAGGAAGTAAAGTCGACAAAAAGCACAAAAGCTAACACTTAAACAAACTTGCTTTCGCCTGCCCAACCTGCCACTAAAGTTGTCATCGCTAAAATATTAATTTCTACGGCTGATATTTTCCAATCAGCGCCTACCCGGCTGAAGCTCCATTTATAAGTACCCCATCCCAAGTAAGACTCTCCATTACTATCTTGTGTGACATGCCAGTACATAAAAGCCTGAGCACTGTCTTTTCCAACTAAGAATGATTCATTCGCGAAGTATCGCCTTGGATTGTCAAAACGCGCCCAGTAAGTATCGTAAAATACCAAGACAGCCTCCTTACCGCTCACATCAACTTCCCATGCAGGTATTTGCACTGCACTATTATCGGTAAAAAGCTCTCCCAACGAAACTCTATCTTTCCCATCGACTGCCACCGCATACTGACTCAGCAAGGTTCTGATAGAATCTTTGTCTTTAAGTGCACTAACTTCCTTTTCTAAATCTGCTAGCCGCTTTTCAATAGCTCTCATTGAAACCTCCATACTTTTATTATTATTTAGACTTCAAAAAATTTAACTTTAATACTGGTATGCTGCCACGATAAGACTCAAAAATATATCAAAACTAGACAGATCAATTAACGATGCTGAATGAGATTAACTTAAACGTGGGTATACTAACTTCAGGCTAAATTAATCTAACAATCAGGAGAGTTTTTATGGCAGCTTATTTTCTAGCAGAAATCACTATTCATAATCCAAAAAACATGGGTCCGTACCTTGCCAAAGTCGAAGAAACTGTAGCAAAACACCAAGGAACATATCTTGCCCGCGGCGGGAAGATTGAAGTTATCGAAGGAACGATCGGTGAGCATGCCCGTAAAGTTTTATTGCAGTTCCCTTCTATGAAAAAATTAAGAGGTTGGTACCATTCCCCCGAATACCAAGAAATACTAGGCAACCGGCTAGAAAATGCAGACGGAAATGCACTGTTCATGGAAGGTGTCTAAAACCACTAGTTGGCATTGAACAAAATAATGCATTTTAAAAATACATCCATTTAACTAGAGACTAAAAAGCGGGAGAATGAAAATGACTGTTGCTACAAATGGAATTGCACACATACAGCTATCGGTAAGCAATCCTGATGCTTGCGTTCCTTTTTGGGAAAAACTTTGCCACTTCATCGAGATGGAAACTTTGTTGCGAGACGAAAGCACTGTCTACTGCATTGGCAGTAGAACTGGGATCTTAGTTAGAGGTGCACCTGAGGAAAAGCGCGGAATGGCTTTCGATCAAAACACATCTGGCTTGCATCATGTTTGCTTTCGCGCGAGGAGTTGCGAGGATGTCGACACAATTTTTGAATTTGTCTCAAGTGAGCTTCGTGCAAAAATCATCCATCCTCCTGAGGATGGGTCGCAATTCGCACCCGGTTACTACTCATTCCTCTTCGAAGACCCGGACGGAATAAGAATTGAGTTTAATCATGTCCCTGGCAAAGGACACTTTGGCAACAAAGGAAGATTAGGACCTGATGGGCAAGGACCAGGAAACTCATACGGAAGTGATGGAATCCTTGACAAGTAACCTAGGCAAACGCTTCAATCTTATTATATAGAAAAAAACATACATAGTTGACCCCTTATATTACTAAGTGATTGATTTTATTAATGATGGTTTACGCCAAATATTGCTTCTATTGAATTCCCTTTTGCGAGCCAATTTTCAATATCTTGTTTCAGGCGTAATAATGGGCCAGATTTAGCGTAAGCTACTGAGAAATAGAATTTATCGTATTCGGTTGATCGTAAGCAATTTTTTAAATCGTCAAGAAGTCTTTTGCTACCATTGAATTGGTCAATTGGTCTGTAAAATTCGATTGCCTTCATATTCCCATATATTATTATTTGCTTAGAGACAAAAAAGTATTCCACACCCAGTGATGACTGTAAAGAAACTACTCTGCGTATGGTAATCTCATCGTGTGTATTTAGAGATGTTTCGATTGGAGTTTTCTTTTTGAATTAGCGTTTTATTCAAAATCTCATAACTCCAACATTATTCCGGTATATACCACACAACGATATATCGATGTAAGTGATGACAAGTTAAAGAACGCTGTTAACTTAATATGATTAATAAGTTACGCTACAATTTGTAGGGATTTGTTACAAAGTTTGTTGTGGAATATAAGTAGATTGTTGGAATTACTGGAGTTTTTAAGAGGCTAAAATATAGATGTTGTACAACGACACTACAAACTCACTACAAACTAAAAATAGATGCTCTGAAACCCGTGTCTAGTATGGGTTTAATTTAGGGTAACTACGGAGTGGGAATAATTAGCAGAAATTAATTTCCTTATAATCAATTAGGTACAACGGTATACTTTGTTTAGGTGATATGGTGAAACTACGTCTTCTGGAACGGATTCACGGTGCTACGGAGTCCTTACAAAAGGTTAGTTTGAAAAATTCATTTAATTTTAGGAGCTGAATATGTCATCCGGATCTGAGCCCTCTCCCCAACTAACTGAGGCAACTATTGCACCCGTAGGCCAGTACGACGAGCTAGTCGAGCGCGCCCGAGGACTCATCCCGATACTCAGCAAGCGTACCGGACAAACCCAAGACCTGCGGCGAATGCCGCCAGAAACTAAGCAAGCTCTGGAACGCGCTGGTGTCGCTCGCCTGCTCCAGCCTTCGCGTTATGGCGGTTGCGAAGGTCACATCTTCGGTGCCGTCGAAATTCTCACCCATGTCGGTAGCGCATGCGGTTCCACAGCGTGGTGTCTCTCGCAGTACATCGGGCACAACTTTATGCTGTCACAGTGGCCAGTCGAGGCTCAGGATGAGATTTGGGGAGTAAAACCCGAAAGCCTGCTGGCGGGGATCTTGATCCCATTATGCGGTAAGGCGTTCAAAGTAGAAGGTGGCTATCGCCTCACCGGTCGGTGGCCGTTCGTCAGCGGGGTTGACGGTTGTGATTGGTGCATTCTCTCGGGCATGGTCGATAATCCGAATGGCGACGATGAAGAACGCTATTTCATGATGCAACATGGCACGTTCGAGATCATTGATACCTGGCATGCGATGGGCTTGAAGGGTTCTGGTAGTCACGACATCGCGGTCGAGGACGTATTCATTCCTGAACATCGGACACTTTCGATCGAACACCTCAAGGGTGGCCCTACTCCAGGTAACAAAGTCAACACCGCACCGATGTACCAGCTGCCAAGCTACATGCAGTTTGGTATTTTTATCACTAGCGCAACCCTAGGTATTGCTAATGGTATGCTTGCCCAATATGAAGAGTTTATTGCCGGACACCAGGCACTCATGTCTGGCAAAGTAACCCGTAATGAAGTATCGCAACATTTAAAAGTCGCTGAGGCCGCGGTTTGTCTCGCCTCCGCGCGCGCGATCGCCCGCACTACCTGCGACGAGATTATGTCCCACGCAACAGACGGCACTTTGCCGACCAATGAACAACGGACAAAATATCGCGCACAGGCAAACTTCGTAGGCCTCCAAGCATGGCGCAGCGCAAATGTGATCTGGGATGCGGCGATGGGCCGTGCCGTATACGAAAGTAATCCACTAGCCCGCAGCTACCGAGACATGTCCGCCGCGACACGGCACTTCACTCATAACTGGGATGTTAATGGCGCCGCATATGGTCGAGTGCGATTGGGGTTGGCGATTGACAACCCGTCGCTTTAGACACCTGATTTGCCGTTCGTCTATATTTTCGTACTTGTAGCCCTTATATCTATAAGGGGTCGTAAATCATCAACTATTGAGTGGACAAAAGAAAATAGTGAAGACTATTTGGAGATGACAAGTTTTAGTTGAGAAAAGTTACAAAGAAGTTACAAAGAAGTTACAAAGTTTGTAACTCGTATTAGCTTGTTCTCAATAGGAGATTCTTTTTGATTAAATCTCTTCACAACCCGCTATCCGAATCCTCCAAATATAGATACACTAGCCGCACCTTCAAGTCTGGTGCGGTAACGACGCAACAAACAACTAAAACCGGCACTTACAACATGTACGAAACAGCGTCTAAGAACATCAATGTTACGTTTAAATCAGGTATGAACTTTCGACAATATATGATGAGTTGGTATATGTGTTTTTTTCAAATACCCTATCTTCCGGAATGGTTTCTTGGGCGGTACAACGCAATGCCTATTCGGCAGATGTTTGAGAAAACTAGTGTTAACAGCGATATGTTTCCTCCGGAAGTTACAGAAGTATATAGAAAGAACGCAGCAGACACTGGTGCTCTTACAGCAATGCTAAATTATTATCGTGCCTTCTTCCGATTCCCACCGCGACTGCGACAGTTGGGGGGCGGGGTCAGCGATATATCTGTAGCTACTTTGCTTATTTGGGGCGAACAGGATCTAGCCCTGTCAAAACATTTAGCAGTTAAAACATTGGTGTAGTTTACGATAGCTAAACCTATAAAGAGCTATTTACTTTAATTAAATAGCTCTCATCTCTGAACGACGTGCGACAGTAGCTTCTCGATCAACCGTCATGGCATCCCTATCAATAACTACGCCATAGATCTTCCAAGCAGTGTCAAATGTAATGTACTCATCGAGTACATCATCCAAAACGGCATTCTCGTCTCTGTCAAGAGTCGGCCCCCAACCGCCGCCGCCCGTAGACTCAAACATGAATGTATCTCCGTAGGAAAAGGGGACATTAGCAAGTAAAGGGCTCTTCCAGCCTCCCATTGCATCAAGGCCTCCGATAACCTCGCTTCTACCATCACTGTAGATTTTTGTCTGGCGTTGGACATCTGAAAATCCTCCGCCATTTACACCTGGACTACCTTGAAGTGTTCTCGCAGACTCCATGCTGAGCAACCCATCTGACAAATATCTCACCTTGAAGACCGCCCCCAATCCTCCTCGATGTTTTCCTGGGCCGCCACTATCGGGTCTTAACTCAAAAGCTTCATAAGCAATAGGAAACAAAAGCTCAGCAGATTCAGCAGGCATATTCATACAATTACCGAGTGGATCTTCAGTAACATTCATTCCATCCGAGTAAGGAGTACCACCCCACCCGCCGGCAGGCAAGTCAGAAAAAACACCCGTTGTCCCGTCTGGAGCCACTACAGACGATACAAACCAATTGCAATCGGCATTAGTCGAACCAATGACTTTATCCGGACAAGCTTGAGCAAGCGCCTGCCAAACAGCACTTGTAATCTTTGCAGAAGTCAAAGTAGTGCAACCAATAGTGGGCGCCGGCCATTTAGCATTCAACCAGCAATTATCAGGTAAAGTTATTGTGATCGGATTGAACATCCCTTGATTCTGAGGGGCATGAGGAGCCAAAAAGAACTGTAAAGAATAAAGCGCTGCAGATGCCGTATTCGCATAAGGAGAATTGATCGCGCCCTTCACTACAGGCCCCGTCCCTGAAAAATCAACATTAATATTGGATCCATCGATCACCAACCTAACTTTGATAGGAATAGGCTCGCTAGAATGACCATCAGTATCAGCATATTCTTCGGCAAAATACTCGCCATCAGGGATCTCAAGAATGCCCTTCCTTACTATGCTTTCTGTGTATTCTTGGAGCTGTTTCATGGCTACCGTCAGTACATCGATCCCATAGCGATCGGCAGCGGCCCTGATCTCTGTATCAGCCGCCTTCAAGCAACCTACATGTGCTTGTAAGTCCCCTTTAACAAAGTGCGGCGTTCTCGTATTATTTAATATAATATCCAGTATATCTTGGTTAACCTCACCCTCGCTAAAAATCTTCAGTGGAGGTAATCTTAGCCCCTCACCGGCGATATGCGTCCCATCCATCGCCTGTCCTCCCGCAGCCCCACCACCTAGATCCATCCAGTGCCCTCGACTCACTCCAAAACCAATGATTTTATCGTCGAAGAAAATTGGCATCAGAAATGTAATGTCATTGATATGAGTCCCTCCTTTATAAGGATCATTCACGACATAAATATCCTCTGGTTTCATGCTAGCAACAGAGTATTTTTCTATAATAGCTTCCGCACTAAATTTCATGGCCGCCAGATGAATAGGACAATTAGCGGCCTGGCTTAGTAATTGCGCGTCGGCATCATAAATTGCGTTGGAGAAATCAATCATATCAGCCAAGATCGGAGAAAAAGAAGCCCGTTGCAATACCGAAGACATTCTGTCGGCGGCGTACTCAAATATACTTCGCAACACTTCAAAAGTTACTGGATCAACCTTTGTGCCATTCTCTACCAAACCATTGGAATTAACCTTAGTGTCCATTAGATAGCTTCTCCTTACTTGCAAGTTTGCTGAGTTCTATAATCATATTGCCGTAATCATCGACTGTACCAACTGCATACGGGGGAATGACCGCACATGCGTGCTCAAACTCCACGATACAAGGTCCCGCCACTTCAGACTGAGGCCCCAATGCATGTCCATCGTAAACGACACTTTCATGCCATTGCCTATCAAAGTAAACCTCTCTTACTCCCTTCTTCGTGTCGTTTCCGTTGGCTTCCATCGTAACAGCAGGTGGGCGTTTAGTCTTCCCTACCGCTGCTAGTCCTAGCACAACAATGGATGGTTCGAAATCATCCGAACTAACTCCGAATTCCTTTTTATGACATTCATGAAATCGTTGAGAGAGCTCCTTTAAATCATGACCATCGAGCATCCCTCCAGGCACAGGCGTTTCTACTTCATAACTTTGACCCACGTAGCGCATCTGGGCGGTCCTTGTCACGATCACATCAGCTTCGAGTACACCGTCGGCGGCCAACAATGCTAATGCATCAGATTCTAGTTTTTGATAAAGTTGATTCATTACGTCCACGTCGGCATCTACAACCGCAGAGAAATAAAATACTTCTAAGTCATGTCTGAGATCCATTGCGGTAGCTCCAAATGCAGAAGCGACACCCGCGGCAGCGGGAACAATAATTTTAGGAACATTTATAGATTCTGCAATTAAAAAAGCATGCATTGCCCCCGCACCTCCAAAGCTAGCTAAGATAAAGTCTCGCGGATCTCGCCCCCTCCCTGTTATAACTTTCTTGACTGCCTGAGCCATATTTTCGCAACCAATTCGAACCATCCCGTCCGCAGCTTCAATGGTCGATAAGCCAACCCGCACGCCAACTTTACTTACAGCTCCTTCAGCGGCAGCAACGTCCAACATCATTTTCCCGCCAAGCGAAGGTTCTATTCTTCCTAAAAGCAAATTGGCGTCAGTGATAGTTGGCTCAGTACCTCCTAACCCATATGACGCTGGGCCAGGGCTAGAACCTGCAGATTGGGGTCCCACTCTGAGACTATCCCCTTCATCTACCCAGCCAATAGAACCACCACCTGCCCCAACACTGTGAATATCTAACATGGGCACTATTACGGGAACTTCCCACTCTATCTCATGGTCACGAGTAACTAGTCCCTTGCCATTTTCAACGATCGATACATCAAAGCTAGTGCCCCCTACATCTGTATGGATGATATTAGGGCAATCACCTTTAACTTCATTTAAGTAAGCGGCATAAGCGACCCCGCCAGCAGGCCCAGACTCTATCAACTCTTCAGGATGGCGCTTGGCGTATTCCACACCTGTGATACCTCCACTCGATTTAAGGATCATTAGTCGTCCTCGAAATCCGGCAGTCTCCAGACTAGACTCCAAGTGGCTAAAATACCGTTCCATGACAGGCATAGTCGCTGCCCGTATTGCTGCAGTAACAAAGCGTCCATGCTCTCTAAATAAAGCACGAGTATCCGAGGATGTGATGCAATAAATATTCGGGTTTTCCTCGAGAATAATGTCCCGCATTTCATCTTCATGTAGTGAGTTAACGTAAGAATTTATAAAAGCCACAGCGACTGATTGAATATCATGACTACGAATTTTTGTAGCTATCTCTCTAGCAGCATGCACATCAAATGGCCGAACCACTTGCCCGTTGACGTCTATTCTTTCATCTAATGTATAGCGATACCGTCTTTTAATAATTGGTCGTGGCTTAGTTTGGTAGGGGTTATAAAGCTCTGCTCGATGCTGGCGACCAATCTCAATGGTATCTCGAAACCCATTGGTGGTCACCATTGCCACTTCGGGATAATCTCGCGTTATCAAAGCATTGGTAGCAGTCGTAGTCCCGTGCATCAAATGAGATACTGATCTCGCGTCTATTCCGGCGTCTTTAAGGGCATTCATTACACCTAGAGATCTATCAGGCTTAGTCGTCATCACTTTGGAACTGATTTGCCGGTTATCCGTCTCGTCCCACGCAAACAGATCTGTAAAAGTTCCGCCGACATCAATTCCTACTCGCCACATGAAAAATTCCTCACTATATCTTTAAATTAATACCATGATGGTTATCTCACAACTGAAAATAAAAATAAAGGTAATGTCAAATCAAGTAGCTACTTTCGCCACTGTCTCCAAAAATAATAAATTGAAATAGCTTATCCTTTTTGGTTTATTAAGCATCAACGATTAGATTTACGCTTTCGAAGCAAGTAACGAAATATGAAAAGCGTGTTTTTGAGAGACAAAAATGAGCATGCAGGACGTCCCTTCTCAAACACAAGTCATAATCATTGCAGGAGGTATCATCGGGCACCTCTATAGCCCATCATACAGAAAAATTGGGCTGGGACGATACCTTAGTCCTTGAAATACAAAAACTAACGTCTGGATCGCTAACCACTCAACAAGCGAATAGAATCTGCAAATCACGAGCTTCCTTAACGCTAATGTATGATCCAAAAACCCTGCGGTGCCGGAGTTCGCCCCCTCAGCCTCAATTAGCTAAAGCATTTGGTGAGAGCTGCCTTTATTATTCCCGGTTCAGAACGCCGATCGTAATCGCTCGCTTGATCTTTCCAGACTACGATACCCGACTCATTGACGAGCAAGCTAGTAAGAACCGGCAATCCTGGTCTCCCGGGTAGCCGGAAATTATTCAGATTTTTATTTTTCAAACCAAAAAGATTTATCAGTTTTAGTTTAGGATCTGCAAGCATAGTGGCTTGAAGTCCATGCATTCCTCTCCCTAAGCGAATTTCTGCAGCTGTATCAGTAGAAACCGTGATCACGGTAACGCCAACTGCATCCAGTTCTGCTCTTAACTCTTCCCATCGCCGTAACTCGGCGACACAATAAGGTCACAGTGGACTCTAAAAAATTTAATCAATACTCGAGAGCCCGCCAAATCAGAACTGGTAAATAATTTCTTATCATCACTGAACGCGGTGAAGCTAGGAATCGTGTCACCAACATCAATCCCTTCGCTCCCTACTTTTTGACTACCTGTAAAAGTCAACATCAATAGCAATGCGGAAATGTCGACGGCCCACGCACCGATCGACCCTGTGCTTGCGTTCAATGAAGTAAGCCCCAGTAAAAGACTTAAAAACCAAAAGCCCTGAAAAACACGGGGCGTGTCAGGAGGGTCGACTTTCCATGCTTTTCGAAACCAGATAATAACGGTGATAAGGGCGACGACTAGCGCCGCTATGCCCATATACTCCATAAACATTTCCTCAGTTTTTTAAAAGCACGTAGGTGGCGTTGCACCAAACTATACACTTAAAATCTAAAAGACGACTGGAATTTCTTTGTAAAAGGCGAAATAATCGAAGTGCTGCTCGCTTTCCAGAACTATTCAACTAGAAAAGAAACGTCCGGCAACAAATACTTACACGACAACTTAAGGGAGTTGAGACATGATTAAGTTAGTTTACTGTCTAAGAAAAAAAGCAAGCATCTCACAAGAAGATTTTCACCGCTATTGGCGAGAGAAACATGCACCGCTCGTAACAAGCGTCGCTCATGAGTCTAAATGTATAAAATATATCCAAAGCCATACTATGGACACTCCTCTAAATGAGTTGTTCGTTGAATCAAGAGGACTAGCCGAAGCTTATGATGGAATTACTGAATGCTGGTGGGAATCCGAAGAGGCGTTAGTTGCCGCCACTAAAACAGAAGGAGGAATAAAAGTATTTCAGGCAATGCTAGAAGACGAAAAGAGTTTTATAGACTTCAGCCAATCTCGAGTTTTCATCACCAAAGAAAATTTAATTTTTGATGCCGGCCTCAACATTCCCTATGATGGATCACCAAAATAAAAACCTTCTTAGTGTATAAGCGCGAAAAAATACGCCCACGAGCGTGGCCTCACAATATGTGAGGCCGCATACGCGAAATTATATCGCCCCTATGCGTCTCCCAATTTCTGCATAACGATCTAACCACCTCATTACGGTATCTTTATCTTCTGTTGGACATCGAGGAATAGCTCTCTCTATACACCCCATGTCAGCATAACGCTTAAGATCATCTTCAGACGTCTCATAAATATCAAACATCGAAATAGGCGCATCTTCCGGTTTACGTCCATTCTCACGCAAGCGTGCGTGCAGATCAGCAATACTGTCTTCTAAGCTTGTCATTAAACCATCTATTGGGATCCAGCCTTCTGCATAATCGGCTACCCTCTGGCAGCCCCACTTTGATCCAAACGTACCTATAATAATTGGCGGGTGAGGCCGTTGAACAGGTTTAGGGTAAGACCAAACCTTCTCAAAGTTAACCCAGTCACCATGAAAACTCGCCTCTTCCTGCGTCCAAAGAGCCTTCAGAGCCTTGACTCTCTCTTCAAGAACTTTCCACCGCTTAGCATAAGGCGTGCCATGGTTCTCCATCTCTTCGGCGTTCCAGCCCGCGCCCACTCCCAAAATAAATCGTCCATTTGAGAGTCGGTCAATCGTCGCTACAGTCTTTGCGAGAACTAAAGGGTCATGTTCGATGATAAGACACACGCCTGTTCCAATTTTTATCGTCTTAGTTACTACCGCCGCTGCAGCTGCACTTGTAAACGGATCGCTCATATGAATATATTCCTTTGGAAGGGGTATTCCTGCCGGATGTTCAGTCTCCCTGCTAGCAGGAATATGTGTATGCTCAGGAAACCAAATCGACTCGAAGCCGCGCTCCTCCGCGGCAATAGCAAGCTCATCAGCCCGTATCGTATACTCTGTATTAAAACTGAAAACACCCAGCTTCATACGGCCTCCTCTGTTAACAAAAGCTAAAAATAAAAATCATTAATCATGCAGCAGCCTAACTGCCCCAACTGTTGTAATAGCAGACATCTTCAAGTGGCAAGCGTTTTGCCCTTCCCAAATCGCCACCCTTCAGCCAAGCAACCGGCAACAATGCCGCCTGTGTGATGTCGTTTGGAATACCTAAGAGCTTAGCCGCTTCCTCCTCGTAAATTAAATGCAGGCTCGTCCAAGCGGAAGCGATCCTTCTCGCACGTAGCGCCAACATGAGTGACCAAGTAGCGGGTAAGATCGAACCATACATTGACGCCTGAGTAAAAACGTCTTCATTTTCAAACCGGCTTTCAATACATGGAATAATTAGAGCAGGGGCTTTTTGCATATTTTCTAGCAGATGAACGGAGGATTTCCAAACCCCATCTTTTTGCCTACTTCGAAGATCATCTGAATCAAATTCGCGAGTAGCGCTGACGCCAGTTCGCGTCAGCGCCGTCTCATCCGCCACGTATTTTTCTGCGCCTTTACGGTAACAATCGGCGAGGCCAGATTTTAGCTCGGGGTCAGTTACCACCATGAACCGCCAAGTCTGAGTATTCGCACCTGTAGGTGCCTGAAGCGCAATTGTAAGCGCCTCATCAATTATTTTTCGAGGCACTTCTCGCTCGAAATCTAACCGTAAACGAACACTGCGCGTTGTGTTCAAAACATGGTCAACACTAGCTAGGTCAATTGGGAAAACAGTACCGCTCATATCTAGGCTCCCTTAATATTACGTGATTATTTTGCCGTAAAGGCCAGCAAAACATTTCCTCCATGTGCACCAAATTTGGCATACCCTGACGTAACAAAAACAGTCCCATTAACAACAACCGTCCCTGGTCCATCCAACGCTCCACCCCGAGCTCGCGCGCCACTAACTGACGTGTAGTCTCTGAGTGTGTCATATTCCCATATTATTTCGCCCGTTGCCGTGTCATATGCTTTCAAAATACCGCTAAGTGCGCCCGAAAAAACAACGCCTGGGATAACGGTAACGCCGGCGTTTTGAGCTGGACTACATTTATTAGGACTTTCAATTCGACCATCACAGCTGCCGGGCGCCATCTCCCAAATTATATTACCGGTAGCTGGATCTAAGGCAACTATCCCTCCACCAGTTTCAGGATTTAGCTCTGTGTCTGCGGAAAGAAATTTCTGATCTCGCCATGTTACGTCCGCTTTGGCGACATAGATCTGATGTCCATCATTTGCGGGGCCCCACTCGATACCTCCCAAAATACCGCCTTCAGCCAGCTTCTTTTGCCAGAGAAGTTTCCCGTCATTATCAGGATCCATCACATGAAGAACGCCTGTCTTTTGCCCAGCGGCCAAAACCCTCTTTCCTGAAGGAAGCGTCATCAGCATTGGTGAGGAACCCATGTCTTCATCAGGACCAGCCTCATCTGGACAATTCTCACCTGTTCCATTTTGGCAAGAGGCGTTCCACGCATCGCCCACTAGTCCTTGGTATATCCACTCGATTTTTCCAGTTTCCATAGACAAAGCCACGATAGAGTCAGAAGAATTCGTCGCAGGCTGAGAATAGTTGTCGCTGGTCGCCGCATAAAGACGACCCAACTTCTTATCAAGCGTCACGGCAGACCACACCGTAGCACCGGAAGGCCCCATCATAATCTTTCCCCTAGAATTTTTCCCTTGAGGTACAGGCTGTTCATCTATAGTGTATGTTTGCCATATAGCTCGACCCGTTGCAGCATCGACCTTTAATATTGTGCCGCGAAACGAACAGCAATTGTAGTTTGGATCAATCGCAAGACCTTCTTCCAACGAAGTAATTCCAATATATAACGCACCCTCATAGTGCTGGATCCCTCCTACAATGCGGGCAGCAGGATGAGAGTCTCCGCGAATTTTCCAAACCAGCTCGCCGGTCATCGCATCAATCGAATAGATCCAGCCACCGATATCTCCAAAAAACGCAACCAGTTTCTTCTCAGGACCAACTTCTTTTACCAATGCCGCGTTTTTTATGCTATTACCAGCTTGAAAAGTCCAGTAAGTACAACCGGTATCCGCGTCCAAGACGTACATTTTCCCACTTTTGCTACCGATATAAATTCGGCCATCAACAACGGTGGGCTGACTTTCTACGTTCGACTCGCCAGGAAAAGCAAAAACCCACTTAAGTTTTAGGTTGTCAACGTCATCTTTGGTCAGGCCTGCATTCGAGGCGTCCTGATAACGCATATTCTCATCACCATTACCCCAACCATTCCAGTGTGGGCTGGCGAAAGGATCGGCTGAGGCCACCAAAGGTTTTTCACAGCTGTTACTTTTCCCTCCTTGCCAATCCACACTATATTTTTCTCCGGACAAAAACTCTGCCACAGCAACGCGCTGCGGGCCATCCATATTCCATTGTCCAATCACTCGCATAACCCCAGTTTCCAGCGCTGTGACAATAGCACCGGCTGAAAGGTCATTCATCATTTTTTTGGTCGGAGTCCGTCCCGCCGCATTGTCATGGCAACTCGCACATTGTGCGTCATAAATATCGGATCCACTTTCCGCAAGAACAATGCCTGCAGCTAAACTAAAACCCAGACATAAAGCCAAAAATACTGAAATACTAATACGTTGACGAACCATGAACTCACCTCTTGACTATGCTTCCAACTAATATAAACGGGCCAATGCTATTTGTCACCGACACGTTCACATCAAATCATTTTGCGCCTGACGCTTACGCATAATTTGCGGTATTTCAAGTGTGATAATCAGCTCTCCTTTTTGATTTTCCCCTGTATAACGCATACGCACAACCCCTCTATCAGGCTTGGATTTAGAGGGGATCAGCTCTAATACTTCCCCCGTTCCATATAAAGTATCACCAGGGCGCAAGGGGGTGTGCCATATAACTTTGTCAATACCTGGGGCACCCATACCACACTCTGACATCACACCAGTGTCCCAGAATGATCGAAATGTTATGGCTATAGTCTGAAGACCACTTGCGATCAAACCCCCAAAGATTCCTGATTCGGCGGCATGAGCATCAACATGAATTGGCTGCGGGTCGTACTGAAGTGCAAAATCGACAATATTTGCCTCTGTAAAAGTAATCCCTTTACCTTTGAATCGCTCGCCAACCTTAAAATCTTCAAAAAAATAAGCATCCATCAAAAGCCCCTTCGATTAGTTCTGCATTATTCGCCAAGATACGCAGTCGCCTTGATCTCAAACTCAAGACCAGGGGTCGATAGAGAAGTCACACCCACCCCTGTCCAGGTGGGATAACGATCTTTAAAATAACGGTCTTTGACTTCGACGACCAAAGCCAAGTCCCTCATATCAGTGTGATACGTTACTATTTCTACCACATCGTCAAAACCGGCGGAGGCTGCTTCCAAAACGGTCTTCAAGTTCTCAAAAGCTTGCACCAGCTGGGCTTCTTTCCCTATCACCACCTTCATATCAGCGTCTCTCCCAACCTGTCCTGCAACATACAAAGTATCACCCGCTCTGACTGCAGGCGAGTAGTGGTAGCGTTCATTAATGATTTTCATTGAAGGAGGGACAATATCAATCCTGTTAACTGGAGTCGCCCATAAATAGGCTTGGGGGAACAAAAACACTAAGAGAAAAAAAAGGTTAGCAAGATATCTAGGCCTAAAAAAAATCATCCGTTTATCTCCTGTTGACTGCAAATCGGCTCTGGTTTTTTGTAAAAACTTATCACCAGTAATAGTGGTTTGATGCTATACCTACCTTATGGACTTCGCATCTTTACGCCAGCGTTCAGAAAACCTATATTGTCTTCATGAACTATAGACGCAACAGTTTTACCATATTAAAGCTTGGCAGCGCTTGTTGGATAGGCACATTATCCATAATGCTGGCCATGACATTATTGAACGGGAGTACAATCACAGATCTGAAGTACTTGATAGCATTAATATTGCTCCCTCCAGCTGGACTATTTTGTATATGGGCATTGATCTTCAATATTTTCAAGCTATTTCCCGGTAGGAATCGATATTGAGCCTGCTAATCAGGCTCATCGCCTTCTCCCTGTTATTGCTACTTTTATCCAAGCTTCTAAAACCTGTAATGCCAAAACTCAGTCAGGCGATCGCTATAAGTCTCGGCATTTTTCTCGCGGGAAGTTTCCTACTGTTTATTTATGCCTTCATGTCCTAGCGACTCTGAAATATAGTAGAATTTCATCCGATAAAAAAGCGTTATACTTCAGAATTGATAGTAAGACGTGCATTAGCTTGAAAAAGCTTTATCTGATTCATATTCTCGTAACACTAAAGGCAAACTAACACTTCAAATTAGGAAATTATTATGACGGATACAAACGAGTACACTCCGCCTGAAGTCTGGACATGGGACACAGAAAGTGGAGGGAAATTCGCAAGTATCAATCGTCCTATTTCTGGGCCAACTAGTGAGAAAGCCTTACCTGTTGGAGAGCATCCGTTGCAATTATATTCAATGGGCACACCCAATGGAGTCAAAGTGACTATCATGCTTGAAGAGCTCTTAGCGTTAGGTATAAAAGAAGCTGAATATGATGCTTTCTATATTGACATCAGTGAAGGAGATCAATTCAGCAGCGGTTTCGTCGACATCAATCCAAACTCAAAAATTCCTGCTCTTTTCGATCGGAGCGCGTCCCCTGGTACCAGAGTTTTTGAATCTGCGGCAATTTTATTCTATTTGGCGGAAAAATTCGGACAATTCATACCAACCGATCCTGCCCAACGCGCAGAGTGTATGAGTTGGCTGTTTTGGCAAATGGGCAGTGCTCCCTATCTAGGTGGTGGATTCGGACATTTTTATGCATATGCGCCGTCTAAAATGGAATACCCAATAAATCGTTTTGCAATGGAAGTGAAGCGTCAGCTAGATGTACTGGACCAAAATCTTGCATCAAGACAATTTCTATCAGGAAATAAATATAACATTGCCGATATAGCTACCTTTCCTTGGTACGGGTGGCTTGTGCTTGATAATTTGTATGAAGCCAGCGAATTTCTTGATGTGGCCTCATATAAACATGTCAACCGATGGGCTAATGAAATAAATGAACGGCCTGCTGTGCAACGGGGACGAAAAGTTAATAGAACTTGGGGACCCGAAGAAGGGCAATTAAAAGAAAGACATAATTCGAGCGATTTAGACTAGGTATAATAGTGGTAAAGGACTCCATCTTCGGAATTGGTGTGCCGTACAAAAGAATCTAAGTAACATATATCAGTAACTGTTTAACCAGAATTAGAAAATTTTGTGTTCCATGAAATCTTCCACAAGCACACCAAGTTCTAATTTCTTAGCCTGCTCATAGACAGCGAACGCCGCCACAATATCCTGCACCCCTGTCCCCACGGATTTAAACAAGGTGATTTGATTATCATCGTCCCGACAAGTAACACCCTTAAATAATGCTGGCATTTCAACAAACTTACTTTCATCCCATGTACCATAAGCGAGCGCGGCGGCGGAATCTCCAGATTCCTCTTTCACTTGCGCATAAGAATCCACAAGAATTCTGTTAGCATTACCGAAGGTCAACGGATCAATTTCTCTCAAATGACCACCCGTTGCCCCTATGGAGTTAATGTGTTGGCCGGGTTCCATCCAATCGCCATAATAGGCTATATTGTCGGCGTGACCAGTCGTGTTAGTCGCAACCACTACTATATCAGCCCCTGAAACCGCTTTCTTGGGATCACTTACGGCATGAACAGGAAAGCCGTATCTTTCGCTCGACTCTCGTGCAAAAATTTCCCTATTCCTTTTTGTGGGCGAAAAAACACTAACGCTTTCAATTTCACGAACATGAGTAATCGCTTCCAAGTTTGTCTTAGCTTCGAGGCCAGACCCTATAACACCAACTCTAGAGGAATCTTGTCGAGATTGGTATTTGGTAGCCACACCAGTCGTAGCTCCAGTTCTAACGCCCGTGAGGTAAGCAGCATCCATCATGGATAGTAATTCACCAGTTTTTTCATCATAAATCATTATGATGTAACGAACTCCAGTCTCCACTGAACCATTGAATACTTTAATGCCCATTTTCCCGGCTCGTGTCATGACACAAGGCATCACCCTAAAAAACCCATTACTAGTAGTCAAATTTTGACGCATCGGGACTTCAACAAACCCTTGCGCTTGCTCATTAATCCCATCTTCAACAGATTTAATGATTTGGGCCATATCGCAAGCCTGGCGGACATCGTCCGAGTCAAGTACTAGAGGCACCTATAATCTTCTTTCATTCTGGGTTCCTACCAACAAAAAATTCCGCGTCGTCGAGCGCTTCTATATCAAACCCCGAAGATAGTAACCCTTGGCGCAAAGGCTTCATTTGTCGATCGACCAAGCGCATTGTCGGGGCTCGCAACGGCCCTCCATTAAAACCTTGCAGCCAACCTTGGTATTTCCAAAGCATTCGATGCAAAAAATTAGAGCCTGCTAATACCGCCATAGCCTGAGTCGTGGCCTGTCGTGCTGGGGCAAGTTTCCAATACTCATCCATTGCTTCGTTCGTCTTGCCTTCTCGAATCAACTTAAAAATCGATGGGATAGCTGAACCATAATATTCATAGTTACTGGTGCCCATGAACTGTAAATCAAGAATTGTCGCCATGGGAAGACCATTCCCTTCGATAGGCTCGATCACGATAACCTCGTCACCAAATCTGTTGTACACGTCAATAAAGCCACCTATGGATGGCATGCTTCCTTCAGCCTTAATAGCCACGATATTAGGGCAGTCATCTAAAAGTCGCCTAAGAAGGCCAGGAGAAAAGCCGGCAGAAGGGTGAATCCGCTCGAACCCCCAAAGTGGAACAGGGAAGATGATCACTGCAAGGTTAGTGCCGTCGCAAAACGCTTTCGTATATTTATAAATTTCATCTTCATCTTTTGGGTAAAAATTAGGGGGGTAACCCAACAATGCCAATGTCGCTCCAGCTCTCTCTGAGCCTTTTGCAACTTCTAAATTATCGGCGATAGTGTTAAAACTTGCGTGGTGAATCAAATGGAGTCTTCCCTGAGCTTCGTCCGCACCCACTGAGACAAACCGTTCATACTCACTTAAAGTTAAAGCAACCTCAGAGACCATTAAGGCTCCCCAAAACCCTAGCTCAATCTCCAACCGAATATCATGCCTAGTGGCACTGTCATTTAATTGTGATAGATCCGAACTGAACGTTGGAGTAACAATATTAGCACAACCACACATATTTTCTTTAGCCCACTCTCGAGCTTCTGTTTTTTCATAAGGCAAATTCATAACGATACTCACATAGTGAGCTTTAACCCTCCATCAACATAAATAGTTTGACCCGTAATATAATGAGCTGCCGGGCTTGCAAGCAAAACAACGGCTTGGCCGATGTCATCGGAAGATGCCCAGGCTCCCAAAGGGATCTTGGACGCAAACTCTTTATCTACAAATTCGGTAGTATCGTCCCCTCTTTCTGTGGCAAGGGTCCCCCTAACTGTCATTGATCCAGGAGTTTTAACCGCACCGGGCGCTATAACATTAGCCGTTACTCCAAAAGATGCTAACTCAAGGGCACAAGATCTAGTAAAGGCTTCAAGGCCACCTTTACTCGCGTCATAATGAGCTTGGCCAACATAGGTCTTCCAAGTATTGATGGAAGAAATATTGATCAAGCGGCCTCGACTGCCAGATTTCCTCAAAAGCGGAAATACCTCGCGAGACAGCAGAAAAACTCCTTTCAAGTTAACAGAAATAACTTTGTCCCATAACTCGGTCGGCATTTCGCTTATTGGGGACATTGGATAAATGGCAGCGTTATTTACCAACACATCAATAGAACCAAATTTAGTTGTAACTTTTTTTATTAAATCTCGTATATCGCTTTCGTGCGACATGTCACACTTCACCGCCATAGCTTCTCCACCGGCATCATTAATCATATCAGCAGCATTGCAGTTATCTTGCTCATCGATATCTGCTAATACAACCTTCGATCCAACTAGCGCTAAGTTCTTTGCTATTCCCAGACCTATCCCTTTAGCCGCACCTGTGACAATAGACACCCGTCCTGTCAAATCAAATAACGCATTAGCCTCTTCATTCATCCAACGGTTTCCTTAAACAAACACAGTTATGTTCTCGATGACGTCGTGGTCAAACTTAATAAATCTATTTTTTAAAAACCATTGATTTTTTTCCTTAAGCCAGTAGTCTGTTCGACCACCCACAAACCAATGCTCTTCTAATCCTGGCCTTGAACGGAAAACACTAAAATTTGAATCGACTACAACTTCCAAACTAGAGACAGCTTCGAGGACTTTAACATTCGAAACGAAGTGTCTCGTTCGCGACGGAGGTTCCTCCGCATGAGCGGATCCAGTCCTAAGGCGCGCAACACGTAACCCTAGCGTAACTTTGTCTTCATCGAAGTGCGTAAGTAAGTCAGTTTGTTCCAAACATTCTTCATCGAGTGTCAAATTTTCTCTCACTGGAGCCCAATAACGAACATCCTCACAAATCAAAGCTAACCATTGCTCTAGTCGATTATTATCTAGAAGCCAGTACTCATGTATTAGCACCTCTTCCAATTCTAGTCGCAGTTCACTGCTCATTGACTCATCAACTCTTGCCATTTCTCGTATAGCCCAAACACGCCAATTTCAGTAGAACATGTGCCAATTAAACCGGGTTTATCCTCCATCCGTTTTCCATGACCTTTCCCCATTTGATAATTGAAGGGATGTTTAGATCGTATTGGCCCACCTTGAAAACGTGCGATATCGCCCCACGCAACGCCGTCATCCTGTTCAAAAATACCTGATGGAGAAAAAGTTAGCCCCATTGCTTTACGTGTCAATTCTCTAACACTTTGAGGAGCATTCTTTTCCACTAAACCATAAGAATGCACTAACATCTCTTTAGCGCTTAACGGATGCCAGACCCTAATAGACGTGAAGCCAAAAAAGGAAATGATCGACATATTTGGAAACACTGTTCCGACCTGGGCACATAAAACCAGATCCGCTTGCTTAGGAGTTAATGTTTCTTTCGCTTCTTCTCGTAACTGTGCAAAGAAACGAGCCTGCTCGGGAGGGACTTCATCTTCGCCAACATCAAAATTAATCCACCCGTGCCCGTTAATGCATTTGACTTCGAAATCTCTAACCCAAGGATTGTCTCCTCGATAATCACCCTTAGGTCCCAATCCGATTTCGCTCATAGAACGATGAAGAGCCCCTGTATGATAATTATCCCCTCCAAATTGTTCCGCCGGCAGCTTCCAGTTCCCTCCAAGCCTCCATCGATGGCAGCCAGGAAAGGCTTCCATCCCAGCTTTAGAACGCTTAAGGACCAGTTCCAAATACCATGCCATATCTCCCAGGTATTCCACGAGAGACACAGCATCCATGTCAAAGTTACCAAATATCATTCCCTCAAAAGTCTCTACTCTAGAGACAGGGATCAAGCCCCAAGCGGAACGATCGAGTTCATTGTGATAGGCAGTATCTAATTGCGGTACTCCTTTCAAGTCCCCTTTTTCATCATACGTCCAACCATGATAAGGGCAACTAAATAACTTCTTATTACCATGATCTCTGCGACAGAGGCGCATACCACGGTGTCTACAGGAATTTAGAAAGGCTTTTATTTCACCCGACGACTGGCGAACTATGATGACAGGCTCAGCACCCATAAAAGTCGTTAGATAGTCATTAGCTTTGGCAATTTGACTAGTGTGACCTAGATACAACCAAGAGCGGGAAAATATTTTTTCAAGCTCAGCTTGGTATACCGCCTCGCTACTAAAAGCAATCGGGCTGACCGTACAATTCTCTACATCTACCAGAGAAGAAAAATCAGGAGCGTTGTCCACGTTTTAATGCGCATCTGGAGGCAAGTGCCCCCAGATAGAGCCATTGTTATGCAACTGGACTGTCCATTTCTCAGAATCAACTTCAATAGCGCCCCAACCAAATTCGACGTCAAAACCAGATGGTGAGCTCATATAAAACGAAAGCATCTTGTCATTCGTATGGCGTCCCAAAGAAAGGTCGATCGGAACTTGCGCCTTCTGACAGAGATAATACGTTGATCCCACGTCGTCTAACTCATTGGCTTGCACCATGAAGTGATGTAGCCGTTTATTAGCAGACGGGTTTTCCCAAAACGCGAGAGAGTGATGGCGCTGATTGCAGTGCAGAAAAACTAGGTTCATATCCGACTCGACTCCTCTCTCCGATTGAGGTCTAACCCAATCGCTAATACGAAGTCCTACAATATCTTGATAGAAACTCAAAGATTCCTGCAAACTGTCAACAGTGATAGTGATGTGACCCAATCCTTGGTCACCGGCTAAAAAACCGGACATAGATCTAGAGCTTACAAAAGGTTTCGCACTTTCGATTAGAGGGGCGTAATAAGCTTCATTTATTATCCCATTAGGATCGCAGAACCTAACCACTTTTACTACTCGCCGACTGTCTTGTATATCCGATTCACCTTCTTCAAAGGCTAATCCGGAATTAACTAACCTGTCTTTAAATGCTTCCAAGTCAGCTACAGAGCTCATCTCCCAACCGATTATTGTTAAATCATCACAATCGTCTTCAGTTAAAATAAATCGATGATGATACTCATCCATCCTCAGCATAAGCGATCCATCGCTTTCTTTAGGCAATACTTCTAAGCCCAATATGTTCTGAGAAAAGTCGCTCCAAGCAGTTAAGTCACTTACACCAATTCCGAGATACCCAAGCTGACTGGGCGCTAATTTCTTGTTCATAAACCCCTCCCGATTTATTCCTCAAAAGTATAGTGTTAGAAGTTCAGGAAAGATAGAACGGACGTTTGTGCCAAAAGAGAGAGTTCAAAAAAAATCAACTACACTTTGCAACAAGCTGCTCTTTTAATTTAGGTTTATTGATTTTACCCGTGGATGTTAGCGGCAAACTGCCTTCCTCATATACAAAAATGCAGTCGGGCACTTTGTATGAAGCGAGATCTTCTCTACAAAAAGTAAGCAACTCTTGTTCTTTCGCTTGACCACCCTCCTCAAACACAACTACAGCAACAATCTTCTCTTCTTTGATGGGATCAGCAATTCCCACAACATACGCCTGCTTAATTTTAGAATGCGTCGCTAAAATACCTTCAACCTCAAGTGGGGCAACATTGATGCCCCCCGTTTTGATCATCTCTTTAAAACGTCCCTTAAAATGGAGTCGGCCATCTTCATCTAAACAACCAAGATCTCCAGACAAAAAGTAACCGTCATGAAAAGTAGCAGCAGTAAGCTCCGGCTCTAAATAGTAGCCCACCATTACGTGACCTTTGATAGCAATCTCACCAACAGCGCCAGGGGGTAAGCTCTCTCGGCTATCGCAATCTAATATTTTGATGGTCATCCCTGGAAGAGGCAACCCTTGAGAGTTTAAGCGCTGCTCTAAAGGATCAAATGCGTCACACACAGTAGCATTGCCGTAAGTTTCTGTAGACCCATACACATTACAGAGCTCGTGGGCTCCCAACGCCTCTATTATAAAACCCACATCTCCAGGAAGACCTATCGTCAAACCTGTACGCATACTTTCAACTGCTTTTGTGGACCACTGGTCATGTGCCTTAATCGCTCTCGCCATGTTCGCCATGCCGTAAAAAATAGTACAGCGCTCAGATTCGATGATAGAAAGCGCCTGCTCAGCGTCAAAGCTTTCCTGTAGGACTATAGTGCCACCATGCGTCATCATTGCAGGTAACGCATTGGCAGATCCGAAGGACCAAAATAACGGAACAGCGAGCCATAACCGATCAGACTCGGTAAGGTGCTGGCGTTCGCCTATATCAAATCCGTTTTCTATGACCCCTTTATGCGCGAGCATCACTCCCTTTGGGCTAGCAGTTGAGCCAGACGTGTACAATATGTAGCAAATGTCTTCTGGGGAAACAGATGCTTGAGCATCTAATAAATCCTCCTCACTAGATAGAGAATTTCGATCCGTGAAATCAGACCAACTTACTATCGCACCTTCGCTCTCTCCATCAATTGTAATGATGGTCTTTAATTCGGGCAAAGCTGGTGAATCGAAAGAAAATGGTGGCTGCTCCGATAGATCTGGGCAGTCAGTTCGAATTCCAGCCAGGAAATTCTGGCCTCGGATACTCGATGACATAATCAAAGCTACAGCACCTGACTGATTCAAACACCAGTTCAATTCTCTAGTAGTTGAAAATGTGCTGACAGCAACCATCACCGCACCTATCTTTGCTATCGCAAAAGTGGCAATTAGCCACTCTGGCCGATTACCCGCCAACACTGCAACTATGTCTCCGCGCTTTATCCCTACAGATAATAGTGATCTAGCGAATCTATCTACCTCTGTCCTCCACTCAGAGAAACTAATGCTTAACTCTCCAAACACAAGCGCTGTCTGCTCACCCCTCAGGGCAGACATCTCATCGAGAAGATCGCCTAGTGTTTTACTTTGAGGACGAACAACCATTAAAAATATACCGATTAATATATTGGCTTACGCTTTTCAAGAAATGCAGCTACTCCTTCCTTGAAGTCGTCACTTGCACGCACTTCCTCTCCTAAGCGCTGCTCGACTAATTCTCTACTTTGAACGTGAGTAGAGATAGTATCACTAACCTGTTTTTTAACTGCCTGAACCGCCCTAGGACCATTTCGAGCAATAACCATTGCTTTATTTGTCGCCCACGTCATAAGTTTTTCGTGACTTTCAAAAACTTTATTGACAATCCCTAGCTCCATGCTTTTCTCAGCGTCAATAAGCTCTCCGGTAAGAAGTAGATCCATCGCATGTATGTAGCCGATCTGGTCTACAAGCTTTAATGTTGCGCCTCCAAAAGGATAAACAGACCATTTAACTTCGGGCAAACCAAAGCGAGCGGTCGCTACACAGCCTCGTATATCCGTGGAGAGCAGAAGCTCAAGCCCACCACCGATACAATCACCATTGACCGCGGCGATAATTGGTTTCGAATATGAATCACATTTTAGTAAAGAGTGATTGACGATTGTTGCCATCTCTTCTGATGCAGTCAGATCTCCACTAAGATCAGCCCCAACGCAAAACCCTCTCTCTCCCGCGCCAGTCACAATGATGCAACGAGTGTCATCCGCCTCTAATTCATCCCATACGGTACCCAGATCGCGCATCATATCTCTAGTCATGGCATTCAAACGAGGCTGATTATCTATGGTTACGATAGCAACATGCTTGTCAACTCGCTCTACGGTGATCTTCATGTGTCCCCCTAAAAACAACTCTAACGAAAAGCTGACATGACATGGTCGGCAAAATCTTTGAGTACTTTTCTCTCGCAATCCATTGGGGGCCACAACGCAATTTCTTTCATCCCTGCCGCTTCCAGTTTTCGAACATGTTCGATAATTTGATCTGGCTCTCCAACCAACGTACCAGCCTCGATAGCCCCAGGAGTGATGTATCCGCGTTCCTCTGGCTGTAAATAAACCAAGTGGCCCTCGTGTATTTGACGGAATCGGGCTCTTTCAGGAAAAGTCATGTTCGAGACTCTCTTGAGATAGTCGGCCCAGATTGGTTGGAAATATCCAGGAATAATATCATTATTTTCCCCGCTATCTTTCCATAGCTCATAGTAAAAATGCAACTCACAAGCTACCCAACTTCCTGTTTCATCAATGACACGGTCGTCTGTGAGCTTATCGCCTGATTTCAAGACACAACTACTCGTAATAAACGCCGTATGAAAATCCTCAGGCAACTGTCTTCCAACCTTAGCAGCACCAGCATAAATGGCGTCGAGCTTAGGTACAAACACCTCAGGTTCTCCCCCGACAGTCATAAACCCATCGCCAAAGTGGCCCGCGGCGGCTAACGCCATAGGTCCATTCGCAGCCACATAAATTGGAATGGGATCTTCCAGATTCAAAAAACCCCGATCTTGATGCATAAACTGTATCTCTCGAGTTTCTCCGTTGTAGGTATAGTCGACAGATTCACCATTCAACAACTGTCTGACTGTTTCTAAATATGAGCTGAACGCTTTTGCACGCATCGGATTCTGCCCCATAGTACGCATCGCGGTATGCCCAGTTCCTAAGCCCAAAAATGTCCGGCCTGGGGCGATCGCATTGATGGTGCCGATAGAGTGGGCTGTCACCGGGGCTATACGTGTTCCAGTTATCGCTACACCAGTCCCCAATTTTATACGACTCGTATTGTGCGCGGCTAATGCCAGAGTCGCATAGCAATCCGACCATATCATTTGTGAATCACCCACCCATGCACGATCAAACCCCAGTTCTTCTGCATATTGAATAAACTTCCAATTATTTATATGTGTGCTTACGCCAATACCGAATTCCATTTTACTCCCTCTCTATAAAAGCCATAAATTCCCAAGTCGCTTCGACATCTTTCTGATATGCTCTACATGCGTGACTGCTCATCAAATTCGTCAGCAAGTTCAGTGGATGTCATGACACGACCAAAATACGGCAACAATAGGCGCATAGTCTGTTCACTATAATCCCCGAGCATTCTATCGGTGCAGTCTGACAAAATGACTACACCATAATCTCGTTCATTGGCACTCCGTGCAGTCATCTCAATACCAAAGTTTGTCGCCAACCCCGCGAGGATTAGAATTGTTCGACCAGAATTCCGAAGCAAAACGTCGAACTCACTACAAGTGAACGGATCTACTTTTGCGTTATCGACTTCGTATTCAAACGACCCGGCATTAGGTTTAAGCTCTTCAAGCGTTTGAGCGCCCCATGAACCTCGAACGGCCATATTATTCTCTGGAACCTGTAAAACTCTTCCCGAACCTCTGACATACCCCTGTCGCCGAATACCTAGCTCTGGATGGCCAGGCCGAAAAGTTTCGTTATGAAAAATAATAGGAACTTCATACGCTCGACATTGATACACCAAAGAAACAATACGTTTCTTTGTATCAACAAATGGCAGAGTGTCCTTAGTGAAATGATAACCACTGCCTTCGGGATGCCAAAAGTCATTCTGTAAATGAGTCAAAACCAAAAGGGCCTCGTCCACAGGAACGGGTGGAAAGTCGACCATAACATTATCCCCTTAATACAATCGATTAGCCGCTCGCTATATTAGCCATGGACGACAACTTTCTACAACCTAATTGTTTGTACCAGATACACGCTAAAAAGTGACAATTGCTTTCTTTAACCCAGTGAGTGTTGTGATGGTCCGAGCCACCAACCTTCTTTGGCATCTCTGGTCATTAACGCCTAACTATTCAAGATTACCTGATTATCGATGAAGCCCTTTTCACCTTTAACAAAACCTTTCCAAGGTTTCATGTATTCAACAAAGGTATCACTCAATCCTTCAATTACGCAGATGATCGGCTGAATCAGGCAATGTCGCAGGGGCAAAATCAGGGTGTCCTTCAATTGGTTAGGATAATCATGATCACGTATGCCCGCACTTCACTGTCAGACTAACAGTTCAACTTGATATAAAGTCATTAACTGGATAATACCAACTATATCTTTTTGCCAAAGAGGAGTGTGGCTTGTCAACTTAAGAGCTTTAGGACACAAGTTGATTGCTGCTTGAGACAACAAATTAGCCTCTACTCCACCTCGAACCAACAGCACTGAACAGCCTTCGACAAAACTTAGGTCAACTTCTAATTGGCAGGTCCCTACCAAATTAGCTACTAAAGATTCTGAATAACGTGTGTGCGTTGTCTTTATCTCAAGACATAGTAAGAACTCATGCTCTTGATAGTCTGCGTCATATGCCTGGAAACTATCGTTCTTGACGGAAAACACAACATCTGCATGCTCAGCCTGAGGACGAACGAAATCGATAGAGTCAGACTCACGTCGTTCAAATACGGCAAGTACTTCATCTATATTGTGACCTCTCTCGCGAACATCACGTTTGATTTTAAATCTCCGCCTGATATCTTCCTCCACATCGAGATAAATCTTCAAGTCATACTGAGACCTCATTTCAGGCAAATATAATGCATGCAATCCTTGGGCAACTATAATTTGGCTAGCTTTGATGAGTGAAAGTCCTCTACTCTTCCCAGATGTATGGTCATACTCTTGTAGTTCAACGTTATCTCCAGCAATAAGCGTTGCAAGGTCTTTAGCATAACGTGACAGGTCGTTGGCCATAGGGTTTAGATGTGTAACCACTTGCCAAGCTGGTTTCTCCCGATCCCAGAGATGGTAGTTGTCTCCTGAAAGAACAGTAACTGCGTCATGACCTAACAACTGGACCACAGCGTCCGCAAATGTGTCTTTGCCAGATGCTGAGTCTCCGGCTACCCCAATACATATTGATTTATTTTTAATATTCTTTCATACCATAAAAGGTTCTAAAATAAACGTTACCGACGATTCTATACTATATGAAATATGAGGCTGTATAGGGTTCCTCTGGAGGCTTAAAAATAAGGGTCTACCACGCGTATGACAGACTGATAAAAAACTTAAAGTCGAATCAAGAAAATCGTGCCACTAAAAATAGTTTAACGACCTTTCCAAACAGGCTTACGCTTTTCAAGAAATGCTGCAAGTCCCTCTCTCCCATCCTGAGTTTGGAAAACATTACAAAGGGTTTCAATTTGATTCTCAACATTTCTGCGGTAATCAAGATCATTAGCACGCACAAAAGACTGCCTGCCTAAAGCCGTAATAATTGGTGATTTTTCGGCAAAGGACGCCGCCATTTTCAAAGCTTCCGGCATCAATTCTTCTCGGGGAAGCACCTTATTCACTATGCCTAAGTTTTGTGCTTCGAGTGCTGTAATAGGCTTCCCTAAGAAAAGAAGTTCAAACGCTTTATGTCGGCTTATTTGCTGAGGCAAGTGCACATAATGTATTGCCGGCAACAAGCCAATATCAACTTCGGGGTAACCCAAGTCAATATCATCTGATGCTAAAATGAGATCGCAAGAAATAGACAACGTCATGCCAGCTCCTCGAGCCGGCCCATTAATGGCCGCTATCGTAGGCTTTCGCATAGAATATTGGATATCTAAAGTTTTCATATAGAACTTGTACACAAACTCTCTCAACTCTTTCACCCCGCCTTCAGCGATCATTCTAAGATCCATTCCGCCGCAAAACATTTGGTAAATACTACTAGTGATAATTACCGCTCGAACATCTTTATCTGCGTCCGCAGAAAGGAGCGCGTCATGTATTTCATCGATCATTTTATGGTCAATAGCATTTACCGGTGCCCGGTTCATAGATATTATGGCAGCACCACTGTCAACTGAATATTCGATTCTTTCCATAGAGAAAATACCTTTAGAGGAAACAATACCGAAAATTATAAGCAAGTAATATGCGCAAATACTGCTCTAACTTAAAAGTCGTACTCCCCACTTTGTGGGTTTTATTGGAAGTGCCTTAAGCGGTCTAAAGCTAAGACTATAGACATAAGCGGGCTCAGGAAAGTCCGCATCAACAGAAAAATTCTCAAGGCGCTCTATACGGTTTATCTAAAGGGATAGAAAAGCCTTCCTCAGCGGACTTTTTAGCGGTCAGCTGTCATCCTAAGCTCACATTTAAGATGTTTGTATTTCCATGCTCCATCGATTTTAACGTACTCATCGTCATACCGCAGCGCCATCCATGTCTCATTATTACCTTCAGTCTGCGTCCACGGACCCATGATGTACCATATACCAGTCGCACTATTTCCATTGACCTCGATAATCGGATTCATCATGTTGTGTTGGGAGAAACTAAACATTTTCTCAAACCCACGGAATAGTTCTTCAATTTCAGCATGGCCTTTGGCCAGCCCAAAGGCCTCACTCTCCCATATCCCATCCGGAGCAAAAACGGATGCGATGTTCTGTGGATTATGCATATCATCGCAAATATGACTGTATCGAAACTTTAACTGTTTGATAGCCTCGATATCTTCTAGACGCGTGATCCGTTCTTCAAGTGTCATAGTAGCCATACTTCCATCCCCTTATTTCCTTTAATTGAATAGTATTCTAACCGACTCTAAATCTTTTTCTATTAGATCTCAGAGCTTTCGAAGCTGTGCAAATACTTTAGACTTACAAGCAGTAGTGTTTCAAGTACCAATACGGATTATCATCCAGCCAACGTAATTTTAGAATAGGAGGAAACATGCGATTCGGCATTAGCGCAGACTTTAGAAACCCTCTCCAATGGCAAAGACCTTCAAACGAGCTTTATCAAGACTTGCTCAAACAAATCAGGTTAGCAGAGCAACTTGGGTTCCACAATATTTGGCTTACGGAGCACCACTTTACTGAAGACGGCTACAACCCCTCGCTATTGGCTACCGCAGCAGCCATTGCTGCGCAGACAAGCACCATTCGTATAGGGACTTTTATCCTATTACTTCCATATCTCCATCCCGTCATGGCAAGCGAGGATATTGCCAGTGTAGATATTTTGTCTAATGGGAGATTGGATTTAGGGGTAGGACAGGGTTATTCATTTCACGAATTCGAGGCTCTAAAAATTGAGCGTTCCTCACGTGCCAGAAGACTCTACGAGGGGTTAGACATCTACAAAAAGCTATTCACCGAAGAATTCGTGAGTTATGAGGGCGAATTTACACAGATTAGCAATTTGAAGCTTTCACCCAAGTCCATACAAAAACCATATCCCCCCATATGGATTGGCGCGCGCGGTCCAAAAGGCATTCGACGGGCTGCTGAAAATGGATACCATCTTATGGCAACTTTCGGCCCTGATCCTGCTCCTTTGTATTTGGAGATCCTTAAAGAACGAGGGGAAAATCCTGATTCCTTCAAGATTGCCCAACTACGAATGATGTACATAGCTGACAGTGAAGACCAAGCTTGGGACGAATGCCAACAACACTTATTTCATACGCTAGATTTTTATCGTGATATCGTCGAGAATGCTAATGATGCTGAAGGAGACTCCGATTTCTTTCCACTCCGTAAGCCAGAGGACATTCGGCATTCCGTACTGAGAGATCACCTGATGATCGGTACGGCAGATCAAGTAATAGAAAAAATGCACATCTTCTCGACCGAGTACAGTTGTACTGACTTAGTGCTTTATATGCAATTTCCGGGTATGGACATCAACAAAGTGAACAGATCAATGGAAACATTTGCGTCTCAGGTAATGCCTTTATTCGCCTCTCAGAAAAGCACCGCTGTCGGTTGTTAACTATGTCCTCGCCTGGGGTCCCCGAATGAGCCGCCCAGGAAGACTCCCAGTAGCAACTCCATCTAGATATGTAATCTGGCCTGACTGAATAGTCGCCTTATACCCGTCAACCCTCTGAATTAACCGTCTACCGGATGCGGGCAGGTCTTCGATTGCTTGCGGCGCATGCAAAGTAAGCTTCTCCAGATCAATCAAATTAACATCAGCTTTCATGCCACTCTTCAAAATGCCTCGATCGAAAAGTCCGTAGGCCTCAGCTGTATCTTTGGTCTGCATTTTTATCACCATTTCTAACGGTAATCTCTCACCCCTAGTACGATCACGCACCCAATAAGTAAGCATATAGCTTGGCGAGCTGGCATCACAGATGACGCCACAATGAGCTCCGCCATCAGATAGGCTAAGCAGTGCTTGAGGATGGACAAGCATTTCGCGAATCGCATCGAAATTCGACTCCGCGTAATTGATGATAGGATAATAGATAAATCCTTTACCGTCGTTTGCGAGCATGGCGTCGAGTAGTACTTCTTGAGGCTTCTTGCCAGTACGTTGCGCCATGGCTAAAACACTCTCGTCAGCAGTCGGCTCATAATCAGGAGGATCACCAAGAGGGTACATATTGTCAAAATGTGTCACGAAAAAACTATCGAACTTCCCATCTAACGCACTAACTTCTTGTGCTAACTGGTTTCGCGTAGATGGAACAGACAAGGCTCTTACTTTATCTTCTAGCCCAAGCTCAGCAACTTTCAAATAAGTAGGGTGGCCCTTAAATGGATGCATCGGATTGTCAAAATTCATCAACATCCCCGCCGGACGCGCTGCTACTTGAACCCTCAATTTCGCACCATTGGACACCGCTTGCTCGGTCCAATGGAGAATCTCTCGCCACTCATCAGGATGATGGCTTGCCTGAGCTAAAATGAAACTGATAGGCAACCCTGTCTCCTTGGATAATGTGCTCATCCAATCAACATCTTCGCTAAAACGCCCATGCATCCCACCCATCCCAAAATCACTTGATATTTCAAAGACTCCATGCCCAGCGCGACCACACGCTCGTCCTAAGCCCATTAATTCATCGTGACCGGCAAAAGTACCCGGAACTGGCTCTCCATCTTCTGCTCTGTGTAGCATAGTTCTTGACGATGTGAACCCTAGCGCACCTGCTCCCAGAGCTTCTTCGACTATGGCTGACATCTTTTCAATATCGTCAGGCGTTGCCACTTGATCACTCCGTTCTCTCATAACATACGCGCGCACAGCACCATGAGGAATTTGGGTGCCAATATCAATCGAGCGGTCGAACTTTTCCAGCGCATCTAGATATTCGGGGAATGTTTCCCAGTCCCATTTAATACCTTCTGCTAAAGCGCTGCCTGGAATATCCTCGACCCCTTCCATAAGCTGAATTAACCAGTCATGCTGATCAGGTCGAGCTGGCGCAAAACCTACACCGCAATTACCCATGACTACAGTTGTCACTCCATGCCAACCAGTGGGAGTCAAATGCTGGTCCCATGTTGCCTGCCCGTCATAATGTGTATGAACATCAACAAAACCAGGAGTTACCAACAACCCATCGGCATCTAGCTCCCTTTTACCGGAACCCACTTTTCCGCCGACCTGAACTATTTTCCCTTCCTTGATTGCCAAGTCGCCAACGAAAGAAGCGTCGCCCGTACCGTCAACAATTGTTCCACCCCGAATCACTAAATCGTACATGATCTGCCCCAAAAATAGATTCACTTAACGCCATTAAAACCCAGAACTAATTAAAAGCCAACATGGCATCACATATCTCCAGCCTAAGTCATTAGTTCAAACCTGCATCTTTGTATCTCCCTGGCTTTTTACTCATGTGTACTTTTCTCTTCATCGTTGCTATCGTCGTGTCTTCTATCAAACAAAAAGCTAGGAGGAATATCGCTATGATTTTCAAAGAATATGGCAACTATGATGGTATAGGGCTCGCAGATCTCGTGAAGCGAAAAGAGATTTCTCCAACGACTCTAATCGATACTGCCATCGATGCAATCGGCCAGGTCAACCCACAACTAAACTGTGTCGTCCAGACTTTGCGCAAACAAGCCATATCTGACATGAAAGTCGCGCCACAATCTTCGCCTTTCTATGGAGTTCCTTTTCTCGTCAAAGAGTTTGGTATGCATTTTAAAGGAATGACTTCCTCCGCTGGCTCTAGATTGTCGGAGGGTGTTAAATTTCAGTCTGATTCAGAACTTATGACACGTTGCCGCAATGCCGGACTCCTGACTGTTGGAACTACCACAACGCCCGAAATGGCGTTTAACGCTAATTGCGAATCTGTTCTTTATGGATCCACATGCAATCCTTGGAACCTAAACCACTCTGCGGGAGGTTCATCTGGGGGCGCCGGAGCAGCTGTTGCGTCAGGTGTTGTTCCTATTGCACACGCTAATGATGGGGGCGGCTCTATACGAATCCCTGCAGCCTGCAATGGGCTCGTTGGGATGAAGCCTACAAGGGGGCGCACCCCAACTGGGCCTGATGGCGGAATTTTTCTCTGGGGATTGGCAGTCGAGTTTGCGCTGACTCGAAGCGTACGAGATTCGGCTGCTCTACTAGATGCGGTCGCAGGCCCAGATGATGGTTACTTTTATACGGCAGAGCCTCCCGAAGGCAGCTTTTTGTCGGCGGCAATGTCGCATCCGGAAAGTCTACGTGTGGGCGTAGTCGAACAACTGCCAGGATGCGCGAAGCCTAAAAAGGAAAGTGCGGAAAAACTAAATAAGACTCGAACTTTACTAGAAGAGCTCGGCCACAAATGCGAAACAGTAAAGTTAAACTACAGTGCTGAGGAACTCAATGAATCGACGATACGATTATGGGCGACTACTCTGGGGTTTTATATGGAGCAGTTCTCCAAAATGACCGGGAGGAAAATTAATTCTAAAACCGTTGAAGCAGTAACTCTTGAAACTTATCGTTACGCAAAAAAACTAAATGCTATGGAATTAGAATGGGCGATGAGTGCGCAAAATTCTGTTTCAAGATCTGTCGGAGCCACTATGCGTGATTACGATGTATTGCTATCGCCCGTACTCGCTCGCGATGTCGCGAAGCTTGGGGAGCTAGATCAAAATGCTAAGGGAGTAGACTTAGTGGCATGGTGGAGGCAACTCATGCACGACTATTGTATATATACGCCCCTGTTTAATACGACTGGGCAACCTGCCATCGTCCTCCCCTTATGGCAATCTAAAAGCGGATTGCCGCTCGCGATGCAATTTGTAGGACGGCTTGGTGGAGAAGAAACTCTCTATAGCCTCGCTAACCAGATAGAGGCTGCACTCCCTTGGGCAAACCGTAAGCCACCAATTTATATCGGCTCGAAAGCTGAGATGGGCGCCATGAAGTAAGCGATTGATAAAAAAGCAATGCACACTAATCGATCAGTCTCAATGACAGGGGCTTTGAATTTTCGCGATGTTGGAGGCCTCCGCACATCAAGTAATTCCCATTTAAAAAAAGGCGTTCTTTTTCGATCTGATGCCTTATCTAGACTCACTCAAGATGACTTGTCAAAGCTTTCAGCTTTATCCATCAAAACAATCATAGACTTGCGCCACTCCGAAG